>ENA-OQCX01000084-OQCX01000084.1-human-gut-metagenome-genome-assembly--contig:-NODE-84-length-46848-cov-7.253419_pt1 | contig 46848 bp, 46 predicted proteins | sample MGYA00242762_ERZ504587 | MGnify/ENA primary metagenome ERZ504587 (study PRJEB26092, sample SAMD00036337) | human gut metagenome | host: Homo sapiens | study: EMG produced TPA metagenomics assembly of...
CATCAATATTGCGAAACTTAAACCCACACTCATTACATATCCAATAAAGCTTATTGTCAGTATGAATTGATGTTCTCTGCTTTTGTCCTAAGCCCCCGCATAAGAGTCCTACAGGTCCAAACAGCAACCAGCCCAAACAGCCTTTCCCACTAGAATAGCCGCCACCAAAGGTCTGAACTGATGTGGTCGTTTCACTCAATGGATGTAGACTGTGTTCTCCGCATCTTGGACACCGTACTATTTCTCTTTTTCGCTTTGTTATAACATCTGGCATTTCATCATAATGAAGCATAGCTCAGTAATGGGATTATGTGTGATTTCATCATGCTCATTTATCTTTTTCCCACACCCACTGCAGTATCTTGCATCATCCTCTATTGCTCTCCCGCAAAAGGGGCATAACTTCATGCACATTTTCCCCCTTATTATCTATATCCTCGTGAATAAACTTTTCCCAACAAAAATTTTAATTTTTTCTGCATCATCCATTTTTGTTGTCAATTTTTTCTTATTATCATCGTATATTTTTCTTTATTTCATCTATTTTCACAAAAATTTTATCATATTATACCAATAAATGCAATATGTATTATTAGTTGGTTGTTTCGTATTTTTTATCCATTTATAATATACAAATTACATTTATTACGGAGGTTCCTCATGCAGCCGGAAATCAATTATACAATGGTCGGACAACGCATTCGCACTGCTCGCCTGCAAAAGAAGCTCAGTCAGGCAGAACTTGGAAGCCTGGTCGGCTGTTCAAATAACCATATCAGTCACATTGAAACTGCACAGACGAAAGTTTCTCTTTCCATGCTCTCCAAACTGGCGCTTGCTCTGAATCAGGATCTTGATTATTTTCTTCTTGATACCCAATATGCCAAGCGCGACCGCCTGATTGATGAAGAAATTGCAGAAAAACTCAGCCGCTGTAATACCTCCACGCTGTTGACCGTAAATCAAATGCTGGATTTGCTTCTTAAACAGCAGGAGATGAATGAACTTGAAAAAAATCTATAAACCTCTATAAACCATTTGATCATTCTTTCAATTCTCATGTAATATTTCTTTGTATATTCCATGAGAATTTTTTATGGTACTTATGTGAAAAATCATACCATATATCGCATTTTTTCCTATATATTCTGCATAATCTGCACTTTTTCAGTAATAATCTGCATTCATCGACAATTTCTCCCTCTCCCTGCACCTCTCCTTTTTCTGCACTTAGAAATAATCTCCTCCTTCGGCAGACCGCAAAAGTGACACAATTCCTCTCCGCCACAATGCAACGTCACCCGGATGGCTTTTTGCTCTATAAGAAAATTTAACTAAAATCCCCATAAAAAAATACCACACCTCTCCAGTGCAGTATTCTTTCTCTCTTCTATCCCTATTCTTTTCCTACATCGCCCACCGCTTCATCCATTCCACATACGCCTCTTCCGTCTTTTTCCAGTAGCTCCTGCTGATATCCACAATTTTCCCGTTCTCCAGCAGCATTTTCTTCTTCGTACATTCCTTTACATAAGAAAAATTGACCAGAAAACTCGTATGGCATCGTACAAAATCATCGCTGGCGATTCTTTCTTCTATCTCTGGGATTTTATCATCCACCGTATATTCTTTCTCCGTTGTAACCACATACGTGACTCGCTTGTCCCGTTCAAAATACAGGATATCATCCAGTTTCAGATTTGCTTTTACACCTCCGTGGCACTGGAGAACAACTCTTCTGTTCTGTTTCCGCAGCTGTTCTATCGCCTTTTCCAGTACACCCGGCAGTTTTTCCTCAAATTTTTCTTTTACTATATAGTAACGTGGCGTGTCTCGTAAACCTCCATTGCATAGGACCAGAAATTTGTCAGGTAAATGACCTGACATTTTGGCCATTTCCGGTTGACTTCCATCGCCAGGTCAATTCCATTTTCACCCGACATTTCAATGTCCATAAACAGGATATGCATAGGGGGATGGTCTTCTGACAGCAGTTCGTTTCCATTCTGAAAGGAATAAATTTCTACGCTATTTGCCATCTGCTCTATGCAGTGCTTCACGGTTTCTCTCGTTTTTTCCCGCCAGTCCGGCGCGTCATCGCAAATTCCTATTCTTAAATCCATGTTCTTTTTTCTCCAGTCGTACTTTCCGTTTCTGTCTGTTCTCGCAGTCAAACGGATATTCGCAATCCGCTTCGCTCCTTGCTCATAACCGAATAACTGCTCCGCAGTTTATCAGAAGGAGCTTGCACTCCTCCTGATACAAGCAAGTCCCCACCCACTGCTTATTGCTTTTCGTAATGGATGCAGGGGACTTGTTGATTCGTTAAAGGCTGACGTACCTGGACAAAATAACAGTCAGACCAAATTTCCCGGTCTTTTCTTTTTTCTCCTGCATTTTTCCATTGTACTTTTTCACGAGTCCGCGAAACAGCTTCCGGCTCATCGGATTCTGGCGTCCGGAAGAGGTCAGGCATTCCAGAATCAGCTGATTTTTCACCCCTGTGATCTTCATCCGGATTTCCCGGTGTTCTTCTCTTTTCACAAGATTTTCTCCCCAGTTTAAGATTCCGATCAGGATTTTTGCCAGATCCTGTTCTTCGATTTCTCCCCGATCGTATCCCTCAATCTCGTAATGCAGTTCGATTTTTTTCTTCTCCAGATTGGATTTCCACGCGCACAAAACTGCATCTGTCATTCGATCTTTGCAGTAAATCCCCTGCCGCACCTGATGACTGATCGCTTTGAGACTGTCCGTATACTGTTTCAGCGTCTCCCCGGATATTTGGGCAGTCCCGGCCATAATTTTTTCCATCTGCTCCGAAATGGTCTGCTGATATTGTTCCATTTTGGGAATCTGCTCTGTCAGAACCTGGTAATGGTATTCTGCCATTTTCTGCTGTTCGGAAAGAAATTTATAATCCTTCATTACCCGGCACTGACGCTGCACTATGCTTAAAATACTGAATACCATAATCAGAATAATCAGGATATCATCCAGAAACATCACCTGTATGTCCGTCAGTCCATTCGGCACATAGTATAGAACCGGAAGAAAATAGACAAAAACCCAGATAATTTTCAGGTACCTGGCCTCAAAATCTCTATATCTTCTCAGAACATGGAGGATTGTTTTTTTCTCCAGCCTGTAAAACAGATATTCCAGAACCGGAATCAGTAAATCCCATGGTTCTACCGGGCATTTCAGAATATAGAGAGGACGCCCTGCCAAAAGATCCACAATACAGATTGCCGGGTAATGAATCATGGATGTTACGATATCGGCCAGCATCGCGCCCAGCACAACCTTAGGAAGGCTGCCCTCAAAGGTGTAGTAAATGAGAACGGTGTTTGCTATCATGATGACAACCGAACAGAACATCATCAGAATTCCCCACCAGCTCTCATCTCCATAGTATCCCCGCAGAATGATGTCGCTGATGCCACCGATCAGAAATACCCGCAGAAGCTGCCAGATCATCAGAGGCTTTATGCTGTTTTTTCTCCGCATAAACATGTCAAACAGGTGAATGCCAAGAAACGCCTGTGAACCAGATACAGCCAGCAGCGAATACAGGTCCGGACCAGTTCGCTAAGGTTAGGATCTTTCATTCTTTTTCCCTCTTTTCTGTCGGATGTTCGATCGGAAAGACAATGGTCTGTTCTAGGCTGTGTCTTTCTTTATCCCAGAAGGTTTTGCTGGTTCCGTGGTATTTTTCAACAATGGCACGAATGATTTTAGTTCCCACGCCGTGTTCTGCTCCATCTGTTTTCCAGGTTGATAAGTTGAAAACCTCTTTGCTTGCAAGCGCATTTCTCAATTTCACCGTACAGGAATCGGAATCTTCTTCTATCCAAAAAGAAAGCTCTTTTCTTTCCTTTTCCGGAATTCTTCCGTTCGCTTCGATTGCATTATCCAGTAAATTATGTAAAAAACCGATTCGTTCTACGGGCATCATCCATTCCATGCAAGTTTTCGATACCTGGATCTGAAAGGGAATCTCTTTTTCTATACAGACCTGTTTCTCCATCATCAGAAATGCATCTGTGATCTCATCCCGGCAGAAGGTTCCTTTCTGGATTTTCCGATATGTTTCTGTCAGCTGATCCGCATATTTTCGAAGCTCCCCATCCGGATTTTTCTGCTTTTCTATCAGATACTCCAGCGTCTGCACATGGCTCAGAAGATCATGACGGAATTTTCTCGTCACATCCATTCTCTGCCGGATCACTTCATAAATCTCCTGAAGGGAATCCATATAGCTTTCCAGAACTTCTTTCTCCTGTTCCTTCTGCGCGATTTCTGAAATCAGATAGCCAAGTACGGCTGCCAGAAAAAATCCCAGCAAAACTCCCAGTGTTTCCCTCATTTGTCCGCCCTCATCTATTCCTTCTTCTTTGGTAAGAGAGTCCCACACCGCTCAAAATGGTTCACAGCATAAGGACTCTGCTTTCATCTTGTACTGACGGGATTTTTATTCCCCGCAGATCCGCAGAATCGCTTCTGCAAAGATCACTACACACTCTTTCAGGCATTCGATTTCTACAAATTCATCTGCCCCATGCATGCGATTGTCAATTTCAAGATCCGCGCATCCAAACGCAACACCGTTTTTCAGATGATGCACATACGTTCCGCCGCCGATCGCAAATGGTTTGCCTGGTTTTCCAGTGACATCCGTGTAGCACTGCAGCAGGGTCTGGACAAACGGGCTGTCGGCCGGGACGTGGTGTGGTGGGAACATTCCGCTGCCTTCCATGGAGAAGCCGCCTTTTTTCATGTTCTGCCCGGCGGTATCGTACAGGTTTTCTTTTGTCGCGCAGATCGGGGCGCGGCAGTCGTAGGAACCGGTCAAGGTTTTGCCGTCGTAGTTCATGAGGTCGAGGCTTAAGGTGAGCTCGCCGGACTCTTCATCTGACATGGCGACACCGAGGCCTGCGCCTTTGCCGTCGCCGTGCGGGTAAACTTTTGCAAGGAAACTGATGTCGTTTTTCAGTTCACTCTCTTCCATTCCAACGGATGCGAGAAGCTGCAGCAGTGCGGTCAGTGCGTTGTTACCCATTTCCGGGGTGGATGCGTGGGCGAAGGCACCGCAGGCGGTGATTTTTATATTGCCGTTTTCGGTGTCTTCCAGAACGAAGGAAACGCCTGTCTTCTGCTCAGTCTCGTCAGCGCAGGTTTTCAGGTCTTCTTTTGCCATGCCGGCAAGCTCTGCATATGCTTTGCCTGGTACAACGTTCAGTTTGGTGCCGGCCTGTAAGGATACGAGGCGCACGCCTGTCGTTCCGGCATCGGATGTTTTTTCGAAGTGGCCGCGCATGCCGCCTTTCTCAATGTTGATAACCGGGAATTCGGCATCCGGTGAGAAGGTGCATGGTGCTTCCACTTCTTTCTTATAATAATATTCGAGGTCAGAGCTTCCGCACTCCTCGTCGAACCGAGGACAAGACGGACGTTTTTCTTTAATGGGTAACCGAGTTCTTTGACAGCGCGCATTGCGTAGATAGCTGCGATCGCCGGTCCTTTGTCGTCTGCGGTTCCGCGGCCGAACATTTTTCCTTCTTTGATGAGCGGGGTGAATGGATCGGTCTCCTGCCATCCTTCGCCTGCCGGTACGACATCGAGATGGGCGAGAATATCAAGGCCCTTTTCTTCCTGATTAAAGTCAGCTGCAATCGCGTAGTTGTCGTAGTTGGTTACGGCAAAGCCGTATTTTTCCAGAATTTCGATTCCCTGCGCCAGTGCTTCTGCCGCCGGTGCGCCGAATGGTTTGCCTGGCTCTGCCGCCTGTTTTTCGCTTGGAATCCGGATCAGGCTTTTCAGATCCTCGATCATTTCGGATTCGTGGTTTTCAATATATGTTCTTAATTCTTCTTTCCGCATCGTAACTTCTCCTTTTCTCTTCTCTGGCACCGTCGCAGTGCCGTTCTTTTCCTATCATAACGCAGAAAGAGCAGAAAATCCACATTTTCTGCTCTTTTGCCAAATAATCATTTGTTTTTGTCCAAATTGACTGTAATTTCATAATAATCGCACGGATGCGCCGTAAGCCCCGTCACGCCCCCGCCGGATACCATCGACATTTTGAGGTGTGATGCGAAGAAAAACATGTGGTCATCCAGCAGCGTCTGCGTCATCTCGATGGCCAGTTCGGTTCGTTTTTCGGTATCAAACTCGCCGCTTAACTGCTGCTCCAGCATCTCGAGTGTCTCACTGTAATAACCGCCGCGGTTCTTGGAGGAATCCTGCAGGCAGTGCGTTGTAAAGAAATACTCGGGATCGCCCGTCGGTGCGCTGACAAATGCGCTGACATAAACATCCCAGTTTCCTTTTTTCAGAAGTTCCAGATGATTTGCCGTGCACTGGATCTGTACTTCGATTCCGATTTTCTTCAGCGATGCCTGTGCACTCTCCGCGAGAAGCGGCAGTTCCTGGCGCTCGGATACGTGAGCCAGCAGATGGTCAGGCGTTTTCCGTCTTTTTCCACGTAGCCATCGCCGTCCTCATCGGTCCAGCCTGCTTCAGCCAGCAGTTCTCTGGAGTACTCAAGATCATAGGACTCCTCCTGCACTTTGCTGTCGCCGAATGCAAAGTAAGAGGGGAACGGGCCTTCCGCCACGCTTCCGTTTCCTTCCATCAGCGTATTCACAAAGCCCTCCCGGTCGATCGCTCCGATGACTGCCTCGCGCACGCGGTCGTCCTGCAGCACCTCGGATGATCCGTTAAACTGTCCGAAGAAGGTACGCGACGTATCCGCCGAAGAAATCGTGTATGGTTCATCGCGGAACAGGATCAGATTGGAATACGGCAGGCCGTACGCCGCGTCGAGCTCGCCTGACTGTAACGCCATCGTCATCGTATCGCCGTCGCGGATTGTTTTGACTTCGATCCGGTCGAGCTTTGGCGTTCCGTTCCAGTAATTGTCATTTTTCATGAGCGTCAGTCCCTGATCCGTCTCCACCTGTGCTGCGCGGTACGGGCCGGTTCCGGCGACATTGCGTCATCCGTCACACCTGCCTGCATATCTATGATGCATCCATATGGGTCAGACAGATAATTCAGAAGCGCCGGGACAGGCTGTTCGGTGTGAATCGTTACGATCAGGCCGTCTGCTCGATGCTCTCAATTTTCAGATCCCCGCGTGCACGGTCATGTACTGCGATCAGATCCTCGAGACATTCTTTGACCGCCTCCGCGTCGAGAGTGCGCCCGCTCGTAAAGGAGATGCCTTCATGCAGTGTAATCCGCCATGTCGTATCGTCCACAAGCTCATAGCTTTCTGCCAGCCATGGCTCGATCTCCATAGAATCGGAATAATGAAACAGCGTCTCACCGATCCCATAGCGGATACACGCCCAGCCGGAATAGCCGTTGTGCGGGTTGACATCGGACTCGTCGTTTTCGGCGTTGAATGTCGTGTCACCGTATACGAAAACTTTTTCATCTGTACCATCTGCCGCTGTGCTCTGACAACCGGAAAACAGTACCACCGCCAGAATGCCGCACAAAACATATGCAATTTTTTTCCTTCTGCAGTTCTTTCTCTGCATTCTGTACTTCTCCTGTTTTCGCAAATGGCACCACCATTTCTGCTGTCTGATTTTCTGTTTCAACAGTTTTCTCACAGACTATACTCCATCAACAGTTTCGTGTATTCCTCTTTCGGGTACTCCAATACCTCCCGCGTCTCCCCCTGCTCCACGATTTTTCCCTGCCGCATGACAATCACACGGCTGCAGAGTTCCCGCACCAGCGCAAGGTCGTGGCCGATCCACAGCATCGCAAGTCCTTCTTCCCGCTGCAGTTTTTTCAGCAGTTGAACGATCTGCGCCTGTACCGCCGCATCGAGCGCACTCGTTGCCTCGTCGCAGATCAGAAGAGACGGCTGCACAGCAAGAGCCCGCGCAATTGCGGCTCTCTGGCACTCTCCGCCGCTCGTCTCGCGGGGATAGCGCATCGCCGTTTCCGAACTAAGTTCCACTTTTTTCAGCAGCTCCGGCAGATGAAGACACGCCTCTTTCCGGCTCATTCCCTGATTCCGAAAAGCTTCCAGAATCCCGGTTTCGAGCGTCTGCATTGGATCGAAGGAATCCTGCGGGGTCTGGAAGACCATCTGTATTTTCCGGTAAACTTCGCGCTGCCGCCTGCCTTTTCTTCCGAGGATTTCCTCGCCTTCCAACAGAACGCTGCCTGCATCCGCCTGGACCAATCCGGTGATCAGACGGGCCGTCGTGCTTTTTCCGCATCCGCTCTCCCCGATCAGGCCAAGACATTCCCCCGCATCCAGTGTGAAGCTGATGCGTCCACGGCGGCAAATTCCGTTTCCCGGCCGTTCTAGCAAAGTTTTTGCTTAAGTTGTTTACTTCCAGCATGTTATGATTATGCATCGTTCTTCCCTCTTCCCGGCACAGCCGCAAGGAGATTTTTTGTATATTCGTCCTTTGGGTGATCGAAAACCGTCCTTGTCTCCCCCTGCTCCACGATGTTTCCATCCTTCAAAACAGCAACCCGGTCTGCCATCTGCTCGAGAACCGCAAGATTGTGCGTCACCAGCACCATCCCCGTCTGCTCTTTCTGCTGCAACGCCTGAAGCTCCCGCAGCACCTGCGCCTGCGAAACCACATCGAGTGCACTCGTCGGCTCGTCCGCCAGAAGAAGCGACGGATGCAGCAGCATTGCGAGCGCAATCCCGACGCGCTGGTTCATGCCGCCGGAGAGCGACGATGGATAGCTGTTCCAGATCGTCCCGCCATCCGAAAGCCCCATATCCGCAAATCGCTGGAGCGTCATATCTTTGATTTCTCTGCGGCTTTTTCTGCCAGACATTCCCCCAGAAATCGGGGTGATGAATCCGCAGCGTTTCTCATGGGCGCGCACGCTTTCACAGATCTGTGCTCCGATTTTCCGGGTCGGACAGAGTGATGCCCCTGTATTCTGGAAAATCATACCAATTTCTGAACCGCACAGACTCCGCAGCTTCTTTTCGGACATGCCCGTCAGCTCCTCTCCGCGAAATGTGATCTGCCCGCCGGTGATGGAACCATTCTTTCCCATCAGCCGCAGGATCGCTCGCAGCAAGGTACTTTTTCCACTGCCCGACTCCCCGGCGATGCCGACGGTTTCTCCTTTTTCGACGGAAAAACAGATGTTATTTAAAATTTGCTCCCCCTCATAACAGACAGAAAGGCCGCTGATTTCCAGCAGTTTTTCGCTCATGTTTTTGCTCCCTTTGTTTCCATTTTCGTTCGCCCCTTATCCCTGATCCACCGTTTTCCGTACCGCCTCACCAAGCAGATTGCAGACAAGAACGGTCAGAAAAATCGCCAGTCCCGGCGCCAGAATGACCCAGGCGCGGTCTGCAGCATACTTCTTCCGTTGCTCATCATCGCTCCCCACTCCGCCGACGGCGCTTCCGCACCAAGGCCGAGGAAGGACAGACCCGCGATTTCCAGCATCATCGTTCCGATATCAAGCACCGCTGTGACAATCGTCTGCCCCGCAAGATTCGGCAGAATATGGCGTCCGATCATCTTCCATGTTCCGTTTCCTGTAAGGCGCGCCGCCGCGATGAACGGCATGTGTTTCAATGCCAGCACACGGTTCCGTGCAAGCCGTGCATATTTTGGCCAGGAAACAAGGATCAGCGACACAACGGCTCCCGTCATGCCGCTCTGCAGAACGCCGGAAAATGCGATTGCAAATACCATACCCGGAAAGGCCAGAAAAATATCGGAGATCTGCATCAGAACCGTATCCGTTTTACCTTCCAGCCAGCCGCTGAAAATTCCGGCGAGTGTTCCGATCAGAGCGCTTGCCGCGACGACAAGAAGTGCTGAAAAAATGCTGACCCGCGCGCCGGAGAGAATCCTTGAAAACAGATCTCTTCCATAGCGGTCCGTCCCCATCCAGTGCGCCGCGGACGGCGGAAGAAGGGACAGTTCCAGATTCTGCTCATACGGATCGTACGGTGCCAGATGGGCCGCACACGCGGCAAACAGCAGCATTGCACCGGCGAGGATGCAATAAAAAAGGATCTTTCTTTTCTGTTCTTTTTTCATCGCATTCCCTCCAGCTTCGCCCGCGGGTCCAGTGCACCCATCAGCAGATCAGCAATGAGATGCAGCAGCAGATAGATCGCCGCCATCCACACCAGATATGCCTGAATCACGGGAATATCGTGCATGGAAACGGCATCCACGGCCATTTTTCCGACACCATTCCACATGAAAATCGTCTCAACGATGGCGGTTCCTCCAAGCAGCGAACCGGCAGATAAGAATAGCAGCGTGCCCATCCGAAGCAGCACGGATTTTAATACATTTCCAAACAGAATCCGGTTTTCACTTAACCCACGTGCCCGTGCACCCGCCACGTACTCCTGCTCCAGCTCTGCAAGCACGGCAGAACGCACCTGACGGGTGTATTTTGCCGTCATCGAAACCGCAAGCGTCGCCGCCGGAAGCACACAGCTTTTCCATCCCTTTCCCATACTGAGAACCGGAAAAAGATTCCATTTCAGCGAAAAGAAAGACAAGAGAAGAAGTGCAGTGAAAAACCCCGGAAACGAATTACCTGCAAAGCAGAACAGGCTGATACTGCGGTCCGCCCACGTATTCTGATATTTTGCACTTAAGATACCGAGCGGAAACGAAAGACAGACCGTCATGGCAAGCGCCAGCGCCGCAAGTGCAATCGTTGCGGGCAGTTTTTCGCAGAAGCTTGCAAGCACCGGTTTGCCGGAAACGTACGACTCCCCGAAGTCACCGCGCAGGCGTTTTTCAGCCATTGCAGGTACTGGACAGCTTTCGGCTCATTCAGTCCCAGCTCCTCCCGCATCGCTTCTTTTTCCGCCTCCGACATCACGCCGCCGCTGCTGCTCTCTTTTAAATCCACCGCATCGACCGAGGAAAGTCCCGTCAGCAGAAAAGCGAGAATCGTCACGCCGAGGAATACCGGAATCAGGCGAAGCAGTCGTTTTAACAGATATTTTTTCACAAATACTCCTTTACTGCTTCACGGCACAAATCGAAAACATCGGTGCCGGGTTATAGAACTCGTCTTTTTCCAGATAAATGCGTTTTCCAAGGCTCGTATCAATGCGGATTTCTCCCGCTGTGTTTTCGCACAGCACCGCCACATCGTACGCCGGCCGTTTTTGCGGCTGATCGGGAGCTGTAATTTGATCCGTTCGCACTCTTCGAGCATCTCGTTTCCAACCTTGAAATGGGCATGCGCCTCCGGAAGTCCCTTCGTATCGGCAACATCTTCTTTTCCGTAATTGGCATCGAAGTTCAGCAGCACACCGCCCGTTTTCAGCACACGCATCCACTCGCCGTAAGCATGCTCCGCATTCGGCAGCGTCCACGTCAGGTTTCGGGAAATGACAACATCGAACGTTTCATCCGCAAACATCGGATTTTCCGCGTCCATGACCTGGAAGCAGCAGTCGGCATTCTCTTCTTCGGCAAGCTGGATTGCATTCTCAATCATCTCCGGTGTCAGGTCGATGCCGAATACCTCGTGGCCCTCTTTTGCCAGCAGGATCGAGAAAAATCCGGCTCCGCAGCCCACATCAAGGATCTTTAACCGTCTTCCCGCCGGGATCTGTTTTTCAATCTCTTTCATCCAGCGCTTCGCAATCGGGTTTGCAAGTTCGGAGCGTCTCTGCTCTAAAAAGCTCTCGCTCCGTTTCTCCCAGTAATGGACAATCTGCTCTTTGCGGTCGTCGTACTCCGGCTCGCGCACAATTCTTCCGTAAGCAACGACAGGGCCCCCTTCTGTTACCTGCAGACTGCCCGTCTGGTACAGCACCACACCGGTGTACTCGGCACGGCACGTCTCACGGAGTTTTCCATTATAATCACGGATCGTTCCGAGCAGTGCGCCCTCTGCAACCATATCGCCCGGTTTTGCCGCCGGATACCAGAGGCCGTCTTCGGAAGCCGCCTGATAGCAGACATCCGTCACCTCCATCGGCACGTAGTTCCGCACATCGCGGCGGATCTGATACATGTCGAGGCTGCTTAAGATATTGCGCACATCACGCTTGTCGGAATTGACCTCCTCGGAAGTCCAGGCTCCCATGCCGCCGCGCTCTAAGAGGATGCTCGCGATGCCCTTGGACGCCGCGTAGTTGTACGCTCCGCCTGATAACACCATGGAACGCACCATATACGGAACATCCACCTGCTCCGCCATTTTCCGCGAAACTTCTGTCACCTCCTGCGCCGCTTTTCCGGCGTAATAGACATACGGCGTCAATGCTTCAAAATCATCGCCGCTGTGGAGATCAATATAATAATCCACCTTCGGATAAACTTCTTTCGTAATGGCCCACGCCAGCCGCTCCATCTCGGTTCCGTTTGGATTGCCCGGAAATACACGGTTCAGGTTTTTGCCATCGGAAAGTCCGAGACTGCCCGCACGGTTTTCAAAAGCAGGACGGTTTAAGACCTTTAAAATCACGATCGTTCCAACCGTTTTTTCCGGCTGAAGCTCCGCTCCCAGTTCCACACACGCCTGAATGCCGACGTATTCACCGGAATGAACGCCGCCGGTGATCAGCATTGTTTTTCCCGGAAGTTTTCCACAGATAATCGTTCCCGGAAGCACGATATCCCCATTCGCAAAGGAGATATCCCCCTGATATTTTTCGCCGCGGCGGACGGTCACATCACCAAGCTGGAAGGACTGCTCTGCGCTTTTTTCCGCGCGCACCAGAAACATCGGTGTCGATGCATAGTTCAGTCTCTCTTCCTCGCTCCAGACGCGCTTCCAGATTTCGGAATCGGTCTGAATGGAACAGACGCCGAGGGATTCGAGCACCTTCGTATCCCACGCCGGCCGTTCCATCGCAGAGAGCGGCACCTGGCGCGCAATGTTTTCCATGCGGTCAATGTCCGTGCACAGATAATGGTCGTCGAGCTGCTGCTCTTCCACTTTCTTCCGGTCTGCCTCGTACGCTTCTTTTTTCTCCTCGTCATAGAGATAACCGTACCAGTTCGCATCAAAATTGAGCAACACGCCGCCCGGTTTCAGGACACGCATCCACTCTTGGTATGCCTGCTCCGGCTTTTCCAGATTCCAGGTCAGATTTCTGGAAATGACAACATCAAAGGTCTCATCCGCAAACTCCAGATTCTGTGCATCCATCCGCTGCAGCGTCACGCGCTCCAGACCGTATTTCGTATATTTTCCCAGATTCTCTTTCGCCTTTTCCAGCATCTCCTCCGTGTAGTCAACAGCCGTCACCGTATAACCTGCCTCCGACAAAATCATCGGGAAGAATCCCGGACCGGTTCCGATATCGAGAATCTTCATCTCTTCTTTCTTTTTCTCTGGAAACTGCTCCTCTAATACATGCAGCCACGCTTCTCTCTGGCTTCCCGCCAGCTCTTTTTCATTGACCTCAGAATACCCCTCCGCACGGGTTCCCCAGTAGGAGGCAATTTCCTGTAATAATTCCTGTTCCATATCTTCCGCTTCTTTCCTCTTTTTCTTAACTTTCCCGGCGCGGCCGTTTTCCAACCGCCCAAATATTCCTTTACTCTACCAAAAATCGGCCTTTTTCACAAGCCCCCACGGGGGATATCCTTAAGTCCGGCGCACAAATCTGTTTCCGGATATTTTTAAAGGAGAACCGTCATTCACTCGGTTCTCCTTTATATTGCCAGAATACCATCAGCTTTCTTGTCGCCGTATCCTCGCTGTATGTATATTTTACGGACCCGAGTCCGTAATAGCTGCAAAGATAGCCGGAAGCCTTATCGAGAAGCTCCGGTCGGGCTTCCATGACCTGTGCCATCAAATCATCGGTGGCAAATTTAAATTCGGAATACTCTTTTGTCTCTTCAATATCCGTCTCCATTTCCCACAGAATCTGCGTCGCATCAAATGTATCCATGTACCGGCCGATCTGGCGGTAATACTCGAGGTCATCTGCATTGCACGCCGGGAGCGGAAGATTCGCATCCGCCTGATGCGTGTCCGAAAATTCCGCATCAGAAACGCAGAGAAAATCGTAGTAGATCAGGTCGTCCGGCAGATTGTACTCGCCGCTCTCGCCCTCTGCGAATACCGGATCGCCCCAGGTTACATCGACGTTGTAATAATTGTCTCCGCACTTTACGATATTCCAGCCGTGCGCCTCGCCGGTGTCTGTCGTTCCCGTCACATAAATGACCGGGATGTCCAGGCGGTTCATCAGATACTGGAACGTTCTGGCATAGCCTGCGCAGACCGTCTGTCCGTTCACAAGTCCGCTGTAGAGTGTCTGATTCTCCGGCGCATCTTTCACATAATCAATCTGCCGGATACATTTTTCAAAGACAGCCTTGATCTTCCCATAGTCATCCATCGAATGGTCGATATCACTTAAGAAATCATTTCCCGCCCCTTTGATCTGGGTCTGGCGGCCTGTGATCTCCTCCGCAGAAATCGTGTATTCCGGAACTACCTCACAGTAGTTTTTCGGCTCACCGTATCCCGTGACATGTGATGCTCCGTTAATCCAGCAGTACTCCGGGTAATCCATATAGACCCATCCGTAAACCTCCGCCGTCACATCGGGATCGCCGCCTTTTGTGATGATGGTTTCCTGGTGTTCCGCGATTCCCTGCACCAGTTCGCGGTAAATCATCTGTCTGTTTTCATCGAGCTGGCTGTAATAATACCGCTTCGCCAGCTCCTCCTCATCTGTATTTTCCGCCTGAAACTGTGTTGCGCCATTCTCTGACAGACCATTGTTTTCGTCTGCCGTCTGTGAAGCAGTGCTGCTGTCCGCTCCGCTTCCGTTCTGCGCGGGATCGCTCTCATCAAATTCTCCGAATACCAGATAAGCCGCCAGCAGGGCAAGCATAAGCGTAAGCAGCGCCCGCAGCGGTCTCTTCCGTCTTCGTCTGTGTCTTCTCTTTGCCATTCTTCTTTTCTCCCAGATACGTTAAAACGCCGTCACACAGTGCATCCGCCACCTTTTTCTGGTACTCCTTTGTGTTCAGGAGCGCTTCCTCCTCCGGATTTGAGAGGAATCCGCACTCGCAGATCACCAGCACTGCGTCTGTCTTCTTCAGCATGTAATACGTTTTGTTTCCCTTGGCTTTCCTGTGATTCGCCGGATCGAGCCCCGCGACCAGCGCAGCCTGCATGCAGAGCGCCAGTTTTTCGCCTTCTTTTGAATCCGTATAATAAAACACCTGCGCCCCTTTGACCGCCGCATCCGGGTAGCTGTTCTGGTGAATGCTGATCACACAGTCCGGCTTTTTTTCATGAATCAGCTGCACGCGCCGCTGCAGATCCTGCACTTTCGCATTCACGGCTCCCGGATCGGAGAGATCATCCTCCCCTTCCCGCGTCATCACCACAAGGATTCCCTGCTTTTCCAGCTTCTTTTTCAGCAGACGGGCAATCGCAAGGTTGATGTCCTTTTCTTTGACACCGTTTGCCCCGATTTTGCCGGGATCGTCGCCGCCGTGGCCGCTGTCCAGCACCACTACTTTTGTGGCTGCCTTCTGTGCTGCCACCAGCCGTGCGCCCTCGCGGGACAGAACATACGCCGCCGAAAGCAGAATCACCGCCATCAGCCATTCCAGTTTTTTCCCTTTTTCCAAATGAAAAGCCCCCTGCTGCAAATTTCCTTTCTTGGTCATTTTATGCAGCAGCGGGTTAGGTTACAACTCTTATTGCTTCCGGTTACTCTTCCTCATCTTCTTCATCATGCGCGCGATTCGGGATTTCATCCTCTTCTTCGTCGTTGTCATCATCGAGATAATCCGGCTCATTTTCGAGATCGATGACTGCGGAATTTTCGACGATTTCGTCTTCTTCCTCTGCTTCTTCTGCGGTATCTTCACGGTCTGGCTCTGCGGCTGTTTCTTTTGCCTCTCCGGGAAAGATACTTTTTACCGGATCTTTCATGAAGGTTTCCACTTCCGACGCAGAACGTTTCATCTCCTCACGCATTTTTTCGATGCCGGCAAAAGTCTCCTCAAAAATTCTGCGGTTCTTCTCGAGTACACTTGTCATGGTTTCCATCTCGGCGTAAATCTTCTGGTATCTGGTGTTGGCTTTCTGCAGCTCCGCGTCCATATGGCTCTGGATTTCTTCTGCTTCGGCCTGCAGTTTTTCTTCATAAACAGCAGCCAGTTCCTCGCCCTTCTGACGTGCGCTCTCTACCATGTATTCGCACTGTTCCTTCGTCTCGCGGCGCTGCTTTGCACAGGATTCCTTTGTCTCCTCCTCTGTTTCCGGCAGGACTCGTTTGTCTCCTCTCTCTTTTTGCAGCACGCCTCATCCGTTTCCTCCGTTTTCTCGCGGCAGGACTCGTCCGTTTCTTCGTTTTTCCGGCGGCAGGCTTCCTCGGTCTCTTCTTTTAGCTTTCTGCAGCTCTCCTCCGTTTCCTCCGTCAGCTTTCTGCACGCTGCATCGGTCTCTTCGGTTTTCTCGCGGCAGGCATCTTCTGTTTCCTGTGTCAGTTTTTTTGCTTTCACCTGTGCCTCAAACACAAGGCCGCTGATGCTGTCATAATTGTCGATATAGCTCTGGTATTTCTCATGAATATTTTTTTCGAGCTCCTCGATTTTATCCTCACGCTCGCGGATCTTGCGGTTCAACTTCTCGATTTCCTGCTCGTTTTCCTCGATCTTCGCTTCCAGTTTCTTCTGAGCGGCATACGCCTGATCTTTCAGGTTCTGCACTTTCGTCATGACATCGTCTTATCGAAACCGCCCATCAGCGTTGTTTTAAATAATTCTTCGTGATTGTTTTCTGACATGTATACTCCTCCTTCGTGCCCGGGCTTTTATCATTCCCCTTATCCTTCCCGGACTCCTCGTCAACTGTTTGTTTCAATATATTCTGAAATCAGACTCCAGACGTCTGCGCACTCGAATCCGAGCTTCCACTCTGCCACTCCGGCGAGATCAGCGCTTTGGATCACTTTCAGTTTTTCCTCCATGGACTGCTCATCCTCCATCCAGATCGTGTATCTGGCATCGGAAGTTTCTACCGTTGCCACATTCTGGCCAAGGGATGCATCCCAGGTTTCTGTCATCTGATTCTCTTTGGCATAGTTTTTGGCGCCATCCATGCCCAGCACCTCGCTGGTAATGGCGCTCTGTCCGAACTTTTCCGTCCAGACACGGGTATAAAACGGGATTCCGCAGATCACCTGATCGGCAGGCATCACCCGCGTCATCTCCTCCACGGCCTGCTGTACGAACGGGAGGGATGAAACAGAGCCTGCCTCCTCGCTTCCCGCGAAATGCTCGTCATAGGCCATGACAATCATATAGTCCACAAATCTTGCCTGCTCGCCGCGCTGATAATACATCGTGTAAGCCTGCGGTACCGGCGTATCGACCGACACCACAAGATTCTGTGCATGCGCCGCGCTCGTCAGTTCCCGCAGAAACTGCAGGTAATGCGGGATTCCGGCCTCTTTCAGATTCTCGAAATCCACGTTGATGCCGTCCATGCCGCACGATGCTGCCTCGGCGAGCAGCTGCTCAATGATTCTGCTGCGCACGGATGCGTAGGCAAGATCGGTTGTTTCGTCAAATGCTTCATTAAAGTTATCAATCAATCCCCAGACTTCCCGTCCCGCGTCATGCGCCAGTTTCACGTAATCGGCGCTCGCAAGGCTGGAAATCGTACCGGTTTCGTCTGTCACGGAAAACCAGGTCGGTGAAATCACGTTCACGCCGGTCATTTCTGCTGTCATCTCTGCCATCGCGTCGTTCGACTCGGTCGATGTGCTCTGATGCCAGACCAGATTGATTTTGTGATCCCGTGTAATTCTTTCATAGGAATCTTTCTTTGCCGTCCGCACTTCGATGGCCTCCGGCTCGGAGATATCCTCTGTCTGGATGTATCCGGTATAGCCGTCCGCCGTCATGACTTTGCACCAGTTGTCCAGATTTTCCAGATACAGCAGGGTGTCTCCCTTCTGTACATCCGCAAGAATCAGACTCTTGATGCCGCCTTTCTGGCGCACCTGCGCGGTGTCTGACTGTACCGTCGCCTGCTCCACGCCGTCCCATTCATTCCGGATTACAACACGGTTGGGATCGCTGTAATATGCATAGTCGAGATCTGTGTATTCTTTTACGACATCCAGCGAAATGTAAACATTTCCGTCGCTCTCCTGCTGTACGGCAGGCTGTCCGCCCGGTGTTTTGGCAACGGCCGCATCGCCCGGAAGCAGTGTCTGCACGCCGCCGCTCGTTGTAAGCAGGATTCCTTTTGTTTCTTCATCCCAGTAGAAGCAGCTGTTCAGCTGGGATTCTACATATGTGTACGCCGCATACGGCTCTCCTCCGATAAGGACTGCCTGCTCTTCCAGAAGTTCTCCGTTCTGGATCAGCGCAACGCTGTTTTCGTCTGTCAGGTTAAAATATTCGTTCCCGGCCATGTATTCGGTTCCGGGTTTATATCGGTTTATCAAAAATGAAACAACGCCTGCTGCACCGACTAGCACGATCAGAATCAGTACGACCAGTACCGGCGCTGCTTTTTTCTTCTGTTGCTCCTTCATGTGTTCTTTTCCCCTTTTCTTCGCTCTGAAGATCTCCCCGCTTGCGCCCATTATAACAAAAAAAATACCCAATAGCAACCGTTATGCGCAAGGGAACCGCATGCGAGTCAGAAAGTATCATCCGCTTTTTGCTGTTGGGTATTTTTCAGAAAATCTGTTTGTTTCAACTCACAGTCGGTATTTTCACGGAGTCTGACATGTCGAAAATAGTTCGACTGTGATTTGCCTCATGCCAGTGGAGGATACCGATTTCTCTCCGCCCGCCACTGCCGTTATGTTTCTTTTAACAATTCATCCCACCGCTTTAGAAGCGGGGGACTTCTTGTCTACTGATGTTAAAAAGTTTTGTCGATTGTTTGTTTCATGGCTTATTTGCAGTTGTGACGTACAAAAAAGAAAGCCCCATAGATCCGTATGAAATACTTTTGTTTTTAGTTTCAATGATCATGTTTCACGGGGACGCCTTCTTATCCGATCCGTTTTTTCTGTGCCTGCTTCTGGCCGGAGTATGCACCCTCCGGGCAGAAGCAAAGGTTTCCCCAACTCCTATTATACTTCAAGCCGGGGGAATTACAAATAAAGTTTGTCCCTTCATTTCTGAAAAAATTATGCGAAATGTAAAAAAAATCTTAAGTTCTTTACTTCTTTCCGTGATGTGTTATACTATATTGTAAGCAGCCCTATTTATATAAGTAAAGAGTAATTAAGGACGTGAGAGTTATGAAAATAGAAAAAATCAATGATAACAAGATCCGCTGCACACTGACCAGCGCCGATCTTGCCGAAAGAAATTTAAAGCTCAGCGAACTGGCTTACGGCACGGAAAAGGCCCGCAGCCTGTTTCAGGATATGATGCTTGAAGCCAACCAGCAGTTCGGCTTCAATGTGGATAATGCCCCGCTCATGGTCGAGGCCGTTCCGGTGGCTCCGGACAGCATTGTCCTCATTATCACCAGAGTCGAGGATCCACAGGAGCTCGACACCCGCTTCGCCAAATTTGCTCCATCCGGCGACGATACGGACGGACCGGAACCGGTACAGTATTCCGGCGCGGACGACATCATCGACCTGTTCCACAAGCTCTGCGATGTGAAGAACAAGGCACAGGAAATCGCAAAGAAAGCGGCACAGAAGGAAAACGAAAAAGAGCCTGCAGCATCCGAGGAAAAGAATGTGGATCTGGTACGCACCTTCCACTTCTCAACCCTCGACGATGTCATCAGCTCCGCAAAAGCGCTGAACCAGTATTTTACCGGCAGCAATTCCCTCTATAAGAACAGGGCAGATGCCAACTATCAGCTCGTTCTGCACCAGTCCGGCTGCAAACCGGAGGAATTCAACAAGGTCTGCAACATTCTTTCTGAGTACGGCAGACAGGAATCCTTCTCCCTGGCCGCTGAAGCATTTCTGCTGGAACATGGAAATGCAATGGTAAAAGAGAATGCTCTGCAGGAGCTGGCTTCTCTGTAAGTTTTGAAACGTATGTATAAAAAAAGGAAGTCCGCGAAGGACTTCCTTTTTTGTACGTTCCGTACAAATTACTCTTCTGTGATAGCCTCGGTTGGACATACGCTTGCGCATGTTCCGCACTCAACGCATACATCCGGGTTGATTTCGTAATGGGAATCTCCCTCAGCGATAGCCTCTACTGGACATTCTCCAGCGCAGGTTCCGCAGCTTACACATTCGTCTGTGATTACATATGCCATGATCTTATCCTCCTTGTAGATTTTTTGGCCCTTTCGGTACTATCCACATTGTAAACGATTGCCCCCTGAAATACAAGTACAAAATTATAAACATTCTATAATCTTATGAATTTGTTCTTGCATTCCCCCCGGGGGTACGCTATAATCAAAATAACCGTCAAAATCGGAACGACGGGTATATACACATTTAAAGGAGGAACTTTAAGATGGCAAAGATCTCGAAAGACATGACAATCGGCGAGTTAATCGCAATGGATACAAATATCATCGGAATCCTGATGGGAGCCGGTATGCACTGCATCGGCTGCCCTTCTGCACAGGGTGAGTCCCTGGAAGAAGCAGCTATGGTTCACGGCCTGGACGCTCAGGTTCTGGAAGACCAGATCAACGATTATCTGGCTGCAAAATAAGTCGGATTTCCGCGTGGATCCAAAAAGAACGCCTCTCGCAGGCGTTCTTTTTTTTCTCTGTCCGATTTACCCATTGTTCCGATGGCCCCGTTTTGCTTTCGTCCGTTTTCCTTTCTGCTCCAGCGTCGCCGCTGCTTCTCTCCGGCTCTGCTGGTGGCGGCGGATCGCCTCATCCACACGGCGGCTCCGCTCTTCCTGGCGCCGCTTCTGTATCATCTGATCGAGCAGACGGCCGAGCACGCGGTAAAACTCCGTCTGACGCTCCTCCTCTTCCTGCCGCATCACAGTGTCCGCCAGCTGTTCTGCTTCCCGCTCGGCAGAAGATCGACAACCACCTCCGGCACTTCGTCCGCTTTTCCCGGTATTGCCGGATCCGGCTTCTCCTTTGCCGTCTCTGCCGCTTCCGCCGGAAACGCTTTGATCTCCGCCGTTGCCTGCACCAGCTTCGGCATCAGCTCGCGGATCGCTTTCAGGTGAAGCCCCTTTTTCTTCAGTTCCCGGATTCCCAGAAAAATCTGAATGTCCTGCGCAGTATAGCAGCGGTGTCCCAGCGAATTGCGGTGGATTTCCATGCCGAGCTCGTCCTCCCAGTACCGGAGCACATGCGCTTTCTCCCCGGTCAGCTTCTCCGCCTCCGTGACCAGATACGTTCTATTTTCCATACGGCAGCCACTCCCTTCTTCCCTTTATTATAGGATCTGTTATCCCCTGCCGCAAGAAAATCTCATCGTAATATTCCGACAATTTCATACGATTATACACAAAGAACGTGCCGCAGGACTATCCCACGACACGTTCTGACACATAAAATATTTTCTTTTATCTCTCTGCATTCGCAAATTTCGTATAATCCGGCAGCCAGACCAGATTGACGGTTCCGATCGGGCCGTTTCGCTGTTTGGCGATGATGATTTCCGCGATTCCCTTATTCTCGGAATCCTTATTATAGTAATCATCTCGATAGATAAACATAACAACGTCGGCATCCTGCTCGATCGCTCCCGACTCACGCAGGTCGGAAAGCATCGGACGGTGGTCGGTACGCTGCTCAACAGCCCGGGAAAGCTGGGACAGTGCAACAACCGGCACATTCAGCTCTCTCGCGAGTGCTTTTAAGGAACGGCTGATATCCGAAATCTCCTGCTGACGCGATTCCGAGGAGCTCTTTCCGCTTCCCGACATCAGCTGCAGGTAGTCAATGATGATGATATCAAGACCGTGCTCCAGCTTGTATTTGCGGCATTTCGACCGCATCTCTCCGATCGAGATACCAGGTGTATCGTCGATCATCAGTCGGGATTCACCGATCATGCCGGCGCTCTCGATCAGCTTGCTCCATTCGTCGTCTTTCAGGTTTCCGGTTCTCAGATGCTGGGAATCTACTTTCGACTCCATCGAGAGCAGACGGTTCATCAGCTGCTCCCGCGACATCTCGAGACTGAAAATCGCAACGGCTTTGTCTTTCTTAAACGCCATATACTGCGCAATATTGAGGACAAACGCCGTTTTACCCATAGACGGACGTGCCGCAATCAGGATAAAGTCAGAGTTCTGCAGACCCGATGTCTTGTAGTCCAGATCCGTGAATCCGGTCGGAATACCCGTGACATTTCCCTTCGTCTTCGATGCACGCTCGATGTTCTCCAGCGTATTGATGACAACCTGGCGGATCGGCATGAAGTCTCCGGAATTCCGCTGGCCCAATAACTGGAACATCTTCTTTTCCGTCTCCTCCATGATGACTTCCACCGGCTCTTTGTTCAGATAGCAGTCATTCTCTATCTCTTCTGTCAGCTTAATGAGACGGCGCAGCACCGCTTTCTCGCTGACGATGTTCGCATAATGGCGCACATTCGCCGAAGTCGGCACCGCATTTAAAAGATCGCGGACAAACTCCATCGAACTGATCTCCGGCGGAACATCCTTTTCACGCAGGCGGTTCTGCAGGGTGACCAGATCGACCGGTTTTCCCTCATTGAACAGCTCCACCATGGCATCAAAAATGACGCCGTACTGGTGCTGGTAAAAATCGTCGCTCGTCAGGATTTCCGATGCCGCCATGATGGCTTCGCGCCCCATCAGCATGGAACCGATGACCGACTGCTCCGCCTCGATGCTGTGCGGAAGGATTCGTTTAATCAGTGCTTCTTCCATAGAATTATGCTTCTTTTACGATAACTTTCAGCTTTGCAGTTACTTTGGTATGCAGGCGGATCGGCACTTCTGTCGTTCCAAGAACCTTGATCGGGTTCGGAAGCTGCATTTTCTTTTTGTCAATGTCGTATCCAAGCTGTTCTTTGGCTGCTTCTGCAATTTCTTTTGCCGATACACTTCCGAATACTTTTCCGCCCTCACCGACTTTGATGGCTACGGTAACCTGTTTTTCCTCGATCTCTTTTGCGAAAGCCTGTGCCTCGGCAAGCTGCTCTGCTGCCACTTTGTCCTCGTGTGCTTTCTGCAGTTTCAGTTCATTCAGGTTCTTTGCGGTTGCTCGATGCCAAGCTTTTTCGGCAGAAGCATGTTTCTTGCATATCCATCACTTACGTTTACAGTCTGTCCTTTTTTACCAAGTGCTTTTACGTCTTCCAGTAAGATAACTTTCATATCAGATTTCTCCTCCATCCTGCATTTCTGTTAAGGTTGATTTTAGGAGGCTGCGCGCCCCCTCCAGATCGACGGTCTCAAGCTGGCATCCTGCCATATTCAGATGACCGCCGCCGCCCATCCGCTCCATGATGATCTGTACATTGACCTCATCAATCGCGCGGGCGCTGATATAGATCACGCCTTTATACTCGGTCAGTACAAAGGACGCCTTGACACCGACAATGTTCAGCAGCTCGTTCGCCGCTTGTGCTCCGACCACCGTCGGGCTGTCCACATAGTCGCTCGGGCATTCGGAAATCGCGAACTGGCCGCGGAACAGCTCCGCATTGCGGATCGTCTCTCCTCTTGCCTTGTAATCGTTCATATCCTCACGGAACAGCTTGCGCACACGCGTCACATCCGCACCGCAGCGGCGCAGGAACGCTGCCGCCTCGAACGTGCGGACACCTGTTTTCTGCATAAAGTTGTCGGTATCAATCATGATGCCGGCATAGATGCTGTCCGCCTCCACGTTCCGGATGCGGATTCCCTCGGTAAAATACTGGAGAATCTCGGCAACCATCTCGCTCGCGGATGATGCATACGGCTCAATATAGGAAAGCACTGAGTTGCGGATCGTATCGCTTCCCTGCCGGTGATGATCCAGCACGACGATCATTTTCGCCATGTACAGCAGATCCTCACACTGTGTGATGCTCGGTTTGTTCGTATCGACCACAACGAGCAGCGTGTTGTCGTCCATGATCTCTTTCGCCTCATGGTTGTTGACAAACATGTCCGCCTCATAATCCTGGTCGTCGCGGAACGTATTCATCAGCGGAATGATCGAGCTGGTCGGGTTGTCGATGACGATGTACGCTTTTTTATTCAGCGTTTTCGCCGCACGGTAGATACCGATGGCCGCACCGAACGAATCGGCATCCGGCAGGCGGTGTCCCATGACAACGACCTTCTCTTTCGTGTTCATAAACTCTTTCAGCGCGTGCGCCTTGACGCGGGCTTTGACTCTCGTATTCTTTTCCACAGCCTGCGTTTTTCCGCCGAAATACTGAATCTTCGAACCGTCCTTTAAAACGACCTGATCGCCGCCCCGGCCAAGAGCCAGGTCGATCGCGATTTTCGCATACTCGGAGTTTTTCGCAAACGATCCAGCATCTGCTCCGATACCCATACTGATTGTGACCGCCATCTCGTTTCCGATGTTGATGGTCTTGACGTCCTCGAGGATATCGAACTTTTTCTCTTTCAGTTCATTTAACGAACTCCGGCGCATGACCACGATGTATTTGTCGTTCTCATACCGCTTCACCAGTCCGTCGAGATCGTTGAAATATTTGTTGATCTTTCGCTCGACCAGTGCGGTCAGAAGGGAACGGCGGACCTCCTCGACGCTTTCCAGCGCCTCGTCGTAGTTGTCCAGATACAGAAGACCGGTGACCATCGTTTCGTCCTCGAATTTCCGCATATACTCGCGGAGCTCCGTCTCATCGAACAGATACAGTGCCTGAATAAAATAGCCTTTGATATCTGTGTTGATCATCTCCGAATTCTGGATCAGCTCGTCGATGCAGACGCTTTTTACATGGGCACGGAAATTCTTTTCGCCGTAAGCCACGTTGATGTCGGTCTCCTCCTCATTTTTCGGCAGCCGCTCGACCGTCAGCTCCGGAAAAATGGTGGCGATACATTTATGATACTGTGTATCCTTCCCTGTGATTTTTGTAAACTCTTTGTTGACCCAGAGAAGTTTTCCCTGCGAATCCATAACGGCATAGGGCAGCGCCAGTTCCTGGATCAGATGCTTCTGAACCTGGCCGTATTCGGTCGCAAAGGTAATCAGCTCGTTGATCACCTGCGGACGCTGTCTGTAATAGAGAACTGCGGCTGCGATCACATAGACTGCAAAAAACAGCGTGAACCACATTCCTGCCATCACATCCACAAAATACATGCCGATATTCATCACAAGCATCAGGATGGACAAAATCAGCGGCCATCGAAGATAGCTCCGCAATTGGCCGCTCAACTTCATTTTGCTTTTCATTTCCTAACACCTTTCCAACGTTGCGTGTTGTATTTCGCTCCTGTCCTTCCGATTATACCACTTTGACCTGTACTTTGGCAACAAGATACTTCTGGATACAAAAAAGGTACCCGCTTTTCGGGCAGATACCTCCATTTATTTACCGATTCAAAATGAACGTTCGGACAGTGCTTAGCGCAAGTCAGAATCAATCATCTACGTACGGCATAATAGCCATATGTCTTGCTCTCTTAACGGCTACTGTTACTGCTCTCTGATGTTTTGCGCAGGTTCCAGTTACACGTCTCGGCAGGATTTTACCACGCTCGGATACATATTTTTTCAGTTTAGCTGCATCCTTGTAGCTGATCTCTTCTCCACCACAGAAAACACAAACTTTTCTTCTTCTGCGGGCCGGTCTTCTGGAAGCTGGTCTTTCACTATTATTATAAGCCATGATCAATCTCTCCTTTTCTATCAATTAAATGGCAATTCTTCGTCAATGCCATCGGGAATATTCATAAAACCATCGGCGCTGCCCAGGTCAGATGTATTCGCGGACGGAGCCGGATTGTTATGCTGCGGTGCGGAGTATCCTCCGTTGTTTCCACCTGCATTTTTGCTCTCTGCAAACTCCTGCTCTTCTACAACTACGTCTGTCGTGTAGACCTTCTGGCCTTCACGGTTGGTGTAGCTTCCGGTCTGAATGCGGCCGGTGATGGCGATCTTCGTTCCCTGACGCAGGTATTTCTCTGCAAATTCTGCCTGGCGGCCGAAAGCAACGCATCCGATAAAGTCTGCGGTTGCGGAATCGCCGTCTCTGCGGAATCTGCGGTCAACAGCCAGTGTATAACGGGCTACCGCTGTGGAGTTTTCTCCAGCAGAGTATCTGACATCGGGATCTCTGGTCAATCTTCCCATCAATATAACTTTATTCATTCGCTTACCTCTTAAGCTTCCTTTTTAACGACTAAGTATCTCAGTACGTTATCCATAATACGCATATGGCTCTCGATCTCTGCCGGAGCTGTTGCGTCTGCTTCAAACTGAATAAAGTAGTAATATGCTTCACGCATATGCTGAATTTCGTATGCAAGGCGTTTTTTGCCCCACTCTTCTACTTCGCCAACTGTTCCGCCGTAACGGGTTACATAACCTTTGGCTTTCTCAACTACAGCTGCGCGTTCCTCTTCTTCAAGTTTTGCATTCACAACCAGTGCTAATTCGTACTTGTTCATGCTTTACCTCCTTTTGGACTTTTTGGCACCCCATTTTCATTATGGGGAGCAAGGAATTATTTTTATACGTCACAATTTGTTATTTTAACATAAAAAAGGCTTATAGCAAGCCCTTTTTCGCGTGTTTTCTTGTTTTTTTCACGATATTACGCATCTTTTTTTCGTAATCCGCGGGTGTTTTTCTCGACCAGCTTGCGTGCTACCATGATCTGGTGGCCGCAGCCGGTGCATTTGAGACGAAATCTGCGCCGACACGCAGGATTTCCCACTCGCTGCTGCCGCACGGATGCGGCTTTTTCAGTTTTACAATATCGCCTACTTCGTAATGTTCTGCCATGTTTCTTCCGCCTTATATTTTCTAATTAAAATCTATCTTACTTTGATGCTGCCAAGCACCTGCCCGATCGGCTGCTGGATCAGAAGATCCGCGTTTTTATCCATCGGCGTGGCGCCCTTGTTGATGAGAGCCAGCGCATCGCCCTCAAAATACTGGAGAAGGCCTGCCGCCGGATAAACCGCAAGTGACGTTCCGCCGACAATCAGAAGATCTGCCGCCGCAATCGAGCGGATCGCACCGTCGAGCACTTTCTCATTCAGACTCTCCTCGTAGAGTACGACATCCGGTTTGATCATGCCTCCGCATTTTTCACATCTTGGAACGCCGCTGCTCCTTCTCACCAGCTCTGTATCGCAGAATGCCCCGCATTTCATACAGTAATTGCGGTGTGTGCTTCCATGCAGTTCATACACTACTTTACTTCCCGCCGCCTGATGCAGTCCGTCAATGTTCTGCGTCACAATCGCTTTTAATTTTCCCGCCGCTTCGAGCTCTGCAAGTTTCTTATGCGCCGCGTTCGGTTTCGCGCCGACCGGAAGCATTTTGTCGCGGTAAAAAGCATAAAACTTTTCCGGGTACCGCAGGAAATAGCTGTGGCTTAAAATTGTCTCCGGCGGAACGTCATACTTCTGATGATAAAGGCCATCCACGCTCCGGAAATCCGGAATCCCGCTCTCCGTGGACACGCCCGCGCCGCCGAAGAATACGATATTTTCATGCGTATCAATCAATCTCTGCAGTTCTTCGATTTTTCTTTCCTCTTCCATCTGTCATTCCTCCTTCTGACCAATTATTACCGGTTCCGCCGCACGCCCAGAACGACGAACCGTCCAGTCGTATCGCTCGCCGCACAGGTGGACAGCACAATAATATGGCTGTGTTCATCCATCTCCGGCTGCTCCACCGGGATCTCTGACCGCGCCGCCATGGTATTCAGATACTGTACAAACGCTTCACCCCCGCCGGAATACAGCGTGTAGACATCACTGTCTGCCTCCGTATAAAAGGCAGAAAAAATCTGGTACACATCGTTTGATTCCGGCGTCAGCATCCAGAAATAGACGCTGTCCCTATATTTTTCCTGCTCCTTCATCTGTTTCAATTTTCCGAACATGGAGAGATTCTTCATATTATGACCGTAAACGATTGTGTTCCATCACTGAAATCACCCTGATTCTGGTAATCGAGGAAAATGGAACCCGCAAGTTGCTCGTTCCCTCGTACGTCGTATGAAGATACGCATCGTTGTCCGGCCCCTGTACGACCGGGTAACTGATGTCGAGAGCTTCGATATAAAGCCATCCCTTCACATCCGGATTAATCGCTTTTAAGGATTCAAAATCGACGGCAAGCGGCGGTTCTGTCGGATACGACAGTGGTTCCGGCTCCGGTTCGGAAGCTCCGCCGGTTCGGATTCCGCCTGCGGCTCCTCTGTTTTCGTCAGTGCCGGTGTCTCCGGTGTTTTTGTAATTTCCGTCGTATACTGCTGCAGATCCCGGTATTCATCCGTGCCGGTCTTGTAATCCAGGTAAATGCCGATCAGCTTGTACCCGGAAAAGCAGAAAACAGCAAGTGCCGCTAAAAATACCAGAGTCCAAAGCGGATTGCCGCGTTTTTTCTGTTTCTTTTTCTGTTTTCCCATGCGTCTCCTTTATCACTTTTTTACTGTCTGCGCTGTTTTCTGGAAGCGCTCTGAATTTGTCTCAATTATAAGCGTGCCCCTTTCTTTTGTCAACTTATGCCCCCGGAAAAGGATTGCACCCGCCCCCATCTTATGATAGACTAAAAGTCGACTGACAAGTCACTTGTGAATACAGTAACACACCACATACATGAGGAGGAATTCCATATGCGAACAATCAAAAAAGTCGCCTCGCACATCTTCATTGATGGCTTCGGCGGCATGACGCAGGGTCTTTTTGCAACCCTGATTATCGGTACGATGATTCAGCAGATCGGTCTTCTGATCGGCGGTTCGACCGGAAATGTGATCTATCTGCTTGGAAAAGCTGCCGCAGCCCTGACAAGTGCCGGTATCGGTGTCGGCGTGGCAGTGAAATATGGGGAAAGCCCGCTTGTCACGGTTTCTGCAGCCGTCGCCGCCATGGTCGGCGGTTATGCCGGCAAGATCACCGGCGGCACATTCTTTGTGGACGGAAATGCCGTTCTGGCAGGACCTGGCGAACCGCTCGGCGCTTTCATCGCAGCTTTCGCAGGCATCACCTGCGGCCATCTGGTTTCCGGCAAGACCAAGGTTGATATCATCGTGACACCAGTCATCACCATCGGAGCCGGTTCCGTTGTCGGACTGCTCGTCGGACCGCCGATCTCCCAGATGATGACAGGCCTTGGAAGCATCATCAACTGGGCAACGGAACAGCGGCCGTTCATCATGGGCATCGTTGTTTCGGTCGTCATGGGTATGGTTCTGACACTGCCGATCAGCTCCGCTGCACTCGGCATCATTCTGAATCTTTCCGGTCTTGCCGCCGGTGCCGCAACGATCGGCTGCTGCTGCAACATGGTCGGATTCGCGGTTGCAAGTTATCGGGAAAACAAATTCGGCGGCCTTGTCGCACAGGGTCTTGGAACCTCGATGCTTCAGGTGCCGAACATCATGCGTCATCCGCTGATCTGGCTGCCCGTCATCTTCTCGAGTGCGATTTTAGGACCGGTTTCCACCATAATTGCCAATATGCAGAATAATGCAACGGGAAGCGGCATGGGCTCTGCAGGTCTTGTCGGACAGATCACAACCTACCAGACCATGATCGCTTATGATGATCCGAAGCTCGTCATCATCAAAATCATTCTGCTCCACTTCGTGCTTCCGGCTGTGATCACCTTGTTCTTCTCAGAGGTATTCCGCAAGGCAAACCTGATCAAATCCGGCGATATGGCTTTGAATCTGTAATCTGTATTTTTAAAAGGGAATGGAACTGCGCATCCGGCAGCTCCATTCCCTTTTTTATCCACATTTCTCTTCTGATTTTTTCTGTTTTTACACCGTTTCTTCTGCGTTTTCCGCATTTTCCACTGCCGCGGCCAATTCAGCTTCCGCTGCCGCTTCTTCTGTCTCCGTTTCTTTCCCCGGCCGCACGCGTGTGCCTCTACCATTGGCTCAATGGTCTGTGCCATCAGCAGATGGATCATGTCAAGCTCCGCTCGCGGAACCGCGACGGCAGAAGCGGCGCGATCGCCACATCCGTCACGAGGGATTCAAGGCCCTCGATAATCAGATCCTTGCCCGGCGTCTCATTCCACTCCAGTCTGATCCGCTCGAAATCACGCTGGAAAATGATTTTGACCTTCCGTCTTGCGGCCTCTTCCAGAAATGCAAACTCAAGCTTCAGCACCAGTTCGCCGTCTTCATTCTCCGCAAACTGTCCCGTCGTTCCGAGCAGATACGATTCCTCGTTTTCCACCCATTCTACAACTTTGGACCCCGTAAGACCGATCGCAATGCGCTGTGTTTTTTCTCCCTCGGTCAGCTCGACAAAGAAACGGCCTTTTTCATAGAAGAAACCGATGCGGCGGATGCCGTCGGAAAAGTTGTTGTGGAAGACCTGCAGCGTCAGCGGAAACATGCCGACATGCGTGTCCTCCATTTTATATTCTTTTCCGTGCAGAAGCTGCGCCATGTCGATCTGACGCGGTGTTCCGCTGTTCCGCGGCCCAGGTGTTCTCCGCTTCCAGCCGCCGCGCAGGATTCTTCCCGGTGTCTCTTTCGCACCCTCCAGATCACGGCAGGTCTGCACCAGCTTCTGATATGCCATCGGGCTTTCCGTCTCGCCGGATTTCAGCTCTGCACCAAATTCCGCGCCGAAATACTTCCGCACAATGTCGAGCATCTCACACGTCTGGAACAGCTCGTTGCTGCCCGCATTCGTCACAATCACCACGCCGGTATCCGGGTAACCGAGTACGTTCTGCCCCAGCATGCCATTGAACGCAAAGCTGCCCAGCCGCTCCTCCATCCAGACCTGGTAACCATAGCCATATTTTCCCATCTTTTCCGGCGGTGTCGCATGAACGGAGGTGGACGCTGCGACCCATTCCGCCGGGACGATCTGTTTTCCTTCGAATTTTCCGCCGTTCACGTACATCACCCCGAGCTTGGCCGCGTCCTCCGGGCACAGGAAGAGGCCCCAGCCGCCTTTCGTAATCCCTGCCGGGCAGCTCTCCCAGAAGACTTTCCGGATGCCAAGAGGCTCAAACAGACGCGGCCGCAGGTAATCTACCATTTTCATGCCGGTGCGCTCCTGTATGATTGCAGACAGCAGATACGTGTTCATACTGTTGTACTCAAACGCTTCGCCCGGCGTTCCCTTGACCGGCGCATTTAAGAAGCTGTCCACCCAGTCGTTGCCGGAAACAACGCCCATCTCGTTGAACTGTACGCCGCTCTTCATTGTCAGAAGATGCTCCACGGTCAGATTCGGGCGCAGGATCTTCTGCAGCAGACCGTTTCGTTTTTCAAAAATATCATAGACGTTCTCGTCCAGGGAAAGTTTTCCTTCACTGATCAGAAAACCGACCGCCATGCCGGTGATGCTCTTGCACATCGAATACGTCGCATGCCAGATGCCGCTGCGGTATGGGGCGAAATTGCATTCGCAGATGACATGTCCGTTCCGCAGGACCAGCAGATGATGCATGTCCGTATGGCGCGCAGCGGCGAGCTCACGAAGCATCTGCGTCAGCTTTTCCGATGAGATGCCCTCGCTCTCCGGCACCACGCGCGGAAAATACGTTTCCGGAGATGCAAAATCCCCGAACGCTTCCTTCTGCGGCGCAAAGTCCGTCTTTCCCATATGTCCTGTCGTCCCACTCATAAATCCCCAGATCATTTCCATTGCGGTTAACTGTTCTTTCGCTGCCATGTACGATGCCTCCTGTCTCATGCGGTTGGATTTCCCTGTTTTTCCAGTTTTCCTCATTATATCCAGATTCCTTGAAAATCGCAATGCTTCTTCTGATAAAAAAGAACCGACATAGAAATCTGTATTTCGATTTCTGCCGGTTCTTTTCCGTGTGTGATTTTTTTATTTTACTTTAGCTTACTCATTCCAGAGTTTCATACGCTCCTGATAATTCTGTGTGATAACTTTTTCTACATCTTCCAGTCCTGCGTCATTCATTTCGGAAATCATCTTGTCGTACTCTTCCATTGCCGCATCGTGGCTGTCTGCATTCACAATCTTCGGATATTCCTGATCGTAGATATCCTGGATTTTCTGCCATTTCAAGCCATCCGGAGTGCTTCCTGCCGGGGTAAGGCCTGCAAATTCTGCGGTATCCCATCTGTCGTTCTCACCAAAGTGATTCATAGCCACCTGCCGGGTCTCTTTTACTTTATACTGTGATACATCGTATGGAGTTCCGTCTGTACCATTTCCGTTCTTTACAAACCAGGTCCATTTGCGGACGCCGGTATCCAGTTTTGTTTTGTCAAAATCCGTCTGGAATCCTTCAATCAGATCATCGTTCGGAACGTGTTTTCCATCTTCCATATTCCAGTTGGTTCCCTCAATACCCCACATCAGAAGATACTGTCCTTCTTCGCTTGCAAGGTAGTTGATCATCTTCATGGCTGCTTCCGGATTTTTACAATTCTTGGTGATCGCGATTGCATCCCAGCCAAGTGTACTTCTTCCGGAGTAAGTAGTTTCATCTGCACTGATTCCGTTTCCAAGGATTTTATAGGAATAGAATTTTGCATCTTCTCCTACAGAAGAAGCAAGTGCTGTATTTGCTGCATCGGTATCCCAGTAGGAAGCAAAGGTACTGAATACGTTGCCTGCAGACAGTTTCTGCGTCCACTGATTTTTCTTGTTGACAACCCACTCTTTGTCCAGAAGGCCTTCGGTATACAGTTCATTGGCAAAGGACATCATCTCTTTGAAGTTTGGTGCTTTGGCAACATGTTCCAGATTGTCCCCATCCTGATAATATGTTTTCAGACCATACATTCCTTTTAATGTTCCATCGTAGTTTTTGGATTCTGCATCAAAGGTAATGGCAATACTCTCTTTTCCGTCAATGGTCGGATGAAGTTCTTTGAATTTCTTACAAATGTCAATATACTCTTCCTGTGTAAATGCTCATCGCTGTCTGCGCGGTCTTTTCCAACGATTTCGCACAGATAATCATAGCGCATCAGAACACCGGCTACCGGATCCGGATCTTCTCCGTACCAGTTATTCAGATAGTAATTCTTTCCATCGGTATAACGACTCTTGTTTAAGGTTTCCCCGTACATCTCTTTTACATCCGGGCCGTACTCATCGATCAGATCATTCAGCGGAAGCAGTGCGCCTGCCTCAATGTAACGGTTTACAATATCATTTCCACGATCCATCAGGACGATATCCGGGTAATTCTGACCGGTCAGCATCAGGTTCAATTTTTCCAGCGGATCTCCGGTTGGATTTTCTACCTGAATTTTGACACCTGTTTTTTCCTCAATTGCTTTTGCAACTGGATCATCAAAGGTATTGCTTCCGGAGTTTTTGTCAAAGATAGAAATCGTAACTCCGTCTGTTGATACCTCGCCCGATGCAGATGATGCACTGCCGGATGCAGTACTTGATGATGTACTGCCATTTGATCCGCATCCTGCAAGCATTCCCGCTGCCATCAGGACACTCATCGCCATTGCGATACTTTTTTTGAACTTCATTTTCTTTTCCTCCTTCTATCATCAGCTCTTTACAGATCCGAGCATGATTCCTTTAACAAAATATTTCTGAATAAACGGATAAACCATGATAATCGGAATTGTCGCAATCATCGTAGCAGCCATTCGAATGCTGTCCGGTGTAATGGTCTGTGACGCCTGATTTGCCGCCTGGTTCGCTGATGAAGTCTGATACTGATTCAGAATTTCAACCAAAATGGACTGCATTGTTTTTAAAGACTGTGCATTCGTAAACAAATATGCATCGAACCAAGAATTCCAATGTGTAATTGCAACAAACAGTGCAATGGTCATAATAATCGGCTTGGACAATGGAATTACCATTTTAAAGAAAACTATCAGATCGTTTGCTCCGTCAATTTTCGCCGATTCAAAAATCTCTGCCGGCATTCCCTCTATATAATTCTTTACCAGAATCATATTATAAACACTTACCAGGTTCGGGAAAATAAATACAATGAAATTATTCAGCATTCCAAGGCTCTTTAATACCATATAATACGGAACCATTCCGCCGCCAAAATACATGGTGAAGATAAAGAACAGGTTCAGCTGTTTCCGGAACAGCAGCTCTTTTCTGGAAAGCACATAGGCAAGTGCTGTCGTGACAAGGACCGCCAGCGGTGTACCAATTGCAGTACGAAGTACAGTGATCAGAATGCCATGCAAAAATGTGGCACGTCCCAGAATATCTTTATAACTTGCCAGACTCAGTTTTCTCGGCAGAAAGTAGAGCCCGCCGCGCAGTGCATCGGTTGCATCGTTAATGGATACCACAAAAATGTTCCAGAACGGATACACACAGATCACAGTAACTAACACCAGAAAAACCACTTTGAAAATATCAAGAAACCAGTCACTGGCACAACGTTTTCTTTTGATTTTAATTGCTTTTTCTCTCATTTTCCTTCCTCCTAAAACAGTGCCGTATTATCATCACTGAATTTCTTCGAAAGTGCATTTGCACTGATGACCAGAATGAAGGAGACTGCGGATTTAAAGAATCCTACTGCAGTACCGTAAGAATACATTCCGTTTTTCAGACCATAGCGGTATGCATACGTATCAAGTACATCAGAATAATTTAAAATAGCATCATTAGACATCAACAGCTGCTGCTCATATCCTGTATTCAGAACACCTCCGATTGCCAGAATCAGAAGAATCATAATGGTCGGCTTTAATGCCGGAAGTGTGATATGCAGAATCTTCTGCATTCTCGTCGCACCATCCACATCCGCTGCTTCATACATATCCTGGCTGATGCCGGAGATTGCCGCCATATAGATAATCGCATTGTATCCAAGTACCTTCCACGCATTTGCGATCGCGATGATCCACCAGAAATATGGTCCTTTCTGGAAAAACAGAATCGACTCATCGGTTAATCCGAAGAATTTTAACAGATTGTTGATGACGCCGTCTGAAGAAAGGAATGTAAGGAAAATGTTTGCCGCAATAACCCAGGAAATAAAATAGGGAATATAAGATGCGGTCTGTACAAATTTCTTTGCCTTCTGGTTTCGAACTTCATTCAGGCAAAGCGCCAGAATGATTGGCAGCGGGAATGAGAATAACAGTGTCAGTAAGCTGGTTGCCAGTGTGTTTCTCATGATTTTTGTGAAATCTGTGGAAAAGAAATACTTGAACCAGTCAAGACCGACAAACTGCGAATTCGCCATATCCGCAAAATAGCCGCTACCCTGCGGCGTGTAGTTGATGAAGGACATATATAGTCCTGTCATTGGTGCATAGCAGATCAGAATGACCCATACCAACGATGGAAGCAGCAGTAAAAACAGATATTTCTGTTTCCAGAACCGTTCCGCGAGGCTTTTTTTGTGCTTTGCATGCACGTTTTCTTTTTTCATGCCTTCTCCTTCTTTCTTCTTTTTGTTCATCTTGTACACTCTTGCTGTCTATGTTTCCATTCTAATGGATAGTCTGTCCTGCAACAATCTCACTTTTTTATGATTTCTATCTCGATTTAACGGAGTTTTATAATTCTCTTTTTTATTCTGTTGTTTTCTTACGATTTCTGTCAATATCTAACGAAACAGAAACCGGCTGACGGGCAAAATCACCTTTATCAGCCGGTTTCTGTTTCCTCTTCTATGCAAACAATACGAAGTTATTTCTGCTTTGTTTGATTTTTATTCGTTTACTGGAATTCTGACAGAAACTGTCGTTCCATATCCTTCCTGGCTTTCTATTCGGACACCATAATCCTCTCCATAAGCCAGACGAACCCTGTTTGCAACATTTCTCAGTCCATATCCTTCCTCTGAGCGCCGCAGAGAACTTCGCAGTTTAATCAGTTTTTCCGCCTCGATTCCACATCCATCATCTGTCACCTGGAATACCACATCCCTTTCTTCTTTTTGAATTCTGACCGCAATGTGGAGAACTTCTTCCTCTTTTCTCGCATGGTGAATGGCATTTTCAACCAGCGGCTGCAGAAGAAGTTTAATGGTTCGATATGTCAGTACTTCTCTTGCAATTTCATACTCCACCTGTACGCTGTCCCGAAAACGCATCTGCTGGATTTTCAGATAGCTCTGCAGCAGTTCCACCTCTTCCTGGATGGAAAGCACCTGTTTTCCCTTATTCAGGGAAATCCGGTAGAAGCTGGACAAATTTTTGACCGCCTGCATCGTCTGTTTTCCACCTTCCCGCATCGCCAGTGCTGAAATAACCGCAAGTGCATTGTAAAGAAAGTGCGGATTGATCTGTTCCTGCAGCAAATTCAGTTCGCTCGTCTGAATCCGGATTTTCTTTTCGTAATTTTCCCGAATTAACTCCTGAATCTGATCACTGAGCTGATTAAACGCCAGCCCGATCTGTCCGATCTCATCTTCTCCCATATTTTCCAGACGGTAATCAAATTCTCCCTGTCCCATCCGTTTTGCTGCATACACCACTTTCTGCACCCGCGCGGAAATCCATCTTGTGTAACAGATAATGCAGAGAAATACCATAGCCGCGCTGCAGAGGATCAGGAACATCATCCTTCTTGAAACAGCTTTTGCGTCTTTTAAAACCGTCTCCTTATCCGAAATCACAAGAATTTTTGTTCCGAAAACTCCGCTCTGGATATTTCCGATTTTTGAAATGCCGTCACGCTCAAACTCAATCTGCGCTTTCTGCTCCAGATCCTCTTCCGGCATTCTGGTCCGGATCGGAAGGCCTGCCATTTCCGGTTCGGAAGCAGCCAGAATATATCCTTTTTGATCCACCAGATAAATTTCATCGGTGGAATTTATTGTTTCGAGGAGGGGCTGTATCTGCTGATTTTCAATCTGTAACGACAGTACGCCCTTCATCCCGCCCTGTGGATAAAAATTCATCAGACGATTCATATGAAATGCTTTTCCGTCTCCAGATGTCCCACAGAATACCGTTTCCCCTATCGCATCAAATGTCAGCACACATTCCCTCCGATCTAGATCCTGCATGGAATAAAAATAATAATTATCCTGCGGAAGCGTTTCATTGTTGCTGTAAAAACAGATTTTGTAAATTCCTGCATTCATCAGACAGATTTCGCTGAGCTTCTTATCAATATAGTAAAACATATCTTCATAAGAATCGTTGCTGTAATCCTGAAACAAATATCCGCTCAGCATCTGATCCACATACAGCACATCCAGAATTGTTTCGTAAGGCTCGACCATCGTAGAAAAATTTTTTTCAATTCGTTCTGCTTCCTGTTCTGCACTCTGATATGCTTCAGTAAGAAGCACATTCCTTGTTTTTCCATAACTGTACCAGGTAACACACAGCATTGGAATCAGTGCCAGTACCAGATAGCCGATCACCAGTTTAAACTGAAAATTCCGATTTTTATACCATTTTACGATATTCATTTGGTGTCACTCCAAATCTTTTCTGAAAAACAACGCCAAAGTAAGAAACATTTTCATATCCAACCGCCAGACTCACTTCCCGTACTTTATTTTTCTTATTCTTTAACAGTTCCGCCGCCCTCTGCAGACGCATTTCCGTATTGTATTCCAAAATCGTTTTTCCTGTTGCCTCTTTAAACAGGCTCCTCAGATAATTCGGAGACAAACCGACCTCCGCGGCCAGCTTCTCGATATCTGCGCTTTCCGAGCAGTGCTCCTGAAGATATGTTTTTACCTGATAAACGGCATAGTAATTTGGATTTTGATTCTGTTCTTCAAAAAATGCCAACATCCGTTCCAGATACTGCTTCATCTTTTCCCGCATCTGATAACTGTTGTTTGCTTCAAAAATTTCATTTTCTCTCAAAATTTTTTCTGCTTCCATCCAGTTTTCCAGCAGTTCATCGCTCAAAACAAGACGGTTCCATAGATACATATAGAGATTGTAAACTTCTCCCGCAAATGTTTTCGGCGCAAGCCCTTTAGCTGTTGAAAATAATCTTTCATGGTCTGCAGCGTTTCCTGCTTTTTCCCGTTGCTGACCAGACGACAGATTTCTTCTCTCCGCTCCTTCTGTTCCCGGAAATGATATGCTTTTTCCTCTTCCGTTTCTTTTTCATCTGCACAGAAAAGTTCCGGTGGATCCATATGAAATGCCGGAACACAACAGTTCCGAAGTTTTTCCGCCTTTTCGTACAGGCAGTCAGCTGTCCATGCTCCACTGCACCATCCAACGGCTCTCGGTGCGTCTTCTTTCAAATCATTCCAGATCTGAAATGCCGTATCTTTCACCGACAGATACCCCGCCAGCAGCAGAATGCTGATCCGTTCCGTTTTGCTGATGTAACGGATGCCCTTGTATTTTTCCTGAATTTGGCTACAGATGTTTTCTTCCGTTTTTCCATAAACCGCTATGATTCCAAACCTGCACTCTTCCAGTTCTTCTCCAAATACACCACGGAAATTTTTCCGTAAAAGCTCTGTTTCCTGTTTTTCCCGCAAAGCCATTTCCAGCAACTGCTTCGCCGCCGTTTTCCGCGACCAGTCTGCTATCTCACTTTTCTCCAGTTCACTTCTCACTTTTCTCAGACATGCTTCTACTTCTTCAATCGTAAATGGCTTTAAAAGGTAATCCACGGCATTCACCTGAAAAGCGGAATGGATATAGGAAAAATCATCATATCCTGTCAGAAAAACAATTTTGCATGGATACCCCCGGCGTACGATCGTCTCTGCCAGTTCAATTCCACTCATTCCTGGCATCTGAATATCCGTAATCACAATATCTGCCATATTTTCTTCCAGGCACTCCAGTGCCCTTCTGCCATTGCGCGCGGTAAATACTCTGGAAATCCCGTTCTTTTTCCAGTCAATATAATCCCGCAATGTCTCCAGTTCAATTTCTTCATCTTCTACAAGAAGAACGCGATACATTTTCTCCCTCCTGTTTCCAGTTGCTCCTGCAGTTTTCTTCTCCTGCTACTTTTCATTTCTGTCTTTTTACTGCAGAAGTTCAATCATATACGCCTCATACGGCTGTAACTTCCACACTTCTTTTGTGAGACTTTCTGTATCATTATGAACCAGAACCGTTCCTTTTGTCAAATCATATCGGGCTTTCATCTCTGCCGCGGTATCCCGGAAATTGCAGAGCACAATCAGCTTTTTCTCTCCCAGATTTCTCTCATAAGCAAAAATATCCGGATTTTCTTCCTCAATCAGACGGAAATCCCCATAAACAAGAGTGTCATTTTTCCTACGCAGCGCAATTAGTTTTTGATAGAAATAGAAGAGGGAATCCGGATTTTTTCTGCTGTTTTCCACATTGATCTCCTCGTAATTCTGATTTTCCGCCATCCACGGTGTTCCCGCTGTAAATCCGGCGTGTTTTTCCGCATTCCACTGCATTGGCGTCCGCGCATGGTCCCGGCTGTTCCGTGCAAGATAGGTACGAATTTTTTCTTCCTCCCAGCCTTCTTTTTTACGGTCTTCGGCAAAATTTACAGACTCGATATCCTGATAGTCCTCAATCCGAAGCCCTGACACATTTGTCATACCGATTTCTTCCCCCTGGTAAATATAAGGAGTTCCTTTCATCCCATGGAGAAGGACAGCCAACATTTTTGCTGATTTTTCCCGATACGGTTCCCTGTCATTTCCAAAGCGCGATACGACACGCGGAAAATCATGGTTTCCCCAGAACAGGCTGTTCCATCCTTTTTCTTCCAGTCCCGTCTGCCATTTTTCAAAGATCTGCTTCAGTTGCGGCAGCGTATACGGTTTCGGATCCCAGTTTCCACTTCGGATGCCGTCGATTCCCATCAGTTCAAACTGAAAAATCATACTGAGCTCCTGGCTTTCCGGATCAGAATACTGCTGTGCCATTTCTACCGTAGCACCTCCGGTTTCCCCCACTGTCAGGATCTGTTCTGATTTTCCATACGTATTCTGATTCATTTCCATTAAGTATGTATGAATCTGCTCCGAATGAGTATCATTTCCTCCATGTCCATCTTTTACAATATTGTCAATTGCATCCAGCCGGAAACCACGGATCCCTTTATCCATCCAGAACTGGAGCATCCGGTACAGCTCTTTCCGAAGCGACGGATTTTTCCAGTTCAGATCCGGCTGCATTACACTGAAACTGTGATAATAATATTCCTGAACCTCCGGCACCCATTCCCAGGTGCTTCCTCCAAAGAATGCTCCGCCGCCTTCTGGCGGCTGCTCCTTCGTTCCTTCCTTCCAGATGTAAAAATCATGGTATTTACTGTTTCGATCCTTTCTGGCTTCCAGGAACCATGGGTGCAGATGGGAACTATGATTTAAAACAAGATCCATCATGACCACAATTTCCCGCTTTTCACAGGCTGCGATCAGTTCTTCCAGCTCTTCCATTGTGCCCGCTTCTTCCATTACTTTATAATAGTCACTGACATCATATCCATTGTCGCAATTAGGAGAATCGTTAAAAGGCGAAAGCCAGATGCTCCAACACCAAGCTCCTGCAGATAGTCCAGCTTCTGCAGAATCCCTCCAAAATCGCCGATGCCGTCTCCGTTGCTGTCACAGAAACTTCTGGTGTAAATCTGATATACGGTTAAGCTATGCCACCACTCTCTTTTCATTTTCTGTCCTCTCTTTCTTTTTTCCCATAAAAGCAGTATAATGATATTATCTTATATTTTCTAACCTGATTTTCGTATTTAATGAAAGGATTTTGACTTTTATGAAAAAAGAACGTTCAAAAGAGCTCTTTTCTCCTGAATCTTGTTCCCCTGTTCTTTCTGACGGAATCCGGGATTTTACCGTGCATGGAACCGAACCTGTTCCGCTCCATATCTATCATCAGGATTATGCTCATGGCGGGCTCTCTGTTCCTTTTCACTGGCATAAAGAATTAGAATGGATCTGGGTTGAAAAAGGTACTCTCACTCTGACACTGAAAACTGAAACCCGGACAATTTCCGAAGGTACTTTTCTTTTCATCAACAGTCACGAACTGCATCAGCTCTGCAGCATTGGAACTACCCCTTCGGTTCACCATGCCCTTGTATTTCTTCCAGAAATTCTCTCATGTGCCTATCTGGATTCCTGTGAAGCAGACTGGATTCGTCCGCTGCTCTCTCATCAACTGCTTCTTCCGGCTTTTCCATTGGAAGAGCTTTCTGCTGCTGAAGCCTCCTCTCAGACACAGAAAACATTTGTACTGACATTATCTGAGCTTTTCCAGGAAATCCTGTATGCATACGATACCAAACCCATCGGCTGGTTTCTTCTGATCAAAAGTGACATGTATCGGATTCTTGCACTTCTGGCGCAATACCAGCTTTTTCTTCATCCGGAACCCCTCTGCACTCGTAAAAAAGAAAGATCTGATCAGTGTAAAAAACTCTTACGTTATATTCAGGATAACTATGATTCTAAAATCCGTCTTTCAGATCTTGCTGCTATACTCAATATGAATCCACAATATTTTTGTCGTTTCTTCAAAACGCACTTTCACACAACGCCTATTTCCTATATCAACCAGTACCGCGTAACCCAAGCCGCAGATCTTCTTACCGGCAGCTCGCTTTCTATCTTGGAAATTGCTCTGCATACCGGATTTGAAAGCCCCAGCTATTTCGCCAGCATTTTCCGCCGGACTTTTGGTATGTCACCGGAAGAATATCGAAAAGCCATGCCCTGACCCGGCAAATTTTTTCCTTCTGAATGCACGGCAACACAAATCTCAAAAATTTTTGATTTTTTTTCAAAAAACACTTGCCAAACTCGTTTTCTTATGATAATATACTACTTGTCGCTGAGCAAAAATCACGGCAGACAAAATAAAAACTTCGGCTCCGTGGTCAAGCGGTTAAGACATCGCCCTTTCACGGCGGTAACACGGGTTCGATTCCCGTCGGAGTCATATGGCGTCGTAGCCAAGTGGTAAGGCAATGGTCTGCAACACCAGTATCCACCGGTTCAAATCCGGTCGACGCCTCTATTTTCCCGGAAACAGATGGTTTCCGGGATTTTTCTTTTTCAAAATTATTTCAAAAAAGCTGCCGGTTCTGTTTGCTTCGGCAGCTTTGAAAATATCATTTTTTTAATTTTCTTTTTCTTTCACATAGTCTTCATACACATACGCCGTTTTTCCCTCATACGAAATCTTGTACCATCCGTTCTCTTTTCCGAGCATTTCCACTTCTTCCCCTGTCGTCAGAGCTCCGATAACCTGGCTTGTGCTGACGTTTGGGTTCTGTACGTACATTGACCGGTGAGATACAGGTGACGGTTTTCTTACCCTTCTGCTTTTTCACGCCATCCGAATTATTTTCTGCTTCCAGCGCTCTTTTCTGCTCCTGGCAGGCCGTCTGAAATGTTTCTGTCAGCAGCTCATTGTCCGGGAACTTCAGAGACTCCAGTATTTCCGGCACGATTTGCTGTGTATCGTTGCTGCCGCTTCCTTTTTTCCATATGATCTGATACCCTTCATTCTCCGTTTTCACCCCGCAGAAAAATGCAATCGGAATCTGCAGGGAATTTTTTACCTGGAAACGATAAAAGGAACTCTCGTTATCTTTTCCTTCGTTAGCTGTTTTCACCATAAAATCGCTGATGCTGTTTTCCCCTGTTATTTCATTCGGATAGAGCAAATTTTCAGCGCTCTCTTCGTCCTCCGGAAAATCCATAAGCGCTACTTTTGCCATTCCTTCCCGATACGATATCTCAAGACTTTCCCCCTCTTCTGATATGAAACTGCATTGGATTTTCTCATCTCTCATTACATTCCAGCCTTCTGGAAGTGTGATTGTAATATTCTGGTATGTAGAAAGAAACTCTTTTTCACCATCTTCTGACTCATCCTGGACACTGGATGCTCTTTCGGAGACAACCGATGGATTCTCCTTTTCCACCTGCTGATTTCCACATCCCATTACCACAATAGTTGTCATCAAAAGAACAGCTAAACAGTTTTTTCTGTTTCTCATGTACAATTTCCTTTCTTGACAGTTCCGTCTTTATTTTCTGTCAGAAAATTTCTTTTGCTTATTGTATCACAACTATTTTTGCACTGTAAAGAGTACATTCCTTCCCTCCTGCTTTGATTTTCTTTATGCAAAAAATCTCCAACCAGATTGAGGTTCCCTCCCCCAAAAATCCAGTTGAAGATTTTTCTTATCTTTTTTATTTTACTTCTGTAAATTCGACCGGATACTCTCATACTCTCCCAGCACCTGATGCAGGGTCAGCCCCGCACGGTTCCAGGTACGGCCAAGGCGGACTTCCTGGTCCAGACTGCAGCGGTACAGCTTATCCTCTGCAAGACCGCACACTTTCGTGTGAACCGGAAGCATATTTCCTTCTGCGTCAGTCTTTACGATCGTAAGCAGTGCGCGGCTCTGATCCTTTGCCACGAACTCCCATGCCATGAAATCCTGTTTTTTCAGTCCGGTCAGACGGTAATACAGGCCTTCGTGTGTGAGCTCGTAATATTCATGCATCGCAGCAACCTGCTCTTTTACCATCTCTTTTTCTTCCTCTGAAATCTTATTCAGATCCATCTCATATCCAAAGCTTCCTGCCAGCGCCACATCGCCTCTTGTCCGGAACGGTGTCACACGGCCGGTCTGATGGTTCGGGCATACCGAAACGTGGGAGCCGACGGTGCTGATCGGATAGAAGAACGAGCTTCCGTACTGGATGGAAAGACGGTTGATCGCATCGGTATTATCGCTGCACCAGATCTGCGGGGAATAATACATCATACCGGCATCATATCTTCCGCCTCCTCCGCTGCAGCCCTCGAGCAGCAGATTCGGGCATGCGGCAAGGAATCTTTCCATCAAATCGTAAACACCGAGCACATAGCGGTGATACATCTCTCCGTTCCGGCTCTGTGCTGCCACATGGCTGTAAACATCGCAGACGCTGCGGTTCATATCCCATTTGACATAATCAATCTTTGCATCATGAACGATGGTTGTCAGACGCTCCAGCAGATACTCACGCACATCCTCACGCGTCATATCAAGTACAAGCTGATTTCTGCTGTGGTTCGGCACACGGCCAGGAATTGCAAATGCCCAATCCGGATGTGCACGGTAAAGATCACTGTCCTCGGAAATCATCTCCGGCTCAAACCAGAGACCGAATTTCATGCCCATCTTGTGAATTTTTTCTGCAAGCTGCGCCATGGAGCCGTTCATCTTTTTCTCGTTGACGAACCAGTCACCGAGACCACTGTTATCATCCTCTCGTTTTCCAAACCAGCCATCGTCAAGCACCAGCATCTCAATGCCAAGCTTTTGCGCCTGTTCTGCAATTTTCAGAATTTTTTCTTCGTTGAAATTAAAATAGGTTGCTTCCCAGTTGTTGATCAGAATCGGTCGTTTGGCATGCTTGTATGCGCCACGGCAGATATGCTCGCGGATGATCTCATGATACTGCTGTGACAGTTTGGTAAAACCGGTTCCGGAATAGCTTAAGATTGCCTGCGGGGTATCGAACGCCTCTCCTTTTTCCAGATGGAAGCAGAAATTGGTCGGATGAATACCCATCTGAAAACGGGTCTGATTTTTCTGATCCTTCTGTGCTGCCGCAACAAAGTTTCCGCTGTAAACGAGGCATGCGCCGATGCAGGAACCGTGTGTCTCACCCGCACCCTCCTCGCAGAGGATCACAGCCGGATTGTAATGATGGCTCGATGTACCACGGGTGCTTCCGATCTCGACTTTTGCATGCTGCACCGGAATCCGCTCCGCCGTACGCTCCATCGCATGACGACCCGAGAAATAGATCATCTCATAATTTTCATACATCAGATCCATGCTGAAAGACAGCATTTTTTCCAGCTCAATCGCCGTTTCTCCGTGATTTTCGAGTCTTGCCGCTCTCGTAATCACATTTTCCTTTTCAAATACACCGTAAAACAGCTTCAGAACAATATCGGAAGCCTTCTCCGTCATTGTAATAACAAGAGTCTCACCTTTTTCTTCCTCTGTATCGTACAACGCCGGCATTCCGGGAATAGCATAGGAATAATCCAGAATTTCGAACGAATCGAAACGAAAATCTGCTGCAAAGCTGCCGTCCGCGTGGCGGATCTCAATCATATCATCACGGAAATCACCGACACCACTTCCCGGAATTTCCTGCGGAAGTGCATCAAGAGAATATTTCCGGTTAGGGCCTGCTTCCTCTGGATTTCCTGCAAATCCCATATCTGTACAGAAAATCAGACCGGAAAGATTTTCCTCACCGATTTTTTCTCCATAGTAGAGATGCAGAAGCACATTTTTGTCATCTGCGAACATCTGGTAACTGCTGTCTTTTGTCTGGAGGGTAAATAACCGTCCATTTTCACTTACTTTGATTGCCATGATTTCCTCCTCCTGCGGCATCTTGCAGTATCCTGCAAAACACGATATAATTTTACTGATATTTCGGAATCTCATCCTTTGTGACATTCCAGCTTTTCTGATGATTCTTTTTGTGAGGTATACTTATGGAAACTTCCTGGACACTTCCTGTCCCAAAGCATAAATTTTCGGATCTTTATCTCTGCTTCTGCGGCTACGAAGCCTGCCAGCCGTTCCACAGCTACGGCCCTGCTGTACGCCCCAATTACGTGATCCACTATATTATTTCCGGGAAAGGCACTTTTACCATCGGAAACCGCACTTACCGCCTAACCGCCGGACAGGGCTTTTTCCTGATGCCAAATGTCCGCACCTACTATGAAGCCGATGCGGATGATCCCTGGACCTATCTCTGGATCGGTTTTGACGGTGAAAAAGCTGCCTCTTATGTACAGGAACTCGGTCTTTCCGAGGAGCACCCTGTCTACCAGTGCAGTTTTTCCGGTGAACTGCAGTCCCTCTTGTTTCAGATGCAGAAGCACAATACCTACGACACCTCTGACCAGTATCTTCTGGAAGCTGTCTATACCAGTTTTTCTCAATTCTTTCCCGCGAAATCACGCTTGCCGACTTTTGCACGGGAGAGTGGCAATCTTTACGTGGAAAAGGCCGTCGAGTTTATCCGAAATAATTATTCGAATGAAATTCTTGTCTCGGATATTGCCAGATATGTCTGCGTCAACCGGAGTTATCTCTATACTCTGTTTCAGAAATATCTCCATACCTCACCGCAGGACTATCTTTCTTCCTGCCGGATCACGCGTGCGCTTGAGCTTTTATCGTATACGGATCTCTCCATCGAAACGGTCGCTTTTTCCTGTGGTTACCGGAATGCCGAAGTTTTTACCAAAGCCTTCCGCCAGAAGCAGGGCATGACGCCAAGCGCCTATCGGAAAAAGTTCCGCCTTGACACGACTCCTGACTCTGCACATGTTCCGTGATCTGTCTGATTTCATTATAACGAAATCTTTCTTCTATGAACAGGAAGAAATGTTATGGAAAACCGTCAAAATGTTAGATGGCGTTTCTTAATGGCTACAGACAGCAAAAAAGCGATACAGTCATGATTTCTCATTTCTGTATCGCTTCTTCATCTTAGCTCCCCGATGGCTGCGTACCAACAACCATCCGTTGATACAGCCGAATGCTCTACCATTGAGCTATCGAGGAATACCTCAGGAATCTTTTCCTGACAATCGTTACTATAACACAATCTTTTTCGAAAAACAAGTATTTTGCGGAAAATAATTACAAAAAGCCACCGGATCTCTCCGATGGCCTTTCCGATATACCTTCAAAACCGCATACACTACACATCTATCATTCCATTTTTTGTGAACACAACCAATTAGGTCAAGCCCTCGACCGATTAGTAACAGTCAGCTCCATGCCTTACGGCACTTCCACCCCTGCCCTATCTACCTCGTCGTCTTCAAGGGGTCTTACTTCTTTCGAATGGGATATCTCATCTTGAGGG
>ENA-OQCX01000085-OQCX01000085.1-human-gut-metagenome-genome-assembly--contig:-NODE-85-length-46643-cov-13.738778_pt1 | contig 46643 bp, 41 predicted proteins | sample MGYA00242762_ERZ504587 | MGnify/ENA primary metagenome ERZ504587 (study PRJEB26092, sample SAMD00036337) | human gut metagenome | host: Homo sapiens | study: EMG produced TPA metagenomics assembly of...
ACACAAAATGAGCAATTATATAATGGATCTTAGAAAGGTGGTCGGACATGCCCCTTTACTGCAGGCGGGAGCGAGCATTATAATTGAAAATGAAGATGGTCAGGTGCTTCTCGGAAAGCGTACAGACAATCACCAGTGGGGCTACGCAGGCGGTTCTATAGAGCTTGGAGAGACGGTTGAGGAGGCTGCAAAAAGAGAACTCTTTGAGGAGATGGGACTTGTTGCAGACGAGATGGAGCTGTTTTATATCAATTCAGGCGAGGAAACACACTACATCTATCCGAATGGTGATGAAGTCTATAATGTGGAAATAATATATATATGCCGCAAATATCATGGCACGATAAAGCGTCAGGAAGAAGAAGTCGAAGAAATTCGCTTCTTTGATGTTGATGAGATACCGGAGGATATTTCGGATCCGATCAGACCGGTACTTCGTGAATATATGAAGATGAGAAAAAATAAATAAACTTTAACACTTTAAATGAAAAAAGTGCTTGCGCATGTCTTATAAAAGAGTTATCATAGTACAAAACGAAACACTTAGGAGGATTTACAATGGAAAAGCGTATTTCAGGTCACACAGGCTTATTAGCACTCATAGGATCACCGGTCGGTCATTCTGGTTCACCGGCTATGTACAATTACAGTTTTGAAAAACTCGGTCTGGACTATGCATACGTTGCATTTGATATAAAAGAAGACAAGGTTAAGGATGCTATTGCAGCAATGAAGACCTTCAACATGCGTGGATGTAATGTGACTATGCCTGATAAGGTAGAGGCTGCAAAGTACATGGACGAGCTTTCACCGGCAGCCCGGATTATCGGAGCCATAAACACTATAGTAAATGACAACGGCAAGCTTACAGGATACATCACAGATGGTGAGGGATTCGTACACAACTTAAAGGATCACGGAATTGACATCAAAGGCAAGAAAATCACAGTTGCCGGAGGCGGCGGAGCCGCTACAGCTATCCAGGTGCAGTGCGCATTGGACGGAGCTCGTGAGATTACTATTTTCAACAAAAATGATGCCTTCTTCGAGCGTACACTACAGACTGCAGAGAAGATCAAAAAAGCAGTTCCCGAATGTGTTGTAAATGTATACGATATTGATGATACAGCCAAGATGACAGAGGAAATCCAGTCAAGCGATATCTTTGCAAATGCAACAATCGTTGGCATGAAGCCTCTGGATGATCAGAGCGTGGTAAAAGATCTTTCAGCTTTCAGACCGGGGCTTGTAGTTGCAGATGCAGTTTACAATCCGGAGGAGACAAAGCTTCTTCGTGAAGCAAAAGAGGCAGGCTGCACATGCGTAGGCGGAAAGGGAATGCTCTTATGGCAGGGCGTCGCCGCATTCAAGCTTTACACAGGACAGGATATGCCGGTTGATGATGTGAAGAAACTGTTCTTCAGCTAGATTTAAGTTCTTATTACAATATTATTAGATAGCTTCCTGTTATACAGGAATATGATAAAACAACAGCTCGCGGTTTCACGCGAGCTGTTGTTTTTTAGGAGTTTTTATAGGTTTATTATTTTAAAGGAGAATTTTGCAACTATTCCCATAATCAGAAATAGTTACGAGGTTTTATAAATAATCGTGACGGGCAAGCACGTTTAAGATATTTCTACCTTCCTCTGTACCTCAATGATTCTGCGGGCACGCTTGCTGTCTCCGATATTTACGATTTCAACATTGGTATTACTGAAGGCATCATCAATCTCTGAAAGAACAGGTGTGTTGGCTCTCATACCAAGGCAGATGAATCCGTAATCAAATGGGATTTCCTCAATCTCACCCTCTGGATTCTTTACGATGAAACGGTCATTTTTAACCTCCTGCAGAGCAGTGTTGGTCATCTGTTTTACACCGTATTTTGCCATTTTTGCGTTTGTGTCACACTTTGTGACAGGGTCAAGTCCGTTTCCAATCATTGGAAGCATCTCAACCATAGTTACCTCAGCGCCTCTTTCTGTGAAGAATTCCATCACGTCAAGACCTACGGCACCACCGCCGATGATGGCGATTTTTTGTCCCTTCATATCCTCAGGATACTCATTGATGCGCTCGATCATTTTAAGGACTGTGGCTACGTTTGTGCCATCCTTGTCAACGAGGTCGTGAAGGCCTGTGATAGGTGGGAGAGTAGGTACAGAGCCTGTTGCGTTTACAATGATATCAGGATTTAAGGCCTTTACCATATCAACTGTTGCTGTTGTATTCTTGAAAACAAACAGGTTGTGAAGCTTGCCTGCGCGGTGAATCATGTAGTTAGGGAAGTCAGCAAGACGCTTCTTGTCAGGAATCCTAGAGATAACTGATGCAAGACCGCCAAGCTCAGCTTTTTTCTCAATAAGGAAAGTGGTACATCCAACCTCTGCTGCTGTACATGCTGCCTCAAGACCTGCTGTACCACCACCGATTACAACTACGTTGCAAGGCTTGTTTACCTTTGTCTTCATGTAATCCTCACCGCTGTTTACGGCAGGGTTTACTGTACAGCGGATTGGCTGGTTAAGACCGATTCTGTGCCCTGCGCATCCGATGTTACATGAGATACATTTTCTGATATCGCACACATTTCCGAATTCCACCTTGTTAACCCACTCAGGATCAGCGATAAGTCCACGGCCCATACCGATGAAATCAGCATCGCCTCCTGCAAGGATATCCTCGGCTACCTGTGGGTCACGGATATTTCCTACTGTGATACATGGCTTGTTGTATTTCTCTTTTACAGCCTTTGCCATGAATGAGCGCCATCCGTCAGGTAAGTAGTTTGCATCAATCTGGTACTGGATAGATCCGTTAAGACCGGCAGATACGTCGAATACGTCTACCTCCTTCTCGAAGTACTGTAAGTACTCAAGTGTGTCCTCAAGAGTATTTCCTCCCTCCATAAGTTCGTCTGCACTGATACGGACGAAGATAGGGAAGAAAGGTCCAACCTGCTTACGAACCTCCTCGATAACCAGCTTTGCAAATCTTGCACGGTTTTCTGCAGAGCCGCCGAACTCGTCAGTTCGCTTATTTGTGATAGGTGAAAGGAACTGGCTGATGAGGTAAGAGTGACCAGCGTGGATTTCAACAGCGTCGAAGCCACAGATCTGGGCACGCTTGGCTGCTTCACCGTATTTCTTTACGATGTGCATGATTTCATCCTTCTCTAGTGGTCTTGGGATTTCTCCGCCAGCCTTTGAAGGTACGTCTGATGCTGATACAGGCTGCATTCCGATACGTGAGCTCATTGCAGAAGCACCGGCGTGATTTAACTGTATTGCGATACATGCACCGTGCTTGTGAACACTCTCGCAGAGCTTGAAGAGTCTTGGAATGTAGTTGTCTAAATCAATACGAAGCTGTGTAGTTCCGTTTGAACCCTGTGGAGAGTCAACGCTTGCATTCTCAACGATGATGAGACCTGTGCCGCCCTTTGCTCTCTGCTCATAGTAGTTGATGTGGAGAAAGCTCATTTCTCCGTTCTGCTCACCGTAGTTAGTTCCCATTGGAGTCATGACGATACGGTTTTTTACTGTCATTCTGCGAACTGTAATTGGCTCAAAAATATGTGGATATTTGTTTTTCATAGTTTTTTCTCCTTAATCTGCTAACCGGGTGGGCACACGGTTGTGTAAATTGCTCTCATTACATTATAGTTTTGTTTTATTAAACTGATTGTAAATATTTGTTATCAAAGGCTGTGATATACAAAGTATGTGATTTTTTTAACAATCAAAAAGTGCAATGCACTCTTGTTACATTCAAGGTACAGCAAAAATGTATAAATGTCCAATGCATCTTTTATACGAAATCTATAGTTTTTGTCTATCAAATGGTGTATATTATTTCTAGACTAAATAAAGATATTAAATACACAGGGGGTGTACTATGAATCTGAGTCAATTGCAGTACTTCAAGGTACTGGCGCAGGAAGAACATTATACAAGGGCGGCACAGATGCTGTCGATTACGCAGCCGTCTTTAAGTCATGCAATCTCACAGCTTGAGCAGGAGCTTGGCACACGTTTGTTTGAGAAAAAGGGAAGAAATGTCGTGTTGACCAGATATGGGAAGATGTTTCTGCCGTATGTTGAGGAATCATTAAAGGTGCTTAATGAGGGTGTGCAGCGCATTCAGGAGGTCAATGGCAGCAGGCATGGAATCATACATCTGGCATATATATATACGATGGGAAGTGAGTTCGCGCCAAAGCTGGTGCGTAAATTTCTCGATGCATACCCCGATTATGATATAGAATTTCATTTTACGGTTGGAACAACCGGTGAGATTATAGATGGGCTAAAGGATGATAAATATGACATAGTTTTTTCTTCTTATAAGGATGGGGAGCAGGATATAGATTTTAAGAAGATTGCGAATCAGAAGCTTGTGCTTGCTGTGCCCATGGACCATCCGCTTTCCATAAAGGACAGTGTGGATTTGCGCGACACAATAGAGTATCCGCAGATTTATTTTGAGAAGGGCAGCGGCCTGCGTCCGGTCATTGACCAGATGTTTGAGGAGATAGGACAGTTTCCGAAGGTAGCCTTCGAGATGGAGGAGGATTCGAGTATGGCGGGTCTCGTGGCGCAGGGCTTTGGAATAGCTGTGATGCCTGATATTCCAATACTTCGGTCACTTTCTGTAAAGACGCTTGATATATACAATCCTCCTTATGAGAGAGCGGTGTATCTGGCAACGCTTAAGCAGAGATATTTATCACCGGTTGCGAAGGCATTTATCAGGTTTGTGATCGAGGAGACTGCCTAGCTGCAGCTTTCCCGCACAAACTCTATGAAGCGCTTGATAGCCGGAAGCTGGTATTTGCCCGTCATGTAGCCCATGTATACAGTGTGTGAGAATGACTCATGCGATACGAGGTGGCGTATGCAGATGTCATCGCGGTGAATTGCATCGACATCTGCGACAAGCGCAATACCAAAGCCCTGCGCCACGAGGGAAGCGATGCCGTTCTCATCGGGTGACTCGCATATGAAGCTTGGCGATACATCATGCTTCTTGAAAAAGCTTCTGGTGTACTTGCCAAGGCCGGAGTGTCTGGCATAGCCGAGCACGGGATAGTCAGCGAAATCAGTGGCTTCCATGGTATCCTTAAGTGTCAGTGGGTGGCCTGGAGGCAGTATGGCAACTATTTCCTGCTTTATAATAGGAACAAAATCAATACCATTTTCATCTGGCGAGTATGAACCGAAAATTATGTCATACCTGCCTTTTTTTAATCCATCAATATTCACGGAGGTGATGTCCTGGAAGAAATTGAAAGTGATATTTTTATTTTCCTTTTCGGTGAGGAAAGAGCGCACGATAGTTGGGATAAACACCTTTGCAAGAGGTGATACGTAGGCGATATCGATGTGTCCGCCGTCGGTTGCAATCTGGTGCATTTTGTTCTCGGCTCTCTTTACATCGTCCAGAATAGTAGACACGTGTTCTAAAAAAATCTCCCCGGCCTTGGTCAGTATTACATTCCTGCCTCTCTTTTCAAATAAAGTGACGCCAAGCTCGTCCTCTAAAGCAGCTATCGAACGGCTGAGGCTTGGCTCTGTGATATTCATTTTTTCGGCAGCCTGATTGAAGTGTTCAAGAACTGCCGCTTGGTAAAAATAACTTAATTGATTGAGTGTCATGCATAATTCTCCTTTAAATAATAGATATAGTCTATTGATTACAAATATTATAGCCTTTATTTGTGCATATTATAACATGATTAGTACAGCAAAGCTATTAAAAAATAACAAAATAAGCATTGGAAGTACCAAAAATAATGCGTTATAATATCATTATCAAAGGTTGTTAAGTTTTTAACGAAGTGGGCATCGTTGAAAAAAATAGCTAAGTAAAATACGAATAATCAATATTATTACATTTAAAAATGAAGGAGATTTAATCATGGCAGAGAGAATCACAGGACACACAGAACTCATCGGACTTATGGCTTACCCAATCAGACATTCAAGCTCACCGGCAATGCACAATGAGGCATTTGCATATCTTGGACTTGACTACGCTTATCTGGCATTTGAGGTTGACAACAATACTCTTGAGGATGCAGTTAAGGGAATCAGAGCATTAAAGCTTGTAGGCTCTAATGTATCAATGCCAAACAAGACAGTTGTAGGACAGTACTTAGACAAGCTTTCACCGGCAGCAGAGCTTTGCGGAGCTGTAAATACAATAGTAAACGAGAACGGAGTACTCACAGGACATATCACAGACGGTATCGGCTTCATGCAGGCGCTCAAGGATAACGACATCGATGTTATCGGAAAGAAGATGACAATCGCAGGAGCAGGCGGAGCTGCTACAGCTATCGAGATTCAGGCAGCACTTGACGGTGTCAAGGAAATTTCAATCTTCAACATCCATGACAAGTTCTGGGCAAACGCTGAGGAGACAGTTAGAAAAATCAACGAGAAGACAGACTGCAAGGCTACTCTTTATGACCTTGATGACAAGGAGAAGTTAAGAGAAGAGATGGCTGATTCTTACATCTTCGTAAACGGAACAGGTGTTGGTATGAAGCCGCTCGAGGGAATGTCTGTAGTACCTGACAAATCATTCTTCCGCCCTGAACTTATCGTAATCGACGTACCTTACTCTCCACTTGAGACAAAGATGCGTTCTATGGCAAAAGAGGTGGGCTGCAAGACAATGAACGGTCTTGGAATGATGCTTTTCCAGGGAGCAGCAGCCTTCAAGCTTTGGACAGGAAAAGATATGCCAATCGAGCATATGAAGGAAGTATTAAACATCAGATATGATGATTAATCAGCCACAGAAATTAAATTACATTGAATTATTTTGACAGAAATTAAGGAGAACACTGATGAATAAAAAATATTTACCTAGCGCATTAATCCTTTACTTAAACTACTTTATACACGGAGTGGGCTGCTCTATCCTCGGACAGGCAGTCATCAAGGAGGCTCTCGCAGCTTCATGGGGAGTGCAGGTTATGGCTATTACAGCTATTTCAGCAGCCCTGGGACTTGGACGTCTTATCGCACTTCCGTTTGCAGGACCTTTATCAGATAAGCTCGGACGCCGTATCTCAACAGCAATCGGAAGCGGCTCTTATGCTATCTACCTGATCGGACTTGCACTTGCTTTCAATGCAGGAACACACGGTGGATATCAGATTGCATATATCTGCGCTATCGTCGGTGGTATTGCAAACTCATTCCTTGATACAGGAATTTACCCTGCAGTAGCTGAGATTATCTACAAAGCACCGGGCGTTGCAACAATGGGAATCAAATTCTTTATCGCTATCGCACAGATGCTTTTACCATTCGTACTTGGTATGACAGTTGCTACAACAGCAGCAGGACTTACATCATACAACACACTGTTCTTCGGATGCGGAATCATCTACATCGTGCTTTTGGTATTAGTAATGATCTTCCCGCTTCCGGATACTGATGCAAAGGCAGAGGGAAAGAAAGAAGGACTTATCGCAAGCTTAAAGCACACACATTTTTCTGTTGAGTCAATCGCAATGATTATCATTGGATTTACATGTACAGGAACCTTCCAGTTATGGCTCAACTGTGCACAGAACTTTGCAAAAGAGAACGTAGGCTGGGCTGATCCTTCAGTTATGCAGTCATACTACTCAGCAGGAACCATGATAGCTCTTATCGTAACAGCTCTTTTAACAAGAAAAATCAAGGACGTTAGATTTATCCTTGTTTACCCTGTAATCTGTCTTGCAACAATGGTAGTTGTGTTAGCCGGACAGACAAAGCCACTCATGATCGCAGGTGCATTCATCATCGGATGGGCAGGAGCAGGCGGACTTTTACAGATTGTAACATCTGTATGCAACATGCTCTTCCCTAAGATTAAGGGAACAGTTACAGCGCTCGTAATGATCGCTTCATCACTTTGCAACTACACAATCCTTACAGCAGCATCAAAGATGCAGCCATCACAGGTTATGGTAATGAACATCGTGCTCACAGCAATCGGCGTGGTGCTTGGATTATTCGTAAACCTGCGCTATACTAAGATGGTAGAGCTTTCAAAAGAGGATTAATGCATTACTCATCCATACTATGGGAGCCGGCATAGCATACAGTGTATTCCTCAGAAAAAATATGAAGTTAACCACGGATTTGAATCAATATAGATTACTTTAATATGTAAGGTTATATCCGTTTTTAAAGTTAATGGAACTCCGTGGCAGTTCAAATTGTTTTCTTCGGAACAACTGTATACTCTCCGGCAAATATAGTTTATGTATGGAATGTTATGGTACATTAAATCATACTGGGGAGTATAATTATCATACAGCTAAAGTAGAAAGGAAAAAATCATGAACACCATTAAGGTAAGAGATATTGAAATCGGTGCAGGCGCACCAAAAATCATCGTTCCTATCGTAGGCGTTACAAAAGATGACATAATCGCAGAGGCAAAGACATTTTATTCTATCCCTGTTGATATGGTCGAGTGGCGTGTTGACTGGTTCGAGAATGTATTCGAGTTTGACAAGGTTGAGGAAGTATTAAAGGAGCTTCGTGATGCTCTCGGAAATATTCCAATCCTTATGACATTCCGTACTTCAAAAGAGGGCGGAGAGAAAGCAATCGAGCCTGAGGCTTATGCCAAGCTTAATATCAAGGCTGCACAGACAGGATACGTTGATTTTGTAGATGTAGAGATTTTCACAGGCGATGAGATTGTAAAGAAAATCATCGATGGCGTACATGCTGCAGGCGCAAGAGTTATCGCTTCAAACCATGACTTTTTCAAGACTCCTGCACAGTCTGATATCGTTTACAGACTTCGCAAGATGCAGGATATGGGAGCTGATATCCCTAAGATTGCAGTTATGCCACAGAATAAGCGTGACGTGCTCACACTTCTTGCTGCTACAGAGGAAATGGTTACAGATTACGCTGACAGACCAATCATCACAATGTCAATGGCGGGCACAGGTGTTATCAGCCGTCTCTGCGGTGAGGTATTCGGATCTTCAATGACATTCGGTGCCGCTAAAAAGGCATCAGCTCCGGGACAGATGGGAGTTGAGGATCTGTCTACAGTACTTGGATTACTTCATAAGAGTATGTAATTGATTGTGCATTAAGTAAAAGCCTGTTGCATGTAAAAGTGTGACAGGTTTTTTATTAAAATATCGCAAATGTGAAGGTACTGAACAGTTGCGAAAGATTAAAGAATTTTGGCATATAATAATTAGAAAAATCGTAAATGGTTTGCTAAAATAAAAACATATTTCCGAAGGAAGGGGATATTACATGAAGAAAATTTTACATTATTTGGATGAATATCTTGAAGAATTTCTGATGGTCATTTTCCTTATAGCGATGACACTTATAATGGGGATTCAGGTGTTTTCCAGATACGTCCTTGGCATGTCGCTTTCATGGTCTGAGGAAATCACAAGATACCTGTTTATCTGGTCGGCATTTTTGAGTGTTAGTCTTTGCACACGTAAATGCATATCCATAAAGATAGACCAGTTTATACAGCTTTTTCCACGAAGAGGAAAATCGCTCTGGAAGGTATTAAATCTGACAGTTGAGTTTGTTTTTTTCGTATATCTGATACCGTATTCATTCATATATCTGAAAAATACGATAGAAAGCGGTCAGGTGAGTCCTGCCTGCGGTATCCCTATGTACTATGTGCAGGCGGCACCGTTTGTATGCTTTATAATCACGGCTTTCCGCATCGCGCAGAGATGGTTTGGCGAGTGGAAAATTGTCTTGAAAAAAGATGAAAAGCCTCTTGAAGAGGGTAGTATCGCCTCGGTTATCGAGGAAGCCGTTGTTGAAGATTCTTACCGCGAGAAAGAGCTCGTGGAGGAGATTGAAGCAATTGACAGTAAAGCTAAAAAAAGAAAGGAAAAATAGATGTCAGCAGTAGTAGTTTTTATATTGTTCGTAATATGTCTTATTATCGCGATTCCGGTATCTATTTCCCTTGGAATAGTGGCAGTGCTGCCGGGTGCGTTTGACTCATCTTTTACAGCCAGCGCAAGCTATGTCATCCGCTCCATGCTCGGAGGAATCGACAGCTTCCCGCTTTTAGCGGTGCCCATGTTTGTGCTTGCCGGAATCGTCATGGCACATGGCAAAATCTCACAAAAATTGTTTGATGTTTTTGTGTATTTTATAGGAAAAAGAACTGCAGGAATCCCATGTGCGGTTATCATCACATGCCTGTTCTACGGAGCTATCTCAGGTTCAGCACCTGCAACCGTAGCTGCAGTCGGAAGCATGACCATACCGCTTCTTATGGAGCTTGGATACAAAAAGGATTTTTCAACGGCGATTGTTGCGGTTGCGGGAGGACTCGGAGTTATCATTCCACCGAGTATTCCGTTTATCATGTACGCGATGGCAACCGGTGAGTCGGTCAGTGATCTATTTCTGGCAGGAATCATTCCGGGACTTTTGATAGGAGCGCTTCTCATGTTTTATGCATATTACCACTGCAAGCGCTATGGAGAGGACAAGGAAAAGATAAATGCAAAGGTCTCAGAGCTTAGAAGCAAGGGAATTTTTAGCATATTGAAGGACAGTATATGGGCACTTTTGAGCCCGGTTATAGTGCTTGGATGTATTTATGCCGGTATAGCTTCGCCTACAGAGGCAGCGGTGATTTCGGTATTCTATGCGCTTTTTGTAAGTCTTTTTATTTACAAATCCATAAAGGTAAAAGAGATATGGGGCATCATGGTGGAGGCGATGAAAACCTATGCACCTATACTGTTTATTCTTGCCGCATCGACCGCGTTTTCACGTGTGCTCACACTCATGCAGGTGCCACAGACAGTTAGCGCATGGATACTTGCACATTTTACAAACGAGATAGTACTTCTTATTGTTATAAATGTGTTCCTGCTTATCGTGGGAATGGTTATGGATACCACACCGGCTATCCTTATATTAAGTCCGATTCTGCTTCCAATCGTGCAGAGCATCGGCATGAACCCTATCCATTTCGGAGTAGTGATGATCGTAAACCTTGCAATCGGTTTCGTTACACCTCCAATCGGTGTAAACCTATTTGTGGCAAGCTCACTGACGGATGTACCGGTTATGCGGATTGCAAAGAAGGCGGCGCCTATGATAGGATATTTCCTGCTGGCACTGCTGATACTTACATTTGTACCGGCGATTAGTCTCTTCCTCCTGTAGTATATAATGTACTCTCGGAATCATTGATTAGTAAATTTCGGGAGAGCATTTGAGGTATAGCGTTTTTTAATTAACTACACCACACTAGGAAAACAGTAATTAATCATAAAATGGAGAAAAATATGAGTAGATTTGGCTTGTTTTTATGTAAAAAAGCTGGTAAATATAATAAACCGCGTAAATCGTATAGCAAATATAGATTGTGGAGAAGAGCAGCAGCCGTCATGATGATAATTTCGCTTACAGCAGGACTTGCCGCGTGCGGTGGCTCTGCTGGTGAAGGCTCGCAGGCCGCAGCTAAGGATGCAGGGGTGCAGCGCTATGCATGGCCTCTCGGCAGCTCAAGCCCGGAGGACACCGTTACACAGATTTATGCGGAGAAGTTTGCCGATGAAGTTGACAGATTAAGCGATGGCAAGATGAAAATAAATGTTTATCCGAACAGTGTGCTCGGTGGAGACAGAGAGCTGCTTGAGTCCTGCAAGGATGGAGATATACCATTTGTAGTGCAAAACACTGCACCGCAGGTTACATTTATGAAGGATACTGCAGTATTTGATATGCCCGCACTTTTTGACAATATTGATGAGGTGCGTGAGCATGTGGACAATCCAAAGTTTATGAAGCTAATGCAGCAGGTCTACAATGACGCCGGCTATGAGCTTTTGGGCTATGCAGACCAGGGCTTCCGCGTCATGACAACAAACAAAAAGATAGAAAGCCTTGCTGATTTTAAAGGTCAGAAAATCCGTACCATGGAAAACTCTTATCATATGGCATATTGGAAGGCACTCGGAGCAAGCCCTACACCTATGACCTTCTCAGAGGTGTATATCGGCTTGCAGCAGGGCACTATAGATGCGCAGGAGAATCCGTATGAGGTAATCGTATCCAACAAGCTTTACGAGCAGCAGGATTATGTAGTGGAGACAAATCATCTGCCACATCTGATATCGCTCATAGTAAGCGAGGAGTTCATGAAAGGACTGACAGATGAGCAGCAGCAGATTATCCGTGAGGCAGCCGAGACAGCGAAACAGTATGCCAGAGAGCAGTCTGACGAGCGGATTGCCTCAAAAATCAAGACAATCGAGGATAGCGGCACACAAATCATCACTTTAAGCGATGAAGTGCATGAGCAGATTCGCAAGGAGTGTCAGCCGATATATGAATCGATTAAGAAAAATGTGTCGTCTGATATTGTGGATGCATATCTGACACAATAACACTTTAAAGCATTAAAATATTTTGCTTGATAAATTGGTAAAGTCTTGTTATACTATGACTAAGAAATTTGTGGTTATCAAAAAAGAGAAATAATATAATATGAAGTTATAATAAATATAATTTGACGATATTTCGCTTAAATACCTAAATCCAATATGAAAACCACACATAAGTAAGGAGACACACCATGGACAAAATCGAGGAAATCCGCGCAAAGATTGGAGAATGTGACGATATAATAATTAAGCAGCTTGCAGTCAGAATGTCACACATTCAGGAAATTATATCATACAAGAAGGCAACAGGAATCCCAATCTTACAGCCGGAGCAGGAGAAAAAGCAGACAGATGCACTTGCGGCAAAGCTTGGAGACAATGAATTTGAGGAAGAGATACTTGATATTTTCAAGTATATCATGAAGAACAGCCGTCGTATCCAGCAAAGAGCCTTTTCGATTACAATATCTTCCTGATCGGTTTCATGGGTGCAGGAAAAAGCACTGTAGCAGGAGAATTAAAGGATAAGCTCGAGATGGACCGTGTCGAGATGGATCAGATGATTGTTGAGAATCGTGGCATGTCAATTTCAGAAATATTTGATGAGTTCGGTGAGGCATATTTCAGAAACTTAGAGAGCAACACACTTATAGAGCTTCAGAAGAGAAAGCAGACCATCGTTTCCTGCGGTGGTGGTGTTGTCATGAGAGAGGAAAACTCAGATCATATGAAGAAAAACGGCCGTGTAGTTCTTCTTACAGCAAAGCCTGAGACTATCTACGAGCGAGTAAAGGATAGTGACGAGCGCCCTATACTAAACGGCAACATGAATGTTGAGTATATCAGCGGCCTTATGGAAAAGCGAAAGGAGCGCTATGAGGCGGTGGCAGATGTAACAGTTGCAACAGATGGCAAGAATGTTACACAGATATGCGAGGAAATCATTGCAAAGCTTATCGCACTTGATAATGAGCAGGGCAATAAACAGGCATAATACAGGAATAGCACAGCACTTATTAATGCAGCAGCCGGTTATCAGACCGGCTGTTGCTTTTTGTTCAAATACTTCAGGGGCGTGTTGCTTGAAATAATTGCAAATATGATGTATAGTACTCTACAATCTAAGAGATACTGATTAAGTATGGCAGCATAACAAGGAGGTCATAATTATGTGTACAGCAGCAGCTTATAAAACAAAGGATTTCTATTTTGGAAGAACACTCGATTACGAATTTTCATATGGAGATGAGATTGCGGTAACACCACGAAACTATGTGTTTGATTTCAGGCATGCAGGAAAGCTTGAAAACCATTATGCAATCATTGGAATGGCACATGTGGCAGGTGATTATCCTCTTTACTATGATGCCATAAATGAAAAGGAACTGGGTATGGCAGGACTGAATTTCGTGGGAAATGCAGCGTATGCGGCAGCAGACGAAAACAGCTCATGCGAGAACGGCACATGCGGCATCGCAAAGACAAAGGTGGCACAGTTTGAGTTTATACCGTGGATACTGTCACTATGCGCTACAGTAGCGGAAGCAAAGGAAAAATTAAATCGTATTTTACTGGTAGATACACCATTTAGCAGTCAGCTTCCGGTTGCACAGCTTCACTGGATTATAGCCGACAAAAATGAGTGTATTGTGGTGGAGTCGATGGCAGACGGTATGCATGTTTACGACAATCCGGTAGGTGTGCTCACAAACAATCCGCCATTCCCATATCAGATGGCAGCACTCAATAATTACAGAGGCTTATCCACAAAGCAGCCTGAAAATACATTTGCACCGGGAGTGGAGCTTAGTGCATACAGCCGCGGAATGGGTGGCCTGGGACTGCCGGGAGATTTATCATCGCAGTCACGCTTTGTACGTGTGGCATTCACAAAGCAAAACTCCAAATCGGATGACAGTGAGAATGCAAGTGTGAGCCAGTTCTTCCACATATTAGGCTCTGTGGACCAGCAGAGAGGCCTGTGCGAGGTGACAGATGGCAAATATGAGATAACGCTTTACACCTCATGCTGCAACTGCGACAAGGGCATCTACTATTACACCACATATGACAATAGCCAGATCACAGCGGTAGATATGAACAGGGAGAATCTTGATGAGAAGCTGCTTATCAGATATCCTGTTATTACGGAGGGAAAGATTTGTTGGCAGAATTAGAAAATCTGTTTGCGCTGCAGGATAAAAATTACAGGGAATTTCATGCGAGGCTTATGCCCAATATTGAAAAAGAACGCATAATAGGAATAAGAGTCCCGGTGCTTAGAAAGTACGCAAAGGAGCTTGCTCATGGCAGCAGGCTCTTTTTGTCGGTTCAAAAAGAAAAACGGGTCTGTAATACAGTGAAGGAAAATGACTGTGACAATGTGGAAAAGTTTCTAAATACTCTGCCACATTACTACTATGAGGAAAATAATCTGCATATGTTTCTGATCATGCAGATGAAGGATTATGATACGGCATTGGCTTATCTGGAGGCATTCCTGCCATACATAGACAACTGGGCAACCTGTGACAGCGGCGTACCGGCTGTGTTAAAAAAGCATAAAAAGGAGCTTCTTTTGCATGTATATGAGTGGCTTCATTCGGATAAACCCTACACCATCAGGTATGGCATTGGTACTTTGATGCGCCTATATCTCGATGAGGATTTTGATATAAAATATGCTTTAGATGTGGCAAAAATCCGTTCCGGGGAGTATTATGTAAACATGATGAAGGCGTGGTATATCGCTACGGCACTTGCAAAGCAGTATGATGCAGTGCTGCCGATACTACAGGAAAGGCTCATGGATAGCTGGAGTCATAACAAGGCGATACAAAAGGCGCGTGAGAGCTATCGCATCACGCCACAGCAGAAGGAGTATCTAAGCACATTAAAGGTTTAATGAAAAGAGACAAAAATTTATGAAAATAAAAAGCTTATTTGAATCAAAATTTATAAAGGTGTTTGACCTTCAGTACCGGGAGGGAAGGCATTATTATAATGCCACAAGGAGAGATGAAACGACCTTGTGGCTGCCAAATCCACAGAGGAGTTTAAAAAAATGCTTCCGGATGCGGTGAGCTGCGTGGTGATATGGAATCCGTCAGATGATGACGAGAAATCAGGTCATGAGCCATGTCTGTTAATGAACCGCGAGTTCCGATATCCGACAGGTCAGTACCTGCTCAGCGTACCTGCAGGACTTATTGACCGCGAAGATGTAGAAACAATAAGCGGATATAAAGCTCAAATAGATATGGACAATAATAATGCAGATAGTAATGCATGGACAATAGAGAAAAACAACTCTATACTCATAAAGACCGCCATGCGTGAGCTTCATGAGGAAACCGGCATTGTCATAACAGAAGCAGATGAGGTTTCTGTCATCAATCCATGTCTTTTCAGTACACCGGGCATGACAGATGAAAGTAACGCCCTTGTAAAGATTGTACTTAACCGTGATAGCCTTAATGGAATGTCGCAGGAGGGCGCAGTGGGCGGCGAGCTCTTTGACGGATTCGACCTTCTGACTAAGGCGCAGGCGAAGAAGATACTTGAGGATGGAGTGGACGAGCACGGCATATACTATTCTGTGTATACATGGGCGGCACTCACGTATTTCGTAGCAGACTTGTGGAGGTAGATAGACCGCTGCATGATGAGTGTGTGACCGCAACATACACTCTCTAGGAGCTAACGCTACGCGGTTAAGAGGCTGTACGAATTATGCTCGAAGGTTTTCTATGCTCAACGAAACCGGCTTTTATGTGCCGTCCATGGCACATAACGCCTTGCCCCGGCGTCCATGCCGGTGCATTTCTGGTTATCAGGGCATAATTCTACAGACTCTAAACAGCTTCGCTAGTCGCTCTACGAGAGTGTATGTTGCGGTCGCACACTCACCATACAGTGGCATTTAAAATACGGAGGAATAACATGAACGATAAAAAATACTCGCTGCGCCCATATCTGCTTGCGTATAAATGGCATTACGCAATAGGCATTTTTGTGCTCCTTGCAGTAGACCTTGCAAATCTGTACATTCCGCAGTTTATTGGGGAGATAATTGATGGAATCACGGACGGAAGGCTTGATATGGCGGGTGTGGGTGGCATTATATTTAAGATATTGATAACAGGTCTGATAATCATGGCGGGGCGCTTTGGATGGAGATATTTCATCATCGGAGCATCAAGAGGAATAGAATACAGACTGCGTGATGATATGTTTTCGCACATGGAGACACTCTCAGCGCGCTATTACAACAGCCACAAGACAGGAGACCTTATGGCATATTTCACCAATGACCTGCAGGCGGTCAGGATGGGAACCGGAATGGCTGTCATCACCGTGTTTGACGCGGTAATCATGACGGTGATGGTGCTTGTCAAAATGGTAGTATACGTGGATCTTAAGCTGACATTGTTTGCTTTTATTCCACTTATTTTTATAGCAATCGGCTGCTATTTTTATGGAATAGAGTCAAAGAAACGTCAGGTAAAAAGGCAGGATGCTTTCTCATATCTGTCTGACAAGGTGCAGGAGAGTATTGCCGGTATCCGCGTAGTCAAGGCATTTGTGCAGGAGGATGAGGACTTTAAGCAGTTTGAAAACGCTTGCGAGAACAGTAAAGAGAAAAATCTTGCTGTTGTAAAGCTTCGTGCTGTCTTTGGCCCGGCGCTGGATGCCGTAATCGGAATAAGCGTGATAGTGACACTCATCGCAGGCGGCAGGATGGTGCTTGACGGACAGGTTTCGATAGGGCAGTTTGTGGCATTCAACTCATACATCGATATGCTTGTGTGCCTATGATTGCGGCAGGCGACTGTATCAACACATTTTCCCAGGCGGCTGCGGCATGGGGCAGAATACGGACTATTTTCGAGGAGAAGCCTGATATTGTCGATATGGTGCCACCGGAAAATGTAATAGAAAATGATGGTACTTCTGATAAAATACAAATACATGGTGATATACAGCTTAGCCACCTCACCTTCACATACCCTGATGGCACCAAGCCGGTGCTTTCAGACGTGAGCATACGTGTGAAGCAGGGCGAGATGCTTGGTATCTTAGGACGTACCGGAAGCGGAAAATCATCACTTGCCGACCTGCTTTTGCGTGTATATGACTGTGAAAAAGGAATGATTCTTCTGGATGGCAGACCTATAACAGACTATCCGCTTGAGGTGCTGCACCGTGATATTTCCTATGTTCCACAGGAAAATTTCATGTTTTCCGATACACTTGAGGAAAATATCGCATTTGGACTTGAAGAGCGTATTGTCGATAATCCTGCAATACTCGATGCGGTAAAGCAGGCAGCAAAAAATGCTTGTATACATGACAATATCATGGGCTTTCCGGATGAGTACAAGACCATGGTTGGAGAGCGCGGAGTGACACTTTCAGGAGGCCAGAAGCAGCGAAGCTCGATAGCCAGAGCACTTTTAAAGGATTCTGCAATCCTCATACTGGATGATTCACTTTCTGCTGTCGATACCGATACAGAGGAGCAGATACTTGAAAACCTCATGGAAACCAGACAGGGCAAGACAACCATAGTGATTGCCCACAGGATTTCCACACTGCAGAAGGCTGACCATGTGGCAGTGCTTTCTGATGGAAAACTGACAGAGTATGGCACTCCTGAAGAGCTGCTTGAGCTTGGCGGTTTTTACGCTGATATCAGCCATAAGCAGCAGCTTGAGAGTGAGCTTGGCAGTTAAAGTGATTGAAGATGAATAGTTACAAAATAACAGAGAAGATTATAGTATGAATTCGAGTAAAAATATAAATAAAAACGAAATGAATAAAAAAAGCTCACAATGCGCCTTATAGCCTACATGAAGCCGTATGCCCACTGGGTGATTTTTGCCCTTTTGCTGGTGCTTGGACTGACATCCTTTGACCTTTACAGGCCGATGCTGGTGGGAGATGCAATTGATACTTTTGGAGCAAATGGGGATTATGATGTAATAATTGCTACAGCCATCAAATATGCGGTGGTACTTGCCCTAAGCTTTGCATTCAACATAGCTCAGACCTGGATACTGCAGAAAACAGGCCAGAATATCATTCTTCAGATAAGAAAAGACCTCTACAGACACATACAGTCGCTTGGCAGCAGATATTTTGACATAACACCGGTCGGAAAACTTGTCACACGCGTGACAAATGATGTCGAAGCACTCAATGAGATGTATTCGGGCATTTTGGTACAGCTTTTTAGAAATATTGTAAAAATAGTGGGACTTGCAGGCGTTATGCTTGTGCTTGATGTTAGGCTTGCAGCGATATCATTTGTGCTGATGCCGCTTGTAATTGGTCTTACAGTGCTGTGCCAGAAAATTGCCAGAAATATTTACAGGCTCTACCGTACGCGCCTGACGGACATTAATACATTTTTGTCCGAGCATCTTTCGGGAATGAAAATCATACAGATATTTGGCAGACAGGAGCGCAAGTTTGAGGAATTTCATGATAAAAATACAAAGCTCTACAAGGCTTTTTACAGGGAGATGCTCATGTATGCGGTGTTCCGTCCGCTTATCTATATTCTGAGCATTTTGTCGCTGATGATAGTGCTGTGGTTCGGAAGCAGAAATGTGTTTGATGAGATTATTTCGGTCGGCACTCTGTATATTTTCTCAAATTACATCAGGTCATTTTTCGACCCGATACAGGAACTTGCAGAGCAGTTTTCGACACTGCAGTCATCAATTGCATCAGCCGAGAAGATATTTACGGTTATGGATGAGGATGAATTTATTCCTGAGGTCGAAAATCCAAAGCAGCCGGATAAAATCATCGGAAAAATTGAATTTGACCATGTCTGGTTTGCCTATGACGGAAAAAACTATGTGCTTAAGGATGTCTCATTTGTCATTAATCCGGGCGAGAAGGTGGCCTTTGTCGGCGCAACCGGAGCAGGAAAATCATCCATTTTAAATCTTATAGGCAGGTATTATGATATACAAAAGGGACATATCTACATTGATGGCATCGATATCAGACAGCTTAGCAAAAAGCAGCTTCGCAGTGCAATCGGTCAGATGCAGCAGGATGTGTTCATATTCGAGGGGGATGTGGCGTACAATATCCGCCTGAATGATGACGCTATCACGGATGCGCAGGTGAAGGCGGCAGCAGAATATGTAAATGCCTCACACTTTATCGAAAAGCTTCCGCAGGGCTATCACGAGCCGGTCACGGAGCGTGGTGCGACCTTCTCGGCAGGAGAGCGTCAGCTATTGTCCTTTGCAAGGACACTCGCCCACAATCCGAGCATACTGGTCATGGACGAGGCAACTGCCAACATAGATACAGAGACAGAAATTCTCATACAGGAGGCGCTTGAAAAGCTCATGGATGGCAGAACAACAATCATGGTTGCGCACCGTCTCTCCACTATCCAGCATGCCGACTGCATCATGGTCATGCACAAGGGACGTATATGTGAGCGCGGTACGCACAGGGAACTTCTGGAACAGGATGGCATATACAGGAAGCTGTATGAGCTGCAGATATCGTAGGGATAATTTATAATATTAGTTGTATTTTGATGAAGGCAGGGGAAGGTTGGAGTTATAGAAAGGTGACTTGGGATGGTATGGAAAATAAACAATAACTGTCAGATTTTTATAGAAAAAACGGATTCCATCGCAGGCCGGCAGAAGGAGATAATTCCACATGTGTCTGCCTATTATGTGGATAAATACACAACTATTTCAGAAAAAGGTGTAAAAACAGGCAGCAACAGGCTGTGTGGCACAGCAAATCAGGAGCTTTTGGCGGGATACATGCTCTACAAATATCTGGGGATATCATCGGATGAACAGCTTGTCAGAAATGAGCATGGTAAGCCGGAAATAGCAGCAGGATATAAGAATGAGAGCGCAGCTTTTTTTAATCTGGCACACAGCGCCCATATGTGGTGCTTGCAATATCAGACAGACCTGTTGGCGTGGACATAGAGCATACAAAGCGCATGAGCTTCAAGGTGGCAAAGCGTATAATGCGAAAAGAGCAGTTTGACAGACTCGAAGGCTTTGAGAATGAATCTGAGGCATTTCAGAATGAGCTTACAAAATACTGGACGCAGTATGAGGCGATAATGAAGCTTGTCGGTACAGGCTTTTCAGGGGAGCTGGATGATAAGACGATGGAGGCTTATGAAAAAAGGGTAGTGTTTCGTGAGCTTGAGGATTATGTAATTGCGGTGGTGATAAAGTAGGGATTGAAAAATTTCTTGGTTTGTGTTAGCGTATAAGCGTGGATTGCGTCTATATAAGTGAAGGAAGCTATTTATGGAAGCACAATGATGCAGTTATATATTTTAAGGGGGATTTGCCATGAAGAAGATTCAATTATTTTTAAAGTACTTAGTTTTAATGCTATTTTTAATAGCATGGATTATTATAATGTTTTTCACTGATTGTATGAATTCGCAGGCGTTTAAGCTATATTGCTCGTTTGTAGTGGGGTGTGGATGTGTATACTCAATCTGGGAGAAGAACTATGTACCGGATGCAAAATCATATATTGCAGAAAAAGCATTAGTATTAATACTTATAGTAGCTGCCTTCATCAGATTATTATGTTTTTAATAAAAAAATCAAAATACGTAACAGACTTTTTCTGTTGCGTATTTTTGTTGTTTTTTATCCACATATGTTAGAATATAATCAAAGCAGTTTTTCTATAGCAACCTGTGCGGTCGTTGGCACATTTATTACAGATATGACTATATGCTCTGTAAATATGTGAGGCATAATAAGATGTCGTCCGGCGATAAGGGCGTACAGGGTCTTCAATACCTTAATTATTTTTCATATTCCCTGAAATTCTTGCTTTTAAATGTTTCATTATTTTATTTAAAGCAGGATAAGAGGGTTTTACCACACAGATATTTCCTGCTTTAGTGTTTTCAAATGAAGGAGGATTTTATATGAGTGGTAACAGAGAGTACAAAAGTGATGTTTTCAGTATGCTGATGCAGGATAAGGAAAGAGCCCTGCAGCTGTATAACACAATGAATGGGTCTAGCTATGACAATCCGGAGGATGTTGAGATAGTGATTCACGATGGTGGCATTTCACTTTCGGTCAGAAATGATGCATCGTTTATCGTGGATGCTAGATTGAGCATATATGAGCATCAGTCCACAGTTTGTCCTAATATGCCGGTGAGAAGTCTTATTTATTTCAGCGTGATATTATCAGATATGCTCAGTGACAAGAAAAAAGGAACAAAAAAGGGCAAGAATATCTATGGCAGAAGACTGGTAAAGATACCGACACCGCATTTTGTAGTATTTTACAATGGTGAGGAGGAACAGCCGGAGGTTCAGGAGCTTAAGTTGTCAGATGCGTTTGAGAAGCCGACCGATGAGCCGAATCTTGAGCTTAAATGTAAGGTGTACAATATTAACGACGGAAAGAACAAGGCTATTATGGAGTCATGTGGCTGGCTGAATGACTATATGACATTTGTAAATAAGGTCAGAGAGTATCATGCAGACGGGGCATTTGATGATCTTGCTATAGATATTGAGAAGGCTATAGACTATTGTATTGACAATGATATTCTGAAGGAGTTTCTAAAGACTTACAGAAGTGAGGTGACGAAGAGTATGCAGTTAAATTATGAATTTGACAGGCAGCTTGAGCTTGAAAGAGCTGATGCTATTGAGGAAGGCTTAGAACAAGGAATAAAGCAAGGCTTAGAACAGGGCTTAGAACAAGGAATAGAATTGATTAACCAGCTAAATCAGATTTTATTGTCTGAGGGCAAATATGATGAATTGCAGAAAGCTTCAAAGGATAAGGAGTATCAAAAAAAGCTTCTTGCAGAGTATGGACTTCTCAATGAGAAGCAGGGTGAATAAATGAGACAAAAAGAACTCGAAAAATGGTTAAAGATAGTAATAATAGCGGTAGCACTTTGCGGATTAGTGGTCTGTGCGGTTGCCATACCATGGATAGGGCATGTGCTTATTGCGTCTGATCCGCAGGTTTCTGGTATGTATATACCATGGCTTGTTATGTTTATCATCAGTGCAATTCCGTGCTATGTTATATTGTATCTGGGCTGGAGAGTAGCTGTAAATATCGGAAAAGACAGGTCGTTTTCCATGGAGAATGCGAGACATATAAAGCTGGCATCGAAAATAATTCTGTTTGATGCATTGTATTTTTTTGTTGTGAATGTCTGCATGTGGAGGATATATGTGAATCATCCGGGGGTGATACTGGCTCTTGTGTTCATAGTGTTTGCCTGTGTTGTGGCATCGGTCGTGGCGGCGGTTTTGTCACATCTTGTGGTAAAGGCCGCAGATCTGCAGGAGCAGAGTGATTTGACAATATAGCGTGTGCGCTACAGTTTTATTTGAGCGGGAGAGATACATGGAAGGCGAAATTATTTTTAACATAGACGTAATGCTTGCAAAGAGAAAGATGAGTGTTACGGAGCTGTCGCAGCGTGTGGGAATCACCATGGCAAATATATCAATTTTAAAAAACGGCAAGGCAAAGGCAATCAAGGTATCCACGCTTGCAAAGCTATGTGAAGCACTTGACTGTCAGCCGGGAGATTTGCTGGAATATAGAGATTGCTCTTGCGATAATGGAGAAAATATAGTATCATAAGTGATTGGCGTGCGCATCTTGGGCGTACAAACAGCAACGTATTATGGGAGGCAATTGACAGATGAATAATTATGATGTGATAATCATTGGAGCAGGACCTGGAGGTATCTTTGGAGCATATGAGCTTATTGAGAAGAATCCTGACTGCAAAATAGCGGTTTTTGAGGCAGGACATGAGCTTGCTAAGAGAAAATGTCCTATTGACGGAAAGAAAATAAAGAACTGTATTTCCTGCAAGAGCTGTTCTATTATGAGCGGTTTTGGCGGGGCAGGTGCTTTTTCAGACGGAAAATACAATATCACAAATGATTTTGGTGGTACCTTGTATGAGCATATCGGCAAGCAGCCGGCCATTGATCTGATGGAATATGTTGACGAGATTAACATGAAGTACGGCGGTGAAGGCACAAAGCTTTACTCTACAGCAGGCACAAAGCTCAAAAAGGTCTGCATGCAGAACAAGCTCAAGCTTTTGGATGCATCGGTCAGACATCTCGGAACTGACATAAACTATGTTGTTCTGGAAAATATGTATGCACATCTGAAGGATAAGGTGGATTTTTATTTCGATACACCTGTTGAGTCGGTAGAGGTGCTGTATGATGAGAATACGGCAGGTGCTGATGCTTGCAGTTTACAAGAGGCTCACACAGACAATGTATCCGGATATGCAGTAAAAACAGCGGATAGCACATATGAGAGCAGATACTGTATCATCTCAGTTGGAAGAAGCGGAAGCAAGTGGATGGAGAAGGTCTGCAATGACCTTGATATCCCAACCAAGTCAAACCGTGTGGATATCGGTGTGCGTGTTGAGCTTCCGGCATTGATTTTTTCACATCTGACAGATGAGCTGTATGAGAGCAAGATTGTATACAGGACACAGCTTTTTGAGGATAATGTGCGTACCTTCTGCATGAATCCGCATGGCATCGTGGTAAATGAAAACACAAACGGCATCGTAACAGTAAACGGACACAGCTACGAGGGAGCAGACAAGCAGACTGAAAACACGAACTTTGCGCTTCTTGTTGCGAAGCATTTTTCAGAGCCATTCAAGGATAGCAACGGATATGGTGAGAGCATCGCGCGCCTTTCAAATATGCTTGGTGGCGGTGTAATTGTACAGCGCTTTGGTGATCTTGTGAGAGGGCGTCGAAGCAATGAGAAGCGTATTGAGGAAGGACTCGTTACTCCTACACTTTCAGCTACACCGGGAGACTTAAGCCTTGTGCTTCCAAAGAGAATCCTGGACGGAATCATTGAGATGATTTACGCGCTCGACAAGATAGCACCGGGAACTGCAAATGACGATACCTTGCTTTACGGCGTAGAGGTCAAGTTCTACAACATGGAGGTAGAGCTTAACGATAAGCTTGAGAGCAAATATAAGGGGCTTTACATTATCGGAGATGGAAGCGGTGTGACACATTCACTTTCACATGCGTCGGCAAGCGGTGTGTATGTTGCGCGTGAGATTGAGGCAGAGAGATAGTTGCTGTTAAAGAGGTAATATATATAAGCAATGATTGAGGAATGTATAGATTTAAAATGATATGTGAGAACATAATATTTCTGTAATTGGGAAATATTATCATTATGAACTATTGAAATGCTACATTAGTTAGATTAAACTAACCGTGTAGCATTTTTCTTTGTTATAAATAGTTGTATGTAAAATTGAATCAGAAAAACAACATAAGGAGGTTCATAATGAATTATTTAGAAATCGAAAAGGTAGTGGGCAGAGAAATCCTTGATTCCAGAGGAAATCCTACAGTCGAGGCAGAGGTTTATCTGGTTGACGGAACTGTTGCAAGAGGCACAGCACCATCAGGAGCTTCAACAGGAGAGTTCGAGGCACTTGAGCTTCGTGACGGAGACAAGAGCAGATATCTGGGCAAGGGTGTTACCGGGGCAGTAGAAAATATAAATACTGTAATCAACGACACATTGACAGGTATGGACGCAAGTGATATATATGCGATAGATGCGGCTATGATAGAGGCAGATAGCACAAAGGACAAGTCTAAGCTTGGAGCTAATGCCATTCTTGCTGTATCAATTGCGTGTGCGAGGGCGGCAGCTGTATCACTTGATATTCCTCTCTATAGATTTTTAGGTGGTATCTCGGGAAACAGACTTCCTGTACCTATGATGAATATTGTAAACGGTGGCTGTCATGCACTCTCATCAGGTCTTGACGTGCAGGAGTTTATGATTATGCCGGTAGGTGCGCCTTCCTTCAAGGAGTGTCTCAGATGGTGTGCGGAGGTATTTCATGCACTTGCAGCCATATTAAAGGAGCGCGGTCTTGCCACGTCAGTCGGTGACGAGGGTGGATTTGCACCGGCACTCAAATCTGACGAGGAGGCTATCGAGACAATTCTTGAAGCTGTAAAGAAGGCAGGCTATGAACCGGGCAAGGATTTCAAGATTGCTATGGATGCAGCATCATCAGAGTGAAGAGTGAAAAGGGCAAGGCTTTTACAAGCTGCCAAAGGCCGGCACAGAGTACACCTCAGAGGAGCTTATAGAGCACTGGGCAAAGCTTTGTGACAAATATCCTATTATATCAATCGAGGATGGTCTTGATGAGGAGGACTGGGAAGGCTGGCAGAAGCTTACAGTGCGTCTGGGCGATAGGGTACAGCTTGTGGGAGATGACCTGTTCGTAACAAACACTGAGAGACTTGCAAAGGGAATAAGACTTGGAGCAGGAAATGCAATCCTGATTAAATTAAACCAGATCGGTTCAGTATCAGAGACTCTTGAGGCTATCAAGATGGCACACAAGGCAGGCTATACAGCAATCAGCTCACACCGCTCAGGTGAGACGGCCGACACAACAATTGCAGACCTTGCGGTGGCACTCAACACATGCCAGATAAAGACAGGTGCACCTTCGCGCTCAGAGCGTGTTGCAAAGTATAACCAGCTTTTAAGAATTGAAGAGGAACTGGGAAAGAGCGCAGTTTATCCTGGGATTAAAGCGTTTAATGTGCAGCAGTAGTTTATATAAAACTGTATGATAGCATTAAGTCATTATCCATTGGAGTGTTTTTAGGAGAAAATAAGATAAGCATAGTCGCAGATATCATAATATGGTATCTGCGATTTTTTGTTTTTTTATCAGTAATTCTAAATATCGTCCAAACATCTCATTTTAGCACATCAATTGTAGCCCTTAATTGTAGCAATTAAAAGAGATTTATCGTAACACGATAAAAAAATATTGCAAAACTAAAAGCGGTGTAGTACAATTAGCTTGCCGGTAAGTAAAAAATATGAGAAAATAACTACATAGATAGTAAGGAGGTAGCTATGGACAATAATAATATCGGGGGCATGAATCCCCAACAGTTTTCACAGAACACGCAACAGACTTCACAGCCACATATGGGGGTGTCGGGTATTGAACTGCAGAAGATGCAGCAGGAGGCGGAGCAAAGACGGCGTGAGCAAAGCAGGAGAAACGCGGATTTCTTTGGCAGGCTATGTATACCTACGATAATATATGCGCTGCTGTACACCATTTTCCTGTATGAGAATACAGGTGGAATACTTGTTACGTTGTTTGCAATCGTCACAGGAGTATACAGCCTGTATTGTATGAAGATACTTCATATAGAGGCAAAGCCACTCACTATATGGTACAGTGTGATGATGATACTCACAGGCTTATCATCAGGCTTGACCGGCAATAAAATTATACAAGGATTTAATTTTTGCTGGATACTTGTGTTTCTTGTTTTTATGCTGCTTCACAATTTCTACAATGACAGACAATGGGGGCTCATAAAGTATATCACTGCGGCATTTCAGGCGGTGTTTGGAGCGATTGGGTGTATAGCTGAGCCGTTTATGGATATTGCTGACTATATGAGAAATGAGCGCATGGATAGTGACAATATGGGCAGTGAAAGTGTGGTCGGTGACAGTGCAAATACAACTGCCGGAGAGCGGCATGTGAAAAAACACAGAATGCTTTATGTGTTTATCGGAATAGCAATTGCCTTTCCTCTGGTTGTGCTGATAGTGGTGCTGCTGTGCTCTGCGGATGCGGTTTTTGCCTCAGTAATAAAGAAAATATTTGCTGATATCAATTTCTTTACAGTGAGCAAGGTTGTATTTCTTTTTGTATTTGCGCTTTTCTCATCGTACTGTGGTATAAAGTATCTGAGCAAGAAGCGTATATCGGATGCACCGGTTGAGACTCCGGCATTTCCGGCTGCGATCGGTATCACTGTAGCAGCAACTATATCAGTGGTATATGTATTTTTCTGTTTTATACAGATTGTGTATCTGTTCGGGGGACTTATGCAGCTTCCAAGTGGCTATACCTACGCCAGGTATGCGAGAGAAGGCTTTTTCCAGCTGCTTTTCGTATGTATACTGAATGTGATTATCGTATTGCTCGAAAGTGGACTGTTCAGAAAAAATAAAATATTAAATGCATTTTTAATTTTAATAACACTGTGCACATATATCATGATTGCATCAAGTGCATATCGTATGGGACTGTATGTGTCAGAGTACGGGCTGACAGCCACCAGGCTTTGTGTGTTCTGGGCACTTGGAGTGATAGCGCTGTTTATGCTCGGAGTGATTTTATCTATATGTAAGCCTGCTTTTTCGCTATTTCGGTACGGAATAATAGTAATCGGGGTATGTTATCTTGTGCTTGCATTTGCAAGGCCTGATTATCTGGTTGCAAAGTACAATACAGTATGTATGGAGGATACAGACTACAAATATCTGATGTCACTTTCCACGGATGCATCCCCGGCGCTTGCGGCAGATGCAGACTTTATGGAAAATAAGGGTATGGTCACCATGTATGCAAGACAGCTGGCAGGTGAGACGAATGACAGCTTAAGACAGCTCAATGTGTCTCATATAAAGGCTGCACATTTATTCAGGGATAGCATAGATGAGGTAAAGAGCTCACAGCTTATCCTTTTATATGTATATTCGCCTTACGATACAGGCAGCTATAACAACAATGATACCGGTCTTGATGGCGTGGACAGCATACAGATGGGCTATCATGTGTTAAAGGATACAGAAGATGATGACACAGCCAACTATGATTACGACAGTTATAGCATGGATGATACAACAGTGGCGGCACCAGTATTATTCAAATGGGTGGATGCAGTCGAGGTGAAGAAGATTTCCGACAGTGAGCGTATCTTCCTTGCAAAAATTCCAAGAAAGGCATTAAAAGGCAAAGATGGAGTGAATATTGAATACAGATTTAATAAAAATGGAGATGTTATATATTCATCCCAGTACAATGTGATCCTTGACAAGAAAAAAGGACTCAACGAGGTGGAGCTGTCATACTATGCCGGAGCAGATGGCGTGGATGTGCCTGAGTACAATATTTATGGAAAGTAATAGTTTAAATTGTATATAATTCAAAGTTGATATGGTGAAGTTGATTAAAAACTGCTATACTTAACATGTAGTATAGGTTGTTAAATTATTTCATTAAGGTAGGAAAATTCATGGGAAGATTTTTAAATCCGGGAAATAAAGCTTTTCAAAAGACATTGAAATCGGAAATATATGTGGATAAAACTATGCTTTTGGCATACACCAATAAGGTTATAGGTTCTGATATGGCATGCATATGCAATAGCAGACCGAGGCGCTTTGGAAAGTCCATTACGGCGAATATGCTTGCTGCTTATTATAGCAGAGGATGTGATTCCTTTGATATGTTTTCCACTCTAAAGGTAGGCAGGCTTGATTCCTTTGAGACAAACCTTAATAAATATGATGTTATTCATATTGATGTCCAGTGGTGCATGATGGATGCGGGCGAAGTGCAAAACACCGTGAAATATATCAATAACGGTATTCTTGATGAGCTTATAATAGCATATGGTGATGTGATACCGGACACTGTTAAAACAGCCTATGGAGCCATGTCTTATATAAACGCAGCCACAGGAAATACCTTTGTTATCATAATAGATGAGTGGGATGTGTTGATAAGAGATGAGGCTAATAATAAGGAACTGCAGGAGGAATATATTAATTTCCTCAGAGGAATGTTTAAAGGGACAGAGCCGACAAAGTATATTGCGTTAGCTTATCTTACCGGCATACTTCCTATTAAAAAGTTAAAAACTCAGTCAGCACTTAACAATTTTGAAGAGTTCACAATGCTTGATGCAGGAGCGCTTGCATCATATATTGGCTTTACAGATGATGAGGTTAAGCAGTTATGCAAAAAGTATGACAGGGATTATGAAGCAGTAAAAAACTGGTATGATGGCTATATGCTTTCGGGTAAACATGTGTATAATCCAAAAGCGGTAGTGAGCGTGATGATGAGAGGCAGCTTACAAAGCTATTGGTCACAGACCGGCACATATGAATCTCTGATTCCGCTTATTGACATGGATTTTGATGGATTAAGAGCCGCTATTATTTCAATGATTTCGGGAAATGAGATAAAAGTTAGAACAACCACGTTTCAGAATGATATGGTATCATTTAAAAACAAAGATGATGTGCTGACATTGCTTATACATCTTGGATATCTGGCTTTTAATCAGAAAAATCAGATGGCATATATTCCGAATGAAGAGCTTCGCAATGAGCTTATGGATGCGGTTGAGGAAAACAAATGGGATGAAATCATGCAGTTTGAGAGACAGTCAATAGATTTGTTTAATGCAACAATAAACAAAGATGTAAATACTGTGGCAGCAAAAATTGAGCAGATTCATATGGAGTATACCTCGGTGATTCAATATAATGACGAGAATTCCCTTAGCAGTGTGTTGGCCATTGCTTATCTTGGAACAATGAACTATTATTTTAAGCCGGTCAGGGAATTACCGACAGGGCGTGGCTTTGCTGATTTTGTTTATATTCCGAAGCCTGAGTATATAAATGATTATCCGGCGCTTGTTGTGGAGCTGAAATGGAATAAGAATGCGGATACAGCCATGCAGCAGATTCGTGAGAGACAGTATCCGAATTCATTATTGCAATATACGGGAAACATCCTGCTTGTGGCAATCAACTATGATGAAAAAACAAAAGAGCATGTATGTAAAATTGAGGAATATGCTAAAATACAGAATTAATGATTGAGATATACAAATACAAAACAAAACGGACATGGCAGTTTTGCATGTCCGTTTTTGTTTTTGTATAATAAGTATCGGGTATTATGAACCGGGTAGGTTTACATAAAGCAGAGTAAAATTTAATCAAGCTTTAATATGAATCCTAATATACGCTTTACAGAGGTCTCCATCTCACTACGAGAGATGGCACCCTTATCATAAGCCTTCTTTACACGATCAGGATATCCATTTCCCATCTTAAGATCATTTCCGGCTTTTGTCTCCTTGTAATGCTCGCCACAGGTCCACCAGTCGGTTGTGACCATTCCTTCATAGCCCCACTCATCACGCAGTATTCCTGTCAAAAGGTCCTCGCTTTCAGAGGCTCTGTAGCCGTTTATCATATTGTAAGAGGACATTATAGCCCATGGATTTTCATCCTTTATAATCATCTCAAATGCCTTCAGATAGATTTCTCTGGCAGCTCTTTCTGAAACTCGTGAATCGCTGTTTTTGCGGTTGGTTTCCTTGTTGTTTAAGGCAAAGTGCTTGAGTGTGGCACCGACATTGTTTGACTGGATTCCGCGTACCATGGCACCTGCGAGCTTTCCTGTGACGAATGAATCCTCTGAGTAGTACTCGAAGTTACGTCCGCAGAGAGGACTTCTGTGAATACAGATGGCAGGGGTGAGCCACAGTGCAAGGTTGTTTTCCTTTAATTCTTCACCGCCGGCGCGTCCTACAGCCTCTAAAATATCCGGGTTCCATGTGCATGCAAGCAGTGTGGAGCATGGAAACGCAGTGGTGCATATACCGACCTCAGGTGCTATGCGCACTCCTGCAGGACCATCTGCTGTCATGACAGAAGGAATACCGTATTCAGGCATATTTCCGATACCGAAGGTATTTGCAACACCTGTATTTGGCTGTCCGCCGAGCAGATGAATGAGATCATCGATGGAAAGCTCTGATACAAATTCATCAAGCGTGATACGTCCTTCCACAACATCCATGATGTCGTGACTGCCGTTTTTAGCCATGCCATCGGCAAAGCGGAAGTATGGGATGGCTCTCTGACATGGAGCAACACCCTCTGTCAGGGAAGGGTCAATGTTGCCAATAGCTGAGTAGTCGGTGTCCACAGGCTCACTTTGAGGCAGAGCTTCATAGCTTCCGTCAGCGAGCATTCTCTTTGGCAGACTTGTAGGAACCAGCTTTGCTGAAAGCTGCTCGGTAATTACATCATGATTTAATATATATGAGTAATCAGCTTTTGTCACGTCACGGACGCTCGTTCCAACGTATATATCATATGAACCGGCTTCAAGTACATATGCAGATTTTTTAACCTTTCCAAGGTCATCATATGATGCCATATCGTTTATTTCCCATGTGAGGATCATAAGCTGTGATTCACCCGGCTGCAGTTCTCTTGTCTTTTCAAAGGCTGCGAGCTCCTTTGCAGGCTTGCCAAGCTTTCCTTGTGGTTTAGCAATGTATACCTGAACAACCTCTTTTCCGGAGAATTTACCTGTATTTGTCACACGGACTTTTGCGTAGAGTTTACCGGCTTCAATGTCAATATCTGCATCGGTTAATCCAGCTGTAGTAGTACATGACGTACAGTTGGAATTCACAACACCGGCAGAAACAGTCTCCACATCAAATGTGGTGTATGAGAGGCCATAGCCGAATGGGTAAACAACCTTCTCCGCTGCTCCCGGAATTGTCTCGAAATAGCGGTATCCGACATATATATCATCGGTGTAGTCCACATAGTCTCTTGACTCATGGAAATTGTAAGTAGACGGATAGTCGTCGAGCGATTTGGCAAATGTATCGACAGTTTTTCCGGAAGGATTGCCATCTCCTACTAAAAGCTCAGCGGCAGCGAGTCCGCCTTCCATGCCACCCTGTAAGGCAAGCAGTGCTGACTGAATCTGATCATCATAAGCAAACCATGATGTATCAACCATTCCACCGACATTTAAAATCACGATTACATTTTTGAAACCGGCTTTTACAGTGTCAACCATCTCCTTTTCTTTTACGGAAAGACAGAAATCACCATCCTTAAAAAGCTCTGCCGACTTCTCCGTCATCTCGCGTTCGTAGTCCCAGAGAGCCTTGTTGTTTGGGTCAACAACACTCTTTCTGTCCCAGCCTTCTCCGGAGTAGCGGCAGATTGAGATGATAGCAGTGTCGGTATATGCCTTTGCCTTGTTTAAAAGCTCAACCGGCACATCCGGCTCTATAGTCATGCCGGGTACCGCACCGGCTGCATACTGCTTTTTAATGTCGTTGCGGTAGTAATCGCACAGCTCCTCAAATACGCTTATTTTATCTTTTTGAAGCTTAAGCCCCTCGTAGAGGCTGCGGATATATGCAACAGTTACATCACCGCTTCCACCACCGCCCTTTACATAGTCGAAGGTGCTTTTCCGAAAAGGGCTACCTTAGAACCCGCTGCAAGAGGGAGTACGTTGTTTTCGTTTTTGAGAAGCACCATGCCTTCCTTGGCAGCTTCCTTTGAAAGCTCGATGTGAGCCTTGCTTCCTGTAACTCTTTCACCATTTGCCCCAAGTGGAAGATTAGGAGTGAATTTGATTCGTGACCATTTGTTCATAGCAGATACCTTCCTTATATTGTGTTTATAGAGTTAATTTTGTGTCTGTATGGCATTTTATTTATAAAATTACCATAATTTTTCATATATTATAAAAGAATTGTAAGCTAAAATAGAATGATTTTCAATCATGATAATGACTTTATTTTATGTCGATATTGACTTTTTGCTTTGCCATTATATTATATATAATTAAGGCTTCAAATCTGTAAATTCTAGTATAAAAGCTTACGCATATGGAGGTTCACATGCAGCAATACACGCACGAATATATAAAATCAATACCACATCTGCCGGTATACTGTCTCCTATATGAGACATACCGCCAGATGTCACCGAGCCACTGGCATGATCATCTGGAGATAATCTATGTACTTGAGGGAGAATTACAGATATCAAGTAATGAAAACACTGATATATATGCTAATGATGGATATATTCTTCATAAAGATGAGTTCTATATCATAAATTCAAGTAAAATCCACAGCACAAATAGTAAGGGGATGGTTAAAGCCTTTCTTATACAGGTACCATATATGTATTTGGATAATTATATAGAGGATTATGGGCACGTCAGATTTCTGGAATGCTATGATGGAGAAAAGAATACAAAAAAATATGATCGGATGAAAACTCTTCTAAAAGCAATAACACGAATTTACTGCAAAAAGGATAAAGGCTATGAGCTTCGTCTGATGGCTAAGATGAATGAATTTCTCTATATTTTGTATACGAGCTATTCACACATTGATGCTAATATGGAAAAAGAGTCAAAACAGATAGCCCGTCTTAAAGGAGTGCTGCAGTACGTCGCGCAGTCCTATCAGGAGCAGATTTCATTAAAAACAGCGGCTGATATAGCATCGCTGAATCAGGAGTATTTCTGCCGTATGTTCAAAAGATGTATGGGTGTGACTTTTCTGGAGTACATCAATCTGGTACGGATCGACCATATTCATGAAGAGCTTCTTGTAACAGAGGATTCGATAACAGATATTCTGGAGCGCAATGGATTCACGAATTACAAGGTTTTTAGCAGGATGTTTAAGGCGCAGTTTGGCATGACGCCGAGGGAATTGCGCAGACTTAGACATTACTCGTGAAAGATACACAGAAAAATTCTAAAATAATAGATTATAGAATTAACTCATGGTATAATATAACGAACGTAAAGATATGTGCGTCGAAAGAGATATCATATAGATAAGATTGGAGAAAATACATGAACCCAGCAAGCATAATGAAAATGATGAAAGCAAAAAATACATTTACAGCAAACCACCCAAAGTTTGTATCTTTTTTACAGTATGCATTCGGCAGTGGCATCCCGCAGACACAGTTATCGAGATTACCGTGACAAAGCCGGGACAGGAGCCTGTGACCTCCAATATCAAGGTACAGCAGTCGGATCTCGAGCTTCTGGACAGCTTGAAGGATATTAATTAGATATGTTATACCAGATTAAGGATGGGACAGTTTCGGCAGGTGGTCAGACGATTCTGTCCCATGTTGATTTTTAATATAAAAGAAAAAGTAAAAAAATAGCTGTTGTCGGCAAAAACGGCGCTGGAAAGACCACGCTGCTTCGGCTTCTTGCTGGAGAGCTGACACCGGACAGGGATGACAGCAGGGGCAGCTACGGCAGAAGCAATGATATGGTCACGGGAGCTGCCACTGCAGGCAGTGATTTAGATGGCACAGCAAAAAGGGCTCAAAGAGCAAAAAAGAAGAAACCGTCGGGAAACCCGGAAACCGGAATCACCATGTCCAGAAATATCACAATTGATATGCTTAGACAGGCGGATAAATCAAATCAGGATTTGACAATAGAGCAGATACTGCTTGAGAGCTGCCCGGATAAGGATACATTTTCCAAAGAGAGGTTTGACTACGAGATGGAGTACGACAGGCTGTTTACAGGCTTTGGCTTTGAAAAGAGTGACAAGACGAGGCTTTTTAGGAGTTTTTCTGGAGGTGAACAGACCAAGATTTCACTTATAAAGCTGCTGCTTGAAAAGTCGGATTTGCTGCTTCTTGATGAGCCGACGAATCATCTTGATATGAAAACTGTCGAGTGGCTGGAGGATTATCTGATAAACTATCCCAAGGCTGTTGTTATGGTGTCCCATGACAGGGCATTTCTTGATGCGGTTGCAGGTGCAGTTTATGAGCTTGAAAATGGCAGTCTGCACAGATATGCCGGCAACTACACGCAGTACAGGCAGCAGAAGCTTAAAAATCTGCAGATACAGCGCAAAGCCTACGAGCGCCAGCAGGCGGAGATTGCGCACAATAATGAGCTTATCGAGAAATTTAAGCATAAGCCGAAAAAAGCTGCGTTTGCACGCTCGCGCAAGACCATGCTGGCACGCATGGAGCTGATAGAAAAGCCGGTTGAAGACGAAGCTCATATTTTTACAGGCAATATCGAGCCACAGTTTCCGGGCGGTAAATGGGTTTACGAGGCGAAGGAATTAAAAATTGGCTACGACGGCAGGGCACTGCTTGAGCTGTCGCTTCGTATAAGGCGTGGTCAGAAGATTGCCGTAATCGGTGACAATGGCATAGGAAAATCAACATTTCTAAAGACGGTGGCAGGGCTTATTCCACCAATAAAGGGCACAAGCCAGCTTGGCAACAATCTACTGGTAGGCTATTTTGACCAGCAGTCGGCACTTATCGACAGCGAAAAGACTGTGCGAGACCATTTTCACGAGCTTTTTCCGGCACTTGTGGAGAAGGACTTAAGAAAGACGCTTGGCATGTATCTGTTTGGAGGGGCAAATGCCTCAAAGCGTATCAGTTCGCTCTCAGGTGGTGAGAAGTCCAGGCTTGTGCTCGCAGAGCTTCTGACAGGCCGTCCGAACCTTATGATACTCGATGAGCCGACCAATCACATGGATATTCCGGCGAAGGAGACACTCGAATCGGCATTTAAGGCATATACCGGCACCATGCTCTTTGTATCGCATGACAGGTATTTCATAAAGCAGGTGGCTGATGCCATACTGGTCTTTGAAAAGGACAAAGTGATGTACTATCCGTTTGGCTATGACCATTATATTTCAAGGCTTAAGGCATCACAGGACGGCAATCTGCCGGCGCTCATGCAGGCAAAGGATGCTGCGATGGTCGAGGCACTTGCGGCTGTCCCAAAGAGGGAGAGGCATGAGACCAGACAGCTTTCAACAGATGAGGCGTACCTAGAGTGGAAGCTTACGCTTGCGGCGGAGCCGATGGTGAAGGCGGCTGAAGAAGCAGAAAAATTAAGTCAAAACATAATAAATGCGGATCCTACTAAGGAAAATGTCGATAAGCTGCGACTACAATATGAAAAAGTTGCTGACTCATGGACAAATGAGTGTATAAAATGGTATGATATATACTTAGATGAGATGTATCCGGAGAGTGATTTTTAATTTGCAGACATAAGGGAATCAATGTCATTTGCTGTATATCATAAATTATCCGGGGAGAAAGGATTATATATGTGGTTATCAAGATATTTTGTGTATTTTATTATATTTAGCTGTATGGGCTGGATATATGAGAGCATCTACTGTACCATCAGGGCAAAAAAATGGGAAAACAGAGGCTTTCTCTATGGTCCGCTTTGTCCTATTTACGGAGCCGGAGGTGTCGCGATCACTGCGATAGCAGATTTCATTTCGGCTCACACGGATGCGACATTTACATGGTGGCAGATATTTCTTGTGGCATTTTTGGGAAGCATTGTCTTAGAATATGGCACATCGTGGGCGCTTGAGAAGCTGTTTCACGCATACTGGTGGGATTACAGCAGCATGCCGCTTAATATAAACGGCAGGGTGTGTTTTCCATATTCTGTAGGCTTTGGTGTGGCAGGACTTATAGTGGTATATTTCATTGCACCGTTTACGAAGCTCATCACAGGCTGGATGTCACCTATATGGTATGAGTTTTTCTCACTGCTTCTTATGGGCTTTTTAGCTGTAGATACTGCAATCACCGTGTCAGCGCTTACAGATTTCAGTAGGACAATCGTTAATCTGCAGAACAATTTCAACACCTATATGGATGAGGTTGTGGAAGAGGTTAAAGAGCGTAAGAAGGCGGCAGATGAAAGGTCGCAGGAGAGGTCACAGGAGCTTGCGGAGGCTGTCGAGGAGCGTAGAAAGAGAAAACGTATCAGAGCCAGTGCAGACCGAGTTATTGATTCAATGGGTGCTTTAAAGAAATCTGCGCTTAACAGGGCACAGGGATTCAGAAATCCAAAGGTGGAGAACAGGTATCTCGATACCTTTACAGAGAGTCTGAAGGAACGCTTTAAAAGAGAACGTATAAAGAAAGCAAAGAAGGCGAAAAAGGCAGATAAATAACAAATAAAATTTTTAAAAAATTTCAAAAAAAGCTTGCATTATCCGATTGACCATGGTATTATAATACACGGTTCGTTGGTCAAGCGGTTAAGACGCCGCCCTCTCACGGCGGAAACACGGGTTCGATTCCCGTACGGACTGCTAAAACAAAAAGCTCTCAGTACACAGTGTTGAGGGCTTTTTATTTTTGCAAGCTATTAATAACTATAAAACCATTGGGAACAAAAAGCTGATGCCTGCATGCAAGCATGACGCATCAGCTTTTTATTCTTAAGGTGGCTCAAATCATTATGTCTAAAGTATAATAATACTTGCGCACTTCAAATCATTGCCCAGATTGTATACTCTGCCGGAATCGACGCCGACAACAGTTGGTCGAAGAATGTAGTCTCGCTGTTTTTTACAACTCTTGCCTTTTCACCATTGCTAAGCTGTACAATTGAATCAACAGGATATAGAATCATACTGCTCATGAAAGCACGCATGACACCTATATCAAGCTGGTTTGTCATGGACATAAGCATCTCAACTGCATCTCGCTGTGATAAGGCATCCTTGTACGGACGCTTTGTGACAAGCGCATCATAGACATCTGCGACAGACAGAATCTTTGCAAACTGACAGATTTTGGGTGCATCAAAGCCTAGTGGATATCCGGTTCCGTCAATGCGTTCGTGGTGCTGCAGCACTCCCATCAGTATAGAGTTGTTTAAATCCTTTCGGTCTTTTAGCATATTGTAGCCGTACACGGAATGTTTTTTCATGATATTAAACTCATCATCCGTGAGCCTGCCGGCTTGTTTAGAATCTCATTGGGGATCATTGTCTTGCCTATATCGTGCAGCAGGCCGGATACACCTATGTCGTGGATTTCGTTGTCAGGCAGCTTCATCTGCTTGGCAAGAATCATTGAAATAGTAGCCACATCCACACTGTGCTTGAAGGTGTACTCATCGCTGGTTTTGAGGGAACTGATATCGACAGCTATGGCATCGTTTTCATTGATGGCCTCCATGAGCGAGTCTGCAATCTGGTTTGTTGCCTGTGTTAGCTCCTCGGAGTTAGTGTTGTTGAAGATGTACTGGACACCGGTTGATACACGCTGTCTGACACTGTCGCTTAAGGTGACCTTGGAACGGTCGTCCGTACGCAGCTGTTTGACCATGGCGGCAGCCTTTGGAGACAGTATGGCATCCGGATCGTCAGGATCAGCATTTCCCTCGCGGATGTATACTGACATTATACCGAGCTTAAGCAGCGAAGAGATGATATAATCATCGATAGCTGAGCCCTGTACCACCAGGTTACGGCCGGTAGGATCCTTGATGACCTGATCAATAATCATGCCGGGTTTCAATTGTCGTGTTCTCATATATCTGCGTTTAATCATATCCGCTCCACAACCAATTTAGTCTAATTTAAAAGCAATTTAAAAGATAATTCAAAATACTACGAATATTATATAGTGTATTTGTACTAAAAACAATCATAAATTGAGATTTTTTAGTGTTTTTTTGTAATAAAACAACCCCGGCATTTGCCGGGGCTGATGATGGTATTGTATTTATCAAAATCAGAGGTTAGATGTGGTGACCGCCGCCGCTGTGACTGCCGCCACTATGACCGCCACCACCGCTGTGACCGCCACTTGAGCCTGAGCTTTGTGGACTGTAGTGTCTTGTCTGGCTCATAAAGCGTGCGCGTGCATTTTGAATCTCTACCTTTGTAAATGCTGCACCCATGAGCTCGTTGCTCTTAGCCTTGCGGCCCTTTGACAGGGATAATGCATATACAAAGCAAAAAATCATGCCGGCAGCGAGAGCGATAAAGATACTGGAAATGTATCTGAGAGGCTGTGATATATGTCCGCCTGCGAGGACTGTGTTGACCTGGTCTATTGTTTCCATGCAGCAGGTGAAATAGTCGTAATCATGACTTGAGGTGGCATATATATAAGTGTTGTCACAGATGGAGTTACATTTTGAGTTCGGGATGGTTCTCTGCGTGCTTCCCTCACAAGCCAGATAAATCTCGTCTAAATCTCTGTCTATCACAAAAATGACACCGTTTGCACCGGTTCCGAAATAGCCTTCAAATGTATTGACTGCATAGCTTTCAGTGCTTCCGTAAGGATGTGAGGTAGTGGTGACAACGGCTATATTGCAGTAGTCGGTTGTCTTTTTCATCTGTGAGATGAGCTTGCCTTTTACGGCATCGTCAATGAAATTGGCAGAGTCCTCAAGGATGTACTCGTAGCCGGTAGACTTGTTTGTACCGCTTAGATTGGAAGCTGTGGCTGTCTCAGTGGCATATACATTTGATGAGCTGCTCAAAACAAGGACTGTAACAAGCAAAAATAATGTAAATAAAGCTGAGCATCTGCATTTTATACAATGCAAAAAAGGACTTTTAAAATTATTTCTATGCACGGTCATCACCTCCCTTATGTGTGGCAAACTGTGGCAGCTTGCGCGTTGTAAGCACGTTGAATGCGCGGATGACATTAATCAGTGTGATAAGCACTGAGGCGATGATGATAAAAGCTGCGCCATAGTACCATGCATCGAGCACCGGCTGGAACAAAAGAACAGCATCGCCAATAAGCATGGATACCATGCCAAAAATGAGTCCGGCAACTCCCTTGTGTCCGGGCATCCGGTCAAAGCTTGAGAAGGCTCTGATTGAAAAAATAAATGATATGATGGTCAAAATAACAAATAAAATCAGGCTGCCGTCTGCATTGCCAAAGCTGCCTCCGATACCTGCAATGATTGCAAACAGAGCAGGAACAAATTGAATGACAAATATAAAAAGTATAAAGTAAGCTATAAACGATGTGTTTGTCTTTTTCTTTATGGTTTTCGTGGCCTTTTTTGCAGCCTTAAGGCGTCTGCGGTTGTTGATTGCACCAAGTGCCTCCGGCTGTTCCTTTGCGATACGGCCCTTATCCTCGGTACCGGCTTCCTTTACAGCAATCATGGTCAGCTCCTGTGAGTAACAGATATTTGCGATAATAGCAAGCACACCGACTATGGTGAGAGTCATTCCGGGAGTGAGAACCGTCAGCAGACATAATAAAATGTACAACGGAATTGCCGCAATGAGTGAGCCTAGCAGGAATTTGCCGACAGATATAGGCAGATCTGCAACAACCTTGCCGGTTTGGCCGTTTACTGTGGCATATGCCACACGATCCTTATTGCGGTATGACAAAAACCATACCGGAAACATCGAGTAATCTGTCTCTTTTACAGTAGTGCCAAGACTTAAAGGCGAAAGAGCAGCGGAGTCACTGTCGACTGACAAGCCGGTAAAGGCAGGCTCTTTACTTATTTCGCTTACTGTGTTTGTGCAGGCTGCATCCATTGCGTCACTTGCGTAAATCGTTGATGGTAAATCAGCTGTATCAGCGTAAAAACCACTTAAGAATGCCGGTGTAAAGCGCTTCATATTCTTCACATCATATGGCGCAAGTTTTTCGCTGATGCTGTCATCAAATGATGAAGATGCATCGTAGGACAGTCCCTTGTAGTAGGCGTCGAGATCTCCCTCGAGCCTGTAATGGTCTGTAATGATGTAATCTCCTGAACGGTGGGATCTTTTCGCCGGAAGTGAAATAGGAGCCTTCTGGGTTACATAATATGTCCAGTAAGGCATGTAGATACCTCTGAATCCGTCGATAAACTTGGGATCCTTAAGCTCCTTTGGCGCGAAAATAGCCTTTTTCATGAGGCTCATGTAGGCCTGCTTACAGTCATCCTTGCTCTTTGCAAATGGTATGATATAAGCCGGCTTGTGCTCCTTCTGCATGCGGCTGTAGAGTACAGTTGATGCACCGCAGAAGCTGCAGAAGCCAGCTGCGGTATCGTCTGTGCTCAGGATTTCTCCTCCGCACTGAGGGCATGTGAAAATGGTTGCTTCGAAGTCCTTCTGGACCTCGGCATCAGAGGTTTTGTCCTCGTACGCGTAAGGGTCGAAAAGTGAATGACAGTATTCACAGGCTAACTGGCCTGATTTGATGTCAAACTTCACATTTCCACCGCAATTTTTACATGCGAACATTTTGTTTCTCCTTTCTATTCCCTTTTACTTTTTTATCTGCTTGAATAAATAATTCCTTCCAGATTGACGGATGGAAGAGGATGAGCAGTGGAAACAGCTCGAGTCTTCCGGCAAGCATGTCAAACATCAGTATATATTTGGAGAAATTATTAAAAAAGCCGAAATTGCATGTCGGACCGACCAAAGAAAGACCAGGTCCGATATTGTTAAATGTAGCTGCGACAGCCGTGAAATTGGTAGTGAAATCATAGTTTTCAACGGAAACAAGCAGCATTGAAACAACAAAAATGACGGCGTACGTCATGAAATAAACATTTATTGACCTGATAACATCATGGTCTACAGGCTTGTGCTCAAAGGTGAGCTTTTTCACACTCTTTGGGTGAATGTAGCCATTTAACTCCTTGCCTATTGTCTTTACAGCGATGACAATACGCGATACCTTGATACCTCCGCCTGTGCTTCCTGCACATGCGCCAATGAACATCAAAAGCACAAGCAGTGTCTTTGAAAGCTCAGGCCATCTGTCGAAATCGGTGCTCGAGAATCCGGTTGTAGTGATGATTGAGCCAACCTGAAACGCTGCCTTTGTGACTGCGTCAAACACGCCGGTGCACATATGCGCGATGTTCACGCTTATGACTACAACGGATGCTATTATGATACCGAAATAGTATCTGACCTCCTCAACCTTAAGTGCGTCACGGATGTGACCGAAGAAAAGCAGGTAGTAAGCGTTGAAATTGACACCGAAAAGTATCATAAATATGGTAACAACCCACTGCAGATAAACATTGTAGCCGCAAAAGCTGTCGTTTTTGATACCAAAGCCTCCTGTTCCGGCTGTGCCGAGAGAGGTACAGATGGCATCGTAAAGAGGCATTTTCCCGAAAAGCAGGAAAATAATCTCCATAGTCGTAAGACCAAAGTATATTATGTATAAAAGCCTGGCAGTGTGCCGCATCTTTGGAACGAGCTTTCCGACAGAAGGCCCCGGGCTTTCTGCGCGCATCAGGTTTATATTGCTGCCGCCTGAAAGCGGGATGATTGCCAGAAGAAAAACAAGCACACCCATACCGCCAATCCAGTGAGTAAAGCAGCGCCAGAAATTCATGCAATAGGAGAGTGATTCTACCTCAGGCAGGATGCTCGCTCCTGTCGTGGTGAAGCCGGAGATGGTCTCAAAAAGAGCATCTGTGAAGCTTGGAATCTCTCCTGATATGTAAAACGGCAGACAGCCGAATATACTCAGTACAATCCAGCCCAGTGCGGTTGTAGCACAGCCCTCCTTCAGGTAAAAGGTAAAATCCCTCGGTTTTTTAGCCGAAAAAATAAAACCGATAGCTATGCTTATGAGTGCAACAATCAAAAAGTAGATGCCGCTTTTTTCATAATAAATACCGGCAACAATACATGGCAGAAGCAGCAAAAAGCCTTCAAGCTTTAAAATATATCCTAGAAGATATCGAATTACTGAAGTGTTCATATCATTCCCCCACTATTCCATAATATCCTGAAGATTCGTAAAGCCGGTATGGGTTGTTATAATCATGACAGTGTCATTTTTTTGTATGCAGTCATTACCTGTAGGAATGATAATTTTGCCGTTTCGGTTGATGAAGCAGATGAGCAGATGCTTTTTGAGCTTTAGGTCTCGAAGCGGTATGTCTGTCACATTTGAGTTTTCTGATACAAAGAACTCAATTGCTTCAACTCTTGAGTCGTACATGTGGTAGAGAGTCTCTATATTGCAGTTCATAGAGTTTTTCTTTGCACGGACATAGGCAATTATGGCTTCTGATGTGATGTATTTTGGCGAGATTACACTGCCAAGGTCCAGGCTGTTTATGACATTGGTAAAAGTTATACGATTAAGCTTTGTTATGACCTTTGCATTGGAAACCTGCTTCGCATAGAGCGTAAGCATGATGTTTTCCTCGTCTATACCGGTAAGAGGTACAAATGACTGGCAGGTCTCTATGCCCTCTTCCTTTAAAAGTGCCTGTTCTGTTCCGTCACCGTTTATGATGACAGCATCCGGAAGCAGTATGGAAAGTTCTTCACAGCGCTCGAAGCTATTTTCGATTATTTTGACCTTTATGCCACGTGATATGAGCTGCTTTGCCAGGTAATATGCGGCTTTGCCGCCTCCGATAATCAGTGTATTTTTTACGCTGTGTGTATTGACTCCGATGTGGCTGAAAAACTCCTTTGTATGTCTGCGTTCGCCGACAAATGACAGCTTATCGCCCTTGCGGAGCACAAAATCACCTGATGGGATAGTGACCTCATCATCTCTCTCGACTGCACCGATAAGTATGTTGGCATGGTGCCTGGTGCCCAGATCCATGAGCTTTGTTCCGTCGAGGATGCTGCCTCGGGAATCTCATATTTGATGAGCTGTGCCTGACCGTGAGCAAAGTTTGTCACCTCAAGGCTGGACGGCAGATGAAGAATATGAGCCATCTCAATAGCTGCCTCAAGCTCAGGGTTGATAATGAGTGCAAGACCAAGCTTGTCGCGCAGATATTTGGCCTCCTGGCTGTATTCAGGCGTTCTGACTCTGGCTATAGCAGCACAGTTGCCGACCTGTGTGGCAATGGTACAGCATAGCAGATTCAGCTCATCAGAGCCTGTGACTGCGATGATTAAGTCGGCATCATCAATACCCGCTTCCTGCAGTATCTTGTAGCTGGCACCATTTCCTGCAATACCCATTACATCATAGATATTGGATACCTGGGAAATCCTCTCCCTGTTTTTGTCGACAATTGTTATGTCGTGCCCCTCCTTGCCAAGCTGCTCAACGAGAGTACGGCCTACCTTGCCGCATCCGACGATGATAATTCTCAGTCCCTGGGAGGGAACCACTCCTTTTTTGAACATTATTTCCTCCGTATATAAAAATATAATGATATGAGGGTCAAAAGGTATTTTGCCCCTCATTTATGATTGTGTGGTGGATAGAATTATTATGACTATCATATATCAATGGATTATAACATAACGCATATATATTTCATAGAGAAAAAAGTCCCAAAAATATGAGATTGTAATAAAGTACAAAAAGTGATAAAATTAATTTTAATTGTAGTATTTGAATAGCTGTTTGAACAGCAATAAGAGATAGATTTTTGGAGCTTTAAGTAATGACGGGATTTTTAAAGGCAAACTACCATACGCACACCTATAGGTGCCAGCATGCATATGGCAGCGAGCGAGAATATATAGAGGCGGCTATCAGAATGGGTATCGCAGAGCTTGGCTTTTCAGACCATGTGCCGTGCCCCTTTAAGGATGGGTATGTGTCGGGCATCAGGATGACGATGGAGCAGGCACCGGATTATGTGTCCACCATCAGGAGGCTTGGAAAGGAATATGCATCCGACATAAAGCTCTATGTTGGTTTTGAGGCAGAGTACATACCGGAGTTTTTTAAGGAGCAGAAGGCTATGTTTGACCGGCTTGGCTGTGATTACATGATAATGGGCCAGCATTTTATGAAATCAGAGCAGACAGGCCCGTATACGGGCACACCGACAGATGATGAGAGCCGTATACGCGAGTATGTGGATACTGTTATAGAGGGAATGAAAACAGGCATGTACAGCTATTTAGCACATCCTGATTTAATAAATTATCAGGGACTTGATTCCGTCTACGAATGGGAGATGACGAGGATGTGCAAGGCACTTAAGGAGCTTGACATACCGCTTGAGATAAACATGCTTGGTATCAGTGCAGGAAAGCACTATCCGACAGAGCGCTTCTGGTGTATACCGCATGACATCGGCAACAAAGTGATACTTGGGCTTGATGCACATACAGTGGACAATATATGTGATGTGGAAAGCTATGAAAAGGCACTTGATATAGTCAGAAAATATGACCTGAATCTTATTGACCGGATTGAGATATAGTTACTTACAAAATATCAAATACCAAAAGTGAGGAATGCTATGATTATTACAGAAGAAAAATATAATGAGGAATTAACAAGATATGTTTTGCCTTTTATCAGGCTTAATTTTGAAGATGGCTATATGAAGAGTGCAGATGGCACACGCATACATTACGGCTATGTGACGACACCTGTAGCAAAGGCTGCCATAGTCATATCACATGGATTTACAGAGTGTATGCCTAAATATTATGAGATGATTTACTATTTCGCAAAGGCCGGATACTCAGTATATATGGTGGAGCATCGAGGACACGGCTTTTCGGAAAGAAGTGTATCAGATATGAGCATGGTCACTGTAAACAGTTTTGACGATTATGTGAGTGACCTTGATATGTTTATCCGCGAGATTGTGATGAAGCGTGAGGGGCGCAGACCGCTTTACCTGTACGGTCACTCTATGGGAGCGCGATAGCTGCCCTGTATCTTGAGAAGCATCCTGAGGTATTTACAAAGGCAGTACTTTCAAGCCCTATGATAGAGATGCTTTATGGCAATTTTTCACATTTTGCCGTGGAGGCGATACTGTTTGTCGCAAGTGTGCTTAACTGGAACGATAAATATCTGCCGAGCCAGACACAGTATACGGATGAGTATGATTTTGAATCGAGCTGTTGTCTGTCAAAGGCGCGCTATGACTACATATACAAGTGCAAGGTGGAGGAGGAACGCTATCGTACAAATGGCGCCACCTACAGATGGTGCAGGGCCGGGCGCAAGGCATCCAAATATATAAAGAAGCATGCACAGGAAATTAAAATACCGGTGCTGTTATGTCAGGCGGGAAAGGATTATCTGGTTTCAAATACCGCTGAGGATGAATTTATTGCGAAGCTGCCTCAGGGCATTAAGAAGGTCTATCCTGATTCAAAGCACGAGATATTTAATGCGGATGATGATACCTTGGAAAAGTTTTACTCAGATATCCTTGATTTTTGGGCTTGAACATGAAAATGAAATTCGTCAAGTGAAAAATGTGACATAAAAAATCATTTGTTTTGTTAGAAATGACATATGGATTTAAAATACAATATATAGTATAATCACAACTGTTGCGGACAAGATGTTAGTATTTAAGCCGATGGTAAGAGTACGTAAAGCATAGCCCGTACAGAGAAAAATAATAAAATATATCAATATTGTAACAGGTAAATATACTATCAAACAAATGTGAGGAGAAAGAGAATGTCAGACGAAGTATTAGACGATGTAATGATTAAGGGTTCATGTAAGGGAAAAGCAGATGCTATTGTAAATTGCCAGTGCAATATCGAGAGTGCACCGGTCAGATGCGAGCAGGCAGAAAGATGTATGTTCTATTCTTATTATAAGTGCAGCAAGCAGTGGAAGAGGCTTGCATAGTTAAAATTAAAGATTAAAAGCTCCGGGCCGACAATGAAGTCGGCATGGAGCTTTTTTGCGTATATTATAAAGAAAAAAATATTTTACACGCGGAAAACTTA
>ENA-OQCX01000087-OQCX01000087.1-human-gut-metagenome-genome-assembly--contig:-NODE-87-length-46514-cov-2.161963_pt1 | contig 46514 bp, 70 predicted proteins | sample MGYA00242762_ERZ504587 | MGnify/ENA primary metagenome ERZ504587 (study PRJEB26092, sample SAMD00036337) | human gut metagenome | host: Homo sapiens | study: EMG produced TPA metagenomics assembly of...
CAGCGTTCCAAATGAAGGAAAATAATCAGGCCCGCCAGATTTTTCTGACGGGCTTGCTTGCAAGAAAGGATTTCCATGAACAAAGTGATAATTGTCGGGGGCGGAGCTGCCGGTATGCTGTGCAGTATCATCGCCGCCAGAAACGGCTGTGAAGTTTTTTATACGAAAAAAACGAAAAGCTGGGAAAGAAACTCTATATTACAGGAAAAGGAAGATGCAATGTTACAAATAACTGTGAGGTAGAAGATCTGCTCCGCGCAGTGATGACGAACAGCAAATTTCTGTACAGTGCATTTTATACTTTTAACAGCCAGGATATGATGGCCCTTCTTGAGGAGGCGGGCGTACCACTCAAGACAGAACGGGGAAACCGCGTTTTTCCACAATCTGACCGCTCTTCAGACATCATCCGCGGTCTGGAACGTCTTATGAAGAAATATGGCGTTCACGTAAGATTCAGAAGTGAAGTCAGAGAGATTCTGACAAAGGACGGGGCTGCGACAGGAATTTCCCTGGCAGACGGAGAAGTTCAGAATGCAGATGCAGTAGTCGTTGCGACAGGCGGCCTGTCTTATCCGACGACCGGTTCCACAGGAGACGGATATCGTTTTGCACGGGAGACCGGGCATCAGGTGACGGACTGTATCCCATCGCTTGTTCCGCTTAAGGTCAAAGAAGGTTATATTCTGAGGATGACAGGACTTTCACTCAAGAATGTAGAGCTTACAGTCAGACGCGGCAAAAAGATCCTTTATCGGGATTTTGGAGAGATGATGTTTACACATACCGGTGTTACCGGACCGCTGATCTTAAGTGCCAGTGCCAAACTTGGCAAATATCTTGCCAAAGGAGAAGAACTGAGCGCATTTATCGATCTTAAGCCGGCCCTCAGTCCGGAGCAGCTTGATGAGCGGATACTTCGAGAGTTTGAAAATGGCAAGAATAAGCAGTTTAAGAATGTGATAGGAGTCCTTTTCCCGTCATCACTTACACCGGTGATGCTTGAGATCGGTGGAATCCCGGGAGATAAGGTGATCCATGAGATATCCAGAGAAGAACGCCTTGCCTTTGGCACAGTCGTCAAGAATTTCCCGTTCACGATCACGGAGCCGGGAGAATTCAAGGAGGCGGTCATCACACAGGGCGGTGTTTCCGTCAAGGATATCAACCCGGGAAGCATGGAGTCCAAAAAAATCAAAAACCTGTATTTTACAGGTGAAGTTCTTGATCTTGACGCAGTAACAGGGGGCTACAATCTTCAGATCGCGTGGTCCACTGCATACCTTGCTGCTATAGATATAAGCGAAAAAGAGTAACTAGGAGGAAAACAAAATGGTACACAATATTGCAATTGACGGTCCGGCTGGAGCGGGCAAAAGTACAGTGGCCCAAAAAGTAGCAAAAGAACTTTCTTTTGTATACGTGGATACAGGAGCAATGTATCGCGCCATGGCACTTTATCTTCTCAGAAAGGGAGTAAACCGCGAGGAACCGGATGAGATCGGAGAGGCATGTCAGAATGCGGAGATTTCTATTGAGTATCAGAATGGAGAGCAGATCGTTCTTCTCGACGGAGAAAATGTAAATGCACATCTCCGCACAGAAGAAGTGAGTGCAATGGCGTCTGTAAGTTCTGCAGTGCCGCGTGTGAGAGAGAAGCTTCTTGATCTGCAGCGCAAGCTGGCCAGGACCATGAGCGTTGTCATGGACGGCAGAGATATCGGAACAACGATCCTGCCGGATGCAGATGTCAAGATCTATCTTACCGCAAGCTCGCTGACAAGGGCACGCCGCCGTTATCTTGAATATCAGGAAAAGGGTGAGGCTTGTGATCTTGCCGAGATCCAGAAAACGATCGAGGAGAGAGATCAGAGAGATATGACCAGAGAGATCTCGCCGCTCTGCCAGGCAGAGGATGCTGTTCTCGTGGATTCCTCAGAACTTACGATCGATGAGACTGTGAGAAGATCCTTTCTGTCTATCACTCCAAAGTATCAGAAAAGGAATAAACGATATGAAGGTTAAAGTAGCAGAGACTGCAGGCTTCTGTTTCGGAGTCAAGCGGGCTGTCGACAAGGTCTATCAGCTGATCGAGGATGGAGTTTCTCCTATTTATACTCTGGGACCGATCATCCACAATGAAGAAGTTGTCTCTGATCTGGAATCAAGAGGCGTGCGTGTGATTGAAGTAGAGGATCTCGATCATATTAAGAGTGGTACCGTTGTGATCCGCTCTCACGGCGTGGGAAGAGAGATCTATGAGAAGCTTAAGGAGAATGGACTTGAATATGTAGATGTCACCTGCCCATTCGTACTCAAGATCCACCGGATCGTCGAGAAAGAAAGCCTTGCTGGGAAACAGATCTTCATTTTCGGAGATCCGAAGCATCCGGAGGTGCAGGGGATCTGCGGCTGGTGCCATGGCCCGTACAGAGTCCTCAAAAACAGAGAAGATGTCGAGAATATGATTCCGGAAGCAGATATGGAAGCATGCGTTGTATCACAGACGACATTTAATTACAACAAATTTAAAGAACTAGTTGAAATTCTCCGCGAAAAGAGGTATTATAATAATGTTTTAAATATTAGCAATATTTTAAACACTATTTGTAATGCTACTGAAGAACGGCAGAAAGAAGCAAAAAACATAGCCGGAGAGGTAGACACTATGCTTGTCATCGGTGGCAGACATAGTTCCAATACTCAAAAGCTGTTTGAAATATGCAAAGAGGAATGTGGAAATACTTACTATATACAAACACCTGTAGACTTGGATTCTGAAATGTTCCATCACAGTAGTTATGTAGGTATTACAGCAGGGGCGTCCACCCCAAAGAAAATTATTGAGGAGGTTCAAGAACATGTCAGAATTAAGTTTGAACAGATGCTGGAGGATTCCGTAAAAACAATCAGAAATGGAGAGATCGTACAGGGTACTGTTATCGATGTCAAAGAGGATGAGATCATCCTGAATATCGGTTATAAAGCAGATGGTATCATCACAAAGAATGAATATTCCAACGATTCTTCCTGGTACTCACCGATGCAGTCAAAGTTGGTGACACTATGGAAGCAAAAGTCCTGAAAGTGAACGATGGAGAGGGCCAGGTTATCCTGACATACAAACGTCTTGCTGCAGAGAAAGGCAACAAACGTCTGGAAGCTGCTTTTGAATCTCAGGAAGTACTGAAAGCTCCTGTAACACAGGTACTGGATGGCGGACTTTGCGTAAACGTTGAGGAAGCAAGAGTATTCATTCCTGCAAGCCTTGTATCCGATACTTATGAGAAAGATCTTTCCAAATATGCAGATCAGGAGATCGAATTCGTTATCACAGAATTCAACCCAAGAAGACGCCGTATCATCGGTAACCGTAAACAGCTTCTTCTTGCTGAGAAAGCAGAAAAACAGAAAGAACTTATGGAGAGAATCAACGTTGGTGATGTTGTTACAGGCGTTGTTAAGAACGTTACAGATTTCGGTGCATTCATCGATCTCGGTGGAGCAGACGGACTTCTTCATATCTCCGAAATGTCCTGGGGCAGAGTAGAGAACCCGAAGAAAGTATTCAACGTTGGTGACGAAGTTAAAGTTATGATCAAAGAGATCAACGGAGACAAGATCGCACTGTCCATGAAATTCCCGGAAGAGAATCCATGGCTTACAGCTGCTGAGAAATTCGCAGTAGGCAACGTTGTAACTGGTAAAGTTGCACGTATGACAGACTTTGGTGCATTCGTTGAACTGGCACCTGGAATCGATGCACTTCTTCATGTATCCCAGATTTCCAGAGAGCACGTTGCAAAACCATCTGATGTACTTTCCATCGGACAGGAAATCGAAGCAAAGGTTTGTTGACTTCAACGGCGAAGACAAGAAGATCAGCCTTAGCATGAAAGCACTGGAAGCTCCTGCACAGGCAGAAGAAGAAACAGAGGCTTAATTAATTCCAAATAATATGAAATCCCGACAGATTTAAGGTCTGCCGGGATTTTTTTGCGTTATTTTCCGAGATTTTTGAGAAGACAGGGGAGAGAATGTGTCAGGTACTGCATCTGTTTCTGTCTGCTGTTGAGGAAACTTTCGTCGCAGCAGAACCAGGTGTAACAGGTCTGGGGCGTGGCTGCTGTCCGCAGGCTCTTGTCCACGTAGCGGCTGAGCGATTTGGGGATTGCCTGATCTTCTCCGGGGAGATATTCATAGTCCTTGTAATTCGGATAATACTGCCGGAGCTTTCCATCCCTGAGATGGAGGAGCAGTTTGGCTTCGGAATCATTAACGGTGAGATAGAATTCCTCTGTGACACAGGAAACGGGAACAGGGACCGGATGCTTTAGCGCCAGCGTGATCACAAGTTCTTCCTGGCCGTGCATACGGACAGCGGAAGGCTCATATTCGCCAAGATAGAGGAATTTGTAGCTCAGAAGCGTATAGACAGATCCAAGCCCGCATAAGTCTTCCTGATTGTGACCCAGAACCGTTTCCAGTGCGGAGGGGTCCTTCTTTTTATATAGGAGCGGTACAATCGGATGCACTGACCGCCGTCACAGTGTATTCTGTGTATGGAAGGAAACAGATTTTCCAGGTCGGGCTGCTTCATTCGTGATAATTTAAACAAAGTCTGACACGATCTGAGCGACTGATAGAGATCAATCGACGGAAGCTCTCCAAAAGGGGAAGGAAGACCGCTCCTTCGACACCTTTCCTCGAGATAAGGCTGGTCAAAACGGTTTCCATTGTACTGGATCGTACAGGTTGCGCCCTGTATATAGCGGGTAAATTCCTCGATGATCAGAGATTCTTCTTCGGGAGATTCCGCGAGCCACTGTGTCAGGATCCATAGGTTTTGTTCATATCGTACGGCTCCGATCAGATAAACGAAGGTGGAATATCGGGACAGACCTGTAGTCTCAATATCGTAAAAAATAGGTGAAAATTCTGACAACTTTAATTCTGCACTCGACAAAAATTTAACAGTATCAGGCTCTGGAAACCCTTGTAAAATCGGCATTTTTTTAACAATCATGTTATATTTTTCCTTTCTTGATTGTATTTAATTATACACAATATTTTGTGAATTGGGTAGTGAATTTTTAGTGAAAAAGATGTATAGTATAGATAGCGGTTATTGTGAATGGAGTGCACAGTAACTAATCAAGATTTCTACTGCAGAGGGCATCGTCTGCAGCACCAGAAACAAAATAAACATGGGCGGTGGATACCAGCTCATGAAAAAGGAGGAAACGAATATATGGGAAAACTGACCTTTAAGGGCGGAATCCATCCTTACGAAGGTAAGGAACTGGCAAAGAATCATCCGATTGAGAAGTATCTCCCAAAAGGAGACATGGCTTACCTGATGTCTCAGCACATCGGAGCACCGTCTGTTCCATGTGTCAAAAAGGGTGACCAGGTTCTCGCAGGACAGAAGATCGCAGATGCAGGAGGATTTGTATCTGTACCTCTTCACGCATCTGTATCAGGTACTGTTAAGGGGATCGAGAAGCGCCTGAATGCGACAGGCGCCATGATCGATGCGATCATCGTGGAGAACGACCAACAGTATCAGGAAGTGGAGTTCACACCTGCGAAACTGGAAGATCTGACCAAAGAAGAAATCCTGAACCGTATCAAAGAAGGCGGAGTAGTAGGTATGGGTGGAGCCGGTTTCCCGACTCATGTCAAACTGGCACCGAAGGATCCTTCCAAGATCGAATACGTACTGGTAAACGGCGCGGAGTGCGAACCGTACATCACCAGTGACTACCGCAGAATGATGGAAGAACCGGAGAAAGTAGTCGAGGGACTTAAAGTGATCCTGAAACTCTTTGATTCTGCCAAAGGTTATATCTGTATCGAGGACAACAAACCGGACTGTATCGAGAAGATGCAGAAACTGGTCAAGGATATCCCGAGGATTGAAGTCAAAGAACTCATGACCAAATACCCACAGGGTGGTGAGCGTACCCTGATCTACGCGACAACAGGCAGAGAGATCAACTCCAAGATGCTCCCGGCAGATGTTGGATGCGTGGTAGACAACGTAGAGACTGTAGTTGCTGTATACAAGGCTGTTATCCAGGGCAGACCTGTCATGGATCGAGTTGTGACTGTAACAGGTGACGGCATCAAAGAGCCTAAGAACTTCAGTGTTTATACAGGAACCGATATGTCTGAACTGATCGATGCAGCAGGCGGACTGAAAGCCAAGATCGAGAAAATCATCTCCGGTGGTCCGATGATGGGATTCCCGTTATATGACCTTCATATCCCGTGCACCAAGACAACCTCTGCATTCCTTTTCCTGGAGCATGATGCAGTAGCTGAGGCACAGAAGATCCAGACGGCATGTATAAACTGTGGCCGTTGTGTAGGTGTCTGTCCCGGTCATGTTCTTCCGGCTCGTCTGGCTACGCTGCTGAACGTGGTGATATGGCAGGCTTTGAAGCACTGGATGGTATGGAATGCTGCGAATGCGGATGCTGCAGTTATATCTGTCCGGCGAAGAGACCGCTGACCCAGAGTATCAAATCTATGCGTAAAATGGTTCTTGCCAGCCGTAAGAAGAAATAGGGGGAGGGAACAAAATGGAACAAATGTTAAATGTATCATCTAATCCTCATGTCAGGGACAAAATGACAACAAGCCGGATCATGCAGCTCGTTGCACTTGCGCTGCTTCCTACCACACTGTTTGGTATCTGGAACTTCGGCTTCCGTGCACTTCTTGTTGTACTCGTGACGGTTGCGTCCAGCGTCTTTTTTGAATGGCTGTATGACCGTCTTATGCATAAAAAGAACACAATCAATGATTTCAGTGCAGTTGTTACAGGACTTCTGCTTGCGCTCAACATGCCGCCGCAGATCCGCTGTGGATGCCGGTACTCGGCAGTGCCTTTGCAATCATCGTTGTAAAACAGCTTTTCGGCGGTCTGGGACAGAACTTCATGAACCCGGCACTTGCTGCAAGATGTTTCCTGATGATCTCCTTTGCAGGCAAAATGACAGATTTCGCAGTGGACAAGCTGAGCGGATATCACTGTATTGATACTGTTACAGGAGCAACTGCTCTTGCAGAACTTAAGAACAGCGGATTCACAGCAGATTCCATCTCTGTAAAGAACCTGTTCATCGGTAATATTCACGGAACCATCGGTGAGACTTCTGCAATCGCGATCCTGATCGGTGCAGTGATCCTTCTTGCATTCAAAGTCATCGACTCAAGATCCCGCTTACATATTATCGGAAGTTTTGCAGTATTTGTAATCCTTTATATGCTTGGGACAGGCAAGGGATTTGATGTAAACTATCTTTTCAGCCATCTGTTCGGCGGCGGTCTGATGCTTGGTGCATGGTTCATGGCAACTGACTATGTAACGACCCCGATCACACCGAAGGGACAGTTACTTTACGGATGCTGTCTTGGTGTTGTCACAGCGATCTTCCGTCTCTTTGGCGGATCCGCAGAGGGTGTTTCCTATGCGATCATCTTCTGTAACCTTCTGGTACCGCTTATCGAGAAAGTGACCAAACCGGTTGCTTTTGGAAAAGGAGGTAAAAAAGCATGAGTATTGTAAAAGATACGATCGCGATTACAGCGATCACGCTTGTTGCCGGTCTTGCACTTGGCGTAGTCCAGGATATCACAGCAGGTCCTATCGCACAGCAGCAGGAGCAGTCCAAACAGGAAGCATACAAGGCTGTATTTGAAGATGCAGACAGCTTTGAAGTATATGATGTAGATGCTGATGCACTGGCAGCAAACCTTGCAGAGAATAATTTCAATGCACAGACGATCAACGAGATCATGGAAGCCAAGGATGCTTCCGGTGAGACGATCGGCTATGCACTCAACGTTACAGATTCTGAAGGATATGGCGGAGACATCCAGTTCACCATGGGAATTCAGAATGACGGAACCTTAAACGGAATCTCCATCCTGTCCATCAGCGAGACAGCCGGACTTGGTATGAAAGCCAAGAACCCGGATTTCCAGGATCAGTTTAAGGATAAGAACGTAGAGAAATTCGAGTATACCAAGACAGGTGCCACATCTGACGACCAGATCGATGCGATCAGTGGTGCCACAATTACTACAAATGCCATGACAAACGGTGTAAATGCCGGCCTTTGTGCATTTCGTTATGTGGAAGGAGGAGCAGAGTCATGAAAGCAAATACACCTGCTGAACGTCTTGTAAACGGTATTATCAAAGAAAACCCGACTTTTGTGCTGGTACTGGGTATGTGTCCTACACTGGCAGTTACCACATCCGCGATCAACGGTATCGGAATGGGACTTACCACAACAGTAGTCCTTGCAATGTCAAACCTTATGATCTCCCTTCTTAGGAAATTCATTCCGGATGGAGTTCGTATGCCGGCATTTATCGTTGTCGTTGCATCTTTCGTAACTATTGTACAGATGCTTTTACAGGGATTTATCCCAAGCCTGTATTCCGCACTTGGAATCTATATCCCTCTGATCGTTGTAAACTGTATCATCCTTGGCCGTGCAGAGGCATATGCTTCCAAGAATCCTCCAATCCCGTCATTATTTGATGGTATTGGTATGGGACTTGGATTTACCTTAAGTATCACCTGCATCGGTGCAGTCCGTGAACTTCTCGGTGCCGGACAGATCTTTGGACATCAGATACTTCCACTCGCAGCAGGCGGAAGTTCGGATATGAGCCGATCACGATCTTTATCCTTGCACCTGGAGCATTCTTTGTTCTTGCAATGCTTGCAGCGCTCCAGAACAAATTCAAGATCGGTGCTGCCAAGAGAGGCATTGACCCGAGTGAAGGCTGCGGATGCTGCGCAGGCTGTGATACCTGCAACAACACAATGTGCAAAGGAGGCAAGGAAGCATGAAAGAATTATTACTGATCCTGGTAAGCTCTGCGATCGTCAACAACGTAGTCTTAAGCCAGTTCCTCGGACTCTGCCCGTTCTTCGGTGTATCCAAGAGAATCGAAACGGCAGCAGGAATGGGTGGTGCGATCATCTTCGTCATCACATTGTCTTCCTTTGTAACAGGTCTGATCTACAACTTCATCCTGGTACCGACACATATGGAATATTTACAGACGATCGTATTTATCCTTATCATCGCAGCACTTGTCCAGTTTGTTGAAATGTTCCTCAAGAAGGTATGCCGGCACTGTATCAGTCACTCGGTGTATACCTTCCTCTGATCACAACAAACTGTGCAGTTCTTGGTGTTGCCCTGACAAACGTACAGAAAAGCTACAACATCCTTCAGGGAACTGTAAACGGATTTGCGACAGCAGTCGGATTTACAATCTCTATCACCCTGATGGCTGGTATCAGAGAAAAATTGAATACAACGATGTTCCGGAATCTTTCCAGGGCTTCCCGAAAGTACTGCTTACAGCATGGTCTGATGGCGATCGCATTCTTCGGATTTTCCGGACTGCTTAAGTAACGAAGGAGGCGTAGATTATGGATATTAATGCAATTATCGTGGCAACTGTCGTTGTTGCAGCAGTGGGCCTCTTTATTGGAATCTTCCTCGGCGTTGCCGGCAAGAAATTTGCGGTAGAAGTCGATGAGAAGGAAGTTGCTGTCCGTGAAGCACTTCCGGGAAACAACTGTGGTGGATGTGGATATCCGGGCTGTGATGGTCTGGCAGCAGCGATCGCCAAAGGAGAAGCACCGGTCAATGCATGTCCGGTAGGCGGCGAAGCAGTTGGAAAAGTGATCGCAGGGATCATGGGACAGGAAGTTGTCGAGAGCGCACGTATGGCTGCTTTCGTAAAATGTACCGGAACTTGTGAAAAAACAAAAGACAACTACACTTACACAGGTGTAGAAGACTGTGAAATGATGGCATTCATCCCGGGCGGCGGTGCCAAAGCCTGTTCCTATGGATGTATGGGATTCGGAAGCTGCGTAAAAGCCTGCCCGTTTGATGCGATCCATATCGTGAACGGTGTTGCAGTCGTAGACCGTGATGCATGTAAAGCCTGTGGTAAATGTATCGCAAAATGCCCGCATCATCTGATCGAGCTTGCACCATACGAGCAGAAGACTTTCGTAGGCTGCAGCTCCCATGCCAAAGGCAAGGCTGTTACAACTGCCTGCGAACTTGGATGTATCGGATGTAAGAAGTGTGAGAAGACCTGTCCGAACGGTGCGATCACTGTTACAGACTTCTGTGCACACATCGATTACGACAAATGTACAAACTGCGGTGCATGTAAAGAAGCATGCCCGAGAAAAGTCATTCTCTAAAACCTCATATCATATGAATAAGATCCCGGCCGTGAGAGGCAATGCTTCTCTGACCGGGATCTTTTCGAATAGATGTTTGCTTTTTGCTTTTTGTTATGTTATGATTGAAAAACAGGAAAAAATTTGATTAGAGCAGGAGTAGAGTTTGCATGATTTCATTCATTTGCGGCCAGGTGGCAGATACAACAGAGAATTCTGTGATCATAGAGACAGGCGGGATCGGATATGAGGTTTTTATGACAGGGACGGCGATCGAGCAGGCGGTCCGTATGGAAGGTAAGGTGAAAGTCCATACATATTTCCATGTGCGTGAGGATGCCATGCAGTTATATGGTTTCTGGAATAAGGACGATCTTCAGATGTTCCGTCTTCTTCTTGGTGTCAACGGGATCGGGCCGAAGGCTGCACTGGGAGTTTTGGCAGGACTTACTTCTGATGAGCTTCGGTTCGCGGTACTCTCTGATGATGTCAAGGCTCTTTCCAAAGCGCCTGGGATCGGTAAAAAAACCGCCCAGAAACTGATCCTTGAACTGAAGGATAAACTGAAACTGGAGGATGCGTTTGAGAAGAAACTGGCACAATGAGCAGGAGGCGGCAGTCCTTGCTGGTGCAGATTTCCATGATGGACGCCAGGAGGCAGTGGAAGCCCTGACAGCACTTGGCTACAGCAGTTCCGAGGCACTCAAGGCAGTCCGCAGAGTCACAGATGTAGACCCGGGCGATGTGGAAGCAATCCTCAAGGCTGCCCTCAAACAATTATAATGGAGTAATGATAAATGGAAAAAAGAATGATCACAACAGATGTGACAGAGGAGGATCTGCCTCTGGAGGGAAACCTCCGTCCACAGACCCTCGATGAATACATTGGTCAGGAAAAAACCAAAAACACACTCAAGATCTATATAGAAGCCGCGAAACAGAGACACGATGCCCTCGACCATGTCCTGTTTTACGGACCTCCGGGACTTGGTAAGACTACTTTATCCGGGATCATCGCCAATGAGATGGGAACCCATATGAAGGTAACATCCGGTCCGGCGATCGAGAAGCGGGTGAGATGGCGGCGATCCTCAATAATCTCCAGGAGGGAGATATCCTGTTTGTGGATGAGATCCACCGCCTGAATCGTCAGGTGGAGGAGGTCCTTTATCCGGCGATGGAGGATTTTGCAATCGACATTATGATCGGCAAGGGTGCTTCTGCGAGATCTATCCGTCTTGATCTTCCGAAATTTACCCTGGTCGGAGCGACAACGAGGGCGGGACTTCTTTCTGCACCGCTCCGGGATCGTTTTGGGGTGATGCACCATCTGGAATTCTATAATAAGGAAGAACTTCAGACGATCATCCTTCGTTCAGCAGATGTCCTTGGTGTTGAGATCGATACGAGGGGTGCGGCAGAGATCGCCAAGCGTTCCAGAGGAACCCCGCGCCTTGCAAACCGTCTTCTCAAGAGAGTCCGTGATTTTGCACAGGTCAAATACGATGGAAAGATCACTTATGATGTAGCTTCTTTTGCACTGGATCTTCTTGAGGTGGATCAATATGGACTGGACAAGATCGACCGGAGGATCCTCAAGACACTGATCGTAAACTTCCAGGGAGGACCGGTTGGTCTGGAGACTCTGGCGGCAGCGATCGGGAGGATGCAGGCACTCTGGAGGATGTTTATGAGCCATATCTTCTGCAGAATGGCTTCCTCAACAGGACCCCGAGAGGCCGTACAGCGTCCGCACTTGCCTATAAGCATCTCGGAATTGAAAGAAAATTCGTAAAAATTCCTATACATTTTTACAAAATTCGATTATAATGGAGTACAGACAAGGCGTGAGGAGTATTACTACGCCATAGATTTGTAAAAATCTGGTCGGCTTCCGTTATGGAAGAAGGATGAAAGTTTAAGATACGGGAGGCTTGTTATGGCAGTCAAAAATACGGCGCAGGTAGTCATCGGAGGGAAGATCATAACTCTTGGTGGTTACGAATCTGAAGAGTATTTCCAGAAAGTGGCATCATATATAAATAACAAAATGTCTGAATTGAGCGAAATGCCGGGATATTCCCGTCAGCCAATGGAGACAAAGCACACCCTGCTCAGCCTGAATGTTACAGATGATTATTTCAAGGCAAAGAAGCAGGCAGAGATCTTTGAGCAGGATCTTCAGCAGAAGGATCAGGAGATGTATGAATTAAAGCATGAACTGATCGCACTCCGCATGAAGATCGAAGAAACTGAGAAGAAAGAACAGGATGCCAGAACACAGAAGGAACTTCTTGAAGGGAAGGTCAAGGAACTGGAAGAAGAGATAGATAAGTTGCTTAAGTAAGAGTAGGGAGGGGATTGCTTCGGTAGTCCTCTTTATTTGTTACAGAATGATCAGATGAAAGGAAAATCTCATTTGAAGAAACAGGAAATAGAATTACTTTCACCGGCAGGTCCTATGAGGGATTCGAGGCTGCGATCGGAGCCGGTGCAGATGCAGTTTATGTAGGCGGACCGGATTTCGGGGCAAGAGCTTACGCGCAGAATTTTACACAGGAAGAACTGATCCGTGCGATCCGGACAGCGCACATTCATGGCAGGAAGCTGTATCTCACGGTAAACACCCTGCTTAAGAACCGTGAGATCAAGGAGAAACTCTTTGATTCTCTGAAACCGCTGTATGAGGCGGGACTGGATGCGGTCATTGTTCAGGATCTTGGCGTTTTTCAGTTCATCCGCAGAAATTTTCCGGACATGCATATCCATGCCAGCACACAGATGGCAGTTACCGGACCGGAGGGAATGAAATTCCTTGAGGAACAGGGAGCGGCACGTGTCGTTGCGGCCAGGGAATTAAGCTTGAGGAACTGGCTGCCATGCATAAGAAAAGCAGTATTGAGATCGAAGCGTTTGTCCATGGGGCTCTTTGCTACAGTCTGTCCGGGCAGTGCCTGATGAGCAGTATCCTCGGAGGCAGGAGCGGCAACCGTGGAAGATGCGCACAGCCATGCAGGCTTCCTTACCAGGTCCGTAAGGGAGAAGACAGGAAATTTCCGAAGACAGAGGATTTGTGTCCTCTGAGTCTTAAGGATATCTGTACACTGGATATTCTACCGGAGATCGTAGAAGCGGGTGTGATGTCGCTCAAGATTGAGGGAAGAATGAAACAGCCGGGATATACAGCCGGGGTGACAGGTATGTATCGGAAATATCTGGACATATTGTTAGAGAACAGACAAAATTATCAGGTGACAGACAAAGACAGGAAATATCTTTTGGATATCTTCAACAGAGGCGGTTCCTGCACGGGCTATTATAAGCAGCACAACGGTCCGTCCATGATGGCATTCTCCAATGAGAAGAAGACCGGCGGCGTATCCGGAGAACTTACGAAATGTAAGGAGAAGATCACCGGAAGCTGATGCTTTACCCGGAGAGCCCGGCAATCCTGCAGGTTTCCTGCGGGGACAGGCAGGTGGTGGTTTCCGATGGAGAAGTCCAGTTTGCCAAGGAACATCCGATGTCAGAGGAGCGTATCCGCAAACAGATGGAGAAACTGAGAAATACTGAATTTGAATGGGAATCCCTGGATATCCAGATGGATGGAAATATCTTTGTTCCGGTGAAACTTCTTAATGAACTCAGGAGAAACGCTCTGGCAGCATTGGGAGAAGAACTTTGTGCGCCGATGTACCGGAAAGCAGCGGACAGACCAGTGTTTGCCACAATGGAAGGGAGTCCTGCCGGAAAGAATGGCAGTATACCAGGCATGTTCATATCGTGCGAAACGATGGAGCAGGCAGAGACAGCATGGCAGAGAGACGAAGTTCAGGGATTGTATCTTCCATATTTTGTTATGGAGCAGGCAATGGTCAGGGGCATTCAGAACCAGAAAGAACTGTATCTTGCATTTCCTTATATCACCAGAGAACAGGCACCGGAGCATTTTTTTGAGACTGCTTTAAGGTGGCTTGAGGAAGGAATGAAGGGATTTCTTGTGAGAAATCTGGAATCCTATGGAATGCTGAAAAAACAGGGCCTTGAGAAATCTGCGGTTCTGGATGCAACGATGTATACCTGGAATAACGAAGCCGTCGATTTCTGGGAGAAACAGGACATTCTTAAGAATACGGTACCTCTGGAACTGAAAGAAGCGGAAATGCGTCACAGGGATAACAGGAACAGTGAGCTTATCGTATATGGATATATTCCATTGATGCAGTCAGCGCAGTGCGTCCGCAAAAATATCGCTTCCTGTGATATGTGCGAGGGCAGTATGGTCCTGAAGGACAGATACGACAAGGAATTTACAGCAGTCTGTGTCTGCCACCCATGGAAAACAGGAACTACAAAAACAAAAGAACGCTGCTATAATATAATCTATAATAGTCTGCCGTATGGACTTCTTAAGGAGTCGAAGCAGGTGCTTGCACTTGGGATGCAGTCCTTACGTATTTCCCTGACTATGGAGACAGCTAAGGAAACAGAGCAGATTCTGGATGAATTTCTGGGGGTATATTATCATAACCGTATACCTGCCGAAAGGAACTTTACCAAAGGACATTTTAAAAGAGGAGCCGAGTAGGGGCATATGATCAATGTAATAGTAGAATTATCCAAATACATCATCCTGACGCTGATGATCGTCTATACGTTTCATTGTTTTTATACCGTGCGTCAGCCGGATGAAGAGGAGAGGAATGAGCTTCTGCGTCAGCAGCTTATCCTGATCTTTTTTATCGACTTCACTGCGTTTCTTGTGATCTACCTCAAGACGTTTGATTACAAGGTGGTACGTTTTTATATAGAAATGCAGATCTTTTTGCAGTGATCCAGATCCTGTACAGAGTCTTGTACAAGAAAGCATCATTGCTGCTTCTGAATAATATGTGCATGCTTTTGAGTGTTGGATTTATCATGCTGTGCCGTCTTGACATCACGATGGCTACCAAGCAGCTTCTTGTTGCGGCCGGAGCCAGTGCTGTTGCGCTTGTGATACCGGTCATGATCCGAAGATGCGTTTCCTGCGTAAGCTGACCTGGATATATGCAGGAATAGGCGTTGTACTTCTGGCAGCAGTATTTCTTCTGGCCAGAACCAGCTATGGAGCGAAGTTGACACTTTTGGGTGTGCAGCCATCAGAGGCGATCAAGATTACCTTTGTATTCTTTATGGCATCATTTTTGTCCAGAGATACCAGTCTTAAAGCTGTGGTACAGGTATCGGCAGTTGCAGCTTTCCATGTGGGGATACTGGTGCTTTCCAGGGACCTTGGAAGTGCGTGATCTTTTTGTGGCTTATCTGGTCATGGTCTATGTATCTACCAGAAATGTTCGGATATCTGGGACTTGGACTTGTAGGCGGAAGCGGGGCAGCAGTGGTCGCCTATCATCTGTTTGGCCATGTCAGACAGAGGGTCAGCGCATGGAAGGATCCGATGGCAGTTTACCAGAACGAAGGCTACCAGATCGTACAGTCACTGTTTGCGATCGGAACTGGCGGCTGGTTCGGCATGGGACTCTGCCAGGGCTCACCGGAGTCCATTCCGGTTGTCAAGAATGACTTTATTTTCAGCGCGATCTGTGAAGAACTGGGAGGGATTTTTGCAATCTGCCTGATCCTGGTGTGCATGAGTTTCTTCCTGATGATCGTCAATATCGCGCTGCGTATCATCAATCCTTTTTATAAGCTGATCGCGCTGGGGCTTGGAACAGAGTATGCATTTCAGGTATTCCTGACGATCGGCGGTGCTACCAAATTTATCCCTATGACAGGTGTTACTCTTCCGCTGGTAAGCTATGGAGGAAGTTCTCTTCTGAGTACGATCCTCATGCTGGCGATCATTCAGGGACTGTATATTTTGAGAGAAGACGAGGACGAGGAATTTGAGAAACGAAAAAAGGAAGCATTACAGAGAATCAGAGCAAGAGAGGAGATTGGCGACAGAACACGCCGCTTCTAAAAGACGTCGGGCAAGAAATAAAGAATATACATTTGTATCTGTCTTCTTTGTGCTTATTTTTCTGGGACTGGCAGGGTATCTGGTGTATTTCAATGCCATAAAGAGAGACAGCTTTATCAACAGCCCTTATAATACAAGGCAGGATACATTTGCAGACAGAGTCGTGAGGGGAAATATTATGTCTTCAGACGGTGAAATACTCGCACAGACGAATGTCAGCGATGACGGAACGGAAGAACGTTCTTATCCGTATTCCAATATTTTTGCACATGTTGTCGGATATGATACCAATGGCAAAAGCGGTCTGGAGTCGGAGGCAAATTTCCAGCTGCTGAGTTCTCATGAATTCTTTCTGACCCAGATCAGAAATGAATTTGCCGGTGCGAAGAATGTCGGGGATACGGTCGTCTCCACTTTGAATGCGGATCTCCAGACAACGGCATACAATTCTCTTGGTGACAGGAGAGGTGCTGTTGTAGTATTGCAGCCATCTACGGGAAAAATCCTTGCGATGGTCAGCAAGCCGGACTTTGATCCGAATACGATCGCAGCAAACTGGGAACAGCTTGTAATGATGAGACAAACAGCAGCCTTTTGAACCGTGCGACGATGGGACAGTATCCTCCGGGATCTACGTTCAAGATCGTCACAGCGCTGACTTATCTGCGGCAGAATGGGACTTTTAATGGATTTTCCTATGACTGCCAGGGAAGCATCACGAAAGAAGATCATACGATCCGGTGTTATGGCGGGACCGTCCATGGGCAGGAGGATTTTTATGCGGCATTCGCGAAATCCTGTAACTGTGCATTTGCGGAGATGGGAACACAGCTTGGCGGAGCTGCACTTCTTAAGACAAGCGAGAACCTTCTGTTTAATCAGAAGCTTCCGCTGAGATCCTATCGTAAGAGCTCCTTTACTTTAAATGGAAGCTCTGGAGTTCCGCTCACGATGCAGACGGCGATCGGTCAGGGAAATACCCTGGTATCTCCGATGCACATGGCACTGATCACAAGTTCCATTGCAAACGGCGGTGTTCTGATGAAACCATATCTGATCGACAAGGTGCAGAATCATGCCGGTGATGAGGTGGATACCACAGAGCCGGAAGCATATAAACGTCTGATGACAGACAACGAAGCATCTCTCCTCGGAGAACTGATGAAGGGGGTTGTACAGAACGGTACAGCTTCTTCTCTGAATGGAAGAGGCTATACAGTGGCAGGAAAGACCGGTTCTGCTGAATACAACGAAAGTGGTGCAAGCCATTCCTGGTTTGTCGGATATTCTAATGTTGATAATCCGGATATCGTGGTTTCTGTCATCGTCGAGGATGGTGGTACCGGAAGCGAGGCGGCAGTGCCGATCGCGGCGGATGTCTTTGATGCATATTATTTTGACTGATCGAATAACGATTAAGGTTGCCAGTTTGTCCAAAAAGAGTTATACTATTAACAGTTCAGTGTATGAAACTTACAGTTACTGTGAACGGAGTGAACAGTAACAACTCACACGCAGTACAGGAGGAAATTGCAACATGATAGAAGCAACGAGCTGTGGCGGTGTGGTAATTTATCGTGGCAAGATACTGGCACTTTACAAGTCTTATAAGAACCGTTATGAAGCTGGGTGCTGCCAAAGGGAACTGTAGAACCAGGTGAGACGCATATTCAGACAGCACTTCGGGAAGTGCAGGAAGAATCTGGCGTGAAGGCTACCGTAGTCAAGTATATCGCAAGAGCCATTATAATTTCACAGTTCCGGAGGATATCGTTACAAAGGAAGTACATTGGTATCTGATGACGGCTGATAATTATCATAGCAGACCTCAGAGAGAAGAGTTTTTTGTGGATTCCGGGTATTACAAATTCCATGAGATCTATCATCTGCTTCGTTTCTCGAATGAGAAGCAGATCGTGGAGAAGGCTTACCAGGAATATCTGGAACTACGGAGTCAGGGACTCTGGGGCAAACAGCGCAGAGATTGAGCATAACTGTTCAGATTCTCTGCATGGAAGATGTACAATAGGGCTGTGTTTCTGACGCAGCCCTGTTAGATTCCGAAAAAAAGGAAATCCTCTATAATAACAGCCGAAGGAGAAGCAAGCGATGCTGAAATGGTGTAAGGATCTTCGCATTGGCGAGGGCGTAAAGAGAGCAGATAAGATCCGTCGTAACTGAATCATGGGAAGATCGTGCCGGGTGTCTATCTTATCACTTTTTCAGAAAATCCACGGAACCTTCTGGAGATCATACCGGCTCTGACAATGATCCAGCAGAGTGCTGCAGACATCTGTCCGGAGATCATCGGACTTGCCGGCGATAAGGACGAGGCTGTGGATATGGTTGTGGAGATCATTCAGGAAGTCTACGATGCGACAGGAGATTTTCGGATAGAAGAATATTGGAAGAACAGGTGATGCCATGCTACATATCTTGTGGATGATCATAAAATTTATATTGATCCTTATAGGGATAATACTGGGGCTGATCCTGTTTGCACTGCTGCTGATTTTATTCTGTCCTGTAAGGTATCGGGCAGAAGGGACGAAGGAGGCCGGTTCCTTCCGCACTGCCAGTGGGCGGGCGAAGGTAAGCTGGCTGTTTGGCGGTATCTCATTTTCTCTTGGGTTTCAGAATGGACAGACGGTATCGGATTTCCGGTTATTTGGGATCCCTGTCATGAAAGTCCTGAAGAAACTGAGGAACCGTAAGAACAAGAAGAAAACAGATCCTGACATGGATGATGAGATAGAGTACAGTGAGACTGATGAGGACAGCACTGGAAATGCGACTTATATAGAAGCGAAAGAACTTTCTCGGGATGAGACAAAGCACAGCCGGGAAGTAGCAGAGACCCCGCAGGCATCCTGGCCGGAGATGGAAACATCCGAAGAAGATCTGTCAGATCCGGATATCGAGAAAGAACGCAAATGGCAGCAGACAGCAGAGAAACTTAAGAATCTGTTTTATGATCTGGGGAATAAAGCCAGAAGGATCTGGGACAAAATAAAAGCAGTCTATCGAAGGATCATGAAGATCCCCGCAGATCTGGAGAATCTCTCCCGAAAGAAGGATGCGCTTTGTGACAAGATTGACTGGTGGAAAGCATTTATCGGACATCCACGTACACAGAAAGCCATATCTCTTGTCAAAACCAGGGCATTTCGTCTTTTGCGGCATGTATTTCCGACGAAAGTGGAGGGAGAACTTGTATTTGACTGCACAGATCCGTCGATCACGGGCTCTGTACTTGCAGTCCTTGGAATGACGATCCCGCTTCACAGAAACTGTATCCGTGTCATGCCGCTTTTTGAGAACCGGAATGTTCTCTATGGAAATGTGAATCTGAAGGCAGAGTATACGGGATCATGCTGGTTAAAACAGCCATAGAGCTGTATTTTGATAAAAATATAAAATACGTCATCAGACGATGGAAACATAAATAAAGGAGGACTGGTGTTATGTCAGGTGAAAACAATTTTAAGGATACTGTAAATTCTCTTTTTAAAGGAATGGATGCATTTATTTCTGCCAAGACAGTTGTCGGAGATGCGATCCATGTCGGAGATACGATCATCCTTCCGCTGGTGGATGTTTCCTTCGGCGTAGGAGCAGGGGCTTTCGAGGGTGACAAGAAGAGCAACGGCGGCGGTGGAATGACCGGTAAACTGACCCCAAGTGCCGTCCTGGTCATCCAGAATGGAACTACCAAACTCGTCAATGTCAAGAATCAGGACGGACTCACCAAAGTCCTCGATATGGTTCCGGATTTTGTAGACAGATTTGCCTCTGGATTCGGCAAGAGTGATGACACAGAAAGTGAGACAGAGATTTAAATAAAAAGTAAGAGATATATCAAAGAGCTTTATCGTGCAGGTGCGGTAAAGCTTTTTGTATTCCACAGGGGTTTTTGGCATAAGATATTATGAGACCATAAGATGAGGGTAAGAGTGTGGGAAGACTTCTGGGATTGATGATTTTCTGCATAGGGATAGGAATTGTGATCGGCATGCTGATACAGGAGAATGTGGTCATTATTGTCACAGCCGGGCTTTGCCTTCTCTGTGGTTATCATATGTTCTGCCATTAACAATGAAAATAGATGTTTTATAGCTTTGTTTATTGTAAAACGAAAAAGAGGCACGGGAAAATTCCCGTGCCCTGCTTGGTCGTTCATACATAATTCGGAATTATGCTCTCTCAACTTTTCCGGATCTCAGACAAGAAGTACATACATACATCTTCTGTGCACCGCCGTTAGCTGTTTTAACTTTAACGGATTTTACATTGGATTTCCACATTTTATTGGATCTTCTATGGGAATGACTTACATTATTTCCGAAATAAGCACCTTTTTCACAAACTGCGCATTTAGCATGATAGCACCTCCTTGACGCTTTTTTTCAACAGATTTTATTCTACCAGATGAAGCCAGGTTTTGCAAGTAAAAAAATAGAAAATCTCAAAATATTCTTCAAAAGGGCAAAAACAAGGTAAAATATAGCTGTTTTCAGACTATATATTATAAGTATGAAACCGGAACGACAGAGATGAGGAATATTGTAAATATGTAAAAAATGTTATAAAATATGGTAAAAATGAAAAAACGTGTGAAATAATATCTTATTTCAAAATTTAATTATAAAAACACAGATAATTAAAAAAATAATAGTAAAATCACTTGAATTATAGGGATGGGAGTGTTAATATAGAATTAAGCAATACATCTTTTTTATCTATGGCAATGCTGCCGTCTGTTTTTTTCTAGAAACATTTCAGAAATCCCTGTTTTTCATCGGATCAGGTCAAAAGCAGGGAGCTGAAATATCAAGAAGAAAAATGCTATCGTGTATGAGCTGGCTGGAGATCAAATCCGACCAGCTTCTTTTTATATTAGAAATCATGAGAACAGCCCATGTCGAAATTAAACATTGTCTTATCCAAAAAAACGGGTTATAATATATTTATATAATAATTTTTTATGGAGGTCACTATATGAATGGACGTATAGATTCCGGCTTAGGGCAGATCGTCATTGATACAGACGTTATTGCTACCTATGCGGGCAGTGTGGCAGTTGAATGTTTCGGGATCGTAGGAATGGCAGCAGTCAGCATGAAGGACGGACTGGTCAAGCTGCTTCGTATGGAAAGCCTGAAACATGGTATCAGTGTCAAGATCACAGAGGACAACAAGATCCGCCTGAATTTCCATGTGATTGTAGCGTATGGCGTAAATATCAGTACGATCGCCGATAACCTTGTCAGCAATGTGAAGTACAAAGTAGAGGATTTCACTGGCATGGAGATCGACAAGATCAATATTTACGTAGAAGGCGTTCGCGCAATAGACTAAGGAATCAGAGGAGGAACACGTGTTGAATATAAAAACCATCGATGCCAGTGTGCTTTCCAGAATGTTCCTGCAGGAGCCAAGAATCTGGAAGCAAAGAAAGAATGGATCAATGAATTAAACGTATTTCCGGTACCAGACGGAGATACAGGAACCAATATGACAATGACGATCATGTCAGCAGCTGCAGAGGTAAGTGCACTGACAGATCCGGATATGGAGACTCTTGCCAAGGCGATCTCTTCCGGTTCTCTCCGTGGAGCCAGAGGAAACTCAGGTGTTATCCTTTCCCAGTTACTTCGAGGATTCACCAAGAGCGTTAAGAAAGCTAAGGAACTCGATGCACTTGCAGTTGCAGCAGCTATGGACCGTGCAGTAGAGACTGCATACAAGGCAGTTATGAAACCGAAGGAAGGAACCATCCTCACTGTAGCCAGAGAAGCAGCACTCAAGGCTGCAGAGATCGCTCCGGAAGCAGAGGAACTGCAGCCGTTTTTTGAGGAAGTTTTTGCACACGCAGAGGCAACTCTGGCAAAGACACCGGAGATGCTTCCTGTTCTTAAGGAAGCAGGTGTTGTAGACTCCGGTGGACAGGGTCTCCTTGAAGTTTTAAGAGGTGCCATTGACGGCTTCCTCGGCAAAGAAGTAGATTATTCCGACTTTGAGAAGACTGCGGGACCAGCAGTGACCAAGATCTCTCCACAGGCAGAGGCTGATATCAAATTCGGTTACTGTACAGAATTCATCATCCTTCTGGACAAAACGCTTCCGATCGAAGAAGAACACAAATTCAAGGAATTCCTGACTTCCATCGGTGATTCCATCGTTCTCGTTGCAGACGATGAGATCGTCAAAGTCCATGTGCACACCAATCATCCGGGACAGGCGATCGAGCGTGCACTGACTTATGGAGCCCTTTCCCGTATGAAGATCGACAACATGCGCGAAGAACATCAGGAAAAACTTATCAAAGACGCAGAGAAACTTGCCAAACAGCAGGCAGAAGAAGAGAAGAAACAGGAACCGGCAAAGGAAGTTGGCTTCATCGCAGTGTCCGCAGGTGATGGACTCACAGACATCTTCAAAGAACTTGGTGTAGACTATCTGATCGAGGGCGGTCAGACCATGAATCCAAGTACTGAGGATATGCTGAACGCGATCGACAAAGTCAATGCCAAGGCGATCTACATCCTTCCTAATAATAAGAACATCATCCTCGCGGCAAACCAGGCAAGAGATCTTACTGAGGACAAGGAGATCATCGTTGTTCCGACCAAGACGGTTCCACAGGGAGTTACTGCTCTCATCAGCTACGTTCCGGAGAAATCTCTCGAGGAAAACACCGAAGAGATGACCGAGGCGATCGCAAGAGTCAAGACTGGCCAGATCACCTATGCAGTCAGAGATACCAGGATCGAGGATAACGAGATCCATGAGGGAGATATCATGGGTATTGGTGACAAGGGAATCCTTGCAGTCGGAAGCGGCAAAGAAAAGTTGCAGAGGATACCGTAGCAGCCATGATGACAGATGATGCTGAGGTATCAGTGTTTATTATGGCGCAGATGCTTCCGAGGAGAAGGCAGAGGAACTCGCAGCTACTCTGGAAGAGAAATATCCGGACTGTGAAGTAGAAGTAAACTATGGCGGACAGCGATCTATTATTACATCATTTCTGTTGAGTAGGACAAATGGCACAGAGTTTAAGAACCCTAAAAGGTGTAGGAGAGAAGACTGAGAAGCTTTTCCAGAAGGTTGGTATTTACGATACCGACGATCTCCTGCACTACTATCCAAGAAATTATGATGAATATGAAACGCCGGTAGATATCGCAGAGCTTAAGGAGGAGACGGTGCAGGCCGTCTCCGCTGCGGTATGTTCCGGCGTTTATGTTAATTCCGTGAGGGGCAGACAGATCATCTCCGTAAACATCGCTGACCAGAGCGGGAAATTTCCTGTGGTCTGGTTCAATCTTCCATATTTGAAGAAAACCCTCAGGAAAGGAAGCTGGTTTGTTTTCCGCGGCAGGATCGTGCGCAAGCAGGGCAAGCTTGAGATGGAACATCCGGAGATCTTTACCCCGTCAGCATACGAGGAGATCCTGCATAACCTCCAGCCGATATACGGACTGACAGCAGGACTTTCTAACAAGACCGTCGTCAAAATGGTCACACAGCTTCTGGAAACACTTCCGATGCAGAGTGAATACCTCCCGGAAGAACTCAAAGAACGCTACAGACTTGCAGACATCAACTACGCACTCAAGACCATCCATTTCCCAAAAACAAAGAAGAACTGCTTGTTTCCAGGAAACGCCTTGTTTTTGACGAATTTCTTCTTTTTATCATTTCTGTAAGGCGAATGAAAGAAAAGGCAGAGGAGACTCCGAACTGTTTTCCAGTCAAAGAAACCTGGCTGACAGAGGAGGTCATTGAGCGTCTTCCCTATTCACTTACGAATGCACAGCTTAACGCCTGGCACGAGATTGAGCGCGACCTTGCCGGAAGAACGATGATGTCCCGGCTTGTACAGGGAGATGTTGGAAGCGGCAAGACGATCCTCGCATTTCTTGCGATGTTCCTTGTGGCAGATAATGACTATCAGGCAGCCCTGATGGCACCGACCGAAGTCCTTGCAAGACAGCATTACGAAGGATTCCTGAAACTGATGGAAGAACAGGGACTTTCTTTCCCGACCGTTCTTCTGACCGGTTCTGATACAGCAAAAGAAAAACGTATCGCCTACGAACGCATTGCCTCCGGAGAAGCTGCTATCATCATCGGTACGCATGCGCTGATCCAGGAAAAAGTCGAATACGCAAACCTTGCCCTGGTCATTACAGATGAGCAGCACCGTTTCGGTGTCAAACAGAGGGAAGCCCTGACAACGAGAGGAAATCCGCCTAATGTCCTTGTCATGAGCGCAACACCGATCCCGAGAACACTGGCGATCATCCTCTACGGAGATCTTGATATCTCCGTGATCGATGAACTTCCGGCAAAGCGTCTCCCGATCAAAAACTGCGTTGTCAATACTTCATACCGCCCCAAAGCCTACTCCTTCATAGAGAAACAGGTGCGCCAGGGCAGACAGGCATACGTTATCTGTCCGATGGTAGAGGAGAGCGAGGGCATGGATGCAGAAAACGTCCTCGATTATACGCAGAAGCTTAAAGAAAACCTTCCATCTGACATTCAGATCGAATACCTCCATGGCAAGATGAAACCCAAAGAAAAGAACCGTGTGATGGAGTCTTTCGCAGCCGGCGAGATCCAGGTGCTTGTCTCAACAACGGTCGTTGAGGTAGGTGTGAATGTGCCGAATGCCACTGTCATGATGGTTGAAAATGCCGAACGTTTCGGTCTTGCACAGCTTCACCAGCTCCGCGGCCGTGTAGGACGTGGAGAATACCAGTCTTACTGTATTTTTATCCAGGGAAATCAGGATCAGATTTCGAAACGTCTGGAGATCCTGAACAAATCAAATGATGGCTTTTATATCGCAGGCGAAGACCTCAAACTCCGTGGCCCCGGCGACTTGTTCGGGATCCGTCAGAGTGGTGATATGGAATTCGGATCGGTGATATCTACAACGATTCCACGATCCTCAAAGAAGCCAGCGAAGCGGCAGAAGAGATCCTTTCCCTGGACCCGGAACTTGATCTTGAACAGCACAGATCTTTGAGAGAACGGATGGAACATTACAGCCAGAATGCGACAGAAAACATCGCCCTCTGAAAAGAAAATATTGCCAAACCCGGGAAAACGTGGTATTTTAGTACCGTAAAAACTATTTTTCACCTTGTAAGGAGGCTATTATGGCTACAAGAACAACGACAAAAAAGGCAGAACCTAAGACAACAACTGCGAAGACGGCTATCGAAAAAGAGGCTCCTGCAAAGCTCGCTGCAGAACCGGAGACAAAAGAGCCGGTCAAAGCAACAGTAACCGAGAAAATAACTGAAGAAGTAAAAACACCTGCAAAGAAGACAACCAGAAAGAGAACTGCTGTCAAGAAGACAACCGAAGAAAAGACAACAGAGAAGAAAACCACTGCGAAGAGAACAACCAGAAAAGCAGCTGCAAAGAAAGCAGAAGCAACTACAGAAGTATTCGTACAGTGGCTTGGCAAAGAGATATATGCAAAGGATGTTGTTGAGAGCATCAAAAAGATCTGGACAGAAGAGATGGGCAGAAAAGAATCAGAACTTGAAGACTTAAAAGTATATATCAAACCAGAAGACAATGGGGCACACTATGTCATCAATGGTGATATTACAGGATTTCTTGGATTATAAGAACAATAAAAAGCTCAGATGATCTGTTCATCTGAGCTTTTTGACCCTTTCAGGCAGAGAGATAAAGATTAATACTGACCGCCCTGGCTTCCGGAAGACATCTGTTCTTTCCTGCTGCTCGATCATTTTTTTAACCATATATCCGCCGACAGTAACCATTCTGTTTGGAGGTAAGGTTCCGTTGTATCCATCTGTGAGCGGTACACCTAATTCATTTGCTACTTCGAATTTAAAACGGTCCAGTGCGCCTTTTGCTTCTGGTACGACTGCTTTGTTAGAAGAAGTATTGTTTGACATGATTGATTCCTCCTTGGTTGTTTTTGTGTTTGTGTTACAATGCTAGTATGTGGATTTATCGAAATAATACACTGGAATTTAGCGTATAATCTGCCAGAAATATGAAAATATTAAATTTCTATGAATTATGTATAAGTTTGAAAGATTTAATTGCACTTTTTTTGGTAACTTGTTATAATAAACAAAAATAAGTGTTACTGTTTACCACGTTAACAGTAACAAATAAGCTTAAAACTAAAAAACCAGTAATAGTATTGGTTGAAATGGAAGAGAGTGAACGAATGAATTTAAGTAAGTACATTGCACACAACAGCAAAAAGGTACTTATCGAAGAATTTCTGTATCGCCTACAAGAATATTCTCGCCAAGCATGAGGTTTATGCTACCGGAACAACCGGAAGGCGGATTGAGGAAGCCACAAACCTTCATGTGCATAAGTTCCTTGCAGGAAGTATAGGCGGAGATAAGCAATTTATGGAAATGGTAGAACGACAGGATCTTGACATGGTCATCCTGTTTTACAATCCGGTCATGATGGATCCGAAAGAACCGGACATCCACGCCATCGTTATGAGGTGTGATCAATATAATATACCGGTCGCTACGAATATCGCAACGGCAGAACTTCTGATTCTCGGACTTGCACGCGGCGACCTGGATTGGAGACTGAATCTGAAATGAGAGTAATCGCTGGAACTGCCAGACGTCTTGCACTCAAGACAGTGCCTGGCATGGAAACAAGACCAACTACAGACAGAATCAAAGAAACTCTGTTTAATATTCTGCAGCCATACATTCCGGACAGCACCTTCCTGGATCTTTTCAGTGGAAGCGGTGGAATCGGGATCGAGGCACTCAGCAGAGGCGCAGAACATGCGACCTTCGTTGAGAAAAATCCCAAGGCATGCGCCTGCATCCGGGAAAATCTTGCATTTACAAAGCTGGCTGAACATGGTAAACTGCTGAACATGGATGTACTGCAGGCTCTTCGTTCTATGGAAGGGCAGGCTGCATTCGACTGTGTTTTTATGGATCCACCGTATAACAATGAGCTGGAGAGACAGGTGCTGGAGTATCTGCAGGATAGCTCCCTCGCGGATGAGGATACCCTGATCATCGTTGAGGCAGACCTTCATACGGACTTCTCTTATGTGGAAGAATTTGGCTATGAACTGAGCCGTTCCAAAGAATACAAGACCAATAAGCATATTTTTTTGCACAAAAGAAAGTGAGAAATACCTATGGTAACAGCAGTTTATCCGGGAAGTTTTGATCCGGCAACCTATGGTCATCTGGATGTCATCAGGCGCGCAAGCGTATCTTTTGACAGAGTTGTAGTCGGGGTTTTGCAGAATTCTGCAAAAGTCCGTTGTTTTCTGTGGAAGAACGTGTTAATATATTAGAAAAGGCGACCAGGGATATCCCGAATGTGATTATCAAGCCATTTGACGGACTTTCTGTGAACTTTGCCAGAGAGAATCAGGCCCAGGTCATTGTACGTGGGCTTCGTGCGGTTACTGATTTTGAGTATGAGCTTCAGATGGCTCAGACCAACCGCGTTCTGGCTCCGGATGTAGATACCGTATTCCTGACCACAAGTCTGGAGTACGCTTATGTAAGCTCCACCATTATGAAGGAAGTAGCCCGATTTGGAGGAGATTTATCCAGTTTTGCACCGGCAGAGATCATTCAGGAACTACTCCTGAAGATGCAGGAAAAAGACAAAATATAAGGAGAATGTACTATGAGCAGCAGAATTGAACAGCTTATCGACGAAATCGATGAATTTATAGAAGGCTGTAAATTTCAGCCTTTATCAGCAACCAAGATCGTTGTAAATAAAGAAGAGATGGAAGAGTACTTAAGAGAACTTCGTCTTAAGACTCCGGATGAGATCAAGAGATATCAGAAGATCATCAGCAACAAAGATGCGATCCTTGAGGATGCACAGACCAAGGCAGATGCCCTGATCGCAGATGCACAGACCAAGGCACAGGAGCTCGTTACACAGCACGAGATCATGCAGAAGGCTTACGCACAGGCGAACGAGACCATCAACGCTGCCAACAAGCAGGCACAGGAGATCCTGGATTCCGCTACACAGGATGCCAACAGCATTCGTCTGAGCGCGATCACTTACACAGATGACATGATGGCAAACATCGGATCTGTCCTGAACCAGACACTGGAGGATGCAGGCGGCAAATACAAGACTTTCATCGACTCTCTGCAGAGTTGTCTGGAAGTTGTAAACCACAATCGCCAGGAGCTGGCACCTCAGACAGCACAGGCAGCAGCGATCACAGGTTCTTACCATGACGAACCTGCCAAGGAAGCTGAGGATGACAATCTCTTAGATGATCTTGGCGAAGAATAAGAATAGTAGTATGACGATCAGCGCATTCACAAGCTGGATGCGAGATAGGGAAGCAGGGAGAGTTCTTCTGTCACGAGGCTTCGTGTTTGTGCAGTGATGCAGGCACCGCCGAGTACGACAGTGACCAGGGCACAGAGATATTTTATTTCCGGTTTCAAACCTGAGAGTGCGAGACTGTGAAGCCCGGTAGTCATTTCCAGGAGGCAGAACAGCACATACGAAAGTATGGACTGACTTTTCCAGAAATGACGTACACAGGCAGTCAGGATCGAGAACATAAGAATATACCCGCCCAGTTTGGTGATCGTTTCGAAACGTTCATAATAGAGGCATCCAGTATGGCTCCCGGAGAGCTGTCAGAGGATGTCTCTTTTTTGATGTGTATATCGGGGAGAAGCCAGCAGTGTACCGGCTGCCTGTACGAAAAAACCACAGGCGCATGCACAGCATGGTGAGGAAGGCGGAGCGAGAAGAAGCGAGAATACCTCCAAAGCAGAGACCTGCCCGTTCATGCAGGTATGTATCAGATAAGAACTGATGAACATGGGACTGGCGTGGTTGGTAAAAGTCAGGAGATACTGTGCTTCCCTGCGACTGATCTTTCGGCTGGCATAGAGATCGGAAGTAAGTTTGGCTCCCATGGGATAACCACAGAGCAGCCCAAAAAGAACGGCATAAGCTCCGGCAGGAGAAACACCGAAGATTTTTTGCCAGATGGATTCCATGGGGTTAGGCGCTGGCCGATCATATCTGTTCGGATCAGGACTCCAGTCAGGATCATGAAAGGCAATAGCGTCGGCAGCAGGATATTGAGCCAGAGCTGCATTCCTTCCTGTGCGGAAGCCAGACTTTCCCGTGGAAAAAATAAAAGAAACACAAGCAATACGAGACTTACGACGGTATAGAGAATTTTTTTTCATAAAAAAATCTTTTTTTCTTTACTATACGAAATACCCGGGACAAATATGAGGAAAAAATCCAGAAACCTTGAAATCAAAAAGATTTCTGGGTAATATAAACTATACTGCAGTAATAATGGAGGAAATCAAAATGAGAGTTTTAGAAAACTGTGAACCAAAAAGAGTATTTTATTATTTTGAAGAAATCTGTAAGATTCCGCATGGTTCCCGCAATACAAAGCAGATCAGTGATTATCTGGTGAATTTTGCGAAGGATCATGGATTTGATTATGTACAGGATGAACTGAATAACGTTGTCATCTACAAACCTGCAACTGCCGGATATGAGAATGCACCGACTGTGATCCTTCAGGGTCATATGGATATGGTATGCGAGAAACGTCCGGATGTAGAGCATGATTTCGAGAAAGACGGATTGAACCTTTCTGTCAAGGACGGATATGTAAGCGCAAATGGAACCACACTTGGTGGTGATGACGGAATCGCTGTTGCTTATGCACTGGCACTTCTGGACAGCACAGATATCCCGCATCCGGCACTGGAAGTTCTGGTCACTGTAGACGAGGAGATCGGACTTCTTGGAGCAGTAGGACTTGACTGCAGCGTTCTCAAAGGAAAACGTATGATCAACATGGATTCCGAAGCAGAAGGAAGTCTCTGGATCAGCTGTGCAGGCGGTCTTTCTGCAGTCAGCAGCATTCCGGTGAAGAGAGTCGAGGCAGAAGGAAAGAAGATCGGAGTCAAGATCTGCGGACTGATGGGTGGACATTCCGGAGCAGAGATCGACAAGAAACGCGCAAATGCCAACGTTCTTATGGCACGTTCCTTTACGGACTCAAGAACAAGGCAGATTATGAGATGATTTCTCTTGAGGGTGGTCAGAAGGACAATGCGATCACAAGAGAAGCTGTCGCAGAACTCCTGATCGACGGCGACCAGACAAAAGCAGTCAAAGCTTATGCAGCCAAAGTACAGGAAGGTCTTCGTGAGGAATACGAAGGCAGCGATGCAAGGATCACCATCCAGATCACAGAGGGCGATGTGGAGACAGCAATGGTCCTTTATCCGACCAGCAGAGAGAAGGTTCTCTTCTATCTGATGGAAGTTCCGTTCGGCATCCAGAAGATGAGCGGAAGCATCGAGGGCTGGTAGAGACTTCTACCAATATCGGTATTGTCAAACTTTATGAGGATGAATTCTTTGCAAGCTCCAGTGTCAGAAGTTCCGTAGAGGCAGCAAGAGATGCACTTTCTGACAAGATCCAGTATCTGACAGAGTTCCTTGGCGGCGAGTACACCATCCAGGGTGCTTATCCGGCATGGGAGTACTGCAAGGAATCTCCGCTCCGTGACAAGATGGTATCCGTATACGAAGAAATGTACGGACAGAAACCGGCAGTTGTTGCGATCCATGCAGGACTGGAGTGTGGACTTTTCTACAAGAAGATCGAAGGACTTGACTGCGTATCTCTGGGACCAAACATGAAGGACATCCATACTTCAGAGGAAGTTCTGGATATCGCATCCACAGAACGTGTATGGAATTACCTTGTCAAAGTTCTGGAACAGTTAAAAGACTGATAAAACAAAACTAAGTTTCTACGACAGAGGCTTCTGGGCGGTGATCGCGGGAGCCTCTGTTTTTGGCGTAATAATGATGTAAGAGAGAGAATAGAATAAAAATTGACGATATCGTATAAAGGCAGAATTTCAGGCTCATGAGACGATGGCTCTGGAAAAGTTTCTTCTGTTTTTTTATTCTTACCTGCATCACTGGCAGTCAAAAGATCCTTCTGGAGCGAAGCCGGGCATCGATACTGGATGAAAAAACATGTGAGTCAGCTGCGTTTCGGGAGCAGCATCTTCCGACGGAACTATACCGGCAGCTTCGCAACCAGGATGAAAGTTCAGGAAATACAGACTGGATGGAAAATCTGACGACGACAATGCTGAACGGGAAATTTTATCCCGGGAGATGTTCTTCTGACAGGGAGCCTTATCTGAGATATAAATACAAAGAATATACAGATCTGTGCAGTTTTTACCAGGCGGTCTGGAAAGGATGTCAGATATTTTCCGGTCGCAGCAGATGACATCTCATTGAGGACGGCTGGATGAAGAGAGAAGCTTTGGGGGAGAGCGTGTTCATGAAGGCTGTGATCTTTTTGGAGGTTGCGGGGCAGCAGATTTTATCCGATCATCAGTATGACGGACGGAAGTGTAGAAGCGGTCGGCTGGCTCCCCTTAGGTGGCTATCGGATCGGTATCCGTTCTCCTTCAGGAGGCTATTTTTATTATGCACACCTTTCTTCCTATGAGCGGGACTGGAAGGAGGGAGATTCCATAAAAGCGGGAGAAATCCTTGGGTTTATGGGCGATACCGGTTATGGCAGTGAAGGTACAAAGGGAAAATTTCCGGTACATCTGCATCTCGGGATCTACATTCAGACACCGTATTCGAGGGAGATGAGCGTAAACCCATACTGGGTGCTGAAGGCCGTTCAGAAAAAAATCAGAAAGTGTGTATATTAATTACATATCCATGCAAAAATGTGCTATAATGCAAAAGTAGTTTCGCTTTAAATCAAGAGGAAGCCGGGGCTACTTTTGCTACAAGCCACCAAGGGAGCGATTTTTATGGAAATACAGTTATGGAGAAGTATATTATGTCCATATGAACTGGCTGTCAAGGAGCTGATGGTCAAGTTTGAACATATTATAGAAGAACACAAGCAGAACGATCTTTATTCTCCGATCGAGCAGGTCAGCGGACGCGTCAAGAGCCTGCCAAGCATTCTGGAAAAGATGCAGCGCAAACACATTCCCATGGAACGCATGGAGGAAGAACTGGAGGATATCGCAGGTATCCGCATTATCTGCCAGTTTGAGGAAGACATTGATACCGTTGCTGCGATCATTCAGAAGCGTACCGATATGACGATCAAGAGTGAGAAGAACTATCTGAAGCACATCAAACAGAGTGGATACAGAAGTTATCACCTGATCATTTATTATACAGTTGAAACGATAAACGGACCAAAGAAGATCCAGGCGGAGATCCAGATCCGTACCATGGCGATGAATTTCTGGGCGACGATCGAGCATTCTCTCCAGTACAAATACAAAGGTGAGATGCCGCTTCACGTGGCAGAGCGCCTGAGCAACGCCGCAGATGCGAATCATTGCGCTGGATCAGGAGATGTCCTCTGTCCGCGATGAGATCATGGATGCACAGAACTCTTCGCAGATGCAGTCGAATCTTGTCAAGGATATTCTTCTCAGCATCGAAAATCTTTACAAGATTTCAAACAAAAGGGAAGTTGCCAAGATCCAGGACGAGTTTCTCCGCGTATTCCGGACGAAGGAAATGCAGCAGCTTGCACGTTTTCACAGACAGCTTGATATCATCGCAGAGGGATATCGGGCACAGTCGGTATCATTTTAGGAGAAGAACATATACATGCAGGATTTTTTACCAGTAACCAAAAAAGAAATGCAGCAGAGAGGATGGGAACAGGTGGATTTTGTCTATCTGACAGGAGATGCTTATGTAGACCATCCTTCTTTTGGTACAGCGATCATATCAAGACTTCTGGAGAGCAGAGGCTACCGCGTGGGGATCATCCCACAGCCGGACTGGCGTAAGAAAGAAAGCGTCCAGGTATTTGGCGAACCGCGTCTTGGTTTTCTTGTCAGTGCCGGAAATATGGATTCCATGGTGAACCATTACACCGTTTCCAAGAAACACCGCCAGAAGGATTCCTATTCACCAGGCGGCGAGATGGGACTGCGCCCGGACATGCCTACCGTGGTGTACAGTAACCTGATCCGTCAGACGTATAAACATACACCGATCATCCTGGGCGGGATCGAGGCAAGCCTTCGACGCCTCGCACACTATGATTATTGGGAAAACAAGGTGCGCCGCAGTGTCCTTCTGGATTCCGGGGCGGATCTTATTTCTTATGGAATGGGAGAGCATTCGATCATCCAGATCGCGGAGGCGCTTCAGAGCGGCCTTCCGGTAGATGAGATCACTTTCATTCCGGGAACCGTTTATAAGTGCAAAGATCTGTCGCGCGCTTATGATCCGATCATCCTTCCGTCCTATGAGACAGTATCTTCGGACAAAAAAAGCCTATGCCGAAAGCTTTGCCGAGCAGTACAGAAATACCGACCCGTTTACTGCCAGACCGATGGCAGAGAGCTACGGAAATCGAGGATGCGTGATCCAGAACCCGCCGGCACTTCCACTGAGCCAGCAGGAGATGGACGATGTTTACGACCTTCCCTATCAGAATACCTGGCATCCGATGTATGACGCCAAAGGCGGAATCCCTGCTCTGGAGGAGATCAAATTCAGCCTGACGAGCAACAGGGGCTGTTTCGGCGGCTGTAATTTCTGTGCTCTGACGTTCCATCAGGGACGCATTCTCCAGACGAGAAGCATGAGTCCATTCTCAAAGAAGCAAAAAAAATGACTCATGATCCGGATTTCAAGGGCTATATCCATGATATCGGAGGTCCTACCGCAGACTTCAGGCAGCCATCCTGTCAGAAGCAGCTCACCAAAGGTGTCTGCCAGAACCGGCAGTGTCTTTTCCCGAAACCGTGCGGAAACCTTACCGTAGACCATAGCGATTACGTGGCACTTCTTCGGAAACTCCGCAAGATCTCCGGAGTCAAGAAGTTTTCGTCCGCTCCGGAGTCCGATTTGACTATGTAGTAGCGGACAAAAGCCCAGTTTTTTGCAGGAACTTGTGAAATACCATGTAAGCGGACAGCTTCGTGTCGCGCCGGAACACGTTTCCGACCAGGTACTTCACTATATGGGAAAACCATCCCATCAGGTCTATCAGCAGTTTCTGGATCAGTATGAGAAGGCAAACGCGGCGACAGGCAAGAAGCAGTACGCCGTCCCATACTTTATGTCCTCCCATCCGGGATGTACGATGAAGGAAGCGGTGAAGCTTGCAGAATACGTGCGTGACCTTGGATTTACACCGGAACAGGTGCAGGATTTTTACCCGACTCCATCGACCTTTCCACCTGTATGTATTACACCGGTATCCATCCGCTTACAGGGGAGAAGGTTTACATTCCGCGTGACCCGCATGAAAAAGCCATCCAGCGTGCGCTGATGCAGTATAAGAACCCGGCAAACAGAAGCCTTGTACTGGAGGGGCTCAAGATCGCAGGACGCATGGATCTGGTCGGTTTCGGCCCGAAATGTCTGCTCCGCCCGGAGAGAGACCGAAGGAAAGAATCCGGCAGAAATCCATCAGGAGGAGACCGCAGGAAGCCACAGAACCAGGGACGTAAGCCCGCAAAGAAAACGATCCGCAATACGCATAAGAAAAAATAAGGAGCTTATAGATGAGCAAAACAAACAATAAAAATAAAGTAAGGAAGGGCGACTACGGCTACATTGCCGCCAAAAAAAGAAACGCATTCTGATCACGCAGCTCTGTTCGCAGCACCGCTTCTGATCTTTTTTTCAGCAATGATCTACTTTAAGACCAGACTGACTGTATGGACTGTGATCGCAGTGGTCGGCTGCCTTCCGGCATGTAAATCTGTAGTAAGCCTGATCATGATCTTCCGTGCAAAACCGGTCGCACCGCAGGTATATCAGGAAATCAGTAAACATGCGGGCGAACTGGTCATGTCCTATGAAATGTATATGACTTTTTATGAGAAGAGCGCATCGATCGATGCATTTGCGATCTGCGGCAACACAGTTGTCGGTTTCAGCAGTGATCCAAAGATCGATGCCGCATTCATGGAACAGGAGGCGCAGAAGATCCTCCGCGGCAACGGATTCAAGGCAAATGTCAAGATCTTTACCAGACTGCCGCAGTTTCTGGAACGTCTGGATTCCATGAACGAGCACAGAGAATCCCTGGAAGAAGGAATTAAATTCCGCCCGGATGAGAAATATCCGGAACTTTCCAGAAATGAACTGATCAAGCACACGATCCTGGCGATCTGTGTCTGATAGAAAGAGGAACAGAGAAATGAAGGAGTTTCAGATTCGGGACAATGAGGCAGGACAGAGATTTGACAAGTACCTGTCCAAACTTCTTCGGAATGCTCCGAAAAGTTTTTTCTACAAAATGCTCCGCAAAAAAAATATCACACTGAACGGTAAGAAGGCGAACCGGAAACGAGAAGCTGGAAGCAGGAGACCAGGTAAAGTTATTTTTGAGCGATGAGACATTTGATAAATTCAGCCAGCAGGACAAGGCCGCCAGAGCGGTAACGACGCTGGATGTACTTTATGAAGATGCAGATGTCCTTCTTATCAACAAGCCGGCTGGGATGCTCTCGCAGCCAGATGATACGAAGAACCTTCGATGGTAGAGTATGTGATCGGCTATCTTCTGGAGAAGGGCGAGCTTACAGAGGAAGACCTGCGGACGTTCCGCCCGTCTGTCTGCAACCGTCTTGACAAGAATACGAGCGGCATCATCGCGGCAGGCAAGTCTCTGGCAGGCCTTCAGGAACTTTCAGAATTATTCCACGACCGGACGGTACATAAGGAATACCTCTGTATTGTAAAGGGAGTCCTTCGCGAGAAGAAGCACATCAAGGGTTATCTGTACAAAGATACGAAACAGAATAAAGTAGCGATCTATAAGCAAAAGCAGAAAGAAGCACAGCCGATCGAGACAGTTTACGAACCGCTGGAGGATAACGGTGAAGTGACCCTTCTCAAAGTAGGACTGATCACGGGACGTACGCATCAGATCCGTGCACATCTTGCTTCTGAGGGGCATCCGCTGGCAGGAGATACCAAATATGGACAGGATGCATTCAACCGCCGTTACAGGGAAAAATACCAGCTGAAGCATCAGCTGCTGCATGCTTTCCGACTGAGTTTTCCAGACGGAATGGAAGGACGGCTTTCGGATCTGTCCGGCAAATGCTTCCGTGCACCGCTGCCGGCACAGTTTGAGCGTATCATAAAAGAAGAAAAGTTAGGGGAGAAATTATTATGAAAATCTGGAATGAAGTCTGGGACTACATCAAAATGTTCATCATCGTGATCGTCGTAGTTCTGGTCGTAAACAATGTAGTTCTTATCAACGCAAAGATCCCGTCTGAATCTATGGAGCAGACGATCATGACCGGTGACCGTATCTTCGGTTTCCGTATGGCATATGGCATTAATTTTGACTTCTTCGGAACTCATGTTTCCAAGAAAATGAAAGATCCGGAGCGTTACGACATCATCATCTTCAAATATCCTGATGATGAGGGCCAGCTCTTTATCAAACGACTGATCGGTCTTCCGGGAGACACCGTTGAGATCAAAAACGGCAAAGTCTTTATCAACGGCGAAGAGGACGAAGAAGCAAACAGTCATGTACGGAAACACCGACCGGCAATTATGGTCCGTACGTTGTGCCGGAGGGATGCTATTTCATGCTTGGTGATAACCGCGAGCATTCCAAGGATTCCAGATTCTGGAGCAATACGTTCGTGACTTATGATGAGATCGTCGGCAAAGCAATCATCAGATATTATCCATCCATCAAGGTTCTGGAATAAACAATGGCAACATGGAACAGCAGAGGTCTTCGAGGTTCAACACTCGAAGACCTTGTCAATCGTACCAACGAACAGTATGCGGAGAAGAAGCTCGCTCTGATCCAGAAGATCCCGACACCGATCACTCCGGTCCGTATGGACAAAGAAAACCGGCACATCACACTTGCCTATTTTGAGCAGAAAAGTACCGTGGATTATATCGGGGCAGTACAGGGGATCCCGGTCTGTTTCGATGCCAAGGAATGCTGTGTGGATACGTTTCCTTTAAGTAACGTCCATTCTCATCAGGTATCTTTTATGGAGGCGTTTGAGCAGCAGGGCGGCATCGCATTCTTTCTTATTTTTTTCAGTCATGCAGATCGTTTTTATTATCTTCCATTCCGCGACCTTATGCTATTCTGGAAGCGCATGGAGGATGGCGGACGCAAAAGTTTCCGAAGAGAAGAACTGAAAGAAGAGTTTTATCTGCCGAAGCAGAGCGGATTTCTGGTGCCATATCTGGAAGGAATCCAGCAGGATCTCAAAATGCGGGATTGACAAGCATGGAAATATCCACTATAATCGTTAGTGTTTTACATAGTAACATGGTAGCATACTAAAGCGTATGGCTGCCCGCGAGGAGGATAAAATATGCAGCGTATTTTTCATACACCAGAGGGTGTACGTGATATTTACAATGGAGAGTGCAGCCAGAAGCATCATCTGCAGGCGGAGATCTACAAGGTATTCCGTTCCTACGGATATGAAGAGATAGAGACACCGAGCATCGAATATTTTGAGGTGTTCAGCAAAGAGGTAGGAACCGTTCCTTCCAGAGATCTTTATAAATTTTTTGACAGAGAAGGAAACACTCTGGTACTGAGACCTGACTTCACACCGTCCGTATCCAGAGCATGTGCGACTTATTTTAACCCGGATCAGCAGGTAGTGACACTGTGCTATACCGGAAATACATTTGTAAACAATTCAAGCTATCAGGGACGTCTCAAAGAGACCACACAGATGGGCGTTGAGCGTATCGGAGATGATTCTCCGGAGGCAGATGCAGAACTTCTTGCGATGACGATCGAGAGCCTTCTTGCATCAGGACTTACCGAATTCCAGATCAGTGTAGGACAGGTAGATTACTTCAAATCCCTTCTCAAAGATGCGGGATTAGAGGAAGAAGTAGAAGAGCGTCTCCGCTCCCTGATCTCCCAGAAGAACTACTTCGGCGTAGAAGATCTGGTAAAAGAACAGAAACTTTCTGAATCTCTGGAAAAAGCATTCCTTGAACTTCCACACCTGTTCGGGACCAGCGAAGTACTTGCAAAGGCAAGAAGCCTGACTGACAACACATGCGCGCTTGCAGCAGTAGAGCGTCTGGAGGAGATCTATGAGATCCTCAAAGTTTACGGTTATGAGAAATACGTAAGTTTTGATTTCGGCATGCTCAGCAAGATCCAGTACTACACAGGATCATTTTCCAGGCATACACTTATGGGATCGGTGAGCCGGTAGTCAAGGGCGGCCGTTACAACGAACTTCTGAAACATTTCGGCAAACCGGCAGCATCCATCGGTTTTGTCATCGTTGTTGACAACCTTCTGATGGCACTTTCCAGACAGAAGATCGAAGTTGCAAAGGATGAGGCTCCTGTAGTCCTCACTTACACAGAAGAGAACAGAAGAGAAGCGATCCTGGAAGCACAGAGACTTCGTAAAGAGGGAACCTGCGTAGCCCTGCGCTGTGAGAAGGAGGAAGACTGATATGAGATACCTGACGATTGCCCTGACAAAAGGAAGACTTGCCGAGAAGACTCTGGATATGCTGGAGCAGATCGGGATCACCTGCGAGGAGATGAGAGACAAGAGTTCCCGCAAACTGATCTTTGTAAATGAAGAACTGAAACTCCGCTTTTTCCTTGCAAAAGGTCCTGACGTACCGACCTATGTAGAGTACGGTGCAGCAGATATCGGCGTGACAGGAAAGGATATCATCCTTGAAGAAGGAAGAAAATTATATGAAGTCATGGACTTAGGTTTCGGTAAATGCCGCATGTGCGTCTGCGGACCGGAGAGTGCCAGAGAGCTTTTACATAATAACCAGCTGATCCGTGTGGCGACCAAATATCCGAACATCGCCAAGGATTATTTTTACAATCAGAAACACCAGACCGTAGAGCTGATCAAATTAAATGGTTCCATCGAGCTTGCACCGATCGTAGGCCTGTCCGAAGTGATCGTAGATATCGTAGAGACAGGAAGCACACTCCGTGAAAACGGCCTCAAGGTCCTTGAAGAAGTCTGCCCGCTTTCTGCAAGAATGGTCGTAAACCAGGTCAGCATGAAGATGGAAGGCGAACGGATCCACAAACTGATCAGCGACCTGAGAAATGTAGTGGTCGATAAATAATACTGTTGACAGAAGGGATGATGACAATGCGTACAGTAGCACTGACAAAAGAAAGCACAAAAGATATTCTCGAAAATCTTCTCAAAAGAAGCCCGAACAATTACGGGAAATTTGAATCCGCAGTTGATGAGATCCTTAAGAATGTAAAGGAAAAAGGCGACGAGGCTCTTTTTGCATACACAAAGGAATTTGACAAGACGGAAGTTACTAAAGAAACCATCCGCGTTACAGAGGAAGAGATCAAAGAAGCTTATGAAGCAGTAGATCCGGCCCTGATCGAAGTGATCCGCAAAGCATTGGTAAATATCAGAAGCTATCACGAGAAACAGAGACAGAACAGCTGGTTCACCACAGAAGCCAAGGGAACCATGCTCGGACAGAAAGTGACACCGCTTGAGAGAGTCGGCGTTTATGTTCCTGGCGGCAAGGCTGTCTATCCGTCTTCTGTACTTATGAACATCGTACCTGCCAAGGTTGCAGGTGTAGACCAGATCGTTATGACCACACCTCCGGGAAAAGACGGCAAAGTCAATCCATCCACTCTGGTAGCGGCAAAAGAAGCCGGTGCAGATGAGATCTACAAAGTCGGCGGTGCACAGGCGATCGGAGCACTTGCATACGGAACAGAGAGCATCCCGAAGGTAGACAAGATCGTAGGACCTGGAAACATTTTCGTAGCTCTTGCAAAGAAAGCTGTTTACGGTTATGTCAGCATTGACTCTATCGCAGGACCAAGTGAGATCCTGGTTCTTGCAGATGAGACTGCAAATCCTAGATATGTGGCAGCAGACCTTCTGTCCCAGGCAGAGCATGACGAACTGGCTTCCGCGATCCTGATCACAACAAGCAGAGAATTTGCAGCAAAAGTCAGCGAGGAAGTAGATGGATTTGTCAAGATCCTTTCCCGTAAAGAGATCATCCAGAAATCCCTGGATAACTTCGGTTACATCCTGATCGCCGAAAATATGGACAAGGCGATCGAGGCAGCAAATGCCATTGCATCTGAACATATGGAGATCGTGACTGCAACCCGTTTGAAGTCATGATGAAAGTAAGAAATGCCGGTGCGATCTTTATCGGAGAGAACAGTTCCGAGCCGCTGGGCGACTATTTTGCAGGACCGAACCACGTACTGCCGACAAACGGAACAGCGAAGTTCTTCTCTGCTCTTTCTGTAGATGATTTTGTAAAGAAATCAAGCATCGTATACTATTCAAGAGAAGCATTACGTGAGATCCACAAAGATATCGAACAGTTTGCAACTTCAGAACAGCTGACAGCACATGCAAATTCTATCGCTGTCCGTTTTGAGGATGAAGAACAGTAGGAGGACTAAATGACCAGAGAAGCATCTGTAGAACGCAATACAAAGGAAACAGAGATCAAACTGAAACTGGTTCTGGACGGAACCGGATATTCAGATATTGAGACAGGCGTGGGCTTTTTTGACCACATGCTTGACGGATTTACACGTCACGGACTTTTTGATTTAAGCGTCCGTGTACATGGGGATCTGAATGTAGATGATCACCATACGATCGAGGACACCGGAATCGTTCTCGGCAATGCGATCAAAGAAGCAGTCGGAGACAAAAAAGGCATCCGCCGCTACGGAAGCTGCATTCTTCCGATGGATGAAGTACTTGTCCTCTGTGCAGTCGATCTGTCCGGCCGTCCGTATTTCTCCTGGGATGCGGAATTTACCTCAGAAAAGATCGGAGATATGGCGACAGAATGGTGAAAGAATTTTTCTATGCGATCTCTTATTCCTGTGGAATGAACCTGCATATTAAGGTGCTGACAGGCGGAAACAGCCATCATATGGCGGAGGCAATGTTCAAGAGTTTTGCCAAGCACTGGATCAGGCAACTTCTTTTGACCCGAGGATCACAGATGTACTTTCCACCAAGGGAAGTCTGTAAGGCAGAGGATGATCTTATGAGCAAAAAACTACTGATTCCCTGTTTATATTTGCAGGCAGGCAGGGCGGTCACCGGATTCGGACAGAGAAATCTTTTTGGCGACGGCGATGTAGAGAAACTGGCACGTTTTTACAGTGACAACGGTGCAGATGAACTTCTGGTCTTTGACTTTTCTTCCGGTGATGAGGAGCATGAGCATGCGATCGCGCGGATCAAGGAGATCTGTGCGGCATCTGAGGTACCGGTCATGGCAGCCGGAAATATCAACCGTGCAGAGGATGTCAAGAAACTGATCTATGCCGGATGTGCAAAAGTTGTTCTGAATTTGCCAAAGACAGCAATGTGGAACTTCTCGGAGAAGTGTCCAGACGTTTTGGGAAGGGAGAAGATGCTGGTCTGCATTTCTTCTTCGGAGGAATATAATGATCACAGAGAACAGATCCATTGAATTTGCATCCGAAATCCTTGCCCTGGATGCAGTTCCGAATATGGAGGAAACTTCCAGCCTGCCGGTGATCCTTCATACGGAGGAAAGAAATACGAAAGCATTACAGGAACTTCTTTCAGATCCTCTGGTCGGAGGCTTAAGTGGAAGTTTTATCAGTGCTCTGGAACTGGATCTCAATGAGTTTAAACAGACCTGTAAGGAGGCGGGGATTGCTGTCAACACCTACGAGAGCGCGATCAGCTGGTCTGAATTCAAGCTGAACAGCGACGGGATGGTGCCGGTCATCGTCCAGGATACAAGACAGATCAGGTGCTGATGCTTGCCTACATGAACGAAGATGCCTTCAATATGACGGTAAAAACAGGAAAAATGACCTACTGGAGCCGCAGCCGCCAGGAACTCTGGATAAAAGGACTGACTTCCGGTCATTTTCAGTATGTGAAATCCTTGCATTTAGACTGCGATAATGATACAATTCTCGCAAAGGTAGATCAGATTGGTGCAGCCTGCCATACAGGAAGCAGATCCTGTTTCTTTAAAGAACTCATGAAGAAAGAATATGACGATACGAACCCGCTCAGGGTTTTCCAGGAGGTCTATGATGTGATCGCAGACCGTAAGGTTCATCCGAAGGAAGGTTCTTATACGAATTATCTTTTTGACAAAGGAATCGATAAAATCCTCAAGAAAGTTGGTGAGGAGTGCACAGAGATCGTGATTGCAGCAAAAAATCCGGACAAAGAAGAAATCAAATATGAGATTTCTGATTTTCTGTACCACGCTATGGTGCTGATGGTGGAGAAAGGTGTGACCTGGGAGGAGATCACCAGGGAACTTGTCCGCAGATAATATATAGGAGTTTATATAGTGAGTGCAGCAGGAGAGAAGTTATATATCGTTATCCCGGCATATAACGAGCGCGATAACATTTATAAGGTACTGGATGACTGGTATCCGGTGGTAGAGAAGCATTCCGGCGGTGGAGAGTCCCGTCTGGTCGTGATCGATGATGGAAGTAAGGATGACACTTATGCGATCATGCAGGAGTATGCCAGGACACATCCATTATTTGAGCCTCTGACCAAGCCGAATGGCGGTCATGGAGCAACCGTATTGTATGGATATCATTATGCACTGGAACATGGAGCAGATTACATATTCCAGACAGATTCTGACGGACAGACACTTCCGGAGGAGTTTGAACCATTCTGGAAACAGAAGGAATCCTACGATATGGTCATCGGCTGGAGAAACAAACGTCAGGATGGAGGAAACCGTGTCTTTGTCACCAGGACACTTCGTCTGGTCATCCGTGTCTGTTTTGGAGTTTCTGTGACAGATGCCAACACCCCGTTCCGTCTGATGAAAGCATCGACACTTCAGAAATATATCGGCCTTATCCCGAAGGATTTCAATCTTTCCAATGTCATTCTTTCTGTGATCTATGCAAAGAAAGGCTGTAAGGTCAAATACATCCCGATTACCTTCCGCCGAGACAGGGTGGAGTGAATTCCATCAACATGAAAAAGATCTTCGGAATCGGCAGACAGGCTGTCAGAGATTTCCGAAAAATTAATAAGGTATTGTCCCGGAGGATTTGATTCTCCGGGATTTTTGTTGTATAATGGGAAGAGTTTGTGCCGAAATATGGCAGATTTTTTGAGGAGGGAGTAATGGAACAGAAAAGAAATACACATGTCAGACAGAGCCGGTATCAGGCGAAACCTGTCCAGGTTCATCAAGAAAAAGGCGGCAGCACCGAAGTCTGCCGTCCGGGAGGAAATCATCACCAGCAGGATACGAGAAAACATCCGAATCAGGCAGCAGTACATCATTCTACCGCTTCCAGACAGCGAAGCCGCCGCAGAAGAAGACACTTCCGTCTGAAACCGCAGGTTAAGATCGCAGGCATCCTGATTCTGGTATTCCTGCTTGGGCTTGCAGGAAGCAGGATTTTTTCATCAGGAAAAGGATCTGATGGTAAGAAAGCCAAAGAGGCTATGGCCAAAAGTGCCAAAGCAGAGGAAGATGTTGTTGAAATGGAAGAGACAAAGGAGATTGCTTTTGAACCTCACTGCGTAGATTCAACAAAGCCGGAGAATCTGATCAGCTATACAAATATAGAAGTAGATGGAAATCAGCTTGAAAATATTTCTGATTATCAGCCGGATGGAGATATTCAGTTTAATGTAGGAGAAGATTATACAGATGTGGACGGAATTGTTACATTCAGAGGAAACAGTTTCCGTGATAATCCTACACATGGTTATGCAAATATGACCGACTATAAACTTAATGGAAAATGGTCAGCAGATACAGGTTCCCTTGCCTCCGGCGACACAGTCTGGACCGGAAGCGGCTGGACCGGACAGCCATTGATGATGAAATGGCCAAAAGAAGTTAAAGCACATATGAACATGACAGAAAAAGCCAAGGCAGACGACGATCTGGTGGAAGTGATCTACGCCTGCATGGACGGAAATGTTTATTTCCTCGATCTCAAAACAGGAGAAAAAACACGTGATCCTCTGTATCTGGGCTACACCTTCAAAGGTGCAGGTGCACTCGATCCGCGAGGATACCCGATCATGTATATCGGGGCTGGATATAACAGCGACGAGGGAACTGCTAGAGTTTTTGTTGTCAATCTGATCGACTGCAGTGTTATGTACACATTTGGGACAATGATGAGTTTTCCCTTCGAGGTTCTTTAAGTTTCTTCGACGGTTCCGCACTGGTCGATGAAGAGACAGACACTCTGATCTATCCGGGAGAAAATGGGATCCTGTATCTCATCAAGCTGAATACCAGCTATGATAAGGAGACAGGCTCTCTGTCCATCAATCCGGGTAAGATCGTGAAATGGCGCTATTACGGAACAAGATCCAGTACAGAATCCTTCTGGATCGGTATGGAGGACAGCGCAGCTGTTTATAAGGGTTATGCATTTATGGCAGACAACGGTGGAAACCTGATGTGCCTGAATCTTAACACACTGGAGCTTGTATGGGTACAGGATACCCTGGACGATTCCAACTCCACACCGGTTCTGGAAATTGAGAATGGTCATCTTTACCTGTATGTAAGTACCTCCTTCCGTCTGGGATGGAGAAGCAATGATTCTGCGACCATCCCAATCTGGAAGATCGATGCAGAGACAGGAGAGATCATCTGGCACACAGATTATGAATGCTACACAGACGACGGCGTTTCCGGCGGTGTCCAGTCCACGATCGCCTGTGGCAAAAACAGCCTTTCCGATTACATATATGTCACAGTCTCCAAGACTTCCGACAACGCTTCCGGCGTTCTTGCCTGCCTTAAGAAATCCGACGGCTCCAAAGCCTGGGAAGACTCCTCTTCCTACGCCTGGTCTTCACCGGTCTGCGTCTACAACGAAGACGGAACCGGCAAAGTCCTCTACTGCAACAGCACCGGCGATGTCCGTCTCCTCGATGGCAAAACAGGAGAACTTAATGATACCCTGTCCATCAGCGACGGCGTCATCGAAGCCTCCCCTGCGGTATATGATAATATGGCGGTTGTTGGTACGAGGGACTGCAAGATCTGGGGGATTGAGTTACAGTAAAACAGAACGATGTAAAAAAGCCACCAGCTTGGGTTATATATTGATATTTCAATAAGACTCAGGCTGGCGTTTTTTATAAAAATGTATATTTGAAAATCAAGCCAAAAAAATTAAAATAATGAATAAAATCAAATCGTATTTCTTCTAAAAAATGGATATACTGTAATCAGAGGTGAAATTATGCTGATAGAATTTCGATTCAAAAATTACAGATCATTCAGAGACGAGGCAGTTCTTTCAATGGAAGCAGTAGGGCTTAGCTCTTTCAAAAAAAGCCTGATTGAACAAAATAAGATGAAACTTTTACCGGGGGCTGCCATTTACGGAAAAAATGGTGGTGGTAAAAGTAATGTAATACGAGCTTTCTGACTGGGAGTGCAGTTTATCCGTAATGCACAGAGAATACAGCATGAAAAAGCTTCTGTGCCGGTGGTACCGTTTTTACTTGATGATTATTCTGCAAATAATCCAACAGAGTTTGCATTTGACTACATTGCTGATGGTATTAAATACTGGTACTCATTTGAGGCAACAAAGGAAAAAATTATAAGAGAATCTTTATATCATGCACCGAAGGGGCAGAAAGCCTTAGTATTTTCAAGAGAACAGCAGAAATTTAATTTTACAGAAGATAAAGCCCGAAGAAAACTGATCAGCGAGACGGTGGCAGAGAATCAGTTGTTCTTTTCTGTTGCATGTACAATGAACGATGCAGTTTGCACGAAAAGCTATGAAATGGTTTCGAGAAGATATTTTTTCTCGAGAGACTGCGCAGATATTCCACAGCAGTTACTGGAATATTCAGGAGACAGCAATATGCTGAATGCAATTTCGGAATATGCAAAGGCTGCTGATTTTGGCATAGAAGAAATGCAGTTTGAGATAGAAAATAAAGAGATTGACGGAGCAATTGATTTTCCTGAAAATATTCCAGAGGGGATGAAATCGGCATTAACATCCTTTATACAGATCTTGTCAGAAAATTCAAATAATTCAGAAGGAAAAGTGACATGCTCCCACCACTTAAATCTCTGATTTTGAAGTGGGGGCTTCTTGCTCAATGGCTCTACTGAGCCAAGTATCTACAAGCTATCCTCGCGTGCCCCGCGATTTTTATTAGTCCGGTTACGGACTTTTTATTGTGCTGTCATGCACATTC
>ENA-OQCX01000088-OQCX01000088.1-human-gut-metagenome-genome-assembly--contig:-NODE-88-length-46260-cov-2.715366_pt1 | contig 46260 bp, 54 predicted proteins | sample MGYA00242762_ERZ504587 | MGnify/ENA primary metagenome ERZ504587 (study PRJEB26092, sample SAMD00036337) | human gut metagenome | host: Homo sapiens | study: EMG produced TPA metagenomics assembly of...
TTTAATTCTCTGTTTTCAATTTCTCCAGTCTGCTTTCAATCATTCCGGCAATATCATCATCGGCCTGATAGTTCTGCTTCAATGAAAGCAAATATTGTTTAGCATCCAAGTTACGCCCCAACTTCATATACACATCAGCCAATAACACAAAGCTGCGTGCCAGCCAATAGGTATGCGGTGTACTTACCTCAATGTAATTCAGCACCTCCTGCTCCGCCTTATCCGTTTGTCCGCCGTCAAAGTAAATCTGGGCGACTTTATATTTGGCCTCCGCTCCATATACATTACGGGTGTCTTTCGCCAAGACCTTCAAATCTTCCATAGCTCCATCCGTCTTGCCGGCATCCAAATAAGCTTTTGCACGGTAATAATGTGCCTCGTTAGACAATTCCGGCGCCAGTTTAGTATCGGCCAGCAAATCTGTTGCGGCAAAGATAATCTCTTCCTCATTTCCCAGCATATGCGCACTGCGTAACATTCCGGTTTTTGCAAGCCGGCGACGCTCCATAGAAGCGGCTTTATCTTTCAATTGCTTGTAAATATGCAAGGCTTTTTCATAATCCTTCGCCGTATAAGCCATTTCGGCCCCCATCAACATGGCATCTTCAGAATATTTGTTGTTGGGATATTCCAATACTTTATCCAAATGCCGGGCTGCACTTTCATAGGCTTTCTGATTATAGTCTATCAAACCGATATAATAGTTGGCATTCAGACTGAAAGCACCTTCGGGGAAAGTCTGTAAATAACGGGTAAAGCTGTTGCGGGCCTCGGCGACCTCACCCCGCATATATACCCTTTCGGCAGCCACATAGGTCAATGAGTCACGCTCATTCACATCAAAGTTGGCACCGCGGGGATAGTTGAAGCAAAATTGGCATACTCATCCACCTTATTCAAATCAATATAGATCGATTTCAAGTCACGCTGCGCCAAACGCGCCTCCTCACTGCCCGGATAACCGGCTATGACCTGCTTATAAGCCTGGATGGCTTCAGGATACTTGTCATCCTGATAGTATAGCAAACCGATCTCGTTAGCCGCCCGCCGTGCGACATTGCTCTCCGGAAATTTCTTCACCAGAATATTGAAACGGGCAATGGCATTGGCATTATCCTCCATCTGCACAAAAGCACGTCCCTGCTCGTAAAGGGCATCATCCATGTATTGTGATTCCGGATAATCCGAAATCAAGCGGTTCAACGTCTGCACTTTTCCATTGTAATCACGTTGCAAACCACGCACAAACGCCTCCTGATACAAAGAGTAATCCCCCAGTGACGGATCAATCTCCACCGCACGGGCATAATCCTGACGAGCCTGCTCAAAACGGCGGTCATAGAAGTTGCAGTCACCTATGCGGTTATAGCATCTGCCTGCATGGTGCGTTCATTGATACTTCCCCTGTCCACAAAACGGGTAAACCAAGTGCCCGCATTTCCATAATTTTTCTGTTTGAAATAAGTATATCCCAAGTTATAGAGCGCCAAACCATATTCCTGTCCGTTCTTGCTGGTGGCAAATTCCAGATACAAGCGGTAATCGTTACCCGCCTGCGGAAAACGGTCCAGACGATAATTGGATTCCCCCTCCAGAAATAAGCGTCCGCCTTTGTCGCCTGATTGTATTGCCCCACAGCAAGCGATTGGTTGAAGAACTCCAGAGCTCCTGGAAACGGGCATTCGCAAATGCCTGTGTGCCCAGCCGGAACAAAATCTTCTGCTTGGCCTCCATAATGCGTGTGCCCGGATGCTCAATCTTTGCTATAGATTTTAAAGCAGCTTCATAACTGCGGGTATTCATATACACCTCTATCAAATAATCATTGACACGCTCCGTATAAGGTGAATTCGGGAACTCATTCAGAAAACGCTCAAACACGGTTACCGATTCGGCAAATGGAGAATAAGAGGTTTCATGAATACACAAAGCATAATTATAAAGAGCCTGTTCCTTTACTTTCGGATCAAAACTGAAATTGGCAGCCTGCTCGAATGCCATGCGTGCCTGTTCCTCTCCTTCAAGTTCAAATAAGCCAGCCCCATGTGTAGATAAGCATTCTGTGACAAGGCATCATGTACCGAAGCCATTTCCCCCAAAGTAGCGGCAGCCTTGGAATAAACACCAGTATAATAATAACTCATACCGAGTTCATACAAAGGCTTACGTTGCGGGTGGGAAACACTTTCACGGTATCTTTCCAAAGGAGGTATCGCCGCTTGGTAATCATTCAATCCGAAACAAGCCTCTCCCCAAATCCGTTCCATCTGAGGAACATCCTTTTTAGCCGGATATTGCTCCAGATACGCTTTTGCCACAGTACGGGCCTGCTGATAATTTCCTTTCACCAAATAAATCTCTCCTATATAATAAGGAACCAATGCTGCATATACGGCATCATTCTGCAAAGACTGGAAACTTTTCAGCGCCTTGTCATAGCGTTTCTCCACATAATCAATATAAGCCAGATTATAGACAGCGTCATCCTGATATAATGGGCTTACCTCTTTCAGCAAGGTAAACCATACAGCCGCTTCACGCAGATTGTCTTCTTTCAAATAAGAGGTGGCCAGACGCATGGCACAATCATCTCTTTCCTTATCAGGCAAAGCTCCAGATCACACGACCGGAACAGGGCAATGGCCTCCTTGTATTTTCCCTCCATAAAATAAGCAGAGGCAATCAGTGACAGCACCCTGTTTTTATGGCGGGAATCAGGATATTTGTCCAGATAAGCCTGTAACAGCTCCATGCTGTCCCCACCTTTCAACTCATATTCCCGGCATACCCGGTTATATTCCTTGTCACCTGCCACATCCTTGGGAGTGATCTGCTGCGCCATTCCCTGCAAGGAACAGCCTCCCATCAATGCGGCCATCAATAAGGTTTTTCTTTTCATATCTTATCATTAAAGTTTATGTTCTTTCAAAAAACGCCGGACTCCTTCACGCACAGAATCCAGCCCGAATTCTTCGGGATTCACTTCATTCAAGGGAAGCCAGAAAGACTCCGCCACATCATCCATCGCCTTTATCCGGCTGGTATCTTTCACTTTACAAAGAAAGAACAGATCCAATGTATGTACCAGAAATCCTGAATAAAGATAAGTGTTGGGCAATGAGAACTGATAAACAGCCTCCTCCACCTGCAAACCGGTTTCTTCCAACACCTCGCGTGCCACACCTTCCTCGCCGGTCTCATGCATATCAATAAACCCGCCGGACAGGTCCAATGTTCCCTTCGCCGGTTCTTTTCCCCTGCGGCACACCAACAACTCATTCTTATCATTCAAGATAAAAGCTACAGTAGCGGCACTGGAATTAAAATAATACACAAAGCCACAATCGGCACAACGCTTTGATTTCTCATTGTTCACTTCAAAGTGCGGCGAACCACACTTCGGACAATATTTGAATAGTTCCAACGGATGCATAATTACTCCTTTCTAAGTATAGACACCGCAAAGATAGCGCAAATGACAGATAATTCATTAATTAAATCTAAAAGAAGAAAGAGAAAACACAATTCTTAGTACATTTGTTAGCAAAACAAAACGTAAATTCTTACATGGAAATTGCCATTATTATCGCACTTATCTTATTAAACGGGGTATTCGCCATGTCCGAAATCGCCCTGATCTCAGCGCGTAAAAGTAGTTTGTCCAATGATATCCGTCATGGAAGCTCTACAGCGCGTATCGCTTTAAAGCTTGCCAATGACCCGGACAAGTTTTTATCCACCATCCAAATCGGAATCACCCTGATTGGTATATTGACCGGTATTTACTCCGGCGACGTGCTGGCCACCGATTTTGGGAACATACTGACTGACGCCGGCGTACCCGCCACATATGCCTATTTATTGGCTCAAACCCTGATTGTCATCCTGGTCACTTACCTCACTATTATCTTTGGCGAGCTGGTGCCCAAACGCATTGGCATGAGTGCCTCCACCCGTGCTGCCAAGCTATTGGCACGTCCCATGTACTGGCTGTCCGTCATCGCCTCTCCTTTTGTATGGATACTTGCCAAAAGCACTTCACTTATCTTCAACCTGCTGCATATCAACACAGCGGAAGAAAAAGTGACTGAAGAGGAAATCAAATCCATGATAGACGAAGGAACCGAGAACGGTGAAGTGCAGGAAGTGGAACAGGATATTGTGGACCGCGTCTTCTCTCTTGGCGACCGCAGTATCAACACCATCATGACCTATCGCAGCGACATCGTATCCATTGACATAGACATGAACAACAAGCAGCTGTATGACATCGTATGCCAACACCTGTACCAAGTTTACCCTGTAACTCAAGGAAACACCCTGGACAACATCATCGGAGTAGTTTACCTGAAAGACCTCTTCGGGAAGCTGAACAGTTGCGAATTCAATCTGCGTGATGTGATCCGTCCGGCACAATACTTCCACGAAAACATGGATGTATATAAAGTATTGGAACAAATACGCCAGCACAACATCAAATACGGATTAATCTGTGATGAATTCGGCAGTCTGCAAGGCATCATCACCATGAAGGACATTCTGGAAGCCCTGGTAGGCACCTTGCCCAGTGACTCGGAAGACCCCGATATCGTTCCCCGCAAGGACGGAAGCTGGTTGATAGACGGCCAATGTTCTTTCTATGACTTTCTGAGTCATTTCGAAATGGAGGATTTATACCCCGATTATAATTACAACACGTTGAGCGGCCTCATCCTGCAACAACTAGCCACATTCCCAAGACCGGTGAATCCATGGAATGGAATGACTTCACACTGGAAATAGTCGACATGGACGGAGCCCGGATAGATAAAGTATTAGTAACACTAACCCATAAAAACGAAGAGGACAATTAACATGCTGCAAAGAGATTACATTATGCGGTTGCTTCAACAATTTTTCGAAGCATTGGAAAAGTTGGTAGAAGAAAGAGATAAAAAGGACGGTCCCGAGCTGCAATTGCAACTTCAAAGCATTTATCGTGCCTACTTCAATCATCCTTCCACCTTCTATTATGATCAAGATGCGGAATATATACTGAACGAGATGGGACAGAACTATGGTGGCGAGGAATTGCTCACGCGCATCGACATGTTATCCGAACTGCTCTATCAGGATGCTTTGTTGAAAGAGTCCGAAGAACAAAAATATTTGTTAAGAAAATCGCTATTCCTGTTGAACTATTTAGATACACATAGCGATACCTTCTCATTTGAAAGAAGAGGGAAAATCGGCGAAATAGAGAAGAAAATAGGTGATTAGCTCCTCTTATTGCACTTTTTTCAAAGAAATCCTGTTTTTTCTTGCAAAATAGTAGATAAATTAAAAAGTATTCCTATATTTGCTTACAGATTGATAACATTAAAATCGGTATATTATGGAGAAAATTGATAGTCTCGACAGACAAATTCTAGAAATTATATCACAAAATGCCCGCATCCCGTTTAAAGATGTCGCAGCAGAATGTGGAGTTTCACGCGCAGCCATTCACCAGCGTGTGCAAAGATTAATTGATTTGGGAGTTATTATCGGTTCAGGATATCATGTGAACCCTAAGAGTTAGGGTATAGAACCTGTACATACGTAGGAATCAAGCTGGAAAAAGGTTCCATGTACAAAAACGTAGTGGCAGAACTGAAGAAGATTCCCGAAATTGTGGAGTGCCACTTCACTACAGGTCCCTATACCATGCTGACCAAACTTTATTCACGCGATAACGAGCATTTGATGGACTTGCTGAACTCAAAGATTCAGGAAATTCCCGGCGTTACGGCTACCGAGACCCTGATCTCTCTGGAGCAGAGCATCAAAAAGAAATACCCATTCAAAGCTAAGAAAGAATGGAATGGCTGAATGAATACCATTTAGGCGGTATTGCCATCGGCATTTGTACCTTTTTAATAATCGGTCTTTTCCACCCCATCGTGGTCAAGGCCGAATATTATTGGGGTACACGGTGCTGGTGGATATTTTTGGTACTGGGCATAGCAGGCATTATAGGGACTGTGCTTATCAGTGACATCCTGATTTCCTCTTTATTGGGTGTCTTCTCCTTCTCTTCTTTCTGGACTATCAAGGAGATATTCGAGCAACGCGAACGCGTGCTGAAAGGCTGGTTTCCGATGAATCCGAAACGGAAACACGAATACGAATAGAAACTATTCTTTCCGGCCAAACCCTTTGCAATCCAATTAAAGGGTTTTATTTCTTCTTCAGGAAGCCCTGTAGCCTGTACTATGACATCAGATGACACTCTCAAGTTTCGCGCATTCCTCATGCGCTCTTCGTAAACGTTTCCGCGATTCTAATATCATACGCATCCCGTGCCTGCAACATATCAAACAAAAATTATTTCACAACTTTATCCCCTGCTCCGTACTCTGCAAACTCTTCTTATTCCTATATTTGAAATTCTTTCCTTGCATATAATAATTGAATCCTAATGAAAAGCAGAAACTTCGGTCCTTCATCCTGCCGGATGAGAAATTGTAATAAGTTCCTTCGTGCGTAGTGGAATCATACCCCAAAGTGCCCAACAAATACCTCATATTTCCAGTAATTCCCAAATGTTTGTTCACACGCCAAGTTACCGTCAGTTCCGATTCAGACCCATAATGTTTCCGTTTGTTATTCACACCATAGCTGAAAGGCCGATAATTCCCATAAAGATTCCATGACAATCTTTTATAATGTCCATACGTATTAAGATTAACATAAAGAGAGCCCTTTCCATGCTGATGAGTATAGAAATGAGTATCATACCCTATATTTCCACCAAATGCAGATGGCGGAGGCAATGGTTCACCCTCTTTGCTAGGAGAGATGAGAAAAAGAAATAGTCATTGGGAACGTTTGGGCCTTCCATTAAGCTTCGGCTTGGGAAATGGAACTTTTACAACAATCTGGTCCTTTCTAATGCAGGAGATCCTTACATCACGGAAAATATAACCCATAACAGCCACCAGAATATCCATATTGTAAATCAAAATATAGACCGTAAAAATATAAGAAGAATCAATGAAACATTCAGCATGTTATATGATATAACTACCCTGCAAAGCATCGGACTTAACTGTATGGTAAAACAGGCTGGAAGCACACTAAAATCTTCTTCTTTTTCCGAAACACAAGAAACAGAAAAGGAATATACCTCTTCCTACCATAGTAAAGGGAAAGGGGATGACAAAATATATCAGGCTAGTTTGAACTATAATTGGAATTCAAAAAACGGAAAGAATACTTTGCAAACAGTTCTTGATTATTTGAGAAGTGATGAAACGAAAGAACTGAATCACCATTATCTTTATCAGTATCCGGAGAAAAACGAAGAGGATAATAAATGTAGCAACACCGGAACTGTTTCTGATTTATGGAAAGCAGAAATAAATTATATCTTCTTGCTCAACAAACATTCCAGGTTGAAATGGGGTGGCGACTATTATAATAACCATACCAACAACCAAATGTATTACGCATATCAGAGTGGAGAAGGATGGCAGAAAGAAGAACACGTAGAAGCGAAACAATATATCACAGTGTATACAATATGAATGCCGGCCTTTACAAATATTTCCTGGATCAAAAGTTCTGCATAAATTTATCAGTTTACGCTATTTTGAATAAAAGAAGAAATCTGACCACAATTACCAATAACAATCTAAGCAGAATAGAAGAAAATAATAAACCCCCTTATCAAGGAGCGTGCTTAAACCTTATATATAAGTTTGACTTTGGCAAGAAAGTAAAAGTAAAACGTGCGAAAAGCATACAGACAACAAGCGATAGTTATTTGCGCAAATAGTGATCAGGAAATTGTCAATTCTAGTACATTGATCTATTTATCCGACAGATAGTTTTAGCACCCATCTCAACCACACGTCAAGATACAATGAAGGAATTATTTCCTTCAAATCCTTCATCAGCGCATTACTTGCTGAATATAAATAAGTTGCAATGAAGGATCGCTATAGATATCCTTCATCTATTCTTCATGACAGCGTAAGCGTCTCCGCGATTCTATCTTGTCGCCCTTTTTTCATTCTTATATTTTTGCCATATATAAAAATGAGGCATTATGGATTTAGCAGAAAATCGATTTGGAAAAACCTGGAAACATTTCCTTGAAGTATTGAAAGTAGACTACAATTGTTCTTTAGCCGATGTTTGCCGCGATCAGCATACCACTCTTGGAGGTATGAGTTCCTGGATGTCCAGACGGGGTTATAGCGTTAAACAAGCCAAGGCGGATGTGGTCCGTGATTATTATGGCGGCGTTGAACCCTCCCGACCGACAACTTCCTCTCCTTCGTTCACTCAAATAGCCCCCGTCATGTTGTCGGAAGAAGAGTTTAGTCTTTCCGGGATCACAATCACCTTTAACAGCGGAACGACCATTTCGGTCAAACGGGCACTCCCGGGGGTATTATTAAAATGTTATGCGATTACGAAAGAAAGGAGGGGGATCCATGTATTCTCTAACATCAGCCAATCGCTACTATCTGTACCAGGGCTTTGTCCGTATGAACTTGGCATTGACGGTTTATTCAAAATCATACGCTCTCAAATGAAGGAGCTGTCCCCCATTTCCGGAGATATATTTTTATTCTTTGGCAAAAACCGGCAGAGTGTAAAAATACTGCGTTGGGATGGTGATGGCTTTCTCCTGTACTACAAGCGTCTGGAAGGTGGAAGTTTTGAGTTGCCGACATTTAACCCCCATACAGGCAATTATGAGATCTCTTATCAGGTTTTGTCTTTTATCTTAAATGGAGTGTCATTGAAGTCTGTACGGTTGCGAAAACGTTTTAGGATTTAATGTAATATACTGTATATTAACTGTTTGATTTTAAATTACCATCCGATTATTTTGGCCGACTCATTGATTTTTTGTATCTTTACGCTATGAAAAAGGATGAGGTCATAGAGTTATTGAAGGAGCAAATCAAGGAGTTGCGGGATGATAACAACAGACTCCTGGACCAGATAGATGATTTGATAAAGGAGGTTTCTTCCCTTAAAGAGGCACTCCTTCAAAAAGGCGAATCTCTTGGCAAGCAACAGCGTCTTACTAAGGGGATCGCCAAACTTGTATCAAACACATCCGAACAGCAACAACCCCCTCAGCCTGCATTGCCGGAGGAAGAGCGGCAGAAGAGAGAAGCAGAAAAAGCGGATAAGCGTAAAGCCAGAAAGAACAATGGGGCCAAACGTGACATGCATTATGAGATGGAGCAGGAGGAACATGACGTTTATCCCGACGATCCTGATTTTGACATCAATAAAGCCCGGCTGGTTACCACCGCTCCCAGAATATGTGTCCGCTATGAATGTGTACCCATGCGCTTCATCAAGCACGTCTACAGGATACACACCTACGCGCAAGACGGTCGTCTCTTTGAGGGAAAAACACCGGTCTCGGCTTTCTTGAATTCCAGCTATGACGGCTCATTCATTGCCGGGCTGATGGAATTGCGTTATATACAATCGCTACCGGTTGAAAGAATCATCAACTACTTCGAAGTCATGGCTTTACGCTGAAGAAACCTACGGCTCATAAGTTGATGGAAAAAGCCTCAAGCCTCTTTGAAAATCTTTATAAGTGTATCCGGCAGACAGCTTTGAGTGATCCTTATAAGGCAGCCGACGAAACCTATTACAAAATACTCGTCCCGGAAAAGAACAGCAAGGGAAAAGGATTCCGCAAGGGATACCTCTGGGTGGTTGTCGGCATAAACACCAGGATGATATACCTGCTCTATGATGACGGCTCCCGCTCTGAAAAAGTTATTCTTAACGAATTAGGCGGTTGCAAAGGTATCATACAAAGCGACGGATACTCACCTTACCGGAAGCTCGAAAGCGATGCTTATCCCCATATCACACGCATTCCGTGCCTGCAACATATAAAACGGAAATTTATAGATTGCGGTGAGGATGACCCGGATGCAAAAAGAATCGTGGAGATGATAAACACACTTTATCAAAATGAACATAAGCATAAGATCGGGGTTGACGGATGGACGGTAGAACAGAATCTTGTCCATCGGAAAAAGTATGCGCCGGACATACTCGGAGAAATAAAAGATGTGCTTGATGATATAGAAGAACGGGGAGATTTGTTGCCTAAGAGCGAACTGAAGGAAGCTATCACCTATCTTCGCAATGAGTGGAATGCCGTGGTGGACATCTTTAATTATGGTGACACTTACCTGGACAACAATATAGTTGAACGGATGAACCGCTACATATCCTTATCAAGAAAAAACTCATTGTTCTTCGGCAGCCATAAGGGAGCCGAACGGGGCGCCATACTATACACGATAGCACTTACTTGTAGGATGAATAAAGTGAATCTGTTTGAGTATCTCACGGATATCATAAACAGAACTGCCGAATGGCAACCGAATACACCACTGGAAAAATACAGGCAACTGCTTCCTGACAGATGGGAAAAGGCTAATGACTAAAAAGGGATCATTAGACTTTTTACTTTTAATATACTATATAGAATCGCGGAGACGCTTACATGACAGTCTACTTTTAATACTTCAAGGAAACGTTCTCAGGTTTTTCTAAATCTATTTTCTGCCAAATCCATAATGATTCGTTTTTATACCCAAGAATATAAGAACAAAAAAAAGAGAGACAATATAGAAGCGCGGAAGACGCTTACATATTCCTTCAGCCCCGTTCCATCTCCAAAAACGCATCCCAAGGTGATGACTGTCTGGCAAAACACTCACATTTCATCAAATGACAACAACCGGACGAATAAGGTGTATCATCCGGTCGAAGTCGTTGTATCTTCCCTTCAAGTAAATTGTTTCACTTAAGTGATGATATTATATCACCCTAGTGATGAACTTTCATCACTAGAGTGCTCAAACTTCATCACTTAGGTGAAACAACTGAATCAAAAGGAAGATATCGTGTAATCAACCGAACGAAACAGCTTGTTATTCAAGATGTTTACGCTTAGTCACTTTTCTCTAAAACCCCACGAAAAACACTTGCAAAACGCTATTTTACACAGTATCTTTGTTCCAACGGAAACCTAAAACAACAAATAATGGATAAAAAGTTATTGAACAAAGTAATGAAGAAGCTTGCTTCCTCGAATGTAGTGATAAGTCCGACAGTGAAGAGTTCATCTACCTCATTATCAATGCAGAAGAAACCGGAAACGGAACAAGTACAGCAAAAACTGGAACAATATTTGCTGAGCTGCTACCACTTCCGCTTCAACCTACTGACGGAACAAACGGAATGTTGCAAAAAAGACGCTGACACACCTATATATAAGGTAATAAGCCAGCGCACCCTGAACAGCCTGTGCCTGGAAGCACGTGCACGTCACATCAACTGCTGGGACAAGGATGTAAGCCGGTTCGTGAACTCGGAGCAGATGCCGGACTATCATCCGTTACTTTCCTATATGAACACCCTTCCCGAATGGGACGGCAAGGACCGCGTGACTCCGCTGGCACAACGCATATCTACGAAAGATTTCTGGGTGAACAGTTTCCACCGCTGGATGCTGGGCGTAACTGCCCAGTGGAGCGGACGCATGGCCCGGTGCGCCAACGCTGTGGCCCCATGCTGGTGAGCAGCGAGCAAGGGAGATGCAAATCCACTTTCTGCGAATTGCTGATGCCCGATTCGTTGAAAGACTACTATACGGACAGCTTCGAACTGACCGGACAGGCAGGATGCGAGCAGAAGCTGGCTTTCTTCGGACTGATTAATCTGGATGAGTACGACCGTCTTTCACCACAGAAACTGCCATTGCTGAAAAATCTGATGCAGATGAAAAAACTGGATTTCCGCAAGTCGCACCGCTCGTCCTACAGCCATCTGCCCCGGATGGCCTCGTTCATCGGCACCAGTAACCGGAAAGCGCTGCTCACCGACCCCAGCGGAAGCCGCCGTTATTTCTTTGCCGAGGTAAAGGAGAAGATAGACTGCTCGCCACTGGAGCACAAACAGCTTTTCGCCCAGCTGAAAGCAGAACTGGACGAGGGAAAGCGTTACTGGTTCTCGGCGGCGGAGGAATCCGAGCTGAAACTGCGCAACCAGGCCTATTATGCCTTGCCTACCGAAGCGGAAATGATTCTCCATTGTTTCAGACTGCCGGATAAAGGGGAAGACTTCAAACTTTACTCGGCAGTATGCTTGTTCAATATCCTGCTGAAACGATATCCGGCAGCCATGCGCGGCATCACGATAAACAAAATGGGAAGAATCATGAATTCCCTGGGAGCGGAACGGATGCATACCACAACAGGAAATATGTATAAACTGGTAGCACTGGCCGGGTAAAAACATCCCTGAAGCTATTATGAAGGAATTTATAATGATTCCTTCATAATAGCCTTCTGTATATCAACACATTACCCTTCCATGAAGGATTTGAACAATTTTATCGCTTATTTTAATTCCGATGTACCACCATCTTCTTATTCCGGCCGGTAAACCTGCAAAGGCAGCTCACCTTTCAAGGCTCCCAACGCATTATAAGCCAGCGAGCCCATCTCGTCTTCACCGGGCATCAGCACAACCGGCGCCAGATAATCAATCTGTTCCTTGAGAATCCCTACACAGTAATCACTATGGGCAATGCCTCCCGTCAGAATAATGGCATCCACCTGCCCACGGAGCGTGACATACATGGCCCCTGCCTGTTTCGCCACCGTATAGAGCATCGCATCCAATACCCCTTTATAAGGCTCCTCGCCTTCGGAAGCTTTCCGGGCAATAGTCACCACATCATTCATACCCAGATGGGCAGTCAGCCCCCCTTTGCCATTCAGCATCTTCTTGATCTGCTTTAACGTATACTTACCGCTGAAGCACAATTCCGCCAACTGGTCGGCAGGAATGGTTCCCGCACGTTCGGGAGAAAACGGCCCCTCACCGTTCAAGGCATTGTTAACATCAATCACCCGTCCTTTGCAATGGGCACCCACCGATATGCCACCCCCCAGATGCACCACAATCAGATTCAACTCTTCATAATGTTTCCCGATGGAAGCGGCATATTTACGCGATACCGCCTTACTGTTCAAGGCATGGAAGATGGAAATGCGCTCTATCTCCGGTATTCCCGTCAGGCGGGCGGCCGGTTGCAGCTCGTCTACCACTTCGGGATCGGCAATGTAGGCGGGACAATGGCATTCCCGGGCTATTTCATCGGCAATCAGCGCGCCCAAATTACAGGCGTGCTCCATCCGGGCGTTGAGCAAATCGTGTTTCATCTGTTCGTTAATGGCATACACCCCGCCGGGCGTAGGCTTCAGCAGACCGCCACGGGCAATGACGGCATCAAAATCCAACGGAATATCCGCCTCGGCAAGCAATCGCAATACAAAGTCCTTACGGTACGCATACTGTTCGTTGACGTGGTGAAACTCCGACAAGTCATCCGCAGTATGATGGGCCCCTGCCGCCCACACCGGCTTTCATCGATGAAAAGGGCTATTTTGGTAGAAGTAGAGCCCGGATTAATCACAAATATCTTCATAATTTAAAGGTTTTATCCGGCCACGCAGGCCAATGCCAGACTATAATATTTCGAATTACCGGAATCGGCACGCGAAGGAACCACTACAGGAGAAGTAGTACCTCGCAACATACCTGCCATGTTGGCGTCACCAAACAATGACACCGTTTTATAGAATGTATTTCCCGACTCGATATTGGGAAAGATCAACAAATCCGCATGTCCCACCACCGGCGAGCTGATTCCTTTCACCTCACCGCTATGCGCATCACATGCCGTCTTCACATCCATGGGTCCGTCCAAGTACATGTTTCCGTAAGCACCGGCGGCGGCACGTTCCTTTAAAGTCACATAATCCAGTGTATGAGGGAATTTCTCGTTTACTTTTTCCGTACAATGAATCAAGGCCACACGGGGAGCTTCTATTCCCATGCGGCGGCATACCTCCAGATCATACCGCAGCATCGCCTCGAATTGTTCCAAGGTAGGACGGGGAATGACCGCTGCATCCGAGAAGAACAGCAATTTCTTGTACATCGGGATCTGTGCCACCGTGATATGGCTCAGCACATTCCCTTTCGGCAGGATACCATGTTCCTTATTAAGCACGGCCCGCAATAAATTATCCGTATTGATAATCCCTTTCATCAACACGTCCGCATGTCCCTCACGTATCAGCGAAACAGCTTCCTGGGCTGCTTTATCGGGACTTGTCGCCTCGTATACTTTCACATGATCCGGATATTGAAGGCGGATATATTCCGAGTTCAGCAAATGGGGCGTATCCGCCACCAATAAGAAATCGGCAAGCTTCGTGCAAACTGCGGGTTATAACGTATTCGGTATGAGGGTCATTGGGGCAAACAACCACCACACGTTTCCGCTCTTTCAACGAACGCAAACGGCATATCAGCCGGCGAAGTCTTGTATAGGTTCCATGGTCATTAGATTTTTAGCAAATATGAAAAATAAATCTGAATTTATCCCTATCTTTGCTTAGTTTCTATGAATAATTTAACTTATGAAAACGTTTCAAACATTTGACATTTCAGCCGAGTACGATGCCATACACCGCACCTTTCCCTGCCACAAAGATGCTCCAGTCATAGGGCTTACCGGAAACTTCCAGGAAGGCGCATGTACTTTGCTGGAAGGATATTTCACTTCCATTCTGAAAGCAGGAGGTATTCCTTTCATTATTCCTCCTGTTGACGAAACTAACAGTTTGATAAACTCACTGAATGCATTGGATGGCTTGCTACTGACCGGCGGTGCGGATATCAATCCCTTGTTCCTTGGAGAAGAACCGATAAAGGAATTACACAGCATAAATCCCCGGAGGGATCGTCAGGAGTTATTGCTTGCCAAACTGGCCGCCGACCGGCAGATACCGATTCTGGGAATATGCCGCGGCATACAGGTGATGAACGCCGCTTTTGGAGGCAGCCTGTATCAGGATATCCACGTACAGATGGAAGGGGAACGGATCAAACACGATCAGGATTTGGGACGGGGATATGCCTCGCATACGGTCCGGATAGAGAAAGATTCCTTACTCTATAAATTGTTTGAAACAGAAATATTGCCGGTCAATTCGTTTCACCATCAGGCGGTAAAGGAGGTTGCGCCGGGTTTCAGGGTAACTGCCCGCTCATCCGACGGAGTCATTGAAGCGATGGAATCTACCGAATGCAAGTCCATGATGGGAGTACAATGGCATCCGGAATGTTTCATTCTGGAAAACAATACCTGTATGATGCCGGTATTCCACTGGCTTATACAGGAATCCACTTCTTTCAGAGAAGCCAAAAAACTTCACAACCGCATGATAACGCTGGATTCACATTGCGACACTCCCATGTTCTTCGATCAAGGAATAAACTTCGCCACCCGTGACAAGAAAATCCTGGTAGACCTGCATAAGATGACGGAAGGACATCTGGACGCAACCATCATGGTGGCTTACCTGAAGCAATTGGAACGTACCGATGAAGCCTTATCGGCCGCTACTGCCAAAGCAGACCGCATCCTGAACGAAATAGAGGAGATGGTTGCCAAGAACTGTACAGCCGTAGATATAGCATATACTCCCGCTGATCTGTGCCGTTTGAAAAAAGCAGGGAAAAAGGCTGTCATGCTGGGCATTGAAAACGGATATGCCATTGGCAAGGATATCACGAATGTAGAACGTTTCCGCCATCGTGGCGTGGTGTACATGACACTTTGCCACAACGGAAATAATGATATCTGCGGCTCTGCCCGTTATAATGAGGAAGGACTGGGCGTAAGCACATTCGGTGAACAGGTGATAAAAGAAATGAACCGTGTGGGAATGATGGTAGATGTTTCTCATGCCGGAGAGAAAAGTTTCTATGATGCACTGGCAATCAGCGGCAAACCGATCGTAGCCTCTCATTCTTCGGCCCGTGCCCTTTGCGACCATCCGCGCAATCTGACGGATGACCAATTGAAAGCATTGGCAGCCAAGGGGGGGGTGGCACAGGTATGTATGTATGGCGGATTCCTGCGCAAGAACGGAGAAGCTACCATCAAGGATGCCATCGAGCATCTGAACCACATGGTAAATGTCATGGGCATAGAACATGTAGGGATAGGAACCGATTTTGACGGTGACGGCGGCATCACAGGCTGCGCTTCGGCATCAGAATTGATAAACTTTACACGCCGGCTGCTGTTGGAAAGATACAGTGAAGAAAATATCCGCCTCATTTGGGGTGGAAACTTCCTGCGCGTTATGGAAGAAGTACAAAGAAAATAACGTAACTTTGCGGCGCAGCCCCTTCCATATAAAGGATAATGCACAAATAAATAACAGAAGAATAAGTATGAAGATAAGAAATGTTTTAGTAATCCCGTTCTTGCTGCTTGTATTGACAGCCGTTTCGTGCGGAAACAGTAAAAGCAGAAACGACCGGACAGAAACCGTAGACAAAGAAGTGATCAAGGCTCCCGAGTTCGATGCAGACAGCGCCTACCAGTACATTCAGGTACAAGCAGACTTCGGTCCCCGTGTTCCCAACACACAGGCGCACAAAGAATGTGGGGAATATCTGGCAGGACAATTGGAAAAATTCGGCGCAAGGTATACAATCAATATGCCGATCTGATAGCATACGACGGTACGATACTGAAATCACGCAACATTATCGGTGCTTACAAGCCCGAAAGTAAAAAACGTATCCTGCTTTGCGCCCATTGGGACAGCCGCCCGTATGCCGACAATGATCCCGACCCGAAGAATCACCATACTCCTATACTGGGAGTGAATGATGGTGCCAGCGGTGTGGGGGTGCTGCTGGAAATCGCCCGTCAGATACAGAAGGAACAACCTGCCCTAGGTATAGATATCGTATTTTTCGATTCGGAGGATTATGGAATTCCCGAATTTTATGACGGCAAGTACAAACAGGACACTTGGTGTCTTGGATCACAATACTGGGCACGTACCCCACATGTTCAGAACTATAATGCACGCTATGGAATCTTGCTGGATATGGTAGGAGGAAAAGATGCCACGTTCTATTATGAAGGTTACTCGGCCCGCACCGCCCGTTCCGAAATGAAGAAAATCTGGAAAAAGGCACATGAGCTGGATATGCAAATATTTTGTAAAAGAAGACGGCGGTGAGACGGTGGACGACCATATCTATGTCAACAAGTTGGCGCGTATCCCGTGTGTGGACATCATTAACTATGATGCCGACAATCCGCAAAGTTCTTTCGGCTCTTTCTGGCATACGGTAAACGATACGATGGAAAACATTGACCGTAACACGCTGAAAGCGGTAGGACAAACAGTGATGGATGTGATTTATAATGAGAAATAAATGATAAAATAATGAAAACAATAAACGAACTTCAGAACGAAGTGATAGAAGAGTTCAGTGATTTTGATGACTGGATGGACAAGTATCAATTGCTCATAGATTTGGGTAACGAGCAGGAACCACTCGCCCCCGAATATAAAACAGAACAAAACCTGATAGACGGTTGCCAGAGCCGCGTATGGCTGCAAGCCGATATGGAAGACGGCAAAGTGGTGTTCCAGGCGGAAAGTGACGCCTTGATTGTAAAAGGTATCATTGCCCTGCTTATCAAAGTAGTCAGCGGACATACTCCGGATGAAATATTAAGCAGTGATTTATACTTTATAGAGAAGATAGGTTTGAAGGAACATCTGTCGCCCACCCGCAGCAATGGCTTGCTGGCAATGGTAAAACAGATGCGTATGTATGCGCTGGCTTTCAAGGCAAAAATGGCGAACTAGTGATTAGTGGTTAGTGATTACTAACCACTAAAAATCATCGTCCCAGCCGCTTGGTATCGACATCGGTACGTTTCTTCTCTTTGTATCCGCCGAATTTATAGAGGAATGAAAATGTAAAGCTACGATTGTCCCAATTCATTTCTGTCCGGTTCCGTTGCTGCCCCCACGCCAGCCGGGTGGTCATATTCGATGTATTAAGAATATCATTTCCTTTCAATATCACCTTCGTCTTTCCATCCGGAGAAGCCCACTGAAGTGAAGTCGAAACATTACAAATAGGACTTAAGTTATACACCCCTTGTATGGCACGTGATTGGTAAAAACCAGCAACGTACCTATGATATTCGGTTTCTTCGATAAGATGAATGTGTTTGTGGTATTCAGAATGACGCTGAATTTATGCCGGTTGAATGCAATATCATGGAAATGGCTGTTCTTGTCATGAGAGAACAGGCCGAAAAGCAAAAATGCGCCCGTTCCACCATGTACTCACTTTATAAGAAGCCATAGTCTGTATGGTCCATCTTTTCTGAAAATCATAATTCACAAACTGATTCACCTCCGCCAGACGGTCGGGCAATTGATAAGGGAGCTGCACAAAGTAATCGGGTGTGTAATTGTAATTCACCCCTATCATATATCTATTCTTATACAGATAATTCAAGTCGAGCGAATAATTGGAACTTTGGCTTCAGGTCGGGATTTCCATGAGCCTCGGTATAGCTGTCCACATACTGTATAATAGGTTGCAACTGCCAGTAAGCGGGATATTTACGATTACTGGTGAAAGACATTTGCAAGGTATGTCCATCTGCCGGAGTATAAGTTGTGTTTACAATGGGATACAGCATCCAGCTATGGCGTTCCCCGGCATGATAAAGCTCTGCGGCCAAGGAAACTTCGGCAGAGAACTTCTTCCCAAAACTATGTGAAGCGCCGGTGTACATATTCAGAGTATATTCTTTTCGAAGCAGTTTCTCGGAATTATCGGGAATCAAGGCTCCTGTTTCACCATCCCGATAGAACTGGTAGCTGTTATCGTGTGTGGCAGTGTACTTTACACCATAATTTATCTCGGTTCCACCTTGCAAGGAATGAAGCTGGTTGGCATAGAATAACCAGCGGTTGATACGTTGGTTGCTGTCATAATTCAATGTCCGGCTGACATCCTGCATATCTTTCTCCAGAAAGGTCTGTGACGGATTGGAGAAAAAAAGGAAATCCATTCCTGCCGAAAGGCCGAAAGAAGATTGATAATCGGCCGCCACATTATGTAACTGGCGGTCACCGTCATCCGTTTTATCACTGTGGGCTGTTCCACGCATTTTTGTACAGTCCTGCCCATAGCGGTATTGTGTATTGTAAACCACACTCAACAAGTTCTTCTTCCCGAAATCATAATCCGCCCCCAAGCGGAGGTTATGCCGGCCGCCATACCCTTTAGCCTCTGTTTTCAAATCCAACTCGTGTACGTCCCCCGCCATAGTGTGCCATGACTGTTTGTCCAATCCGAAAGTGGTATGTTTGAACCCGTATGAATACATCACATCCGCCGAAAAGCGCCGGGAAGTGTAGAGCAAATTTCCACGGCCTGCAATGTCTTCCCTGCGGGACTGTTCATACATAGCCGCCACTTCACCGGACCAAGAAGGCTTCTGCCCGATATTCGATTTTAGAATAACATTCACCATGGCTCCACGAATGCGGTAACGTGCCGGAGCAGCATACATGATTTCCGCTTTCTCCAGACGACTGACAGGGGTATTCTGAAGCACGGACTTCAAATCGTCCTTGTCCAGTGTACTTACTTTTCCATTTACTACCAAAGTAATACTGCGCCCCCCCAAAGTGAGATTGCCATCTTGTTCCACGATGCCGGGCAGTTCCTTTACCGCCTCGTAGGCGTTATTCACCGGAAGCCGCTCTACCATACGGGGTAAGTCATAGACCAGCTTTCCCCGCTCGGCCTTTACCACCGGACGCTCCCCTTTGACCAACACCTCCGGCAATTGTTGGAAAAGGCTGTCCATATAGGTATAATTCACATCATTCTGCGCTTGTGCCGCAAATGCCGACAAGCATAAACAAAAGATAATCACTGTCCTCATCATCGTTTTATTTTTAATGTCCATGCAAAGTAAAGGTGAAAAATGTGCCGTATGTGTTACCGCCGGCTTATGAAGTCTTATTTAGTGTTATCAAAAGAAAGAGAATACTTATTTTGTACCTATTTTTGCCAAACCATGAAGATACCGTTTAAAGCCATAGCCGCATTGATTATCCTTTCGCTGATAGGCGTCTTTGCCTATCAGGCATATTGGTTGACAGGATTATACACCTCGATGAAGAAGGATATGGACAATTGCCTGATAGAAACATTACAGGTGAGTGACTACAATGAAATGATGGAACGGTGCGACTCCGTGAAACGAAGCAACGAAACCATAAATGGCTATATCGAATCCAGTATCAATCTGGACAGCAGTGCTTTGATTACCAAAGTTATAGAAACCGAGCCTTTCAAACAGCAAAAAAGATTTGGTCTGGAAATCAATGAACCGGTATCTACTACCATCGACAAAAACGGTACACTGGAACTGCTCACCAAATACTTCCAACGGGGTATCCACAGCCAGCTGGACCTTTTCACGGAAATCAACCTGCACACTTTCGACAGCCTTTTTACAAGGACACTTGCCATGCGCGGAATCATCTACCTGCCTCACCGCATCGAAATAGTGAATTTACGTCAAGACAGCACGGTCGTACAAGGACTCAGCTCACCTCAAAAATACAGGCCGGGCAAAGAAGCAGTGAGCTACTATTACAATTATGACTTGTACAACAAAATGGCATACCGGTTATGGGTGGAACCGACAAATACCATCGTCTTGCAACAAATGAAGGGGATACTTTATACCTCTTTCTTTATCATTATTATATTGGGGGTATCATTCTGGTTTCTTATCCGTATCATCTTAAGGCAGAAAAGTGTAGAAGAAATGAAAGAGGACTTCACGCATAACATTACTCACGAACTGAAAACTCCGATAGCCGTAGCCTACGCCGCCAACGATGCATTACTGAACTTCAACGGAGCAGAAAACCTGACGAAACGACAGAACTATCTTCAGATTATCCAAACCCAGCTGAAACAGCTCAGCGGACTGGTGGAACAGATCCTTCCATGAGTATGGAGCAACGGAAGAACTTCCGTCTGAACTATGAACCTGTCGAACTGAGGTCTATGTTGGAAAATCTGATAAGTCAACATAGATTGAAAGCTGATAAGCCGACTGAGTTCAAACTCATTATGGAAGAAAACATAACCCTACGTGCAGACCGCTTGCACCTGTATAACATGATCAGCAATCTGATAGACAATGCTATAAAATATTCCGATGAAAAGGCATATATTTACATTTCTGCAATACGCTGCAACAATCCATGCAACGGTGACCGTAACGCTTATGTGATGCTAAAGATACAAGACAAAGGAATAGGTATTCCTGCCGACAGACAAAAACATCTGTTTGATAAGTTTTATCGGGTTCCGACCGGTAATCTGCATAATGTAAAAGGATATGGATTAGGACTTTATTATGTAAGAACAATGATAGAACAGCATAAAGGAACTGTTTCCGTGGAAAGCAGCACAGGAAAAGGCAGTACCTTTACACTTAAAATTCCCGAATAAGCAAATGGAAAAGATACACGTTTTATTAGTAGAGGATGAACAGACTCTTGCCATGATTATCAAGGACACACTGGAAGAACAGGATTTTATCATTACTACCGCCGGAGATGGTGAAGAAGGCTTAAGAAAGTTTTTCGAACAGAAACCGGACGTATTGGTAGCCGATGTCATGATGCCCCGTATGGATGGCTTTGAATGGTACGCCGCATCCGCCAATCGGATAAAGCAACCCCGGTATTATTCCTCACCGCCCGGTCTGCCATCAATGATGTAGTAAAAGGATTTGAACTGGGAGCTAATGACTATCTGAAAAAACCATTCGGTATGCAGGAGCTTATTGTACGCCTCAAAGCCTTGATGCACAAAGCTTTTGTGGAAAAAGAAATAACCAATACCTACACCATCGGAGGATATCAGTTCAACTCCGTCACCCAACAACTGGATTTTGCAGGGAACATACAAGAACTCTCCCACCGGGAATCGGAAATCCTAAAACGCTGTGTGAGAACCGGAATGAAGTGGTGAACAGCCAAAGCATCTTGTTGGAGCTATGGGGAGATGACAGCTTCTTCAATTCACGCAGCCTGCATGTATTTATTACGAAATTACGCCATAAACTGTCCAAAGACCAAAGCATACGGATTGTGAATGTAAGGGGAATAGGTTACAAACTGATTATAAACTAACACTTCTTCCCTCTAATCAAGACTTTCTGCCCGCCGGACAAGGTAGTGGCAAAGATATAATCATCTCCTCCCTCTTTCAGTTTCAAACGTTTGCGAAGTTCCGCAACCGATAATGGAAAGTTGCGGATCGTAATATTCGCCTTGTCCATATCCATCAAGAACGCTTTCAATTCCTTTTTTCCAAAACCCGATACGGCCTCAACCCGGAAACGACGTCCCGGAAAATCCGGAACCAAAGAAACAGAGGTATATAAATGGCTGTTGAGGTGAAGTTTCGCCACAGGATAGGTTTGTGTGAGAGAACGAAAAGCACCGGCTTTCAATATAGCGGCATTCGGTTCATACAAATAAGTTCCGACTTCATCGGCCAAAAGACAGGGCGATGTTTTTTCCCGCTTCAAGGTAAAGGTGTAATGCCGGCTCTCCCCGTTGCCTACAATATGTTCGCAATGGATGCTTACCTCCGATGAAACGGACTCTTTTTGCAGTATCAGCAATAACTCCTTGCACTCGTTATTCACAGCGACAATGTGTACCGCACGAACTGTTTTCAACTCGTTCAATGCCAATGACAGATCCAGCATAGGCGATAATTTCACCATCACTTTCTTTGCCTTATCAACCAGCAAAGGCTCCAAAACAGTAACATCCGGCTCGCAATCAGAGATGGCAACCGTCTTTCCACCGTGTCCGTCTCTTCTGGCAGGGTCTAAAAACAAGCAATCTACCGGAAGCATTTCCTGCAAATAGGATACCCCGTCCCGGTTGTGTATCCGAATGTGCCCCAACCCCAACAAAGGGAAATTATGCAAAGCCAGCTCACAAAGTCCTGACTGCCTTTCCACATAATCAGCCTGCTTGAAATTCCGGGAGATAAAGCTGCAATCAATACCGAACCTCCGGTTAAATCGGCAAAAGTATCGCCTTCCAACAAAGAGGCCTTATACAAAGCAGTTGCTTCGGAAGAACATTGCTCCATAGACAAATGAGGGGGATACCATAATGCAGAAACCGGATACCATGAAGGTATCTTGCGGGCCGCCACCTGCCGTCCGGCAATTTGTGTGACAGCTGCCGCCATGTCTACATCGGGATATTTCTTACTTTGCAAAGCAAGTGTACGCGTATCGTCCTCTCTGTGTTCTTCGATGAAATGGAGTGTTTTTGTTGATATTTCCATCCTTTATCTAATTACTTTATAGTTCCGTTTTGCCTCTTCACGACTGCGGAAGTTGAAATGCCACCACTCACTGCGCAAAGGTTTATAACCCGCATCCGTCATGACCCGGCGCAGCAGCAAACGGTTTTTCCGTTCCTGCGCTGTAATGATTCCCTGCTGTACCATTGCCGCCTCGGTATCTATGTGTGCTTCCTTGCCCAAATGATCCACCTTGGTCCCCATAGGCAAAGGATTTCCTTTTTCATCTGCAATACTCACATCCACCGCCAAACCATAATTATGCAACCCTCCTCCCCGGGCCGGATTGGATACATATATATTTTGGGAAGTACCTTTTACCACATTCCACATTTTCTGCTGCACGGACATGGGACGGGCGGCATCATAAATAATCAGAGAATAACCGGGATACAACTCTTTCAACCGCTTTTGCGCTTGCAACAAGGCTTTGGCAGCCTCGGGATGAAGATAGGCCTCCTGCAAATCCTCATAAAGGACTTTCCCGGTAAAATTGTCGGCACGGGTATACATCAAATCTATTTTCAATGTCGGTCCATCCGGCCTACATTCACCAATCCCAAAGAATCAAGATAATGCTCCATCCTGCTTTGCGAGAAAGCGGGACAGAGCATTATCAGCAATGATATAAAAATAAAAACAGACTTCATCTACAGCGGTATCTTTCTTACTATTATAATACAGACCTCAGTAACTCAGGAATCTCAATATTACAGCATTCCATCTCCTTCAGTATTTTCTTTCCTTCCGCCGTAAGCGAGAAATACATCTGGCGTTTGTCACAATCTCCCAAATTACGCTCTATATAGCCTTTATCCTCTACAGACTGATAACCTTAGAAGTATTCGAATTAGAAAGCCCCAATTGCTCTGCTATCTCTCCCGAGGACAGGCGTTTCTTTCTGGAGAGACAGCACAGCAACATTCCTTCGTTCAGACAAAGGTGGTGCGCCTTTTCAAACCGTGTTTCAAATTCTGCAATAGCGCGATAGAGATCTCTTATTTTACATAAAGTTTCCATATTGCTCTTTCTTCTTGATGCTATTGCACAAAAGTACTTATTTTTTCAATAAAAACTCATCAATAGCCTTTTTAAATGACGCTTTGGGCATAGCCCCCTGTGCCATCTCCGGCTTTCCTTCCATGGGGATGAACAGAATGGACGGAATACTCCGTATACCAAACGCGCCTGCCAGTTCCTGTTCTTTCTCCGTGTCCACTTTATAAATCACAATCTGGCCATCGTATTCTTTTGCCAATTCGTCCAAAATAGGAGCTACCATTTTGCAAGGACCACACCAGTCAGCATAGAAATCCACAATAGCCGGTTTGTCACCTTCATATTTCCACTCTTCCGGGTTTTTCTCGAAATTATATACTTTCGCCAAAAATTCAGCTTTAGTCAAATGTATGACCTTTCCATTTCCTTCTGTTGCCATAGTTTCTTCTTTTACAGGGTTATTATTACTGCTTCCTCTGCCGCAAGCTGTTGTGGCAGCCAGCACAAGGGCTAAAAAAAATAAAATCGTTTTATTCATACTTATTCCTCCTTCTTTATCTTTCTATGCTCCGGCATAAATGAACTGAGCAACAATCCCCATTGCCGCCCCCAAATGGAACTGTTGACAGGAGAAGAAGTGATAGGCAAGTCCCAGTGGTGCAACCTACATACCGCCAATACAAATATCCTCCTACCATTCCTGCCACAATACCAAGCAATGTCCATCCATACCTTTTATAAACTCTTTTTCATACTCTTCTTCATAATTAAAACCGGACTCTGTTATGTTATCTCCTTTAATTATTTCCTCAGGAAACTTTTTCCAAATATATTCCATACTTTCCTATATAACAAATTTCCTTAGGAAAATATTTAAATAATAACTTTCCTTCACGATTCGGCACCTACATTTACACAATATTCAGCAACACAAAAGGTCAAATCATTATACAACAACTATTTCCCGGCCCAAGACAGCACCACAGGACTCTCTACACGCACTCCGTATTCAGCCGCTTTTTCCAGTATATTCCTCGCCAACTCAGGCTTCTGATCATCACTAGCATAACGGAAATAGCTTCCGCCGCCCGCACATGTGCCGCATCGGGCATCGGGAAAGCACGCTCTTCAGGAATTCCGAAATCAGAACTGCTCAGTTCTCTACGCTCTTCGGCATCCAACCGGTCTGATTCTACTGGTTTCATAAACTATAAGGTTTTAAAGTGAATAATCTTCATAAGAAAACAGAATGAATGGAATAAAGATGGCAGGAAAGTGTTAATCTATCACATTTTTCACGGATTACTTAAAATAAGAAAACTATTAATGCTGTTATTTCCAATGATTTATTATTTTTGTACCCACCTAGATAAACACAATGACCATGAAAAACAAACTATATTTTATTATAGTAGCCACGCTGCTGTGTCCAACATCGCTATATGCACAATCCGGCACTGACAAACGATCCGTTCTATCCTTTCAGACAGGTCCTACCCTCTACACCGGAAAGCTGATAGGAATAGCAGGATATTCCTCGAATTTGCGCAACGGCATAGGTTGGTCAGGAAGTTATACTTACCTGGTAGGAAACAAGCCTGCCATTAGAGCCGGATTCGGAATACTTTATCAAGCAGCCGGTATACAGGCAACACGACAAATACCACAGACAAGATTCAAACACACTATTTTGCTCCACAGTTCTCCCTGCATTGGCTGAAACAACAATTCGATTGGTATTTTACTACCGGAACCGGATACCAGTTATATAAAGACGACAGTATGGTATATGATAAACCACGAAAAGTATCCATGAACAAATGGGCGGCAAACTTTGGAGTAGGCGGAGAATACCACCTTTTCACCCATTGGGGGATCAGTGCAAGGATAAGCTATATCCTGGCGTATTCCGGTGAATATTCCGTCCGCTACCATCATAAAGAATGGATGGTACAACCACATTATCCGATGAACGGTTCGGATGACATTTCTCAATTATCTTTCTCGGCAGGTATTAACTATCACTTTTAAAAAATTCAGACCATGATTAAATATCTTAGTACAATAGTATTAACTGTCGCGTTATGCTGTGCCTGCGATGGAGAAGACTTTTCAGCAGATCCTACTCTCATGCCACCTGCCACTCAGACAGGCGCCAATACCTTTGGCTGTCTGATAGACGGCTGGTATATACAGGACAACGCTATGGACCGGACCATAAAGCATCCTACTATCCTGCTTATAATGAAGATGAAAAAGCAACAGTCCATGTATACGTTGGTAGATGACAATACGTCTATTTCTTTCAATATCATTGACCCGAAAGAAAAAATATCACCGTTTACAGTGATATTGAAAAGATGGATAATGACCAGACTATCTATACCGACGCCGTATTCAAAGATGGTAATAAACAAGAAGAAAGACTGGAAGACGGCATTGTCAATATTACCCGCTTTGATTTGAACAACAGAATAATCAGCGGAACTTTTGAAGGAAGAAGAGTGACAGAAGGGCGTTTTGATTTAACATTCTAACATATACCCGTTGACAACTTAAGCTCAGCTTGCCAACGGGTAAATTAATCTCTTTTTTTATTTTATCCTATCATACTGATCGTTCGCACTAATCTCCGTGTATTTAGGCGCATCAATCATTTCCACCAAAGCACGTAACACAGGCCCTTCACCCATCGGATCATTTTCCTGAGTGGGACGATTATAATAAAATACGGTGGAAGGCATAATACCTGTACCGACACAAATAGCCGTCACATCACCATTCTCTGAAATTTTTGACAACATTCCTTTGAATCCCTGCCATGCTACATAAATGAAATCCGGATGCAACCATCCTTCCTTCACACCTTTAGCTATGCCAAATACAAACATAGAACTACCGGTAATTTCTTCATAAGAATCTTCTTTATCCAACAACTGATGCCACAAACCGTTTTTCCCTTGATACCGCGCTACTCCACTAGCCTGCATCTGGAAATTCTTTATCACATCCTCACGCATGGGATGATTTTCCGGCATTCTTGCCAACAGATCGCTGTCGCCATAAAAATCCATCCATTGGCCCGGGACCAATGCGCCACTCCATGTTCCTTATTATCCGTATGATAGCAATGATAATAAATCTGTTTTTCAGGACACCACAAATATCGTGTATAATTCAATATCTGATTGGCCGCATCATCAAAATACTTCTTTTCACCAGTAACCTCTCCCATTCGGGAAATAAAAGACACCGCCATAAACGCATCATCTGCCCAAATTGTATTTTCATGAGGCCATAAACGGGCTATAGTTCCATCGGCCAAACGAGGTTCTGAAACCATAATATGATGATTGGTTGTTTCAATATATTTTTGAAAAGCATCATCTGGATGACGCTGGTTCAAAGTTATCAAACTAGCCCCCATAGGACCGTTGTCATCCAAACGCTTGTTTCTATAAATCATATGCCAAGTAAGACGGGGAACCGCTCTCCATCCTCCTTCACGGAAAGTCTTATCATACAAACGATGAAAATAGGACTGGTTAGTCTTATCAAAAATGAACTTCATATTCTTCAGCACATAATCCTCATATTTCCGGTTCTGTATTTTATCACCCAACTCCATCAAAGCCATATTTGTTACTCCGTTTGTGTAATGCCAATTCAAATATTTACTATTGACACGCATATCCGGGTTTAAAGAAACATTATCCAAAGAAGTGTATACTTTACCTGTTTTTACATCCTTGAATTCATAAACCGTAGAAGCAACAATACGATCGGCTATCTTTATAGCCATCTCTTTAGCCACAGCATTGTCCTGTGCCAATAAAGGAAATAATCCCATTGCAAACAATAAAATGCCTGCACAACCATAACGTTTAACCATACAACCTAAATTAATTTTTATTTTTATACTAACAACCTCTATATTCCACCGAAATAAAAAGTCCGGCTATCTTTAATATTCTTCAAAGATAAAGCCATCTTCCCGTTTCGTACAAATTTTCATCCTACTTTTTAAGGGTAATATCCACATTTTCAGTTTTAGAGTATATAATGTGCTCATGATTTTATACTAAGAGAAAGAAATTCTGTTCATGATTCCTGTAACAAGAGTAACAAATGTAAATCTAACTCATTATCAACACGCTAATTATTTCTTGTGTAAGTTCTGAGAATCAACACTGAATTTATTATGTAAATTTACTAAAATGTTTGCATGAAAGGTTTAGCTCCACACACGCTGCAAGTTTTTGAAGCTGTTTCTAAGTTGGACTGCATCAAATCCTATCTCTTGGTAGGTGGCACTGCCTTGTCATTGCAAATGGGAACTCGGCAAAGTGAAGACTTGGACTTTATGAAATGGCGTACCTCTAAAACAGAGAAAATGGAAGTGGCATGGTATCAGATAGAGAAACAATAGTGAAACAACAGCTATATATTAGGAGTAAATCAACCAAGAGCAACAGATTTATATCTGGAGGATCTGCAAACAAAAAAGGCTGTATTCCGTTAGGATCAGCCTTTTAGTTTGTGGACCAGCCTGGGCTTGAACCAGGGACCTCCAGATTATGAGTCTGTTGCTCTAACCAACTGAGCTACAAGTCCGTGCCACAATTTCCTGTTAGCAGGTGCAAAAGTAGTATATTCCCTTGAAACTTGCAAGATTTATCGCCCAAATTTTGATAAAAAGATTTAATTCCCTTATTCGTAAGGATATAAATTGTATTTTTGTGCACCATTAATTAATTTTGCTAAGCCGTATGGCACAAAAAAACAGGAAACAGCCCTAACAGGGCTTTCGGACAAAGAAGTCCTTATCAGTAGAGAGAAGTATGGGAATAACCTCTTGACACCTCCCAAACGTCCTTCCATGTGGAAACTTTATCTGGAAAAGTTCCGCGACCCGGTTATACGTATTCTTTTAGTCGCAGCATTCTTTTCCTTAGTGATTGCCATTATTGAAAATGAGTATGCGGAAACAATCGGCATTTTCTTTGCTATTTTTCTGGCAACCGGTATCGGATTCTACTTTGAATACGATGCGAATAAGAAGTTTGACTTACTGAACGCTGTAGGCGAAGAAACACCAGTTACAGTAATCAGAAATGGGAAAGTACGGGAAATTCCCCGTAAGGAGATTGTAGTAGGTGATATCGTAGTTTTGAATACCGGTGAGGAGATTCCTGCCGACGGAATCTTGCTGGAAGCTATTTCCCTGCAAGTGAATGAATCCAACTTGACAGGAGAATTAATGGTCAATAAAACCATCCATGAAGAACTATTTGATGAAGAAGCCACTTATCCCAGCAATGAAGTGATGCGTGGCACCACAGTAGTTGACGGACATGGAATAATGAAGGTAGAACGTGTGGGTGATTCCACCGAAATAGGTAAGGTAGCACGTCAGGCCACCGAACAAAGTGAAGAAGAGACTCCATTGAATATCCAATTGACAAAATTGGCGGGTTTCATCGGAAAAATAGGTTTTACCATTGCCACGCTTACCTTTATCGTTTTCACAGCTAAAGACCTTTACTCCTACCTCAGCGTAAATGAAATAACAGACTGGCATGGGTGGATGGCAATAGCCCGCATTGTATTGAAATATTTCATGATGGCTGTCACTTTAATTGTAGTAGCCGTTCCTGAAGGCTTACCGATGAGTGTCACCTTAAGTCTTGCACTAAATATGCGCCGTATGCTGAAAACCAATAATCTGGTACGTAAAATGCATGCTTGTGAAACAATGGGGGCCATTACTGTGATCTGCACCGACAAAACAGGTACATTGACACAAAACCTGATGCAGGTACATGAAGCGAAACTTGATGCCACCAAAGCAGATTTAATAGCTGAAGGGATCAGTGCCAACTCCACAGCTTTCCTTGAAGAAACAGGAGAAAACAAGAAACCATCCGGAGTAGGTAATCCTACTGAAATAGCCTTATTGCTTTGGCTAAATGAACAGGGCAAGAACTATTTGGAATTACGTGAAAATGCAAAAGTTATCAATCAACTTACTTCTCTACAGAACGTAAGTATATGGCTACATTAGTAGATTCACCTATCCAGCAGAAAAAGGTACTCTATATAAAAGGAGCTCCCGAAATTGTGATGAGAAAATGCAACCTCTCTTCCGAGGAACAGGCTCATTACAATGCCGATCTGCTGGCCTATCAGAACAAGGCAATGCGTACTTTAGGATTAGCTTATAAATTTATCCCCGAAGACTCCGGTAACGATTGTGCCGAACTAGTCAATGAAGGGAATATGATTTTCCTAGGTATCGTAGCTATCAGCGACCCTATTCGTCCGGATGTACCGGAAGCCGTACAGAAATGTCAGTCGGCAGGTATCGGTGTGAAAATTGTTACAGGCGACACCCCGGGAACAGCTACCGAAATTGCCCGCCAAATAGGGCTATGGAAACCTGAAGATACAGACCGGAACCGCATAACAGGGGTAAGAGTTTGCTGCATTAAGCGATGAAGAAGCTCTGGACCGCGTACTTGACTTGAAAGTAATGAGTCGTGCGCGTCCTATGGACAAGCAACGTCTGGTCCAACTGTTACAGCAAAAAGGAGCCGTAGTAGCAGTAACCGGAGACGGAACAAACGATGCTCCTGCACTGAATCACGCTCAAGTAGGTCTTTCTATGGGAACCGGTACGTCAGTAGCCAAGGAAGCAAGTGACATAACCCTATTGGATGACTCGTTCCACAGTATCGCTACCGCAGTAATGTGGGGACGCTCTCTTTACAAAAACATTCAGCGTTTCATCGTATTCCAGCTGACTATCAACGTAGTCGCATTAGCCAGTGTTTTATTAGGGGCTTTCTTTGGTACAGAACTACCACTGACCGTAACACAAATGCTTTGGGTAAATCTTATTATGGACACTTTTGCCGCCATGGCCTTAGCATCTATTCCCCCCAGTGCAGACGTCATGAATGAAAAGCCACGCAAGACCGATGATTTCATCATCACTAAAGCCATGCGTAAAAATATACTAGGTGTAGGCTTCTGCTTCCTTGCCATACTGATGACATTAATTGTCATTATCAAACAGATGCCAGCAGATTTAGTAGGACAAGCTTTGACGCAATTCTTCACGATCTTCGTGATGCTGCAATTCTGGAATCTATTTAATGCCAGTGTTTTCGGGACCAACCATTCTGTATTCAAGGATTCCCGTCATGCATTAGGTATGCTAAGTGTGGCTATCATTATTTTAGTCGGACAAATTCTGATTGTCGAGTTCGGAGGTAAAGTGTTCCGTACCGAACCTATGAATTTCATGACTTGGGTTTATATTATCGCAGGAACGTCATTCGTATTGTGGATTGGTGAAATCTACCGTTGGATAAAACGAATACAGAAAAAAGACTAAAAAAGAGAATAAAGCACATAAAGAGTTATGGACAGTAAGATTAAAAATGTCGTTTTTGATTTAGGAGGAGTATTAATAAATCTGGATTTTGACAATTGCCTGAATGCTTTTCGTAAAGCAGGATTTCGAGATATAGAGAAACAGGATGCCAGTTCAGGGGAAAAGGTTTCTTTTCCCAATTTGAATTGGGTGAAATCAGCCCGGAAGAATTCCGGAAAGCCATTCGTAAGGAGGTCAGCGAAGCCCTGTCCGACCATGAAATTGATGATATGTGGAACCTGATGCTACTTGATATTCCTCGTGAAAAGCTGGACTTATTGCTAAAGTTACGCGAACATTATATGGTTTACCTGCTTAGTAATACCAACCGGATACATTGGGATTATGCCTGTGAGCAAATGTTCTGTTATCGGGGATTCCGTGTAAATGACTTTTTTGAAGATATTTTTCTGTCTTTTGAAATGCACAAGGCCAAACCGGAAAAAGACATTTATGAGCAAATGATGAAAGAAGCAAACATCTTGCCCGAAGAAACGTTTTTTTATAGATGACTCGGCAATCAATTGCCAGGCAGCAATATCGCTTGGCATACAGTCCTATCATTACCATATTGGAGAAGATTTAAGTTCACTTTTTGAATAATGAAAATAATATCAGATATAAACCATCAAACATTGCCTCCTTCAGTTGCCACTATCGGCTTCTTCGATGGAGTGCATCGCGGACACCGCTTTCTTATTAATCAAGTAAAAGAGGTCGCTGCCAAGGATGGGTTATATTCTGCATTGATCACTTTTCCTGTACATCCCAGACAAGTGATACAAACCGCTTATCGTCCGCAATTACTTTCTTCACCAACAGAGAAACTCGAATTATTGGAAACGATGCAAGTAGATTACTGCTTTCTTCTCCCTTTTACACAGGAACTTTCACTGTTTTCGGCTCGAGAGTTTATGCAGTTGCTACGTAACAAGTTCAATATCCATACATTAGTTATAGGCTACGACCATCGTTTCGGTCACAACCGCAGTGAAAATTTTGAAGATTATTGCCGTTATGGTGAGGAACTGAACATATATATAGTACGCGCGCGAGCTTACACAGACAAAGAGGGCAAAATCAGCTCTTCAGTCATCCGCCAACTATTAAAAGAAGGTGAAGTAAGTCAGGCTGCCAAATTCCTGGGGTATAACTACTATCTGGATGGAACAGTGGTAGATGGCTACAAAGTAGGCAGAAAAATAGGATTCCCTACAGCTAACCTGCAAGTGGATTGTAGCGACAAGTTAATTCCCTCGGAAGGAGTTTATGCAGTATATGTATATGTGGAAGGAAAAAAATGGGCAGGAATGTTGAACATAGGACACCGCCCTACTATCAATAACGGCAACAATTTAAGTATTGAAGTGAACATCCTCAATTTTTCGGAGAATATCTACCACAAAGAAATGCGCATTGAGTTCGTAAAGTATCTTCGCCCTGAAGAAAAATATGACACTATAGATGCACTCATTGCCCAAATGCATAAAGACCGGGAAAAAACGGCCAGAATTCTTCTCTAAATACAAGGGAGCATTGTACAGCCTTCCCCCTTTCAAACTACTCTTTCTACACATCTTCGTTTACAGTCAGTTTTGCCTGCTCGAAAACAGTTCATTCCATGTATTAGGGCAGACAAAAATCGCCCCTGCCAGTGAACGCAAACGCTATCGGAAGAATTAATTCACCGATACCAGTCACTTCTTGCATAAAATCTGTTTCTTCATACACTTCCATCCTACAAAGCACGAAAAAAGATATATTTTTATCGTTTTTCGATATTTTTTTTCGTTTTTCTTTTGTAGTATCAAAATAAGATATACATTTGCATATCGATAAACGATAAATGAATATCGAGAAACAAGAAAGAATAAACACAAACATTAAAACACGAAGTAAAAATGAAAAAGTCAGTATTAAAATCAGTTTTAGCAGCAATTGCAGTAGTAATGATGAGTTGTACAACAACAGCAAACGCACAAACAGGAAACACAAAGTACATCTACGGTCAGAATGACACAAACACAACCGTGTACACACTGAATGAAGACGGCAAAACATTGACACGCAAACTGAAGTATGAGTACAAACACGATGAAAATGGTCAGGTAATTGAGAAAAAAGCTTATCGCTGGGATGCTTACCGGGAACTGTGGAAGCCGGCCTATCTGCTTACCGTAACTCCCGGAGTCTATGAAATCAAACTCAACTACGCTGAATGGAACGCCAAAGAGAGCACTTTCAACCATAACAAACAAGAAAGTATTTACCGTGAAGGCAACAACGCAAACTTGTTGGCCGACACACAAAACAAAAAGTAATGGAAACTTTGAATGAAACACAAACCCAAAATAAGAATGCGACCAGCCTGTGGCAAACCATAGGAATGTACATAGGAATGATGGTCGGATTTTTATATCCGCAAATAGGATTAGGCTTGGGTATGCTTTTGGGAATAGCTTTGGGAAGACTGGTCCTGACCAAGATTCCTGTCAACACCCCACTGGCCCAAAGAGCACAACAAAAAAGCACAATTATCCTTATTTTAGCATTTCTTATCCTATTCATGAACCATTGGTACGTTCCATGCAAACATGCCATTGCTCACTTGATGAACTAAAAACAAATCAACCAAATTTAAAAGACAACCAGATGAAAACAACCATGATTTTGATCGCACCAAGGAGAAACCCAAGGATGCTTACTTAAAGAAACAGATACCCTCAGGACGGATGCGGAAGTCCGTCCTACCCCTTAATTCAAATCCATTTTAAACCAATAAACATTCTATTATGGGACGCGCAATTAAATTAGTACTTTATTACTTCGCTTATCAGTTAGCTTTCACCTTCCTGGTAGGCTTCGGCGGGAATTATTAAAGTGATGAACGAAATTTCAGAAAATGATAATCTGGCTTATGCGTAGGTAAGAATACAGCTCTATGACAGGACTCGTTATGGTACTGGCAGGAATAGCCATGATCTGGCACCTGATCTACTTTAAATACGTTCAATTCAACAAGACAAGCTGGACTGAAGTACCTGCAAAAACCATTTTATTGAGTATTCCCTTCATTATAGCAGCCATGTTCATCTGCAATGTAGCCAGCGAATTCATAGAACTGCCCAACCTAGTGGAAGACACATTCATAGGAATGAGCCGCAATGTATTCGGCATCATCGCCATTGCCGTCATGGCACCTCTGGTAGAAGAGTTGCTGTTCCGTGGAGTCATTGAAGGGCATTTCCTGCAAACCGGAAAAAGACCCGGTATGGCAATCCTCCTGTCAGCACTCATTTTCGGTCTCATCCATGTCAATCCGGCGCAAGTACCTTTCGCCTTCTGTCTGGGATTGGTATTCGGATGGCTTTATTACCGCACAGGAAGCATTATACCGGGAATGATAGGGCATTTTCTAAATAACTCCCTGGCTACCATTGCATGGCTACATCAACCCAAGAAGAGTTGAATGAAAAAACGGTTGATATGATTGGCGCCACACCTACTTACATCCTTTTGGCAGCCGCCATAATCATCCTAGTCGGCATGTATTTCTATCTGAACAAACATTTGCCACAGCCGGGAACACCCTCTGAAATTACTAACACACAAGCATAAATGTAACAATGAAAACAAAACTCAACCTCTTTTGCGTCTGCGTACTTATCGCCTTGCTCCTTTCCACCTCAACGACAGTGAGCATCATGTTCCATTCTTTCACAAGTGCCTTTAAAGCCGGATACGAAAGTGTAGAAAAAGGAAAGGATATCCACATTTCCGATTATAAGATGATTTGCACCCTTCCTACCGATCTACTTGAAAAGACAGGAAGTGTAACCAATGTCAGGACAGGAGAACAGGCATCTATCATACCGATTATAAGCATGGTAGAGGCGCCAACGAAAGAAAATGATACCTTCCATGCACTAAACAGGATTGCCTCATTCATTTCGGTGATAGCGGGAATTTTCTGCCTGTTGCAGTTCTTTTATTTGATCAGAAATATCAATCGCGGTGATATCTTCAGCTGGAAGAATGTGAAGTTTCTGCGCAAGTTAGGATGGGCATTGATACTTTTGTTTATCTGCACGCTGCTACCATCGTGATTGGAAATTATGAAGCTTCGCAAGTGTTGCAACTCAACGGATGCGAGTTCTCCTATACCTTTGCTTTTTCCGATGCGACTCTCATTCTGGGATTCATTTCATTGCTGGTAGCCGAAGTATTTGCCATCGGACTGAAGATGAAAGAAGAACAAGATTTAACCATTTAAAAAAACAGAGCAGACTATGAACAAGTTCAGAATATTAGGTGTCATAGCCATTATAGCCATCATTGCAAACTTCTTTGGAGGATTGGATGAAAATTGGAGAGATTTCAAGAAAGGATTTGAAGATGGACATAACAGTGCAATGGAAATATATGAGCCTGGACGCCACATTATACCCCATCATGCAACCTCAGTCAAGCTGAATGTAGAGCCGTTACCTGAAACTACTGTCGATTCACTGAGCAACAACCGCGTGGACTGGACACTCCCCTACACAGTGACTGAAATAGAAACGTATGCCAAGCCATCGGCCTGGCACATCCTTGTCATGGGACTTGCCATACCCGGAATATTCCTTTTTCTCATCGGTTTCTGCTCATTGATCCGGTTGCTCATTTCCATCTCACGCCGCGAAGTATTTACATCTGCCAATGTACGGCGCCTCCGTTGGTTTGCATACACCAGTGCAAGCTTGGAAATCCTCATAGCTGTTGACGAATGGATTGTAGGAAACGCAGCAGTTGAGCAAATCAGTCTGCCGGGCTACAAAATCATCAGCTACGCCGGTTATTCTCCCGACTGGGTAGCTGTGATAATTCCCATTCTTTTTGCCGAGATATTTGCTATCGGGGCAAAAATGAAAGAAGAACAGGATTTAACCATTTAAGAAAAATGCCATGAAAGAAAAAAATACTTTCCCCTCAAAAAGAAAAAAGCATCTTTTATTTGATACTTTGCCTGATAGCTACTCTGTTTGTAAGTTCATTCATCTATTTCCTTGTGTTACATCCATTGTTGGACAACAAAATAGTGAGGATATCGATCAACATTGGATGGACTTGCTTCTGTCTGTATGCCTTTAAGAAACTGACGCAACGCCACACCCTTTGGTGGCGCGCAGTAGATGAGAACCCGAATAAACCCAAAATGAATTGATCTATGCCAATTATAGTAAATTTAGACGTAATGATGGCGAAACGAAAAATTTCGCTGGGAGATTTAGCCGAGAAGATAGACCTGACTCCTGCTAACCTTTCCATATTGAAAACCGGGAAAGCGAAAGCCATCCGTTTCTCTACCTTGAGGCTATTTGCAGGGAACTAAATTGCCAGCCCGGAGATATTTTAGAATATAGAGAAGAAGGTGAATAATATAAACAGCCACATATACAAACACTCTGATACCATAAAATTCTCATATCTTTAATCCGGATACTCTGACCGATAAAGCATTTCAATTGCCATACCGGCAGAGTATTTTCACCTTATACCTAAAATTTTCTTATCACTTCCCGACACGCTTTAGCCAATATTCCCTAAAAATACACTACTGATAAAAACAAATATTGCATAAGCACCATATAATCCCATGATTATCCGTATCTTTGCAGCGAATTAGATATTTGAAAATAAATGAAGACATTTGAAGAGTTAGGCGTTTCCCCGGAAATACTAAAAGCGATTAAAGAAATGGGATATGAGAATCCCATGCCGGTACAAGAAGAAGTAATACCGTATTTATTGGGAAACGGCAACGATGTAGTAGCCTAGCACAAACAGGGACTGGAAAAACAGCCGCATTTGGTCTGCCGCTTATCCAAAAAGTTGACGTAAAGCACCGTGCACCTCAAGCACTAATTTTATGCCCCACACGCGAATTGTGCTTGCAGATTGCAGGCGATCTGAACGATTACTCCAAGTACATTGACGGCTGAAAATCCTTCCCGTATATGGTGGTTCATCCATCGAAAGCCAAATACGCATGTTGAAAACAGGCGTACATATTATTGTGGCTACTCCCGGACGACTGATTGATCTAATAGAAAGAAAGGTTGCCAAACTAGAAACGATTACAGATGTAGTAATGGACGAAGCCGATGAAATGCTGAATATGGGATTTACTGATAGCATAAATGCTATCCTTGAAAAAGTTCCTGAAGACCGGAATACCTTGATGTTCTCGGCTACCATGAGTCCGGAAATCTCACGCATCGCCAAAAAATATCTGCATGACGCAAAAGAAATCACTATCGGTACCAAAAATGAGGGCAGTAAAAACGTCAATCACATAGCCTATTTAGTACACGCTAAAGACAAATATGCCGCATTGAAACGTATCGCGGATTATTATCCACAGATTTATGGCATCATTTTCTGTCGTACCCGTAAAGAAACTCAGGAAATTGCAGATAAATTAATACAAGACGGTTATAACGCAGACTCTTTGCACGGTGAGCTCTCACAAGCCCAGCGCGACTTAGTGATGCAAAAATTCCGCCAACGCCATTTACAGCTTTTAGTTGCTACCGACGTAGCAGCCCGTGGCCTAGATGTAAATGACCTTACTCATGTCATTAATTATGGCTTGCCCGATGATATAGAAAGCTATACTCATCGTAGTGGTCGTACAGGACGTGCCGGAAAAACAGGTATTTCTATTGCCATCATCAACCTGCGCGAAAAAGGAAAGATGCGTGAGATAGAACGAATCATCAACAAAAAATTTATCATGGGTGAGATGCCCAGTGGTAAACAAATTTGCGAGCAGCAATTGATTAAATTGATAGATGACATAGAAAAGGTAAAAGTAAACGATGAAGAAATTGAATCCTTCCTACCCGGAATCTATCGTAAACTGGAATGGCTTTCAAAGGAAGATCTGATAAAGCGCGTGGTGTCAATGGAATTTAACCGCTTCTTGGAATACTATAGTAACGCTCCGGAAATAGAAATTCCCAGCACAAATGACCGTCGCAGCGAACGTGGCTCCAAAGAACGCAAGGATCATGGCAGTGCTCGTGAAAAGACAGAGCGTAAAGCAGAAAAAGGATACACCCGTCTATTCCTGAATGTAGGAAAGACAGACGGTTTCTATGCCAACCAAATCATAGAACTGATTAACCGCAACATGAAGAAGCAACGTACTACCATCGGACGAATAGACCTGATGCAGAATTTCTCTTTCTTCGAAGTAGCAGAAAATCAGGCACAGGACGTGATTAAAGCATTGAACAAGGTTAATCTGAATGGCGGCCGGAAAATTGTAGTAGAAGTTGCCGGTGACAATAATGGCAAAAACGACAATGGCGAACGCAGAAGCAGTGCAGCAAGGAATGCTTCATTCGGCAAAAAAAAGTGACAGGTCCAATAAAAAAACGACCTCAAAAGAAGGAAGACCCAGCCGTGCGGAACGTGGCTACATTGAAGAACGCGGTCCCAAAACGAAAGACGACTGGAAACAATTCTTTAACAGCGATAACAATAAGAAAAAGAAATCCAAGAAATGAGGAAGCCAACTTCATGAAAGAGAATTGGACATAGTAGAAATATGCAAATAACATCCACTTCTCTCGAATAATAGCGGAGCAGGCAGAATTGAAACAACCTGTCATTTCAAGGACATTCCGCAAATAACACGATAAATCCAACTGACTTATAATGAATCAGTTGGATTTATCGTGTTATTCAAAAAAAGATTTACCGAATATCCTTGTTTACATCGAATTAATATTAACAGTTTTTTTGCCATCTTTCCGGATGAAAGATTATATGACAAACTATCGGAACTTTGACATACCCAAGCTTCCTGTCATTTCATACTTTTCTTTTAGTCTGTCAATTTCAGTTCATCGATCAAACGGGAAGCTTTCCCATATTTTTCAATCATGTAAAGAACATAGCGGATATCCACCCCGATACAACGCTGCAAATTAGGTTCAAAAACAATATCTCCACTCATTGCTTCCCAATTCCCGTCAAAAGCAAGACCTATTAATTCCCCTTTTCCATTAAACATTCCACTACCGGAATTCCCTCCCGTTATATCATTATCCGAAATAAAGCAAACATTCATATTACCATCTCCGGTAGCATAACGTCCGAAATTCTTCCTTCTCAAGCATTCGACTACAGAAGGAAGCACATCGAAATCACTATCTCCCTTATACTGTCTTATCTTGTCAAAAATACCTTTTGTCGTCGTAAAATAAGAATATTCAATAGCATCTTTCGGTGAGTAACCACCCACCATGCCAAAACTCAGACGCATAGTAGAATTAGCATCCGGATAAAACACCCTATCTGCCTCCATCTCACGCATTGCTTCATTCAACAAACGTTCATTTTTCTCAATATTCATACTAGCTTCTTCCACCGACTGATTGAATTCATAAAATTTCACCAACATATCAATAGCAAAAGAAGCCGCAGGGTCATCAAACAAGACATAAGTAGTATCTCCCTTCACCACCTGTTCAAACCCATGCGGTGTCTTTAAAGAGGAACGAGCATACAAATCATCTACATAAGCTTGGTAATCACCTTTAAAATCTTTCTCTATCAATGGATAAACATCAGGTAAAAACTCCTTGCCTACCTCAGCCGCATATTCTTTCAACATAGCCACAAAGACTTGTTTATCCACACTTATATCCATATTGGCATAAATCTCCAACAATTGCCGCATATTACGTTCCAAATCACTCTCCTCTGCCTCAAAATCAAAATTCAGTACAGCCAAGCTGCCGTAATCAACTCCGGTCCATTAGCAAATGTTTCTCCAAAATATGCCATAGCCCGCGCCGCATTTCTACGATTACGATAATTCAGCTCCAGTTCAGTCAGAACCCTTGCATATTGCTTCGCTTATCAGGTTCCCGACGGATCCATTCTTGCAACTGGCGCTCCAAAGCTTGTTTTTTCTCTATCACTTTCAACTCTTTTACCGCTTGATTCATGCCTATACTATTCTTCCAATAGTTAGAGCTTTGTGCATACTTGGAAGCATATTTAATGCGGATATCATCACTTTTTTCCATTGCATTTTTCCAGATAGCCTGCTTGATGGTACGGACATTAATCATAGCGGTATTATCCGTATTAATCCTTTCGTCTATCCCAAATGAAGACAAATACCTGCTGGTAGAACCGGGATATCCCATAGTCATGCAAAATGAACCTTGTTCATACCCGCCCAAAGAAACAGGAGCAAAATAATCCGGATGATAAGGCACATTCTCCGGAGAATAAGCTGCCGGTTGATTATTCTGATCAGCATAAATACGGAAAACAGAGAAATCCCCGGTATGGCGGGGCCATACCCAATTATCTGTATCCCCGCCAAACTTGCCTACAGAAGAGGGAGGAGCAAACACCAGACGAACATCATAATAATCTTTATACACAGACAGATAAAACTCATTACCACCATAAAAAGGAGTTATCTCAGCACGCAGCAACGTATCATTCGCCACAGCTTCCTGAGCAAGCAATGTGGAAATAGAATCCACAATCAGCGCACGGTCATTTTCCTTTGTTCCGACTGGAATAGCTTGCAACACACGCTCCGTCACATCCTCTGTGCGTATCAGAAAACTGACAAATAAATCCGGATTAGGAAGCTCCTTACTTAAGGAGTCGGCTACAAAACCATCTCGCAAATAATCATGCTCCACAGAACTATGCTGCTGAATGGCATCATACCCACAATGGTGGTTAGTAAAAACCAAGCCATCCGGAGATACAACAACCCCCGAGCAAAAACCTCCAAAACTAACAACAGCATTAGCCAATGCTTTTCCTCCGGGATTATACAATTGTTCAGATGAAAGTTCCAATCCCATTTCTTTCATCACTTGTTGAGTTTGTTTGCTAAGGCAACAAGGAAGCCACATTCCCTCATTACCCCATATACATAAAGGCAGGAAAGACAGCAGCAATAGTAGTTTTTTCATGGTTTTACTCTACAATTAATTTAAGTTTTTTCGCCCCGACACGTGCCTTCAACCATTCGGAAATCTTTTCCTGTTCTTTTCCTACAGGTTTTTTACTGAATTTCATCAAGACTATTGTCAATGTGTCCGTTTGGGTTGAGTCTACCTGCAATTCCACAGTCTTCGCCATGGCTATAGCTTCTGCTGCAGGATAAGTACTTTAAGTTCGGGAATTATCTTTTTATCTACGGTATTGTATGCGGCATATACATTAAGTTCGTTTTCCAAAGACTTAATCTTTTCCTGCTGCTCCAGCAAACGTTTCTCACTATTCTTATAAAAGTCCTCCATCACTTGCGCCTTTATACTGCCAATATCCATCGCATCATTATTCATTCCTTGAAGAACAACCAGTTTGGTTCCTGCCAGATTAAAAAGTTTCAAGTTATCCCTTGCGGTTGCTATTTCTGTTTCCGAAACCTCATTGCCTATTAGCACAACACGTATTTCCTTCTTCTCGAAAGAAATCTTCCGGTCTATTACTTGGGTATTATTAAAATTCAGCTCCTCGTTGATAAAGTTGTTGGCAGAAGCTTCATAAATAGTACTTTTTACAATGCCATAAGTCAGATAAACAGCAGGACACATCGTAGCCAAAGTAATAAAAATAATATATTTCTTTACCAATTTCTCACGCTCCTTATCCACAAACTCCTTACGTTGGAAATGCATGACACGCACCCCGATAAAAGTAGCCAGACTGATAAATACTGAATTGATAAAATACAAATAGAACGCACCTAAAAAATAAAGTAAATTTCCGGTAGCAAGCCCGAATCCGGCAGTACACAAAGGCGGCATCAAAGCCGTAGCAATAGCTACCCCCGGAATAACATTCCCCTTCTCCTTTGTAGACAAGGCGATAATACCGGCCAAGCCACCGCATAAAGCTATAAGCACATCATATATAGTAGGAGAAGTACGTGCCAGCAACTCCGATTGCACTTCATCCAACGGAGTCAGCGAAAAATAAATCGTGGATGTAATCACACTAAATACAGTCGCCACCAAATAACTTTTCAGAGAACGTTTCAACAGTTCAAAATCATTCTGTCCGATAGCCAGCCCCACTCCCATAATCGGCCCCATCAGCGGAGATATCAACATAGCACCGATAATCACTGCCGTAGAATTCACATTCAAGCCCAATGAAGCAATAAAAATTGCGAATATAAGAATCCACAAATTAGTTCCTTTGAACTCAACACCGTTACGAATACTTTCTACAATCAAGCTTCATTATCCTTATCCTTGCGCAAATCAAGATATTCACCAAAGAACTGCTTTATATAAGGCACATTCTTCAAATCATTCTTCAGGTCACTCATAGCTATTTCTTTATGTATCGGTTTATAACAGGTATCTGCTGCAAGGGGAAGTCCGTTTTCACAATATATGCCACAAACAATAACAACAGTAATGTACGAACACCCAACAACAAGAATATATTTTGAATAGGAAGATAAACTGAAACAATGTAAAGTACCAGCGCTAACGCCACATAGTTACCTATCGCTTTCAAATCATAATTAATAGGATATTTTTTCTGCCCTACAAAATAAGAGAGAAGCATAGCTACTCCATATCCGGCAAAACCTGCCCACGCACACGCCATATAGCCAAACACCGGAATAAGGAAAATATTTATCAGGATAATGATACTGCATCCCACCAATGAAAAATAAGCTCCCCATTTTGTTTCATCAATCAGCTTATACCAAAAAGAAAGATTGAAATAAATACCCATAAAACATTTCGGCAGCCATGACAATAGGTACAACTTTAAGCCCTACCCAATAATCACGTCCTAAAATATAACGCAATATATCAAGGTAAAACATAACAGCCAAAAAGGCCAGCAAAGTGAAGATAATGAAAAACTTCATCGCTTTGGCATACATTTCCCGACTATCCTTTTCTTTACTCTTACTAAAAACAAACGGCTCGTATGCAAACCGGAAAGCCTGTGTCAGCATGGCCATTATCATAGCTATTTTACTGGCAGCCCCATAAATACCCAACTGGATGGTCGCCTCCGCCTTATCAGGATAAACAAACGGAAAAATAATTTTATCGGCTACCTGATTTAAGATTCCGGCAATACCCAGAATCAATATCGGGAAAGAATAATGCAGCATACGCCGCAACAACTCCCTGTCCAGCACATACCTGAAGCCCACCAATTCTTTCCACATACACAGCATCACCAAAGAAGTACAAGCCAGATTTATAGCAAAAGCCACTCCGACATTCTCTCCTTTCATACCTACAAAATAAGCGATATTCAAGGCAATGCTGGCAAAAATGAACAACAATTTCAATGCAGCGAACTTAACAGGGCGTTTCTTATATCGCAAATAAGCAAAAGGAATAGCTTGGAAAGCGTCCATTGCGACTACAATCAGCATCATCCCCATATACCACGGATGCTCTCCATATCCCAAGAAACCTGCTATGGGATGCAGAAAAGAAAGACAAACGATTAAAAACAAGAGCGCAGTCGCCCCTACCGAAAGCAAAGTAGTGGAATAGACGCGCATCGGATCATCCACCCCCTTATTGGCAAACCGGAAAAATCCGGTTTCCATACCATATGTTAAAAGCACCATCAGCAAGGCAGTTATAGCATACATATTGGTAATGATACCATAGCCCCCCGATTCCACAGGCAAAGCGTTGGTATATATCGGTACTAACAAATAATTCAGGAACCGCCCGATGATACTACTCATCCCATATATGGCTGTTTCCTTGGCTAATGCTTTTAATCCTGCCATCTTTTAATCATCAAATAATGTCTTCTGACTATTATAAATGCTCCGTCCCAGGTGCATATAGGCCAGTTCCGTGACCTCACGTCCACGCGGAGTACGTTTTAAGAAACCTTCTTTAATCAAAAAAGGTTCATAAACCTCCTCTATTGTTCCGGCGTCTTCACCCAAAGCGGTTGCAATAGTAGTCAGCCCCACAGGGCCTCCCTTAAACTTATCTATAATAGTACATAAAATCTTGTTATCTATCTCATCCAGTCCATACCTGTCAATGTTCAAGGCTTCCAAAGCAAACCGGGCAATTTCCACATCAATCCTTCCGGAACCTTTCACCTGGGCAAAATCACGGACGCGCCTCAACAGCGCATTTGCAATACGGGGCGTTCCACGGCTGCGCGAAGCAATCTCACCCGCCGCTTTCACGTCACAAGGCACATTCAATATAGTAGCTGAACGACGGATAATGCTTGTCAATACATCATCGTCATAATACTCCAAATGAAGATTAATTCCAAAACGGGCACGCAAAGGCGCAGTCAGCAACCCACTCCGGGTAGTGGCTCCAACCAAAGTAAACGGGCTCAACTCCAACTGGATACTACGCGCCGAAGGTCCCTTGTCTATCATTATATCGATACGATAATCCTCCATGGCAGAATACAGATATTCTTCTACCACAGGCTCAACCGATGTATTTCATCAATAAAAAGCACATCATTGGGTTCCAGCTGGTCAGTACTCCCGCCAAATCACCCGGTTTATCCAGCACCGGTCCTGAGGTCACTTTAAAACCTACTCCCAGTTCATTGGCAATGATATTACTTAAGGTCGTCTTGCCCAAGCCGGGAGGTCCGTGCAAAAGAACATGGTCTAACGCCTCGGCCCGCAGACGCGCCGCCTTGACAAAGATGCGCAGATTATCCACTACCTTATCCTGCCCGCTGAAATCTTCAAAATTCAGCGGACGTAAGGCATTCTCAAAATCGCGTTCCTTAGTTGTGAGCTGTTGCTCGCGTATATCAAAATTTTCTTCCATTTTTTTGTTTATGACACAAAGGTACAAAAGATATTATTATTATAGAAAGAAAGATGGAGGAATTCATTTTCAGTTCCTCTCTGGTCCTTCTTTTCAACATTATTATTGTATTAATTATTATTCATTATGGGAATTACATTAGGAAAGAAACAATTGAACAAAGGAAGAGTTTCGCTTTATTTGAATTACAGTTATAACGGGAAGCGCCGCAAAGAGTATTTGGGCATCATCCTGGACGCTCCTACCAGTGCAGAGCGAAGAGCGGAAAACAGAAACAAGGTACTAATTGCCAGGCAGATAAGAGCAAAGAAGGAACTAGAATTCTTATCTGTTGAATATCATCTGAACGATATAGAAAATACATTCGATGATATACTTCCAACAGATAAAAGCAATGTTCCCGATTTCTATATTCTGATAGGACAATACCTGGATACCTATCACAAAAAGGACAAGAAAATGGTCAGGGCATGTATCACCCATCTGCGACTGTTTACAAGAAAGAAAAGCTTACCTGTAACCCTTCTCACAAAAGATTTTTGTATAAATTTTCTTGAGTATCTCAGGGATCATCTCCGAGGTAATACTCCCATCGGATATTTCAAGAAATTC
>ENA-OQCX01000090-OQCX01000090.1-human-gut-metagenome-genome-assembly--contig:-NODE-90-length-45836-cov-7.325844_pt1 | contig 45836 bp, 37 predicted proteins | sample MGYA00242762_ERZ504587 | MGnify/ENA primary metagenome ERZ504587 (study PRJEB26092, sample SAMD00036337) | human gut metagenome | host: Homo sapiens | study: EMG produced TPA metagenomics assembly of...
TTTTAATTTATAATTGTGAAAAGACTTCTACTCCTTTCCGCCTTTGTCCTGCTTGCGGCAGGAGCATCGGCACAACAAGATACATTGAAGTATCGCATCAGCCTGAAGGATAAGGCTGCCACCACGTATTCCTTGGAACACCCGGAAGCGTTTCTTTCTGAAAAGGCGATTGCTCGTCGGCATAAGCAGAACCTGCCGATAGATTCTACCGACTTGCCGGTGTGCCGCAAGTACGTGGACGAAATTCGCCATCAGGGCGTAAATGTTGTGGTTACCGGTAAATGGGAGAACTTCGTCACGGTATCTTGCAATGACTCTACCTTGATAGACCGTATTGCCGCACTACCTTTTGTCTGCGCTACGGAAAAAGTCTGGATAGCTCCCAAAGATGACAGTCCGATGATGTCTACCGGACGCGATTCTTTGATTAACCAGCCGAGTGTACATCCTGACAGTATCTATGGACTTGCCGTTAGCCAGATACAGATGAGTAATGGTGATAAATTGCACCAGGGAGGGTTCAAGGGGCAGGGCATGACGATTGCAGTTATCGATGCCGGTTTTCATAATGCCGATAAGATAACCGCCATGCAGAACATCCGGGTGTTGGGAACCAAAGATTTTGTAAATCAGCAGGCAGACATCTTTGCAGAGAGCAGTCATGGCATGATGGTACTGTCCTGCATCGGCATGAACCAGCCCGGCATTATGACCGGTACGGCGCCTGAGGCTTCTTTCTGGTTGCTGCGTAGCGAAGACGAGTATTCCGAGCATTTGGTCGAGCAGGACTATTGGTCTGCAGCGGTGGAGTTTGCCGATAGTGTAGGGGTGGATGTACTCAATACTTCATTGGGATATTACACTTTTGACGACAAGTCGAAAGATTATAGGTTCCGTGATTTGGACGGACGCCATGCACTGATGTCCCGTCAGGCTTCACACGTTGCGGACAAAGGAATGGTGCTGGTGTGCAGTGCCGGCAATTCCGGTATGGGTTCGTGGAAGAAAATCACACCTCCGGGAGATGCGGAGAACGTGCTGACCGTGGGCGCTATTGACAAGGAAGCCGTACTGGCTCCTTTCTCATCTATCGGGAATACGGCGGACCACCGGATAAAACCGGATGTGGTGGCTGTCGGCTTGGGGGCTGATGTCATACGTACGGATGGTAACCAGGGTAAGGCAAACGGTACGTCGTTTTCTTCTCCTATCATGTGTGGCATGGTGACCTGCTTGTGGCAGGCTTGCCCTGAACTTACGGCTAAAGAGGTGATAGAACTGGTACGCCGCTCCGGTGACCGTAAAGATTATCCCGATAATATATACGGTTATGGTGTGCCCGATATGTGGAAAGCATATCAGGATTATCTGCTCAAAAGATAGCCATATGGAATCGTTGTCTTTGTATGAGCTCAACGCCCTTGTGCGCCGCAGTCTGGAACAATGCCTTCCTGACGAGTGTTGGGTGCAGGCGGAGTTGAGTGATGTGCGTACCAATAGCACGGGGCATTGCTATCTGGAATTTGTGCAGAAAGACCCTCGCAGCAACAGCCTGATAGCTAAGGCGAGAGGAACAATCTGGGCAAATGTGTTCCGCCTGCTGAAGCCCTATTTTGAGGAAGCCACGGGGCAGGCGTTGTTGCGGGCATCAAAGTGCTGGTGCAGGTCACCGTCAGCTTCCACGAACTTTACGGCTATAGCCTTACGGTGCAGGACATAGACCCCACCTATACCTTGGGCGATATGGCACGCCGCCGCAGGGAGATACTGAAACAGCTCGAGGAAGAGGGGGTGCTCACCCTCAATAAGGAACTCGGGATGCCCCGTCTGCCGCAACGTATTGCCGTCATATCCTCACCGACGGCGGCGGGCTATGGTGACTTCTGTCATCAGCTGGAAAACAACTCCCGGGGTTTCTACTTTTATACGGAACTGTTTCCTGCCCTGATGCAGGGTGACCGTGTGGAGGAGTCTGTCCTCTCTGCTCTTGACCGGGTAAATGCACGCTTGTCCGAGTTTGATGTGGTTGTCATTATTCGTGGTGGAGGCGCCACGTCCGACTTATCCGGTTTCGATACTTACCTGCTTGCTGCTGCTTGTGCACAGTTTCCGTTGCCTATCATAACGGGCATCGGTCACGAGCGGGATGACACGGTGCTGGATTCTGTGGCACATACCCGTGTAAAGACCCCTACGGCGGCTGCCGAATTCTTAATAGAGTCCATGGACAGCGCTGCTGATGAACTGGAAATGCTTGCTTCTCGCTTGCATGAGGGTGTCAGGAATCTGTTGCAGCAGGAACAGCGCAGACTCTCTGGTTACAAGAACCGGATTCCTTCTGCCGCATACCATCGTATATCCGATGCAAAAATGGCTTTGCTGACTGTGCGGAAAGATGTGGTGCAGGCTGTGACTTCCTCTTTGTTCCGCCATCGCCATCGCATGGAATTGTTGCAACAACGATTGGCAGATGCTTCACCGGAAAAGTTGTTGGCTCGCGGTTACAGCATTACGTTGAAAGATGGGAAAGTAGTGAAGAATGCAGATGAACTGCAGGAGAATGATATGATAACAACCCGTCTGCGGAATGGTGAAGTGGTTTCAATAGTACATATTTAACTCTCATTCATGCAGTGTTTTGCAAATCTCTGTATTTTATGAATATTGCTTAAATCATTTAAAATGAACAAAGATGAAAACACAAAATTTGTTTTTTATGCTGATACTGATAAGTATGGCATTTAGTTTTATTTCATGTACGGATGAGGATGATAAGGTCGAAATTCCTCAACTGGTAGGTAAGTGGATTGTGAAAGAACCAGTCCTGCAGGACGATTTTGTGACCTGCTATACGTTTAATGCAGACAAGACCTATGAAGTTTATACCGGAAGCCCGTTATCTAACGGAGTCCCTTTTCGTGGAACTTATGTCATAAGTCTTGATGAAAAATTGATTACGTTGTATGATAAAGAGGGACATTATACTGAACAATATCATATTTTGAAACTGACGTCCAAGGATATGAAGTGGGAGAACGCATCGCCCAAAGACGGGAATTCTGACAAACGGCTTGAGAAGTACAACGATTAATTAATTTCAATTATGCCGGTAACCAAGAAAAAAGAGACCTACTCCGAAGCCATGGCACGTTTGGAGAAAATTGTCAGCCAGATAGACAACAACGAACTGGAGATAGATGTGCTTGCTGAAAAAATAAAGGAAGCAAACGGAATTATAGCATTTTGCAGCGATAAATTGACCAAAGCTGACAAGGAAATTGAAAAATTACTGTCGGAGAAGTGGGAATCTGAAGAATAAAAGCTATTTTTGTTGCAAAATGTACGTAATAGAAGTAACTAATACTTTGAGATATGAAAGAACTTGATTGGGCTAATCTGCCGTTCGGATATATGAAGACAGATTACAATGTGAGAATTTACTATCGTAACGAACAATGGGGCGAACTGGAAGTTTGCAGTGAGGAAACCATTCCTATGCACATGGCTGCCACTTGTTTGCACTACGGTCAGGAAGCGTTTGAGGGTTTGAAGGCTTTTCGTGGCAAAGACGGTAAAGTGCGTATCTTCCGTTTGGAGGAGAATGCAACCCGCCTGCAATCCACTTGCCGTGGCATCTTGATGCCGGAACTTTCTACGGAGCGTTTCAAAGAAGCTATTCTGAAGGTGGTGAAGCTGAACGAGCGTTTCATTCCGCCTTATGAATCGGGTGCTTCTCTGTATATCCGTCCGTTGCTGGTGGGTACCGGTGCACAAGTAGGCGTACATCCTGCCAGCGAATATCTGTTTGTGGTGTTCGTGACCCCGGTAGGTCCTTACTTTAAGGGTGGATTCTCAACCAATCCGTATGTCATTATCCGCGAATTCGACCGTGCTGCCCCATTGGGTACCGGTATTTATAAAGTAGGTGGTAACTATGCGGCCAGCTTGCGTGCCAACAAGAAAGCGCACGATTTGGGTTATGCCTGTGAGTTCTATCTGGATGCCAAGGAAAAGAAATACATGGACGAATGTGGTGCTGCCAACTTCTTCGGCATCAAGGACAATACGTATATCACTCCGAAGTCCACTTCCATCCTGCCCTCCATCACCAACAAGAGCCTGATGCAGCTGGCAGAGGATATGGGCATGAAGGTGGAGCGCCGTCCGGTTCCCGAAGAAGAGTTGCTGACTTTCGAGGAAGCGGGTGCCTGCGGTACGGCTGCCGTTATCAGCCCCATCGAACGTATTGACGACGTAGAGAACGGCAAGTCATACGTTATTTCCAAGGATGGAAAACCGGGACCGGTATGTACGAAGCTCTACAACAAGCTGCGTGCCATCCAGTATGGTGACGAGCCAGATACTCACGGGTGGGTGACGATTGTTGAATAATACGGTGATGGTAATATCTATCGTATAAGACTTGCCGGGACTTTGTTTTTTATACTTTTAGGCACGGATTGCGCGGAAAGCACGGATAGATTGAAGAGAGACCGTGAAAATCCGTGTAATCCGTGCCTAAAATAATATGTTTTATGTTTCAATGCTTCTTAAATGGGAAAGAACAAGTTAGAGAAGTTTGCCGATATGGCGAGTTATCCGCATGTTTTCGAGTATCCGTATTCCGCGGTGGATAATGTGCCGTTTGACATGAAAGGGAACTGGCACGGGCGGTTTTTCAAGAACGACCATCCCATTGTCCTGGAACTGGGCTGTGGTAGGGAGAATATACTGTCGGATTGGGACGCATGTTTCCCGAAAAGAACTTCATCGGAGTGGATATAAAGGGTGCCCGCATGTGGACGGGAGCCACCGAGTCGCTGGAGTCGGGCATGAAGAACGTTGCTTTCTTGCGTACGAATATCGAAATCATCGACCGCTTTTTTGCTACAGATGAGGTGAGCGAAATCTGGCTCACTTTCTCGGACCCGCAGATGAAGAAGGCGACCAAAAGGCTTACTTCCACTTATTTCATGGAGCGCTACCGCAAGTTCCTGAAGAATGACGGCATAGTCCATCTGAAGACGGACAGCAACTTCATGTTTACCTATACCCGGTACATGATTGAAAGAAACCGGCTGCCGGTGGATGTGATGACGGAAGACTTGTACCACTCCGGCATGGCTGATGAGATACTCAGCATCAAGACCTATTATGAACAACAATGGCTGGATCGTGGTTTGAATATCAAGTACATCAAGTTCCATCTTCCGCAAGAGGGCGAGTTGCAGGAGCCGGATGTGGAGATAGAGCTGGATGAGTACCGCAGTTATAACCGTAGTAAGCGTAGTGGACTACAAACCAGTAAATGATGCGAATCAGTGGTTAAAAATACTACTGATTCGCATAAAAATAGTAAATAGTAAATCGTCAAATAGTACATACAATGACATTATATCCAAAATTAATCCTTGATGCATTGGCAACAGTGCGTTATCCCGGCACCGGAAAGAATCTTGTTGAGGCTGAGATGGTGGCCGATAACATGCGGATTGACGGGATGAAGGTCAGCTTCTCGTTGACATTCGAGAAACCGACTGATCCGTTCATGAAGTCAATGGTGAAGGCTGCCGAGACAGCTATACATACGTATGTCTCTCCCGAGGTGGAGGTTGTGATTACGACTGAAAGCCGTCAGGCGGCACGTCCGGAAGTGGGTAAGCTATTACCCCAGGTGAAGAATGTTATCGGAGTGTCTTCCGGAAAAGGTGGGGTAGGTAAGTCCACGGTTGCTGCCAACCTTGCCGTGTCTTTGGCAAAGTTGGGTTATAAAGTAGGTCTGCTGGATGCTGATATCTTCGGGCCTTCTGTTCCAAAGATGTTCCAAGTGGAAGATGCCCGTCCGGTGGCAGAGAACATTGGTGGACGTGACTTGATTGTTCCGATAGAGAAGTATGGCATCAAGTTGCTTTCCATCGGTTTCTTTGTAGACCCCGACCAGGCCACTTTGTGGCGGGGAGGTATGGCAAGCAATGCCTTGAAGCAGCTGATTGGTGATGCCGATTGGGGAGAACTGGATTATTTCCTTATCGACCTTCCTCCCGGAACGAGCGACATTCACTTGACAGTGGTGCAGACTTTGGCACTGACAGGAGCTATCGTTGTTAGCACGCCGCAGGCTGTGGCGCTGGCAGATGCCCGCAAAGGCATCAATATGTTTACCAATGATAAGGTGAATGTGCCCATTCTCGGTTTGGTGGAGAACATGGCTTGGTTCACGCCTGCCGAATTGCCGGAAAACAAGTATTATATCTTTGGAAAAGAAGGCGCAAAGAGACTGGCTGAGAAAATGAACGTACTTGCTGGGACAAATTCCTATCGTGCAGAGTATCTGCGAGAGCGGTGATAAGGGGACTCCGGTTGCTTTGGATGAGAATACGGTGACCGGGCGCGCTTTCCTGCAACTGGCTGCTGCCGTAGTCCGTCAGGTAGACCGCAGAAATATGGAAATGGCGCCGACACGGATTGTGGAAGTGCATAAATAAACATGGATATTTTCCTTATGAAAAAGGAGCAATTGCCCGTCGCCAGGTAACTGCTCCTTTTTCATTTAAACTTGTTTAGAGAGAAAATTAGTTTATTTAGTTGGAGTAACAGTGGCATTCTGGACAGCAAGGCTTTTCTCCGGTTCTTGCAGGCGGAACATGATGGGGACTGTATATTTTACGTTTACAGCTTGTCCTCTTTGCATGCCGGGCTTCCACTTGGGCATGATGGTAGTCAGACGGATTGCTTCAGCGTCTAGCAGTGGGTCGGCACCACGGATTACTCTGGGGCAGATGATGTTCCCTTCTTTATCCACTATAAACTGTATGACCACTCTTCCCTGAATCTTAGCTTTTTGTGCGGCTACCGGATATTTGATATTTTTGCCGATGAATTCCATCATTGCAGACATGCCGCCGGGATATTCCGGCATTTGTTCTACGACTTCAAAAACGGTTCCCTCCTCCGGTACCGTTGTTCCTTCCGGAGCATAACCCACTACCACCATTTCATCTATTTTGCTTTCAATGGGAGCATACTTAACCTGTGTATTGTTTTCCGTCAGACGGAACATCACGGGAACTGTATATTTTACCCGCACGGCTTCTCCTTTTTGTGTGCCGGGTTTCCATTTGGGCATGGCACTGATTACGCGCACGGCTTCTTTGTCCAGTTCGGGGTCAATACCACGAAGCACTCTCGCATTGGCGATGCTGCCGTCTTTTTCCACCACGAATTGTACGGTTACCCGTCCTTGTGTGCCTTTCTTCATGGCTGCTTCCGGATACTTGATGTTCTTGCTCAAATATTCCATTAGTACCGGCATGCCTCCACCGGGGAATTCGGGCATATGTTCCACTACTTCGAAAATAGGATTGTCGAGAGTATCCTTGTCCACTACCTTTCCTTTGTAAGTCACAGCTTTCGTGTCTTGTTCCGGTTGGGGAGCTGCTTGAGGGTCTTGAACTTCCGGTGCTGGTTGTTCGGTTTTGGGATCTACGGCCTCTATGACTTCCGTTGCAATCTTCTTCGTGGTACGCGCCACGGCTTCGATGTTGCTGACAATCATAAGTAAGGCTGCCAAGGGAAGGAACATCAGATATTTGGTCCTTCCTATTTCTTTTGTTCTCTTTTTGTTCATCATTTTGATGCGTTTTTTTAAAGGTAAAACATTGAAACTGTTATAGATAGTTGCTGCAGCCTTTTGATGTGACAATCCTAGCAGATGGTACTGGTAGGTTTTGGAGTCATAGCCGTTCTCCAATACGCGGGCATCGGCCATATATTCCAGATTGGTGCGGATTTCCCGTTTCATGAGCCAGGCAAAGGGATTGCACCAGCAAAAAATGCACACCAGTTCACTGATGATGACATCAATGGAGTGCCATTGCCGGGCGTGTGTCTGCTCATGGGTCAATATTTCGTTGAATTCCTCTTCCGTATGCGAGGACGGATGGATAAAAATCCAGTGGAAAAAGGAGAAAGGCCCGTCTGCTTTGGGAAGCAGATGTATATTTGTGTTGCCTATTTGTACCTTGCGGCATCGGCATGCCAGGTGGATGATGCCCGCCAGTTGCATGATGAGGCGTATCATCAGCAATGCCACTATTCCCCAATAGGCGATATTGGCATATTCTGAAAGGATGCTTTTCCAGTCGGTAGGAGCCGCTTCGGTGCCTATTGTGAGTTCCGGTAGCACAACGCTAGCATAGAGGTCTGCCATGGCCACCATCGGTTCCTGCTCCGTAATCCACGTTTGTATGTTCAGCAGAGGTACGGCGGCAGAAACGGCAAAGAAACAGAGCAGTGCGGTTCTGCGCCAGCCGAAAAACGTGTCTTTGTAGAAGAACAGCCGATAGAATGCGTAAAACAGTACTATCGCTACATTCACTTTCAGAAAATAGGCTAACATGTTTACTCCTTTCCTTTCTCTATCATGTCTATAATGTCTTTCAGGTCATTGGCCGAAATCTTCTGGTCTTTGGCGAAGAACGAAACCATTTCCTTATAAGAATTTTCAAAGTAGTTGCGCACAAAACCGCTCATAAAGGTACGTTTGTATTCGCTTTCGCGTATAAGCGGGGTATACTGGTAAGTGTTGCCTACACGTGCGGCACGGATATACTGCTTGCGCTCCAGGTTTTTCACAATAGATGCTACAGTTGTGTAGGGAGGCGCCGGTTTGGGATATTTGGCAACAATGTCTTTTACGAAGCAACTGCCCAGTTCCCAAATGTACAACATTGCTTCTTCTTCTTGTATCGTTAACTTTTCCATGGATAAAGTATTTAAATGAATTTAATGCAAATCTACGAATATTTCGTAAACTAACATCAAACAGTGAGTTAATTAATCTAAATGCTCCTGCTGTGTGTATATTCTTTTGCCGGATTGAAAAGAACATGGCTGTTGATAATCTTCTTTTGGCTAAGATTGTCTATCTTTGCAGAAGAAGCGAAGACTGGCGGCACCTCAGCATAAAAAATGAACGGGTTCATTTTATCCTGCATTCGGTTTGCGCTGTCTTTGTTGCAATGAATTCTTTTACCTTAAATAAAGCAGAATATGGGAACAGTTAAATCGTTGTTGCTGGGAATGTGCTTCGTATTGGGTGCATGCACAAGCCAGACTTCTACTGTGCAAACCACAGAGAAGGGAACTCAATGGGAATGGCAGAATGGTACCATTGTTGTCAAAACTCCCGAGCGTCCGGCAGGACAGAAGAGTGTATTGGGACTGACTACTCCGAAGTTGGAGCAGTCCGTGTGGGTTTTGTTGGTTTGGGGATGCGTGGCCCCGGAGCAGTGGAGCGTTTCACTTATATTCCGGGTACGCAGGTAGTGGCTCTTTGTGATTATGAAGAGGCCCGTGCAGATAAATGTCAGGAGCTCTTGAAGAAGGCATCCATGCCCAAAGCCGCCGTCTATTCCGGTGACAAAGGATACGAGGAACTCTGCAAACGTGATGATATAGATTTGGTTTATGTTGCTGCAGACTGGCTGCATCACTTCCCCGTTGCCAAGTGTGCGTTGGAGAATGGAAAGAATGTAGCGATAGAAGTGCCTTCGGCCATGAATCTGCAGGAATGCTGGGATTTGATTAACTTGAGTGAATCTACCCGTAAGCATTGCTTCATTCTGGAGAACTGCTGCTATGACTGGTTCGAGATGAATACGCTGAACATGGCGCAGCATGGCGTGTTCGGTGAAGTTATCCGTGCGCAGGGTGCTTATATACATAATTTGAGCCCGTTTTGGGACCATTATTGGAAGAATGGAGAAAATGACAAGCTGGGCTGGCGTTTGGACTACAACATGAAGCATCGCGGTGACGTGTATGCCACCCACGGCCTTGGTCCGGTGGCGCAAGCACTGGATATTCACCGTGGTGACCGTATGGAAACGCTGGTAGCCATGGATACCAAGTCTGTGGTAGGCAAGGAGCTGGTAGAGAAAAGAACCGGTGAGGAGTGCAAGGAGTTCCGTAACGGTGACCATACCACGACCATGATTCGTACAGCCAATGGAAAGGTGATTGAGATTCAGCACAATGTGATGACGCCACAGCCTTATAACCGTTTGTATCAGCTTACGGGCACCAAGGGATTCGCCAACAAATATCCGGTAGAAGGGTATGCGCTTGACGCTGACCAGCTGAGTGCATCGGGCGTTCAGCCCAAAGTGGATGATTTGAATTCACACGGTTTCCTGCCGGAGACGGAGATGGAGGCACTCGTGGAGAAATACCAGCATCCCATTTTGAAGAAGTACGGTGAGATGGCGAAGGAAGTAGGAGGTCATGGTGGCATGGACTTCGTGATGGACAGCCGTCTGGTATATTGCCTGCAGAACGGTCTTCCGTTGGATATGGATGTATACGATCTTGCCGAGTGGTGCTGCCTTGCAGAATTGGGAGAACTTTCCATGGACAACGGTTGTGCGGCTGTGGCATTCCCTGATTTCACCCGTGGTGAATGGAATGTGGTGAAAGGCTACAAGCATGCGTATGCAAGTCCGGAAGAGGAAGCGGCTGCTATGGAGAAGGCAAGGGCATTTACTGCTAAACTGAAGGAGCAGGGAGCCAAGGAATGGGACTGAAAAGTAATGGCGGTATACTGATAAAACAACAGCAGGTGATAAGCCTGCTGTTTTTTTGTTTTATCAGTTTGTCATTTAGTCACTTTCAGCAACTCTTCCTTCATCTTCTCCACTCCCGGAAAGCCGGTTTGTCTGAACGTGGTGTTTCCTTCGCGGTCTACAATCAGATAAGTCGGTACCCCTTCTATCTTGAATGCATCCGATAGGTATTTCCATTGGGCATCTGTCAGACGGAAATGTTCGCCGTGGATGTCGGGAATCATATTCTCCCAGGTCTTCAAGGGAGAGGTTTCGCCGGTGATGTACAGATATAGGATATCCTTGTCTTTCAGTTCCTCCTTCATGGGGGCCATCGTCTTGTTTGCCATACGGCATGGACCGCACCAAGTGGCCCAGAAATCTACTAACAATACTTTTCCTTTGAATTTGCTGATGATGGAAGTGAACAAATCTTCGTTGCTGACGTTGGTGTCCACTTGGTTGATGGTGTAGCCCGTCTTTTTCTTGTTGGCTTCGAGTTGTGCCAGCAGTTCGTCATTGGCGGCAGTCAGCATTTCACGGTATGCGGCGGGCATGGCGACAACGGTGGCCTTTTGCTCGTCGGTGAGCGGGGTGAAGTTCTTGATACCCCGGTAGAGGGTGACATTACGGGCTATATCGAAGAAGATACCTTTGTCGGTTCCCCAGCTTTGGCCAATTCTCCACTCCGTTCGACATTCCTTGAAGCCATTTGTACATACTGGTTGGACAAGACTGCCTGCGGCACATTCAATATACTCATATCTTCGTCGGACACGTAGTTGGCGGGTACTTTCCGGGCAAGTTCCTGATAGTAGTTGTTTGCTTCCTCCCGTTTGATGAGATTGGCGTGTAGGGCAGCCGATGTCAAGATGCTGGCAACGGAAGACAGCATGGCATTTGTAATCAGTTTGTTATTGATAGTCAAAAGTTGTCGGGTAGAAGCACTATAAGGCAACTTGTCTATTGCTTCTTGTGTTTCGTCGGATATTTGAAGTACGTATGCTTTGGCTGCATCAATATCCTTGCCAGCCAGTGCAGCTATGTTTTGATAGAGCTTGTCTTGCATGTCGATGCCGAGGTGGTTTCCGTTCAATTCTTGTGCCACGGTTTCCAGCGGTCCGTTGATATATACCATTTCTCCATAGGGTTTCCCTTCGCTGTGGAATTTAGACTTGCGCCGGGAAGCTTCGCGTAGATTGACGTATATTTCTGTTGTCTTGCCGGGTTCCATGAAGAACTGGAGCATATGCTCTCTACCCAAATATATGGTACATGGGGTAGTGCCGGGCAATGTTACTTCTTTGGTGAAACTGCCGTCAGGCTGGATGTCGAGTGGTATGTCCGTGATGTCTCCTTTGACATTCTCCCACACGGCAATACTGATTGGCATTCCCATATTGGGGCGTGAATCCAGGAGTTTTCCTTTCAGCATGGCTTTTCCGTATTGGATGACCGGTTCGGGAAGTTCGGCATTAGGGTCGGCTTTGTGTACTACGGCGTTCTGGGGAAGTGCCAGTTCCGGCAGTTTCTTGCTTTTCAGTTGTATTCCCCAGATGCTGAATCCGTTTTCCACCTTTTCGCCTTCGGTGAAGTCGAAGGAGGTAGCATTGTCGGATAGGGGAGGAAAGACCAGCTGGAATTCCGCTTCGCCCGATTCGGGCATCCAAAATTCTTTACCTGGTATGATGCCTATACCGGAACGCAGTTGGTAGGTTTCTCCGTTATTGTCTGTCAGGTAGCTGTCGGGTGCAATCTGTATCCAGTACTTGGGACGATACTTGGCATAGATGTGGAGCACGGTTGCCGTGTCACTGATGACTACTTTACTCACTTCGATGGAAGTCGTGTTTCTTACGATAAACGGTGGTTGGTCAATCACACGGTTTTTGGCTTGCAGGGTACAGCAGATGCACAGTAGGAAGCCTGCTAAGAGTAAATGAATGTGTCTCATATAAATTGTTTTTTGCGAAATTACGAATGTTTCGTAAAGAAACAAGCATGTGGGAGTTAATTGATGTAAAATACTTCCATTTCTTCGTTTTTCAAAGAAACCTTGTATCTTTGCCATCTGATACTTAACACTTAATATCTTGTCATATGAGAACCAGAATTCTTTTGATGGGCTTGTTGTTGGCCGCTGTTGCCAATGCCCAGACTATCTATCATGATGCTTCCGCCTTCCCCCTTCTGGGCAAAGCAACAGAATCTACCCTTACCCGCTATGAGCGTCTGCCGGACTCTCTGCAGAACATCTCCCGCAAGCCATTGTGGGACTTAGGCCGCAACAGTGCCGGACTCGCCGTGCGCTTCCGTTCCAACTCTACAAGCATTTCTGCCAAATGGGAAGTAAGGAACAATATGAGTATGAACCACATGACACCGACCGGCATTAAAGGCCTCGACCTCTACTGCTTGCAAGACGGTAAGTGGATATTTGCCGGTAGCGGACGTCCGCAGGGCAAAATCAATAAGGCGACTATCGTAAGCAATATGTTGCCCGAGGAGCGCGAATACCTTTTGTACCTTTCTTTATATGATGGGGTTACCTCGCTTTCCATCGGCGTGGATTCTTTATCCGCCATTACCCCGCCGGCAGTAGACTTGCCGAAACGTGAGAAGCCGGTGGTATTCTATGGTACCAGCATCTTGCAGGGAGGCTGCGCTTCCCGTCCCGGCATGGCGCATACCAATATTCTGGAACGTTGGCTCAATCGTGAGTGCATCAATCTGGGATTTAGCGGCAATGCCTTGCTCGACCTGGAGATTGCCGATGTCATAGCCGGTGTGGACGCTTCTATGTTTGTCCTCGACTTTGTGCCCAATGCTACCGTGGAGCAAATGAGAGAGCGTGCCGATAAATTCTATACCACTATCCGCAGCAAGCATCCCGATACGCCTGTCCTTTTCGTGGAAGACCCTCTCTTTACCCACTCTCCTTTTGACACCAGGATTGCCAAGGAGGTAAAGGACAAGAATGAGACATTGAATGCCTTTTTCCGTTCTTTGAAGCAACGTGGAGAGAAAAACATCTATTTCCTTGCTTCCCGTGACATCATCGGCCACGACGGGGAGGCTACAGTAGACGGCATTCATTTTACCGATTTGGGCTTTATGAGGTATGCTGAGATACTTTACCCGATATTGGAGAAACACATGCGACCGTAATTAGGTATTACAGCCCCGTTTGTCTGTTTGCTGCCTTGCCGATGCTGTAGGGCAACTATTTGTTTCCTTTAACAAAACAGTCTGTTTCCTATAAGGGAACAGACTGTTTCAATATGGCGAACAAACTGTTTTTATATATTGGAACAAATTGTTCTGATACGCTGAAACAAAGTGTTCAAACGCATGTGAACACTTTGTTTCGTAGGCTTGGAACAATGTGTTACGCTTCTATACTCTTATGCTTCTTATACTCTTCAATCACATGTTTCCTGCTCTGCAATATCTGCCAGCGATATACCAGGCACGTGGTGATGAAGTAGAAGCCCGTTTGTATCCATAGTGCTTGGTACTCGAAAGAGACTTCATTGAGTGTGGCTCCCATGCTGTTGATGCGTACGTAGCCGTTGATGCCGAAGGTAGAAGGGAAGATGTACGAGAAGTACTTCCAGAAAGCGGGCATAGCAGCTCCCGGCCATGAAATGCCGGAGAGGAACAGCAGCGGCACGGAGGTGAACACGAACAGCAGCATGCACGTTTCGCGGTTGCGGATGGCAATGGATGCTGTCATGGCAAAGAAAATACAAGCGGCCAGGTAGGGCAGGGTGAACAGAGTCAGGACACCGGGTATCGCTATTTGGTTGAGGCTGAAAAGCCATGGAACCACACACAGTATATATACCGATACCAGTGAATATACCATGAAGTAGCTCAGCCTTTTCCCATCACAATGCGTAGTGTGCCGTTGTAGTGGCGGTTGATAGGCACCAGGTCGCGGAAGCGGTTCTGTTCGCGTGCCGTCCCGGCAGACAAGCCGATGCCGAGTAGCAGCGTTTGCTGGATAATCAATACCAATACTGCCGGAATCAGGAAAGCGGCAAATCCGTTGGTTGGATTATAGAGGGCGACATCCTCATACTCTATCGGGTAGGCGGTAATCTCGTCCTGGCGGTCGGTGGTATTGGCGCTTCGCTCCACTTTGATGTCTGCGTTCATGGCAAGCGACACGTTGGTGTTGGCAGTCAGCAAGGCTTTGTAATACAGCAGTCCGCTCATGTCGCAGAAGATGCTGACCTGCGTTTGCTTACCGCGTACAATGTCGTCGCTGAAGGTGGAGGGGATGTAGATAATACCGTATGCCCTGCGGTCCTTCAACATCAGTTTGGCTTCTTCCATATCAGCGCAGTAGCTCACGAGGCTCACTTCGGGACTGGAGTCCACTTTCCGCAGGTATTCGCGGCTCAACGAGGAGCGTGAGTCATCCACCACGACAGTGGGCACTTCGTGGATAGTTTCGTTGGTATAGATGAAAGCGTATATCAACGGATAGACCAACGGAACGAGCACGAAGAAGATGAGCACGCCCTGGTCGCGGAAGGTGGTGCCGAATTCCCGTTTCCATATATAGAACAAGTCATGAATGCCTTGTATCACTTTCTGTCTGAACGTCAGGTCTTTCATTAGGGCATGTATTTATAGTAAACCAACGCTCCTTTCAGCCTATGGGCTATAAGGAACGGGAGCATCATGAAAATAAGCAGCGCTACGTAGTTGACCCACGAGTAAATCATGGGGTATCCATTCAGTGCCTGGTCCACATAAATCAGGAAATAGTGGCGCAGGGGGAACAGATTTGCCAATGCCTGCAATACGGGGTGCATGCCCATGGCGGGGAATGACAATCCGCACATGGAGAAAGAGAGTACGCCCCATAGGGAAGCGAAACTGAGTCCCAGACGCAGGGTAGGCAGGGTTCCTATCATCAATATTCCCATGCCTTGCGATGCCAGCACCAGGCAAAGAGTGGCAAGCAGCATCGGCAGGATGCCGCTGTTGCAGGGAAAATGGAGGAAACCGTAGAGGTATACATTATATAATATTCCCATCAGGAAGAAGATGGCGGTATGCGGCAGCAGTTTGCCGGCAAGGGAAATCCAGATGGAGTTGTTGCCCATGCGCAGCCATTCGCGGGCGGTGCGGTCTTTTATCTCGACTCCGATGGAATAGACGGTTACCATGAAGATAAGCAGCATCAATACGCCCGGTGCAAAGGTGTTGCACAGATATACGGAGTAGTTCAGCCACGGGTTATTGAGTGGATGCGTATCTATGACGATGGGTTGGAGGAAGGCCATCGCTTGTTCCTCGGTAGCTCCTTTGGCATATAGGGTGCTACGTGCTGCGGCACCGGATGCCAATTCGCTCATCATCTTCATGTCCTTGAAGAGGAGTGAACCTGCGATGAGCAGGGTATTGTTTGTATAGAAAGAGAGTTTGGGCTGCCGTCCGGCCTGCGCTTTGGCAGAGGTACCTTCGGGAATGTAGAAGAAACCGTAAATCTCTCCGCGCTGCATGGCGGTACGGGCTTCGTTGATGGTAGGGTAGCGGGCGACGACGGCTGTCTGCTCAAAAGCGTCCAAGTTACGTATCAGCTGGCGTGAAGTGGCACTCATGTCTTGGTCCACCACACCTACGGGCATGTCCGTAGGAAGCCCGGAGTCCATCAGCGTGGTGAAGAATATGTAGCAGAACAACGGTGCTATCACCATACAGAACAGATAGAGCGGGCGGGAAACAAGACGGCGGCATTCGCGTCTTGCTACATTCCACAAAGCCGTATGTTTCTTATTTCTTTCCATCATCCTCTCCAATAACTCATAACTCCTTTACTTCTTCAATACAACACTCATTCCCGGACGCAGTCTTCCACCTTCTCTTGCGGAGCGGCTTTTACTTCGAATGTTTTCAGGTCGAACTGGCCGGTAGTCTTGGTCGCTTTCCAGGCGGCATATGTGCCGAGGTCTTTCATATAGTACACTTTCAGGCGGATATTCTTATCGAGTGCAGGGATGAACGCCTCGAATTCGGTATTCATACCCAACCCTTGCAGCAAGTCCTCGCGTACATTGAAGGTTATCCACATATCGTCCAGAATGGCGATGTTCATAATGGGAGCACCCGTGCCCACGAGCTCGCCTACTTTGGGGAATATCTCGGATACCTCACCGGCAGTCTGTGCAATCAGGTAAGTTTCCTTGATGTACGATTCAACTTCGGCCACAGCTCCTTTGGCACGTTCCACCAAGGCAGCGGCAGCGGCTTTGTCCTCGCGTTCCGCACCGTTCTTGGCCATATCATACTGGGCTTTGGCGGCTTTCTCCGTAGCCCGGGCTGCATTGCGTTGGGCGGTAACTTCGTCAAGCTTTTGTGTAGACATCACGCCTTGGTCGTGCAGGTTCTTCACACGCGTGTAGGATTTTTCGGCAATCTCCAGTCCGGCCAGTGCCTTTTGCCACATTTCATAGGCAGCTTGTATCTGTTCCCGACGGGCGCCTTTTAGAGCTTTTTCGTTCTGGGCTTGGGCTGCCGATTCGGCGGCGCGTGCTTGTTCCAGTTTGGCCTGCACGTCCGGAGCCTCCAAAATGGCAAGGGTGTCTCCGGCTTGTACGCTTTGTCCCTCTTTTACACGAAATTCCAGAATACGTCCCGGCACTTTGCTCGATACTCGATACTCCGTTACTTCTGCTTGTCCTTGCACAATTTCCGGCCCTTTACGCAACATGAAGAAACCTACAAGGGCAACGATGGCAATCACTCCCGTCAGCGTGAGGAATGCCAACAACATGTTACTGTTTTGTGATTTTGTATCCAACATATTATTTACTATTTGACTGTTTACTATTTACGATTGAAGAAACTATCAATTATCAATTGTCAATTCCCCCGTTGCCTTTCTCAGATAGATTTCCGTCAGTTTTACGTCAATCTGTGCGTCTATCTTTTCCGATTGGGCAGAAAGCCATGCGGTGTGCGCTTCGAGCACATTGCTGGCAGGTATAACGCCTTCCTCAAAGCCAAGTGTGGCGTATCTCAGGTTCTCGTTGGCTTTTTCCAGGTTCTTTTCGGCCATGGTCAGTTTCTTGGCAGCTTCGTTCACTTGGAAAGCCGACTGGTTGACCTGCAGCTCTATCTTTTCTTTGGCGTCATCCAACTGGTATTGGGCGATGCGTGCTTCCGATTTGGCTGCTTTTACTTTATAGATGCCTTCGCCCCAGTGCCAGATGGGTACCGACACCATGACACCCACATTCCACATCCCCTTGAACTTTTTCTCGAAACTGTTGAAGACGGAAGGGTTGGTTGCCATATAGCTGCCCATTAGTGCTATGGAAGGAAGATATTCCGAACGGGTGACATTTACTTTCTGCTTATAAATCTGCGTGGCAAGTTCCAGGCTACGCACTTCGGGACGGGTAGCATAAACATTGTTGATGTCGATGGCACCGTTTTCCGGAGTAGTGGGAGCCAGGTCTTCCTTCTGTTCGTCTGTGAGCATGACGGGAGTGGAAAGGTCGAGACCACACAATTGGCACAGCAGCATCCGGGCAAGGCTCAGGCCATCGGTTACTTTGGTCAGGGTCATTTCGGCCTCATTCACTTTTACTTTGATGGAGAGTCCGTCTGCTTTGGTGGCAACGCTTCGGCAATCATTTTGTCAACGTCGCTGTCGAGCTTCTGCAGTAGTTTCAGATAACCTTCTGCCAGCTTCTTTTTATGGGCAAGGGACACTACCTGCCAATATGCCTGGTCTGTACTCAGGATTACTTCCTGCATACCGGTGTTGTGCTGCTGGCGGGCCAGCTCTTCGGCGTATTTGGTAATTTTGTTGTAGGCACGTATCTTGCCGCCCATATATAGGGGTTGGGTCAAGGTCAGTGCGCCCGCATACATGTTGCGGGTGTCTGTACGAAAGGCGTCAACCAAGGATTGGCCTGCACCGTCGAGGGCACCTACAGGCTTTGTCCTAAAGCCGGCAATTGGCCTGCCAGTCTGGATGAAGCTGTGCGATGACTTGGGCAGCCTGCTGTAACGGTCCGCTGAGACTTGTACCCAATCCGGACAAGGCTCCTTTCTGAGCGTCGCTGAGGATGGACAACTCTTTTTGACTGCGCATATATCCGCCGCTGGCCGAAATGTTGGGAAGGTAATTAGTAAATGCCGCTTTCCTTTGATAGTGGCAGCGTTGATTTTTTCCTGGCTTATCAGCAGTTCTTTGTTGTTGGAGATTGCCAATGCACGGCAACTATCCAGCTTAATGCTTCCTGGGCCTCATGGGGAAGGATAGGTATGCCAAACAGATGAAACAGAAGAACTTTTTCATTGGGCTATACATTAATTAAGGTGATGAATCTGTTGTTTATACAGCAACAATAATTGCATAAACAACGATGCAAATGTATAGGCTTTCAATGATATTGCAAAATAATTTAGATTTTTTTGTATTAATTCAAGCTGAATGATTGCGAACCGATAAGGGTACCGTCAGCAAAAATGTCTACGCGGTAGGTGCCTGCATAGAGGTATTCTTCTACATCCCAATATACGGTGACGGCTTGCTCTTCTCCGTTGTATTCTATATACTTCTTGATGGAATATACCAGTTCCCGGTTCTCGTATGGAAGGTGTTCGAGGAACTTTTGGTCAGCACGTCATTGTCCGGTTTGGTGATGCGGATGTAGAGGGTACGTTCGCCGGTCTCTGCAGTGATGTTTTTCACGATGGAGAAGTTTATTTTGAACTTCACGATGTCTTTCACCTTCTTGGCAGTCTTGCCGCGTTTGTTTGTGGGCTGCACAGAGATGTTGGTGGCGTCCAGTTGGGCGGCAAGTGTCACGGTCTTGGTCAGGTTCTTCTTCTCTTCGGACAAGTTGCTGATTTGCCGGGAAGCGGCGTTGTACTTCTTGGTGACATCGGCTATGATTTCCTTCTGTTGAGCAGTCAGGCGGTTTAGCGAGTCAATCTGGTTGATATAGCCTATCATGACTTTGCGGAGAGAGGCCAGTTCCTTCTTCAGACGGCGTATCTCGGTGGCATTGCTGCTCTTCACGGTGCGGAGTTCTTCCAATAAACGTTGGGTCTTCAATTGTTCCTGCTCCAAGAGTACGGAGAGGGAGTCGTTGGAGACTGTCAACTTCAGTTCGTCATATTGTCTGGCGAAGTCTGTGTATTGATTTTCAAGGTCTTCTTTATCCAGATTGAATTCCATCACCAGTTCCTTGTTGGTTTGCTTTTCGGAAATCAGCAGAATGGTAACTCCTATTAATAATAAGATAAGGAGGCTGCCTGCCACGATGAGAAGTGTATTCTTCTTAACTGCCATTTTTGATAATGATTAATGGTTAAGTGATTAATGGTTGGTGGCTGATTATTCGTCCTACATTCATTAATCGTCCGCAAAATTAATCATTAATCATTAATCATCGTCCACTAATCATTGGCTAAATGTGTATTTAACTAAAATTATTACGGAAATATTTCTCTAATTACGAAGTTCGCTGTACTTTTGCGTCATCTTTAAAGAACACTTATAAACAAAAAACTTTAGAAATTATGTCAAAAGTAACCGTAGTAGGTGCAGGTAACGTAGGTGCTACATGCGCTAATGTGTTAGCCTTTAATGAAGTGGCTGACGAAGTGGTAATGCTGGACGTGAAAGAAGGCGTTTCAGAAGGTAAGGCAATGGATATGATGCAGACTGCTCAACTGCTGGGCTTCGACACCACTGTTGTAGGTTGTACCAACGATTATGAGAAGACTGCCAACTCCGACGTTGTAGTGATTACTTCCGGTATTCCCCGTAAACCGGGTATGACTCGTGAAGAATTGATCGGTGTTAATGCAGGTATCGTTAAGTCGGTTGCACAGAACATCTTGAAATATTCTCCGAATGCTATCCTTGTGGTTATCTCCAACCCGATGGATACCATGACTTATCTGTCATTGAAGTCTCTGGGCTTGCCGAAGAACCGTATCATCGGTATGGGTGGTGCTTTGGATAGCTCTCGTTTCAAATATTTCTTGTCTCAGGCTTTGGGCTGCAACGCCAACGAAGTGGAAGGCATGGTTATCGGTGGTCACGGTGATACTACCATGATTCCGTTGGCTCGTCTGGCTACTTACAAAGGACAGCCGGTAAGCACACTGCTGAGCGAAGAAAAACTGAACGAAGTGGTAGCTTCTACTATGGTAGGTGGTGCTACACTGACTAAGTTGCTGGGTACTTCTGCATGGTATGCTCCGGGTGCGGCAGGCGCTTATGTCGTTGAGTCTATCATCCACAACCAGAAGAAGATGATTCCTTGTTCAGTATATCTGGAAGGAGAATACGGTGAATCAGACATCTGTATCGGTGTTCCCGTAATCCTTGGCAAGAACGGTATCGAGAAAATCGTTGAACTGGAACTGACTGCTGACGAAAAAGCTAAATTTGCTGCCAGCGCTGCTGCCGTTCACAAGACAAATGCCGCTTTGAAGGAAGTAGGTGCTCTCTAATTGAGGGTAACTTAAAATGATAAGCAAACCTCACGGTCTTTTTCCGAAAGGAAAAGTCGTGAGTTTTTTTTATTCTCCAAAAACAAGAATCATTATGAAAAAACTACTATTAGGTATTGCTGCCGCTTGCCTGGCTGGTTTTACTTTTGCGCAGGATGCTCCGCTGTGGATGCGTCATAGTGTCATCTCTCCCGATGGGACCACCATTGCTTTTACGTATAAAGGAGACATCTATACGGTGCCGGTTGCCGGTGGACGTGCCATGCAGATAACTACCAATCCCGCATATGATACGGCTCCGGTATGGAGTCCGGACAGTAAGCGGATTGCTTTTGCTTCGGACCGTATGGGAAGCCTGGACGTCTACATTGTGGCCAAAGACGGAGGCGAACCACGACGGCTGACTACCCACTCGGGAAGCGAAACGCCGCTTGCTTTTACAGATGCCGGACATGTCTTGTTTTCTGCGGGCATCATGCCGTCTGCCGAGGCTGTTGTCTTTCCCTCTAACGGGCAGTTCAACCAGGTCTATCGAGTATCAGTGGAGGGAGGGCGCCCGACGATGATTTCGTCCATGCCTATGGAGTGCATCTCCATCAATAAGGAGGGAGCGATGTTGTATCAAGATAAGAAAGGTTACGAGGACTACTGGCGTAAACATCACGTATCGCCCATTGCCCGTGACATCTGGATGTATACTCCGGGAAAAGAACCGCAGTACCGCCAGCTGACCACTTTCGGAGGAGAAGACCGTGAACCGGTTTGGGCTCCTGATGGAAAAACATTCTACTATCTGAGTGAGGAAAACGGCTCTTTCAATATCTACCGACGTACTCCCGGAGATGCGAAGGCCGTGCAGTTGACGCACTATACCAAAAATCCGGTACGCTATCTCAGTGCCGCTACGGACGGAAGGTTGTGCTATGGATTTGATGGTGAGATTTACACCCTGCTTCCCGGTGGAGAAGCGCAAAAGGTGAACATCAGCATTGTTTCCGACAGAAACGACAAGGATATTATCCGCCAGATTAAGAGTAGCGGTGCCACGGAAATGGCAGTGTCTCCGGATGGTAAGGAAGTGGCTTTCGTTTTGCGCGGCGATGTCTACGTCACTTCAGTGGAATATAAGACTACGAAGCAGATAACGAATACTTCTTGTCAGGAACGTACCGTAGACTTTGCCCCCGATGGGCGGACACTGGTTTATGCTTCCGAGCGTGGCGGGCTTTGGCAACTTTACACTTCGACGATTGTGCGTAAGGATGAAAAGCTGTTTACCTATGCCACAGCGCTGAAGGAAGAACGCTTGATAAACTCGGATGCCGCTTCTTTCCAACCCCAATACAGCCCTGACGGTAAAGAGATTGCCTTTCTCGAAAACCGCAGCACCATCCGTGTCATCAATTTGAAGACAAAGGATGTGCGTACCGTTATGGATGGCAAGTATCAATACTCTTATTCGGACGGTGACCAGTGGTTTCAGTGGAGTCCGGACAGCAAATGGATTCTTTCGGACTATATCGGTGTAGGTGGATGGAACAACAAAGATGTTGTGCTGCTGAATGCCGATGGCAAGGGTGAAATGGTGAACCTGACCGAGAGCGGATACAACGATGGCAATGCCAAATGGGTATTGGGTGGAAAAGCCATGATTTGGACCAGTGACCGTGCGGGGTATCGCAGCCACGGCAGTTGGGGAGCCGAAGACGATACTTATATCATGTTCTTTGATGCTGAAGCATACGACCGTTTTTTGATGAACAAGGAAGAAACCGCTTTACTCGAGGAAGCGGAGAAGGCGGAGAAGGAAAAAGCCGGGAAGAAAGACGAAAAGGATGCCAAGAAGAAAAAAGGGGATGCCGACAAAGATAAGGAGAAAAAGGTAGAGCCGTTAAAGTTCGACCTCGCAAACCGCTTTGACCGTATTGTACGCCTGACCGTCAACTCCTCGCATATGGCAGATGCCATGCTTTCTGCTAAAGGGGATAAACTCTATTATCTTTCTGTTTTCGAGGATGGGTACGATCTTTGGGAACACAATCTGAAAGAGAATGTTACAAAAGTTCTTTTGAAGAAAGTAGGTGCAGGCGCTTTGCAGCCTGACAAGGAAGGGAAGAATATCTTCCTTTGTGCCCGCGACGGAATGAAGAAGATAGAGATTGAAGGCAGCAAGATTTCTCCAATTGAATTTGAGGCTTTCTTCGATTACCGCCCTTATGGTGAGCGTGAATATATCTTCGACCACATCTGGCAGCAGGTAAATGATAAGTTCTATGTGGCAGACTTGCAAGGTACGGACTGGAATGGATACAAAGAAACTTATAAGCGCTTCTTGCCGTATATCAACAATAACTACGATTTTGCGGAAATGCTGAGTGAGATGCTGGGTGAATTGAACGGTTCTCATACGGGAGCGCGTTATTATGCTTCGGGCGCAGCACTTCCTACGGCTGCTTTGGGAGTGTTCTATGATGAAGCTTATGCGGGCGATGGACTGAAGATTAAAGAAATTATAGCTCAGAGTCCATTGACGAAGAAAAAGACGGATGTCAAGCCTGGCTGTATTATCGAGAAAGTGGATGGTGTTGCCATTAAGGCTGGCGCTGATTATTTCCCGTTACTCGAAGGTAAGGCAGGCCGCAAGGTGATTCTCTCGGTCTATGATCCTGTTACCGGAAAGCGGTTTGAAGAAACCTTGAAGCCCATATCTTACGGTGCCCAGAATGAGCTGTTGTATAAGCGCTGGGTGGAAAACTGCCGCAAGAAGGTGGATGAATATTCTGGCGGACGCATTGCTTATATTCACATCAAAGGTATGGATAGTCCGAGCTTCCGTAAGATTTACTCCGATTTGTTGAGCGAAAGCAGTCGTAAGAAAGAGGCTGTTGTGGTGGATACCCGCCATAACGGAGGCGGGTGGCTGCACGAACAAGTAGCGACGTTACTTAGCGGCAAGGAGTATGAACGCTTTGTGCCGCGTGGCCAGTACATCGGCAGCGATCCTTTTGACAGATGGCTGAAACCTTCGTGTATGCTGGTTTGCGAGGATAATTACAGCAATGCCCACGGTACTCCTTTCGTATATAAGACGTTGAGAATAGGCAAGCTGGTAGGTGCTCCCGTGGCAGGAACCATGACTGCTGTCTGGTGGGAAAGCCAGATCGATCCAAGTATTGTATTCGGTATTCCGCAGGTAGGCTGCATGGATATGCAGGGCAACTATCTGGAGAACCGCACGTTGCAGCCTGATATCCTGGTCTATAATGAACCGGAAGCTGTTTTGAAGGGAGAAGATGCACAGCTGAAAGCGGCGGTGGACCACTTGCTGAAGGGGTTGCCGCAAAAGAAATAGATGGATTGGACTTTATAAACAAGAGGCTGAATTCAAGATTGAATTCAGCCTCTTGTTTATAAAGTCGATGGGGTGTCTTATTTATTTTACAGTTACTTCTGACAGTTTTAACCAACCAGAATTAGTGAAGGTTCCCTTGGCAGAGATATCCAGCCCCTTAACATTGCTTCCATTGCCTTTGGTTGTATCGACTAAAGCTACTGCCCAGGTATAGGTTCCTTTTTTTACCCCGTGAAGTTTGGGAGTGAACTCATAGGAAGTGGGATAGCCTTTTATCCAGACGGATAAATCAGTATTGTTGTCCAGATAAGAGTAGACTACTTGATTGTCTTGGTTCAATAATGCGAAAGCTACTTTATACTTTTGGTTCCATTGTGGTATATTGGTTGGGCAATATCCCCAGCCTAAGTTGTTCCAGCGATGTACTATCTTTATTCTTGAACCACTCTTCATTTCTTTGGGAACTACAATGGAATCGGGATATAAACGATAACCTCCTTCGGAGATGAAACGCTCAACCAAAGGATAGGCATCACGGAACCAACTCATGGTTTCGTCTCCTACACGGAAATCCATCATGTTGACATGAGCTTCCTGACCGTCTTCAAATTCTCCGATACGCACATCTTTGGCTGTTTTGTAACCGCTCGGGTCATTGTGATAAGGGTGCTTGCTCACAATCCATCCACCTTCCAGTAGAACCGGGCGTTTCATAATCCAAGGTTTCACATAGTTTCGCTCCCACTGGCCGTAATACTCTCTCATTCCGAAAGCATCATGACGTAAGGAAAAGCCTTTCTCGCAAGCGCTGTCCAACAAGCGTTTACTATCGGGATCAAAATTCTCCTCACCTGCCCAGTCTTTGCCTGCACCCATCCAACGATGGTAGTTGATAACTAAAGGTACTTTGGTGAAGTGTTTGACGTAGAGGTCTGTAATCCAATTGAACACAGCTTCCCGGTTCTTGGGGTCAATGTACTTCATAGTGTGTGCCTCACCCCATTTGCCAAGACCGTAGCCGTCTATAAATTCCACCAGGTCAGGGTCATTGTATTTTTGGGCAAATGCTTCTATGAACTTTGCATATTTCTCCTGGAAGATAGGGTCATCAGGATAGGGAGAGCGTTTTCCATTGTCTGTATAGTATTTGGCTCCTGCATCGAATACATAGGCCGGAGTGGCTTCATTTTTTCGGTCGCGGCTGTCGACAACTACACGGAAAGAGAGACGCATACCTCTGTCGAGTGCCCCTTGAATTACTTTTTTCAACTTTTCGTTGGTATCCCAGCCGTAGACTCCTTCGGCGGGATTGAAGGTACTCCAATGCGTACGGATATAGAGTGTGCGTGCATAATCGGAGATTTTCACGGTTGTTCCTTTTTCCGGTACATAGATATGGTCGTATTTCTTCCAGAAGTCATCGCTGACATTCTCATTTGCATAAACAACCCAACCACTTAAAGGGTTTCCCTGCATGGTTTTTCTGTCTGGCCAGATTTTTATATAATCAGCTTCCGTATCTACAGCCATCTTGTATATCTGGCATCCTGCTGCAAGAAACGCACCGACACCGTAAACTTCTGTCATGTCACGCGTCACTTTACGGGGGTCGGCACCGATAGGCTGTACCCAGCCAAGTTTACCGCTTGCATCTACAGCATCGGTCAGTGCCTTCCAGCCTTTTATAATGACTGGCATGAAATCGTCTTCATTCAAGAGTCCCGCATTTACGCCATAGGCCAACGCATATACAAAGAAACCGGTGGAACTGGTTTCGGGAGAAGGATAAGAAGCCGGATCCAGAAGGCTGGCATGCCAATAACCGTCTTCGTTCTGCAATCCGGCGATACGTGTGCATAACCGGATAAACAGTTCTTCGTAATAAGCGCGTTCCATCAAGCCTTTGGGCAACTCCTGCAATACTTCTGCCAGACCGGCCAGTACCCAGGCATTTCCACGTCCCCAGAACACCTTTTTGCCATTGGCTTCTTTTTTACCGAAATAATGCCAATCGCGGTAGAAAAGGTTCTCTTCCTTATCGAATAGGTATTCGTAGGTAGCCCGGTATTCATTGTCCATGAATTGGAGGTATTTCCGGTTGTTGGTTTCACGGTATAGCTTGGCATAAACCGGGGGGGCCATAAACAAGGCATCACACCAGGTCCAGCGTTCTAGGGTTTTGTTGTCACCATACTCCAGTTTGAATGTACCGTTGGATGGATGGTTGACAATCCATTCCGTACGTGCCAGGGTAGGAGCCAGTATTTCCTCTTTTTTATATTTACGGTATAAGTCAATGAATGATTGGGAAACGGTTATATCGTCTGCATGGTACAACCGCTGATGGGGTTGCCAGCAGTTTCGTCTTCCTATTTTATAGAGCCATTGATAGTAGGTGCTGTCATTGTACTCCTCTTCTGCCAGTTTAGCCCAATCTACCATACCTACATAAAGTGCTCCATTGGTCCAATCCAGGTCGTGGTGTTCGTGGGCAGTGTTAGGATTGGAAATTTGCCAGTCTGCCACTTGCTTCATTTTCTCTTTTACTTCCTTTTTGCTGAATGGCACTTGTGCATGATTGCCATACTGATAAACAGAAAGGCTGCTGCTGTTAATTGTCTGTGTATCTTCATGATTGTTTATTGATAAAATTAAGGGAATTGCCTTTGTTCTCAATGGACGCGGACAATTCCTTTATGAGAATCTTGAAAACTATCTTTTTACCTTTATTCGTGTTTTATTTTGTCTTTGTGCTGTTAATATCCCTCGTTTTGCGGGAATTCTGCACCCGTATTTGAATCGATTATGCTCTGAGGAATCGGCCATAATGTGTGGTAATCACGCATAACGGGCCCCGATTCTGTATTGTATTTGCGGGTACGCTCCAATAATTTGCCGGTACGGCATAAGGTAAAGCGGCGTGATTCTTCACCTACCAACTCGCGGATACGTTCGTCCAGCAAGAAGTCCATGGTCATTTCACTGTCCGTAATTTCAGGAGCATGCGCGCGACGGCGTACAACATTGATTGCTTCGCGGGCACCTGAAATATCGTTCAACCCCAACCTTGCTTCGCAGAGTAAGAGATAAGTCTCGGACAAACGGAACTTCATGCGGTCACGGTAGGAACCGGTCAAAGAAAGGTTTTCGGAACGGCCATAGAAGAATTTTGTCAGAGCCGGATAAAGACGGAAGGTGGTAAACCATGTTTCGTCTGTAATCGTGGCTTTTTTACCATAAAGGTCGGGCATGTTCTCGTTGTTGTAATACCAGTTACGTTTGATGTTGTATTCGGAATTACGAATGTCTTCTTCATCAAAGAAACCGGTATCTTCTCCAATCCACCATTTCATTGGTACCAATTGCGACAAGCCGCGGCCACCCAGTGAGTCTGCCAAAACAAAACCGGTAATTTCGAAGTATTTGGGTTCCCAGGCACGGCGTGTCCAGTCATCGGAATTTGTACCGCCACCAGTAGTGTTATATTCAAACTGCATGACCCAAATGCTTTCCATATTGCCGGATGTGCGATTTTGATTGTTTTCAACGAATAGGTCGGAGAACACATCGCCGTTTGCTTTTGCCTTTTCACCGAAGCGGTCTTCCATCAAGTGGAAATATCCGCTGTTGATGACATTCTCTGCGGCAGTTTCAGCCTTTGCATAATCACCCTGCATCAAGTAAACCTCACTTAGTAAGTGTTCTGCCGCCCATTTGGTCAGCTTGCCGACTTTTACGGCATCAGGGTCAGTAGGCAGGTTCTCGACAGCAAACTGAAGGTCTTCTACCATGTGGGCAATAACCTCTTCCTTCGGTGTACGGGTAAAATCGATTCTGAACTGATCTTGAATCTTGTCTACATAAGGAACGTCTCCATACAGATAAACCAATGTACGGTATGCATAGGCGCGGAAAAAACGTGATTCTGCCTGATAGAGCGCCTTGTCTGTGCTATTATCCCAGTTCGTGTTTATTTCCGAGTATTTCAACATCTCATTGGCTCCTGCAATCAGACTATAAGCCCAGTTCCAGTAGGAGCTACAATACCGGTATTTGGAGTTAATGTCAAGAAACCGAACGGTTGGATAGAACCGTCTTTGGTACCCATGGTAGCAAGGTCAGTGGCAATCTGCAATGCTTCGTAAGGGCAAGCGGCATTGTGCATGAAGGCACCGTTTTCACCCCAAGTGTTGTATTCAGAGCGTGCTTCGGCATAAAGTCCGGTAGAACCTACTTCGAAACCATAGGAACTTGTATATGTGTTGTCCGGAGCTAGTTCACTTTTCAGTTTCTCATCCAGAAAGTCAGAGCAACCGGTAGCAGACAGAGCTACTAACAGAGCTAGAGTTGCTTTTGATATATAATTTTTCATTGTATATATATTTAAGTAAGTTTAGAATGATAAGTTCAGTCCAAGTACGTAGGAACGTGCAGTCGGGTAAGAGGCAAACCAACTGTTGTCATAGTTCAATACGCTGCGTATGTCACAGAATGTATAAGGATTCTCCACACTGATATTGACTCCCAAACCGCTCAGTCCCAATTTCTTTACAAAATTCTTTTCAAAATTGTATCCTAAAGTGATATTCTTTATTTGGATGTATGTAAAGTCTTTGTAATAGCTGTGTCCGTCGAAGTTGTTATATGCTGGAGAAGCATATTTGGAATTGGTGTGTTCCGGTGTCCAGTAATCGGCATTATGCAGATAGTTGTATAAGTTGTAACTCCAACTTCCGATATTGGCTTCGTTCAACTCACGTGTAACTTTGAAGGTTCCATTCAGTAGGAATGACAAGTAAAAGTTCTTGTAAGTCAATGTATTGCTCATAGACATGAGGAAGCTTGGATTCTTTGAACCGATGATAACTTTGTCATTGGAGTCAATATAACCGTTTCCGTCTGCATCTTTCACTTTGGCAGAACCTGGTTTGGCACCTTTTTGGATCTCTTTTTCTGTACCGTCTGCTGCGGTATAGGTGAATTTGTCACCTTCCTGCCAGATGCCGTCGACGTCATAGTCGTAGTAAACTCGCAAGGGTTTGCCGATGAACCATTTATTGGTGATATCATCTTTTTTGTCACCACGTAGGTCTACAATCTTGTCACGGTTCAGTGAAAAGATGATTCCGGTGCTCCATTCGAAGTCCTTATTACGTATGTTGACGGTGTTCAAGGTAAATTCAACACCTTTATTGCGTGTTTTACCCACATTATCCCAAATGGTTTTATAGCCGTTCATGATAGGAACAGTACGTTTCATCAGCAAGTCTTTTGTGTTGGCGACATACATTTCAATGTTACCGTTGATACGGCCGTTGAAGAATGAATAGTCGATACCGACGTTGAATGTTTGGGTTGTTTCCCACTTTAGATTCGGATTTCCGACACCGTCGTTGGCCAGATAAGCACCGTTGACACCTGCTCCACCGTCACCCCAGATATAGTTTGTGAGGTGCAGACGGTCCAATGTCTGATAGGGGTTGATGGCTTGGTTACCGTTAGAACCATAAGATACGCGGAGCTTCAATTGGTCCAGCCAGTTTTGTGCATTTTCCATAAAACTTTCGGAAGCAATGTTCCATGCAGCAGCACTGACGGGAAGAATGCATACTTGTTGTTTGCACCGAAGGCAGAATAACCGTCGGAACGTCCGGTCAGGGTCAACATATATTTTCCTGCATATGAATAATTCAAGCGAAGCATATAAGACAGCATCGAGGTTTCTGATAAACCAGAACTTACGGTTTTATTCTTTTCACCTGCATTGATGTTATGATAACTGGAATCATCGTTTACAAAACTTTCGGCACTTGACTTGGAAGTCTTTTTCTGAGTTTGTTGTACACTGAACAAACCTGTAGCGTCGAAACGGTGCTTGCCAAATTCACGATTATATTTGAGCAGATTTTCCCAAGTGTAATCCCAGTAGTGTTCATTGTTGATGCTGGCTTTTCCGCTGGCTGTTCTACCGTCTTTGGTGTCACGGCCATAGTATGTGCCGGTAAAGTCGCTACGATAGTTGTAACCAAAGGTTGTACGGGCTGAAAGACCTTTTACCGGCAACAGAATGTCAGCATAGGTGTTGATGAAGAAGTTACGTCTTGTTTGATCTTGGTCGGCATTGACATTGGCCATCGGTTAATAATCAGGGATTGTCCATAGGTTCTTCATAATACTTGCCGTTTTCATCTTTGTAGATACCATAAGGACTTTGCTTTACAGCATGTTCAATATTCGGGGTTATACCACCGCCATCTCTTTGAATAAATTGGGTCTGTATACCAATAGTCAGCCATTTGTTTAATACTTGTGTGACATTCAAATTGATATTGTAACGTTTCATAGCAGAATTGTAGACTACACCTTCTTGATCCAGATAGGAAACTGCCCCCATATAAGTGGTGCTTTCAGTACCTCCGGAAATGCCTACTTGATGTTCCATGGTAAATGCATTGCGGAAAATATAGTCCTGCCAGTCGTTTGTAACGCCTTTCTTGTAATTTATAAGTTCGCTGGCACTCAGAATATTCTCAGGAGCCAATTGGTCTCCGCTCCATCCATCTTTCAGGCGTGCAATGTCTTGTTTAAATGTGATGTATTCGTCTGGAGTCATCACATCAATAGTCTGTTGGGGTTGCGACATTCTGAACTGCCCTTTGTATGTAACTTGGGGTGCACCTTTCTTGCCTTTCTTTGATTGAATCAAGATAACACCATTGGAACCGCGTGAGCCGTAGATAGCTGCTGCGGAAGCATCTTTCAAGACACTAAGGCTTTCGATGATGTTTGGGTCAATATCACTCAAAGAACCATTGTAAGGAATACCGTCCAATACAATAAGCGGTGCATTGTCAGCACTTAATGAGTTTTCACCACGTACACGGAGGGTTTGGTCTGCCCCCGGTTTCGCATCACCAGTAGTTACGCTTAAGCCCGGAATTTGTCCTGCGAGACGGTCCATCAAGTTACTGCTATTTATCATGTTCAGTTTCTTCTGGTCTACTGATACCAGACCTCCAGTCAGGTCGGACTTACGCTGTGTACCATAGCCGATTACCACGACTTCTGCCAGTGTTTTACTGTCTTCCACTAACTTTACGGTACTGTTTCTACCAGCTTTTACAGTCTGTGTCACATAACCGATATAGGAGATTTTGAGATTACTCCCTGCCGGTGCGTTGATTGTGTATTTTCCGTCAAGATCTGTAATGACACCAGTACTGGTTCCTTCCACCATGACATTTGCTCCGATAATCGGTTCACCACTTTCGTCAATTACTGTACCAGAGATGTTCTGTGGTTGTCCGGATATTGCCTTGTTATTCTTTCCGGTATATAAAATAATGTGTGTTGCGTCGATTTCAAATTTAACATTGGTCCCTTTCAATAAGGCTGCTATTGTCTTATTAATAGTTTCATTCTTAACATTCAAGCTGACTTTCTGTTTGATGTCTATTTGCTGCGATTCATAGAAGAAAGTGTATCCACTTTGCTTTTCCACTTTTGGCATAGCCTCTGATAATGGGATATTTGTGAACTTCAGTGTGATCAGTTTCTCTTTCTTTTGTGCAGAAACCGGGGCACATAGAAGTACCAGTATAAGAATGATGAGTTGTTTTCTTATATCCATAATTGTCTTAAATTTAAAGATTAATGTAGGTGTTTACTTTTCGTTAATTATTAAATAATGTGCATTTCTCATTTGTTTGTTTGGCATAAGTTTTTAATTTTGTTACTGTTTCATTTTACTTTTTGTTTTGTGTCTGCAAACGAAATTGTCAACTCATTCTCTTCGTTAAAGGTATATTTCATAGGTTGGATGCGTGCCATGATGCGGAGTATTTCGTCCAGCGGTTCGCTACGCAACGTAAACGTATAGAAATATTTATTGGATAATGTAGGATCCACGTCTATCTTTACCCGATACCATTTAGAAAGCAGTTTGCAAATGTCTCCCAATGAACGGTTTCTGAATACGAGTTGTGTATTTGCCCACGAAGAGGCAAAATGTACATCATCTTTTTCTACCTTAAGTGTAAGGGTTTTCCGATTAAAAGTAGCTGTTTCGCCCGGTTTGAGGAAACGGTTCTCTGTCTCGGTTTCCAAAGAGACGGACCTTCTACCAAACTCACCAATGTATTTTCCGAACCGGGGAATGCATCGACATTGAATTTGGTTCCGTGAACTACGATACGCATACCTTCTGTCTGCACAATAAAAGGTTTGTCAGCATCGTGTGCTACATCGAAGTAAGCTTCACCAGTTACATTTACGATACGCTCATCCTTATTCATTTGTGATCCGTATTGCAAAGAGGTCTCTGTATGCATCCATACTTCGCTTCCGTCAGGAAGGAGAACCTTAGACTTACCCGACAAATTAGAGTATAACTGCGGCATGGCTTCAGGCTGTCCGTTAAGGAATCCTATGTAGAATGAGCAACCGATGGCAACAGCTATACATGCAGCTACTGCGTAGCGGTATATCTGTTTCAGTTCGAAGCGTTTCTTTGCAGGTTTTTCAGTCTGCTTAGGCTCGCTGGCGTGCATACGGTTGACAAGTTCATTCCAATAATATTCGGTATTGGGCGTGTAGTTTTCTACATTTGCCTGAATTTTTTCCCATAACAGTTGCAATTCCTTGAATAACGCTTCGTTGTTACTGCTGCGTAACCAAGTCTCCAATTGCCGCTCTTCGTCTGCGGAAATTTCCTGTTTCAACTTAGGAATGATTAAATTCCAAGGAACACTTTTTTTCATGATCATGATGTTTTTATAGGCCTTCACTTATATGACACATCACTTGGGTTTAACCCTTATTCCAATTCCAATTATTTTTTTAATAAATTTCGAGGAACAAATAATATTAGTATCTTTGCCGCTCAAGAAGCCCTTATCTAATATAACTTCGATATGCCTGCAGAAGATGATATCCTATTGTTACAGTTAATCAAACAAGATGACGAGAAGGCTTTCAAGCACCTTTTCGATACTTATTTTGTTTCACTCTGCCGCTTCATGTCCCTTTATCTGAGAGACAAGCAGGAGATAGAAGAACTGGCCCTTTCCATCTTTATGAATTTGTGGGAGGGTAGGGCCGACTTGACTCTTAAAATCTCATTCAAGGCTTATCTTTTCCAGTCTGCACGCAATCGTTGCCTGAATGCTTTACGCGATGAAAAGGATACGGTTCCCATCGAGGGAGGAGAAGAATATGGATATGCTCTTGCGGCTGATACTTCGGTGGAGATGGAAGAACTGAACCGATTGATTGAAGAAGCTGTTTGTTCCCTTCCGGACAAATGTGGGCAGGTTTATCGCAAAAGTAGGGAGGAAGGGAAGACTAATCAAGAAATTGCCGGGGAAATGGGGATTTCTGTCAAGACGGTGGAGGCCCAAATAACCAAAGCCTTGAAGCATATCAAGAAATTTTTAGGAGAACAGTATACTTATTTGTTCTAAAATAGAAATTGCAGGCCATCTGTCTTTTAGAATGATGAAAGGAGGATGGCCTGCAATATAAAAAGAAGATTAATCTATAACCGTGAATTTTACTTTCTGGTCTTTCACTATTACATAATATTCTCCATTTTCAAGGAAATGTTCACCATTGGCATTTACAAAAGCAAGATCACGCATCGGGTCTATTTCAAAGCGGAATATATGTGTTTCACCTGCTTTAATTAGTTGCTTTTCGAAGTGCTTCAATTCTTTGCATGGACGGGTAATCGTGCTAAATGGGTCTGAGATAAACCAATGCACCACTTCTGCACCGTCACGTTTGCCTACATTGGTGACTGGGATTTCCATTACCAACTTTTCACCGCGTCTGATGGTTTCTTTGGGCAAGTTGATATTACCATAATTAAAGGTGGTATAACTCAAGCCGTATCCGAATTCATACAGTGGGGAAGAGGAGATGTCTTGATATTTGCCACTTTGTGGACGGGCTGTTTTGCGCTGATTGTAATAGATTGGAATCTGTCCGGTGGAACGTGGAAAAGTAATGGAAAGCTTGCCCGAAGGATTTACCCGGCCGGACAAGACACCTGCCAATGGTTTACCGCCAGGTACTCCCGGTTGCCACATTTCAACGATGGCGTCACAGAGAGGTTCCACTTTAGAGAGTCCCAAAGGACGTCCGTTAGCCAGTACCAGAACAATCGGTTTGCCTGCTTTCTTCATTTCAGCAATGAATTCCTCTTGAATGGCAGGCAGTTCTATGATGGAACGCGATGCGTTTTCGCCACTCCACTTTTTCTTTTCACCCATGCAGAGTAGAATGACATCTGCTTTCCGGGCTACAGCCAGTGCCTCACTGAATTTGGAAGTGTCGTTACCGTCGAAACCACAACCCTCGGTATAAATCAGTTCAGCCTTGCCTGCAAATTCTGCATCCAGCGCCTTTTTGATGGGGAGGACATCTTCTGCATGTCCATGTCCATACCATGACCCAGGAGCTCGGCACAGTTTTCTACCAGAGGCCCCATGACGGCGATAGTTGGCTTGTTCCCGTTTGCCAGAGGGAGTACCTTGTTTTCATTCTTCAGTAGAACAATGGTCTCCTCTGCCAGTTTCTCTGCAATAGCCAGGCTTTGTGGAAGGAGGAAGCGCTCTTTTTCTGTAGATGTCGGGGTGTAGGGATTGTCAAAAAGTCCAAGGCGGAATTTGATACGGAGCACGCGTTTCACTGCATCGTCCACCAGTTGCATGCTTATTTTACCTTCTTCCACCAGCTTTGCCATATGCTTGTCATAGCAATGCCCCATCATGTCCATTTCCAGGCCGGCGTTGAAAGCCAGACGGGCAGCTTCTTTGCGGTCGGCAGCATGGCCCTGGTCAATAAGTTGCGGTACTGCAGACCAGTCTGAAACAACAAAGCCGTCGTGTTTCCAACGGTTCTTCAGAATTTCTGTCATCGTGTAATGGTTGGCGCTTCCGGGAGTGCCGCTGATGTCATTGAATGAACTCATTAAAGTAGCGGCACCGGCTTTTACGCCAGCTTCATAGGGAGGAATATAGGTGTCCCACAGAGTCTGATTGGAGATTTCCGTATAAACATAGTCACGTCCTGCTTCAGAAGCGCCGTATCCGATATAATGTTTAAGGCAGGCGGCTACTCGCTTGCTGTCGGACATGTCTTCACCTTGGTATCCTTTGATAGATGCGACACCGAATACAGCATTGGTATAAGGTCTTCGCCATAGCCCTCTGCAACGCGTCCCCAGCGTCCGTCTCTTGCCACGTCAATCATAGGGGAAAAAGTCCAGTCTACCCCGGACATGCGTGCTTCCTGGGCGGCAACGGCACATGCTTGTTCTACCAATTGGGGATTCCAAGAACATGCTTGTCCCAAAGAGATGGGATAAATGGTACGGAACCCGTGGATGACGTCGTATCCGAAAAGGATGGGGATACCCAGAGTGATTCTTCCATTGCTTTTCTCTGAGCCTCGTTACGCAGATTGGCATCTTCATCAAAATAAATGAGGGAGCCTAATGTGGCAGGAATTTTTTTTACTTCCTCACCACGATTGTTCTCGTTGTTATTCCGCCCCAAAGTGTACTGGTTGAGTTGTTGTACCTTTTCTTCCAGTGTCATTCTGCTGACCAGGTCATTCACACGCTCCTCAATGGGAGCTTTGGCATCTTTGTAGATGGGTTGCTTTTTGTTTGCAGCCATTGCTCCGGCCAGGCAACCACTTAAAAGGAGGCAACTGATAAATGTTAGTTTCTTCATGATATATATAATTATGCTATTCTCATTAAATAAGACACGTTTTTCGGAATCTGCTCCTACACAAAGGTCGTTTTTTTAAGGAATATAAACAAGTACATGCAAGGGCTTATTTGAAAATAGGCTTATCGGTTAGTGTCATGGAAGCTTGTTCGTTATTTTTTAGTTCAAATACCACTATTTCATTATTACCTGCTATCAGAGCACCAGCAGGTATCTCCAGGGTCCTTTCTGTATTTTCTTCCCAGTAGGCACCCAAGTATTGCCCGTTTATCCAGACTTCTCCCATTCCCCAGCCAGACACGTCAAGAAAGGTCTCTTGTGCCGGATTGCTTACTGTGACACCACCTTTACGGAAGCAAGGGATGGAGGAGGTACCTTCTTTGAAAGTTATTCCGGCCACATCGCATTCCTTAATTTCCAATGGGGTCATCTTCCAGCCTTCTAAATCTGTCTTTCCCAATGTTATGCTGCCGTAGATACCTTTTGAATTGTCCAGAATTTCAGGACCATAGGTAATACGTCCGATATTTTCAGTATAGATACTAAGTTTGTGTATACCTATCGGTAGATTGGTTTTCAAGCTTTTACTGCTATCTTTTAAATATCCTTGCAGTTTGCCGTCTGCATAGACCACAGCATAATCCCGTACGTTTTCAATAGTTAGTGTGGGATTCTCCTCTTCCACATCAACGGTTGTCTCATAGAGGGCATAGCCAAAATCCATATCCAGCTCATTCATGGGCAGTAAGGCATCATCTTCTACAGTTTCTCCATAAACTTGTTCCAATGGAGCTGTTTGTGACATTTTTATCTCTTGTGCTGCTGCCGGTCCGACCGGCAGCAACAAAAGAGCCCAAAGCAAGAATAATTTCATCATATTTCCTTTATTTATTTCTTTAAGAATGATTCAATGTAGGACTCGTCAACGGTAATTTGTGGAGCGAATTTGTCACTCTTTACGTAGCGGTCAATGCTTTCCAGCAATTGCTGGGTGGCAGGACGTTCGTTGATGTTTTTCTGGGTATCTACGGCCAGTACCAGTAGACTGCCTTTCTTCACTTTTGCTTCGAAACCAATACCGAGCTTTTCATTATTGTCGTAATGGTCTATTACTTGTATGAAAGGCCGCAGTGCTGCCGGAGCATCTTTCATCTCAATAACCTTGGCATTTTCCAGAATGTCCCACCACTGCCAGTCAGTATGGTAGGAAGTTATGAAATGCTCGAATATAGGCTGGTCGTCATGAATCAGACAGCCAATGGTCATAGGAGGCCATTTGAACATTATCGGATTCCAAAAGTGATTGTGGAACACGGATTTACGACCTTTTACTTTGGAAGGTTTGGGGCAGAGTACCACTTTCTTGCCATCGGCAAGGTGTTGTTTTGCTTTTTCATCGAATACTGTGGTGTAGAGCACTTCACTAGTGGACTGCATTAAGTTGCTATGACGGGGATATACCCAGATATCCCAGCTGTTTTTTACGTGTGCAACAGAAAGATGGACCGTCAGCTTCTGTGGTTCAGTGATATTGTTCAATGCATAACTGAAACTGCCAAGTGGAAATACCCCGTTCTTTCCGACAGTTTGTGTTTTCAGTTTTCCGCTCTTAAGGGTTTTACCGTTGCTGTCGGTGATACTCCAATTGATTTTTGCGTTTTTCAATAGGGTAGGTCCATAATTGTATATTTCCGCTTTTCCTTCAAATACCTCATCATTGTAAAGTGCGCGTTTGTCGAAACGGAGCAATGCAACAGTCGGTGCACAGAACTCGCGCCACTTTTCCGGTGTGATGAGCCCTTTGGTATTCCAGAAGGATCGAGAATGCCTACCGGTGCATATCCTTGTCCGGTAAAATCATTCAGAGACAGTAATTGGAAACCGCCTTTCAGATAAGTGCGCAACTGGGCTTCTATGACATCCTTGTACTCTATGGCGGTCAAGGCTCCAGAAGCACGGAAGAAGTCATGTGCTTGGTCGAGCATGTGGTTTTTGTCCAGCAGTTCACGGAATATCTCGAAATTACGCGCTTGTACGGGGCCGGTGAAGTTCTTTATTTCCTCGAAATTGGGATAGATGCACCGCTGTCCGGATTCATGCGAGATGATGGGCAGGCCTACTCCCAGTTCCTTGTTTTTGTCCCAGTTTGTATAAGGACGTCCTTCGTAGATGGCCATGTGTCCTTTGGTAGTCTGATGGGTAATGTAGAACTGGTCTGATTTGACACGTGTGCGGGCTGTGGAACCGCTGTATAGACGGCGGTTATCCAACTGGCGGGCCGTGGCGGTAAGCTCTTCTATGAAACTGAAATCGCCGGTAATTTCGTTTCCGTTACAGTAGAGAATGAAGGAAGGGTGATTCCCATATTCTTTCAAGATACCCCGCAGCTCGCGACGGAAGAAATTCCAGCGCTTCTCATCGGGTTGGGCATCTTTACCCCACATCGGCATTTCCACCTCCAGATAGACACCCAGCTTGTCTGCCATACGGAACGCAGCGGCAGGAGGACACCAGGAGTGGAAGCGCATATGGTTCATACCATATTCTTTTAGGATACGGAGTACACGTTCCCAAGAGGCATCGTCCACGGAGCATAGCCGGTCTTGGGGAACACTGCGTTTTCAACGGTACCGCGCAGGTGTATGGGTTCGCCATTAAGGATGATATGGTCCTCACCAGCCTCTACTTCGCGCATACCGAAAGTTGTGCTTTTCTCATGCGCATAGGATTGGCCCTCTACACTGGAAGTCAACTTACAGTCCAACGTATAAAGATTGGGATGGAACTCATTCCACAAATGGATATCCTTACCCAAAAACATTTCTTCCTCGATATAAGTAATGGAATCGGTCACTGTTACTGGTACTTCCTTTTGTAGTCTATAGTCCTTTCCTGTCACGTGGAAGGATATTTTGCCGCTGGCGGTATGTTCTGTACAGTTGCGGACAGTCATTTTGACTTTGATGCTTTTGTTCTTGATGTCCGGATAGACCTGCATGTCATCTACATAGACTGGGTCTACAGCTACCAGCTTAATTTCGCCCAATACTCCGTTCCAGTTTATTTGGGTAAATTCGGAGTGGGCATGGTCCATTTATGGGTATCGTACTGGTAGCGGTTGTCTATACAGAAAGTTATCAGTTCTTTTTTGCCTGGATGTAGCCATTGGGTCAGTTCGTGGTTGTGGGGAATACTGATGTAGTCTATTTTACTCACTTCTTCTTTGCCTACATATACCGAACTGAGCCAGTGTGTACGTTCAAAATAGAGGAAAATGCGTTTGCCTTTCCATGCCACAGGAATTTCTATTTCTCGCTGGTACCATGCGGGGCCCATATATTCGTAGACACGGGTCAGCCTATCCAGGTGGCGGTAAGGAGATTTGTAGCCTATTTTATAGTCATCTGTAATTCCCGGCAGAACGATGCTTTCCTGCAGGCGATGGCAGTAACGTACGTCCAGTGAACCTCTCCGGAAGTCCATGACATCTGTCTGGAATGCCCATTCACCAGACAAGTCCATTTCATTCTTTTCTTGGGCATGCCCGCTCCAGACCATAGAGGTCAGGAGGAGGGCAGCCATGTAGTGTTTTATTTTGTGCTTCATTGTTCTGTTTTCTTTTGGTTATAGTAATCACGCATGATGTACCATGCTTTTTTGCGTTGTCCCTGGTCGGAAACCAGTCCTTTACGGTTCCATTCCCCTCCCTGGTGTGGATGGAAACGGAAGGGAGAACGGAAATCAAAAAGAATCCACGGCGATGTTCCGCGCAGGTTGGGGATATGCTTGAACATTTCCAGATTGTCCTTGTAGAGTTGTGCCTGATAATCCTCACTCCAAGAACTCTTGACTTCCGCGTCGCCATGTTTGCCATAGAGCGCTTCGCCTCCGAACTCGGAAATGAAAAGAGGTTTGCCGGGAGCTACATTCCAGACAGCCTGGTCCGGAGCCAGTGGCCAGTCATGATACCATCCCATATATTTGTTGATGGCTACCATGTCCAGGATGTTGATAATGGAGTCATTCATCTCAAAGTTCCGGCTTTCGCGGTTGAAGCTACCAAATCGAAGGCGGCCGTAATCAGACGGTTGAGTCGATGTCCAGGCAACATTGTTTCATGTGTTTCAGAAATTCATTGCGCGGGGCGGAAGTGGCTGTTTCATTGGCAATCCCCCAAAAGGCAACGGAACAACGGTTTTTGTCGCGCATCACCATCTCTTTAATCATTCTGCCTGCTTTCTCACGGGTAGCGGTATTTTTGAAGTCAATCCCTTGCCAGATAGGTATCTCTTCCCATAAAAGAAATCCCATTCTTTCTGCTAGGCGGACAGTATATTCATTTTGTGGATAATGTGCCAGACGAATCATGTTGGCACCCAGCTCTTTGGCTTCGGCCAACAGCATTGTTGCGTCCGCTTCAGAGAAGGCACGCCCGCGGCGTTGCGGAATTTCCTCGTGGAAGCTGATACTGCGCAGGAAGATGGCTGGTCGTTCAGATAGATATCTTCGCCTTTTACATAAAGGTTACGGAAACCAATTTGCTCGTTGAGCCGGTCACTTTCCGAAGTGATGGTTACATCATACAGCTTTGGAGCATCCGGTGACCAACGTTGCAGTTTTTTGGTTTTGATAGTGGCCTGGGCAATTCCGTTGGCATCGGTAGTCATGTTCTGTCTGATGCCCAATTCGGGGATGGCGACTTGTACGTTGATGCCAGGCTTTGCTTCGGATAAGGTTACTTTGGCACGAATCAGGTTGGATTGTACCTTGTCCAACTGGATGAAATGGTCTTTGATGTAGCTTTGTGGAACGCTTACCAACATTACATCGCGTGTGATGCCGCCGTAATTCCACCAGTCAAAGGACATGGCAGGGATGGCATCCGTGGTGCGGGTATTGTTGACTTTCACCACCAGGAAGTTGTCCTTTTGCTTTACCTTATCTGTGATTTCCACCTGGAAGGGAGTGAATCCGCCTTCATGACTGGCTATTTTCTCCCCGTTCAGATATATTTTGCTACGGTAACTTACCGCACCGAAATAGAGAAACAAACGTTTGCCGTCAGTCTTTGGGGTATCGAAAGAGCGTCCGTACCATACTGTTCCTTCATAAAATTTCAACTCGGGCATTTGTGAATTGAAATCGGCAGGTACATTCAGGACCAAACCTCCGTCGAAAGAGTATTCATAAAATTGCTTGTTGTCTTGAGGTTTTCTGTTTTTGTACACCTGCATCCTTTCTCCTTGGTCATAAAGGTCTACAATGGCTCCCCACTTCCCATTCAGTAGCTGGTAATCGCGTCCGTAAACATTGGACAATAAGTCTTGTGCTTGTGACTTGCCTCCCAGTACAGACACTGCGAGCAAACAAGTAATCATTAATCTTTTAATTTTCATAAATCGTATGTATCAGTTAACGTTTAAAAAGCCTATGAATTATTCTTTGTATATTTTCAATGCGCATCCGCCTCCTTGTGCCATTTTGACGGTCAGTTTACGGGATGCAGGAATGTCTGTGACGGTCTTTTGGTAGTCGGAAGCCAGGCGGTTGGCATTCACTCCGTCATGAAACATTTCCGCTTTCCATCTGCCTGCACCGAGGAAAGAAAGGTCCAGTGTCAGAGTACGTGCATCCCAATTGGTTAGGGAGCCGACATACCAGACATCTCCTTTCCTGCGCGCCATTGTAATGTATTTTCCAATTTCTCCGTTCATGGCTATTGTTTGTTCCCAAACGGTAGGGATGGTAGCGATGAATTCCGTGCATTCTTCTTCACGGTCGTAATTGGTGGGACTGTCGCACAACATGTTCAATGGTGATTCAAATACTACATATTCAGCTAATTGGCGGCAACGGGTTCCCTGGCTCATTGGGGTATCCATTGAGGAGTGGTAACACCGTTTGTTGGCATTGTGCATGGCGCCTTGTGTATAGTCTACCGGTCCGGCCAGCATACGGATAAATGGCATGGTGACATCGTAGGTTACCTGGTCGGTATGGATGTCACTCCACTTCATCTGTTCCAGCCCGTGAACGGCTTCATAGTTGATGACATTGGGATAAGTGCGGTTCAGCCCGGTAGGTTTGTACGTGCCGTGAAAGTCTACCATCAACTTATATTTAGCGGCAGTTTCGGCAGCCCGGTAGTGGAAGTCTACCATTTCCTGGTCATCCCTATCCATAAAGTCAATCTTGAATCCTTTGATGCCCATTTCGGAATAGTGCTTGCATACATGTTCCATGTCGCGGGCAAAGGCATGGTAACCTGCCCAAAGGATGAGTCCTACATTCTTTTGCCTGGCATAGGCCGTGAGCTTTTTTAAATCAATTTCCGGTACAATTTGGAAAAGGTCAGCCTTGAGGTTGACAGCCCAGCCTTCATCCAGAATCACATACTCGATGCCATGCCGGGAGGCGAAGTCGATATAGTGCATGTATGTTTCATTGTTTATTCCAGCTTCGAAATCCACGCCTTTGATTCCCCAATGGTTCCACCATTCCCAGGCCACTTTGCCCGGACGTATCCATGAGATGTCTTTCATGCGTGATGGAGCAGCCAGCTTATAAACCATATCGTTATCTGCCAGCTCCTTGTCATTTCTTGCCACAACAATGATGCGCCAGGGTAGTTTGGCTTTCGGCTGGCAGGAAGCAATGTAGTTTTCACGCTCTGTGACTAATATTTGCAGTTGGTTATGCCCGCCTTGTTTTTTGTTTTGGGGACGGCGGCAAAAGCGGAAGTGAGTGCTGTTCCCCCGTTTCTGTTGATGAGGAACATGCCCGGATAGCTCTCCACGTCGGATTCGGCAATACAAAGTTTACGGCCGTTTTCCTGCTCTATTACTACGGGGGTAAACATCAGTCTTTGGGGGTTCAGTCCGGATAGCTCTATATGTGTATAGGTGTTTTCAAAAGAGTTGGAGAACTGGCTTCTATCGGTTGTTTATCGCCATCTTTTACATAAGGAACAATCGATTTGTAGTCCTTGTTGAAGTTGAAGGCGGCTTCTTCGTTTGTAACTTTGAACGGTCTGTTTCCGGTCGCTGCGAACCGGTATGCCATTCCTTCATTGTACATTCTGAAAATGAGGTTGAAATGTTCCCGGAAACTTAACGTCATTTCATTATAGACATCCTTTACTTCACTGCGTTTGTAGAAAGGAGAGGGAATCACCTCATTTGCCTGGCGATGACTGACTCTCTTAAGATGGGAGCCGTTACCCCAGACTGTCCCATTATCCAGATGTACTGATAAGGGAGAGGGGGCTACCAATGTATGCCCTTCTTCCGTCAGCTCGTAAGTAATCCGGTCACCTATATATAAGGTAACCTCTAACTTGCCGTCCGGTGAGTTTAGGCGATATTCTTTTTGTCCGAACATGTTCGGGATGATGAAAAGCAATGTTGTGAGTAAGAAAAGTGTTCTCATGTCGTTATTTATTTTAGCGTTTGTTTTTAATTTCATACTTGTAGACAACATAGTCATTGATTGATGCAGAGAGATTTCCAGCCTTCCTTTCTTTCCGGTTACTGCTGTCATAGCTTTGCCGTGTCCCATCAGTGGGATACATCTTACTGTGACACCTTCTGGCAGCCAGGTATCGACTTCTGTAGTCCCTTCTGGATGATTTTCACGGTACACAATCAAGTATCCTCTATCTTTCTTTAGAGACTGGAAGCCGGTCCAAGAGCGTCCCGATGGTTCATCTCCTATGGGTAGGATAGTGCCGGAATGCATGTCATGCTGAAATTTCTTGTAGGCTTCTGTATGTTCTCGTAATGTAAATGCTTCCTCGGGTAGATTGGTACCTTCCATCCAGGCAAGCGGCTGTCCTGCTAAAGTCGTAGCAAACAGATATTCAAATGAATAGTTTTCCGGAGCGAAGACTTCTCCTTTATATTTATCCGTATTTCTCCATTTGTTCAGGAACTCTATTTGCAGCTTTTCTGCCGGAACATATTTGGAAAGCATCCAGAGGTTACGCAAAGTCCAGTAAGGATAGTAGTTCTGCCAGTCGGTATAACGGTTTTCCAGAAAGATATTTCCATATTCATTGAACATGTGGTAGCCTCCGCGGCGGCTGGCTGTCGCATCAAGGTTGAAAATCACTTCCTCGTCCGTCTCTTCCAGCACTTTGTTGAATAAGCGGTGCAGGTTTGTTTCGGCTTCTTTACTGGGAATGGTGAGCCCGTCTATCTTGAATATTTTGATGCCGTATTCGCGATAGAGGCTGATGAGTGCTTGCGCATCTTTCTGCCAATCGGCAAAATCATTTTGTATGCTGGGATTGAACCAAAGACCGATTTCAATACCTAATTCCTTGCCACGCTTTACGATGGGATGCAAACCACGTGGATACTTTTGCGGATCGGGTTTCCAGTAGTCTTTATTGTCCCAAATGTTCTTGAATGAACCGCGGGCTACAACTGAATTAGGACTTTTACCTATTTGCCAGCCATCATCAATCTGGAAATGGGTGATTCCCAGACGGGCGGCGCGTTCCAGTTCTTTCAAACAGAAGGATTCGTTTACTTTTGAGTCCTGGCTACGGTCTCCCCAGGTGTTCATCATAATCATCTCGTCGCGGTCGGCCCGGTAAGTACGTATATTCTTCTGATATGAACGAAGCGCTTGTAGGCGGCTCAGTTCATCTTCTCCGTATATTCCCAATACACATCCGTATGTTTTGGTCCAACGGTCGGGAGTCACGTCTTTCTCGGTAATGCCCAGACCGGTTACTGTAAACTTTCCGAAATCAGTCAGAAAATCCTTTCCTTGATAGGCTAATTGTACCGAAGAGCAGGGAGCCTCTTTTAAAAAGAAGATGCCACAGTTGTCCTCGCCATTAAAGGCAAACAGCAGATTGCCGCGATATCCCAGTTTGCGGTAGGAAATAATCTCTTTCTCGAAAACCAGGTTGTTGTGCCAGTCGGTCACATCGGAAAATTCCACGCTGCGAGCGTGCCAATGTTGTCCTTGGAAATGGAACTGGTCTAGTACAGCGGTTACTTCTTTAGATTTCATGTCTTCGGCGAATTCAATATTCTTCCGGTCGGCTGCACTAACTTCTCTGCCTCCGAAAATACTGTTTACTGTTCCTCTTAAATAGGTGTCGCAGGCTATGGCTGGACAATCATCATAAATACGATATACCCGTTTTATATCTAGCTTCTCCAGGCTGAAAGAAACTTCTACTTTCAGATAAGCGGGAAATATTTTAGTCTCTTTTACGGGAACTACTTTGAGTGAACCGTTTGATGGTTGCGGCAAATTTTTCGTTACTCTGAAATCTGGAGTAAGGCTGTGGTTCTTCCATGATTTTCCATTACTCTTGTCGGTCAGGCGGTAAGTTATGATATTTCCCCCGTTCCACAAAAAGGTACGTTCGACCAAATTGTTTCCGATGGTTAAAGTGTCATTTCTCAGAAGGCCGTAGCAGGTATCTTGTGCGTGTAACGAATATCCTCCGAAAAGGACAAATAATAATGTTAGAATATTTTTCATGATATGCGTGTTTTATTAATAATGCGAATCAGTAGTTGAACTCTGATTCCTTGTTTTAGAAAATTAGATAAATGAATGCGATGGCAATTTTGCCCATCGTATGTACTAAAAGTCCAGATGTAGATCTGACTTTCATCGCTCTTT
>ENA-OQCX01000091-OQCX01000091.1-human-gut-metagenome-genome-assembly--contig:-NODE-91-length-45183-cov-3.895219_pt1 | contig 45183 bp, 51 predicted proteins | sample MGYA00242762_ERZ504587 | MGnify/ENA primary metagenome ERZ504587 (study PRJEB26092, sample SAMD00036337) | human gut metagenome | host: Homo sapiens | study: EMG produced TPA metagenomics assembly of...
CCTTGATTTTTCTTATTTCCATATCCTAACTCCTTAATATGAATTTAGCACCAAATTTTAACACTATACATTATAATTTATTTTCAACGGTATTTCAATAAGAAATTGAAATGTGGTATAATCATTTTAACGGATTGTTATAACAGTTGTGATTGAAGTACAGCGCGAACCGTGTTCGCCGCTACAATATATAATTTAATTTGTGATTTTTATAAAATTAGAATTAACATAACAGTTGTACCTTTACTTGCGGGCGTCCAATGAACGCCCCTACAGAATTGCACAAACAAAAAACTATACTATGCTCGGGCATAGTATGTTTTTAATACTGCAAACTATCTACACGAATGGGGTACGGCGGCTCGCCGTGCGATACTTCACCAACAAAATTGAAAATTAACATAATTTTATCACATTCGGATGATAGAGTAACAGTTGGAATATACCGCGTCTTAACCGACGCTTATAATTTTAATAAAAGGGGCGTACAAAAATGAGCAGGATACTTGTTGTTGACGATGAGGCAAGAATCAGACAGATTATCAGAAAATATGCCGAATTTGAGGGCTTTGAGGTTGAAGAAGCCGTTGACGGTATGCAGGCAATTGAAATTTGCCGTAAAGAGGACTTTGACCTTATCATAATGGATGTTATGATGCCCGAGCTTGACGGCTTTTCCGCTTGCAGGGAAATCAGAAAATTCAAGAAAACACCTATCATTATGCTTTCGGCAAGAGGCGAGGAGTACGATAAAATTCACGGCTTTGAGCTTGGCAGTGACGACTATGTTGTTAAGCCGTTCTCTCCAAAGGAGCTTATGATGCGTGTTAATGCTGTAATCAAGCGTTCACAAGGCGCTCAGAACGAAGAGAATGTGAAGAAGGATGTATTTACATACGAAGGTCTTTCGGTTGATTTCTCAGCCAGAATTGTTACAATTGACGGCAAAAGAATTGAGATGACGCCAAAGGAATACGAACTCTTTTTCTACATGGTAAAGAACAAAGGACTTGCACTCACCCGTGAAAAGCTTATAAGCGAGGTCTGGGGCTACGACTTCTTCGGTGACGAAAGAACGCTTGACACACACATTAAGCTTCTCAGAAAGAGCCTTGGCGAATACAGCAGATGCATTGTAACGCTTCGAGGGGTGGGTTACCGTTTTGAAACAATCTAACAAACGATTTGACCGCCATTATCTGCCGTTGAATTTTAAGCTGTTATGCTATTTTCTTCTGTTCGGATTTGCAATTGTGATCGTGTTGTGGGTGTTCCAGACCTTTTTTCTTGAATCGTTCTACACAGCTACAAAATCTTCACAGGTTGAAAAGAACGCACAGGTTATTTCAAAGTCGATTGAAGAAAACAAAAACGCTCTCGGAACAATTGAAAATGTTGCAAGCTACAATTCACTTTCGGTATATGTTTATGATTCAACTTCTCTTTTCACATTGAAATATTGTTGCGAATATGACAACCCCGTTTCAAACCTGAATTTTCAGTATCACGATGTCTATTCATACTACAAGCTGGCAGAGGAAAATGACGGACATTATATGTTCATCACAAGTAACTACAAAGAGGACAGCATTAAAGGCAAGTTTGAACGACAGTTTTTGATGAATATTCTTCATCCGACACAGCGAGAGGAATACTATTCGGTATGCTTCCGCTCCCGATAAAAATGTTCAAAATATGGTCTACACCGACATTATCAATCTGCAGGACGGCAGCGAATGCTTTTTGATTGTAACATCGTCAATCACACCGCTGACTAACACGGTTGAAATCGTCCGTGACCAGCTTGCAATCGTTTCGGTTGTATTTGTGCTTCTTGCCGTTATAATTTCGCTTTACGCAAGCTACAGAATTGCGAAACCGATTTCTAAGACAAACACGGCGGCAAAGGAGCTTGCAAAGAAAAACTATGATGTTGACTTTAACGCAAGAGGATATCTTGAGGTTGAGGAGCTCAACGAAACGCTGAACTATGCAAAAACGGAGCTTGCCGCAACCGAAAAATTACAAAAAGAACTTATTGCCAACATCTCACACGATTTGAGAACACCGCTGACAATGATTACGGGCTACGGCGAGGTTATGCGTGACCTGCCCGGTGAAAACACTCCCGAAAATATTCAGATTATTATTGACGAGGCAACAAGACTTTCAACACTTGTCAACGATTTGCTTGACCTCTCAAAGATTCAATCGGGTTCAATTCAACCCGAAAAATCGGAGTTCTGTCTTACCGACAGCATCAAGAATATTTTCACAAGGTACGCAAAGCTCAAGGAACAGGACGGATACAACATTCTGTTTGAGAGTGACGAAGATGTTTACATTTTTGCCGATGAACTGAAAATTTCACAGGTAATCTATAATCTTGTGAACAATGCAGTCAATTATGTCGGTGAAGACAAAACTGTTATTGTAACGCAAAAGGTAAACGGCAAAAAGGTTCTCATTGAGGTAACGGATCACGGTGACGGCATTCCTCCCGAAAAGCTTGAATACATCTGGGATCGTTACTACAAGGTTGACAAGGAGCATAAGCGTGGCGTTATCGGCACGGGGCTCGGCTTGTCAATAGTCAAGGGCATTCTTGACAGCCACAAAGCAAGATACGGCGTTCGCAGTACACTCGGCAAAGGCAGTACATTCTGGTTTGAACTTGACATTGTTTCCGTGAAAAAACGAAACAAAAAGAATTCTGACGAAAATAAAGAATAAACAACAAATCCCGAACACGGTAAAATGTGTTCGGGATTTATTTATAAAATACCTATTAAATTGTCGGTTGAAAAAAGTGGATTGAAGATAAATTCATCTTCGAGGAGTTCGCCGTTCTCATAGGAATGTTCGACCTCTTTTGAATATCCCTGCAGAATTTTCACAACTTCGGTTTGAGTAGGATTTTCAAGCCCTTCGAGTTCATAAGCGGTCACTATGTATGCACAGACCATTCGCTTGATTGTGGATATGACATTAAAACTGTCGATTGCGGAAAGGTAATATCTGCGGACATAGTAGTCAAGATAGGCGGTAAGCGGTTTGTCAAAACAGTTTGACAGCGTATTATTTTTTGCAAAATCGGCGGTTGCTTCAAGCTCACATAGCCAATCCTTACTCATGATATCAAGGCTTTTGTGCAAATCAAAAATGAATGACGCATCTTTGCAGCTTTGCTTTTTATATTCATCTGTCGGCATAGCCGTGATATCAAAAATTTCATCGTCAAGCATATTCTGCACACGCTCGTTAAAGACAAGAAGTCTGCACAATCTTTCGGACAAGGACATTTTGCAGTCTGAGAGAATTTCAAAAGTGCGTTTTCTTGCAGAGAGCAGAAAATTCATCTCGGTTGTGCTGTAATCGGTCTGTGAGTCCTGCGGAATATCGGTTGCAAAGCCTGTGTCAAAATCCGACTCAAGCATAAGCCTTGCCGCCTCGGGACAGGCAAACGAAAGCGTATGTTCACAAAAAACGGTGTAGTCCTGAGTGATTCTCGGAAATTCCTTACAGGTGTGACAAAGGTGATTTTCGCCGAGGTTGATGTAAATGTCGCACAGCATATCGCTGTTCCAGAACGGGCATTTTTCACCTTGCCTGATGAAAATTCTGTCGCCGTCCTCGTCAATTGTCATAAGCGACCTGAGCCTGTCGCCAAACTCGCCTTTGACTGTATTATAAAAATCAAAGCTTGTATCATCGACAACAACATCCCAGTCCCTGCAACAGCTGTCGGGACAGAGGTTCGCAATGCATCTGAATTTTTCGCAGTATTTCGGGAAGTAGTGTTTCATAATCATGTCCATTTCAGTGTAAGAATAAATTGCTCGTAGGCATCGTCCCAGCCGTCAATTGCATTCACTCCGCCGCCGTTCACACTGCGAAGCTTGGTGTCGCTTTCGTCAAGTCCGAGCGCAAACAGTTCGCCTGCACTGATTTTGTACCCGTGCGACCGGCAGAGGGAACAGAAGTTATCAATCGGATTTTCGCTCTGTTCGGTTTTCAGAAGTTTTTCTTTGAGTTCTGCGTTGCTTTTGGCGTCACAGAGAAGTCGGTCAAGTTCTTCCCGTATCATAAAATCACCACGAAAAATAAAATGAAGTTTCATAAAAACGGACCGCCCAAAAAATGAACGGTCCGCATTCGGCTTTTAAGATTTACTCAATAATTACTCAATTGAGCTGTCGAGGTATTCCATAAGCTCCTCGTCATCTTTTTTCTGCTTATCCTTAACGATAAAGAACGCTGTGAGAGCAGCAGAAAGAGCTGCAACTGCAGAGATGATACCGATAATTAAAGCCCATCTGCACTTATGATTTTTCATATTCTGTCGCCTCCGAATTTTGTATGCTTGTATGGCAGTAGTATCTGCCGTATCTTTATTTATATTCTAACAGTTTTTTACAAAAATGTCAACAAGAACAAAATAAAAAGCAGAGAATATTCTCTGCTTTTAAGCCTGTAAGATTTATTGCACTTATGCTGATGCGTTAAGTCTTTTAGCAAGTGATGATTTGCTTCTTGCTGCAGTGTTCTTGTGAAGAATACCCTTAGCTGCTGCCTGGTCAATTTTCTTAATAGCAAGACGAACTGCCTCTGTTTTGTTGTCAGCGTTAGTGTCAACTGCGTAATAAGCCTTCTTTACAGCTGTTCTGAGAGCAGATTTTGTAGCCTTGTTACGAGCAGTCTTTGTAGCAATAACTTTAACACGCTTTTTAGCAGATTTGATGTTTGGCATTGTCCCACCTCCTTAAAGTATCGGTCATATAGGAATTATGATAGCACAAGAATGTGCAAAAATCAAGTCTTTTTACAAAAAAAGTTGGATTTTATGCGGATTTTATCGGTTTTCTCTGCTTTGCAACAACATCTTGTGTATTGATTTTTTCATTTTATCTTATATGCTGTAACAGAAAAATAACAGAAATTTTCCTGTCGCATAAATTTTATATGTTTACGGTAATTTTGTCAAGCAATTCTCCACTTTTTCACGGAACACAAGATTTGCGTTCTTGTCCATTGGGGTGGGATCACGGTTGATAAGCACAAGATTATCGCCGCCGAAATAACGGATAAACCGGCCGCCGGATAGACCGTGAGGCTTGTGCCGGCAATAATCAGCGTGTCAGCCTTTGAAATTGCATTGACCGCACCCGTTACCGTGCTGTCGTCAAGTCCCTCTTCATAAAGCACAACATCGGGTTTTATGATACCTCTGCAAGTGCATTTGGGAATATCGGCAGAGTTCTTGATAAACTCTGCATCATAGAATCTGCCGCACTTTATGCAGTAGTTGCGGAGAACACTTCCGTGCAGCTCATAAACACGCTTACTGCCTGCCGCCTGATGAAGTCCGTCAATGTTCTGGGTGACAACAGCCGAAAGCTTTCCCGCCTTTTCAAGCTCTGCAAGCTTATAGTGCGCCTTGTTCGGCTTTTTGTCAAGGCAGAGCATTTTGTCACGATAAAAGCGGAAGAACTCGCTTGTTTTTGTGAACAAAAAATGTGTGGCTGAGAATCTGCTCGGGCGGATAATCGTACTTTTGATTGTACAGACCGTCAACACTTCGGAAGTCGGGGATTCCGCTTTCTGTCGAAACTCCCGCACCGCCGAAAAATACTATTCTTTTGCTTTTGTCAATTACGCTTTGAAGTTCTTCGAGTGTACTCACGAAATCGCTTCCTTCATACTTTTAACATAGTCGCAAACAGGCTTAATGCAGTCTTTGCCGTACTTTGCAACAATTTTCACGATTGCAGAACCAACGATAACACCGTCTGCACTTTCGCTCATTTTCTTTGCCTGCTCCGGAGTTGAAATGCCGAAACCGATTGCACACGGAATATCCTTTACTGACTTAACAAGTCTTACCATTTCTCCTACATCGGTTGTGATTTCACTTCTTACGCCTGTAACGCCCATTGATGAAACGCAGTAAACAAAGCCCTCTGCCTCTTTTGCAATCATCTTGATTCTCTCATGAGATGTAGGAGCGATGAGAGAAATTACATCAATGCCGTATTTTCCGCTGTAATCGGTAAGCTCGTGCTTTTCTTCATACGGTGTGTCGGGAACGATAACTGCGGAGATTCCGCACTCCTGACACTTTGCCATAAATCTTTCCGTACCGTATACGAAAATCGGATTCATATAGGTCATAACGGCAAGAACGGCGTCAATCTGCGGACGGATACGCTTTACCATATCAAAGATTTTGTCGGTTGTTGTGCCTGCCGAAAGAGAACGGAGGTCAGCTCCTGAATTACAACGCCCTCGGCAATCGGGTCTGAAAACGGAATACCGATTTCGATGATATCGGCGCCGTTTTTGCTCATTTCAATAAGAAGCTTTTCTGTTGTTTCAAGATCGGGATCACCCGCTGTTACAAACGGGATGAACGCCTTGCCGTTTTGGAATGCAGATTTAATGTCAGTCATGGAGATCCTCCCCTCTGTATCTTGCGATAGCCGCAACATCCTTGTCGCCTCTGCCCGAAAGGTTGACTACGATAATCTTGTCTTTGTCCATTGTCGGGGCAATTTTTATACAATGTGCAACTGCGTGTGCGCTTTCAATTGCGGGGATGATACCCTCTGTTCTTGAAAGATATTCAAATGCGTTTACAGCCTCTTCGTCTGTAACGGGAACATAGCTTGCTCTGCCTGTGTCGGCAAGGTTTGCGTGTTCGGGACCGATGCGGGGTAGTCAAGACCTGCCGAAATTGAATATACGGGAGCAATCTGACCGTATTCGTTCTGACAGAAGTACGACTTCATGCCGTGGAAGATGCCGAGTGTGCCTGTTGCGATTGTAGCGGCAGTCTTTGGAGTATCTGTGCCGAGACCTGCTGCCTCACAGCCGATAAGCTTTACATTTTCATCCTTGATAAACTCATAGAAAGCGCCCATTGCGTTGCTTCCGCCGCCTACGCAAGCCATAACAACATCGGGAAGTCTGCCTTCCTTTTCAAGCATCTGTGACTTGATTTCCTTGCCGATTACGCTCTGGAAATCACGGACAACAGTCGGGAACGGGTGCGGTCCCATTACCGAGCCGAGAACATAGTGTGTGTCGGAAACTCTGTTTGTCCATTCACGCATTGCCTCGTTTACGGCATCTTTAAGAGTCATCGTGCCTGTTTCAACGGCATTGACCTTTGCACCGAGAAGTTTCATTCTGTAAACATTGAGAGCCTGACGGATTGTGTCCTCTTTGCCCATAAAGATTTCACATTCAAGTCCTAAAAGTGCGGCTACGGTTGCCGTTGCAACACCGTGCTGACCTGCGCCTGTTTCGGCAATAACTCTTGTTTTGCCCATTCTCTTTGCAAGAAGGCACTGACCGAGGCAGTTATTGAGCTTGTGTGAACCTGTGTGGTTCAAGTCCTCACGCTTAAGATAAATTTTTGCACCGCCGAGATCCTTTGTCATTTTTTCGGCATAATAGAGAAGTGACGGTCTGCCTGCGTATTCACGCATAAGTGTGTCGAGTTCTGCAACAAACTCGGGATCGTCCTTGTACCTGTTGTATGCCTCTTCAAATTCATTAATTGCATTCATCAGCGTTTCGGGAACGAACTGTCCGCCGTGAATACCGAATTTTCCTTTTGTCATCTTGATTCCCCTTAATTACTTTTATATCGTTCGTGTGTTTCACACACGGCGGGCGGCCGATGACCGCCCCTACATTTTCATTGGTGTGCTTTGCACACGGCTTATAAATCAATTTTTTATTTTCTGCCCGACAATTCGTCAAGTGCGGCTTTTTTATCGGGATTTCTCATAAGGGTTTCACCTATGAGAACTGCGTTTACTCCTGCGTTTTCAAGCACCTTGATGTCATCCCGTGTTTTAATTCCGCTTTCGGCAACAAAAATAATGTTGTCTGGAACAAGCTCACGGAGCTTTGTACAGTTATTTATGTCCACCGTGAAGTCACGAAGATTTCGGTTGTTTACACCGATAACTCTTGCTTCTGCGGCAATTGCGGAATACACCTCATCGGCTGTGTGAGCCTCAACAAGAGCCGAAAGTCCGAGAGAGTCGCAAAGCTTAATCCATCTTCTGATTGTGTCCGTGTCAAGAAGTGAGCAGATAAGCAGTACGGCTGACGCACCGATTGTCTTTGCCTCATAAATCTGATATTCACAAACTGTGAAATCTTTTCTCAAAAGCGGAATACTTACATTCTTTGAAATCTCTTCAAGAAAAGCATTTTCGCCCTTGAACCACTTCGGTTCTGTCAGAACGGAAATTGCACTTGCACCTGCGTTTTCATAATCCTTGGCAATCTGAACATAGGGAAAATCCTCTGCGATAATTCCCTTTGACGGGGACGCTTTTTTGACCTCGCATATAAATGAAATATCCTTGCCCGCAAGCGCCTTTTCAAACGGAAATTCATTGTCTGTTTCCATTAAAAGTGCTTTTTGCTTTATCACTTCAAGCGGAACTTGCTTTTCGATTTCTTCATATCTTACTTTGTTTGCATCTGCAATTGTTTCAAGTATCATTGTGTCACCTTTATTCGTTGGAAGCCTTTGCAAATTCTTCAATCTTTGCATAAGCCTTGCCGCTGTCGATAATTTCGTTTGCAAGCTTTATGCCGTCCTGAATTGAATCAGCCTTGCCGCCTGTGCAAAGTCCGAGTGCGGCATTGAGAACAACGATATCACGCTTTGCGTCCTTAATTTCACCGCTGAGAATTTCTTTTGTGATTTCAGCATTTTCTTTGCCGTCACCGCCTGCAAGATCCTCAGGTGCACAAAGTTTAAGACCGTAATCTTCGGGATTGAGAATGAATGTGTTGAACTTGCCGTTGTCAATCTCACACGCCTTTGTTGTTGTTGTGAGAGTAACCTCGTCCATGCCGTCCATGCCGTAGAAAACATAGCCTTTCTTAACACCGAGGTTTGAGAAAACCTGTGCAATCGGCTCAACAAGAGCCTCAGAATACACACCCGTTACCTGAAGGTCTGCGCCTGCAGGGTTTGTGAGAGGTCCGAGAACATTGAAAATGTTCCTGGTTCCGATTTCCTTGCGGACAGGACCTACATACTTCATTGATGAATGGTAGCCCTGTGCAAACATAAAGCAGATGCCTGCTTTGTTAAGAACCTCTTCGCTCTTTTCGGGAGTGATGTTGATGTTAATTCCGAGCTGTTCAAGACAGTCTGCCGAACCGCTTTTGCTTGACATTGAACGGTTGCCGTGCTTTGCAACGGGGATTCCTGCGGCGGCAATTATAAATGCCGCTGTTGTTGAAATATTGAATGTGCCTGTACCGTCGCCGCCTGTGCCGACGATATCGAGTACATCACGGTTAGGCTTGATGTGGAGTGCTTTTTCTCTCATAACCTGTGCGCTTGCGGTAATTTCGTCAATTGTTTCACCCTTGATTCTCAAGCTGTAAGATATGCCGCCATCTGCGACTGCGTTGCTGTGCCTGAGAACATTTCGTCCATAACCTGTGCCGCCTCATCAAAAGTGAGGTCATTGCCTGCAACCAACTTTTTTATTGCCTCTTTAATCATAAAACTTCAATCCTTTCCGTGTTATTTGCAAAGTGTAATAAAATTCTTTATCATTTCCATACCGTGTGAGGTGAGATTGATTCGGGGTGGAACTGCAATCCGTAAAGCTCAAAATCCTTGTGCTTTACTCCCATAACCTCGCCGTCACGGTCTTCTGCAATTACCTCGAGTGTGTCGGGAACCGTATCTCTTTTCGCAATCAACGAATGATACCTTGCACCCTCAACAACCTTTGGAAGTCCGTTAAAAATTTTCTTGTCCGTGTCAACAATGATATCGCTCTTTTTGCCGTGCATAAGCTTTATTGCGTGGGCGATTGTTGCACCGTAAACCTCGCATATTGCCTGATGACCGAGGCAGATACCGAGAATCGGAAACTGTCCTGCAAGCTCCTTTATAACCTCCTCGCATATTCCGGCATCTTTCGGATAACCGGGGCCCGGCGAAAGGATGATGTGGGAGGGAGCAAGCTTTTTGATTTCGTCAACTGTTATTTCATCGTTTCTTACAACCTTGATATCTGGATTTACGCTGCCGCAGAACTGCACAAGATTGTAGGTAAAGCTGTCGTAGTTATCAATAAAAAGTATCATAAAGCGTTTACCTCCCCTGCATTTTTAACTGCATTCATAACAGCAAGAGCCTTGTTGTAGGTTTCCTCGTATTCGCTTTCGGGAACGCTGTCGGCTACAATGCCTGCGCCTGCCTGAACATAAACCTTGTCATTTTTCTTGACCGCCATTCTGATAGCGATACAGGTGTCGAGGTTGCCGTTGAAATCAACATATCCGAGTGCCCCGCCGTATACACCTCGGGGAGTTCTTTCAAGCTCTTCAATGATTTCACAGGCTCTGATTTTCGGAGCACCCGAAAGTGTGCCGGCAGGGAGGAGGGATTCGATTGCATCAAAGGCGTCAAGTCCGTCCTTGAGCTTGCCCTCAACCTCACTGCAAATGTGCATTATCTTTGAATAGCGGAGAACCTCCTGATATTTTGTAACCTTAACCGAATTAAATTCGGAGATTTTTCCGATGTCGTTTCGTCCGAGGTCAACGAGCATATTATGCTCTGCAAGCTCCTTTTCATCGTGAATAAGCTCGTCTGCAAGGGCATTGTCCTCTGTATCTGTTTTACCTCTCGGACGAGAACCTGCAATCGGGAATGTGTTAAGCACTCCGTTCTGTAGCTTTACAAGTGTTTCGGGAGAGGTGCTTATAATCTCGTCACCGTCAATTGACATATAAACCATATAGGGTGACGGGTTTGTACTTCTCAGCACTCTGTATGCATTGATGAGGGAATTTTTGTAATCCGCCTCAAATCTTCTTGAAACAACACATTGGAAGATGTCGCCGTCAAAGATGTACTCCTTGGTTTTCTCAACCATTTTGCAGAATTCTTCTTTTGAATATGTGCTTGTAAATTCAACATTCCCGTCACTCTCAAGCTTTGGAAGGGGTTCGGGAGAGGTGATTGTCGAAATTATCTCTGCAATATCCTTTTTGGCAAGTTCATACTGCGCTTGGTGTCGTTTGTTTTCATATTAACAATGATAATGAGTTTTTCTTTAAGATGATCGTAGGCTATAATCTTGTCGAAAAGCATCATATCAAAATCGTTTGTATCTCCTCTTTTGAGCTTTAAAACAGGCTCTGCAACAGAAATCATTGCGTAACCGAAATAGCCGACAAGACCGCCTGTGAACGGTGGAATGTCTTTGAAATGCGGAGTTTTGTAATCGGCAAGATACTCACGGAGAGCGTCATACGGCTTTGCTGTTTTAACAACTCTTGCACCCTCGCCCGTAACCGTGAGAGTTCCGTTTTTGTACGAAAGCCTTGCCTTGGGGTTGAATCCGATGAATGAATACCTTGCCCACTTTTCACCGCCCTCGATACTTTCAAGAAGAAAGAATTTGTCGGATTTTCCTGCAATTTTTCTGAGCAGGTTAATCGGGGTAAATGCGTCAGCTAGATTTCCTTGTAAATCGGAATAACGCTGTAATTGTCCTTGAGGTTCAACACCTCATCGTAAGACGGTTTAATCATCGTACACCAACCTTTCTTTGGTAAAAGTTTTAAACATAAACAAAAAAGACCTTTGTCCCCACAAGGGACAAAAGTCTTGAAAAATCAACTTCTGCGGTACCACCCAAATTGACGATAAACGCCCGCTTTAACAGCATACTAACATATGCCTCTCACTTTAACGGTTGAGCTCCGTCGGAAACTACTTGCCAAAAGGCTTTCGGCCCGCCCTCACAAGTCCATTCGGCAAGTCCTCTGCTGTCAGCTTACACCAACCGCTGACTCTCTGAAAGCTTTGGAAAAACCTACTATTCTTGCTCACAGGTTTTTTCTTTATAGGACAATTATATGACTGTATTTTTGATTTGTCAACATTTTTTTGCGGTAAATCAAAAATTCTGTTTGAGAAACTCAACAATGTTTTCAAACTGCATTGAATGTGATGCCTTAACAAGCACAACATCTCCGCTTTTGATTGTTTTAAGAATTTCGGGTTTTGCATCTTCGATTGTATCAAACGCTTTGCCGTCTGCACCTTTTGCAAGCTCCTTGGCAAGCTCGCCTACGGTTATGACCGTACCGATGCCCTTTGATTTTGCATAAACACCCGTGTCAAAGTGGAGCTTCAATTCCTCACTTCCGAGCTCCTTCATATCGCCGAGGATTGCAACCTTTCTGCCGTCAAGGTTGGAAAGTGTGTCAAGAGATGCTCTGACGGATGTCGGATTTGCGTTGTAGCAATCGTCAATGATTTTGATTTTGCCTGTATTGATAACATTGGCACGACTGCCTACTGTTTTGTACGAGGCGACACCGTTTGCAATTTCTTCATCGGTAAGTCCGAGAAGCTTGCCTGCGGCAGCAGCCGCAAGAGCATTTGTTACCATATATGTGCCGATTGCAGGAATTTCAACATCAATATTATTATTGTCAAAACAGAGTGTTGCAAGAACCTTGCCGTCACCACTGTTTTTTATATTCTTTGCGTAAAAATCGTTCTTTGCGTCAAGTCCGAAGAAAACAGGCTTTTTGCCGTTTACCGTCTTAACGGTTGAAAGCTTATCGTCATCGCCGTTGAGAATGAAATCTGCATTTTCACGGGCATTTTTGAACATTTCTGTTTTAGCCTTGAGAACACCGTCACGGTCGCCGAGATTTTCAAGATGACATTCACCGATGATTGTAAGCACGCAGATTGTGGGCTGAACCATTTCGGAAAGTCTTGTCATTTCGCCAAAATCGGAAATACCCATTTCGATAACAGCCGCCTCGGTATCCTCGGGCATTGAAAGAAGCGTTAGCGGAACACCGAGCTCGTTATTGAGATTGCCTTGTGTTTTGTGGGTCTTGAACTTCTGTGAAAGAACGGCATAGAGCATTTCTTTTGTAGAGGTTTTTCCGACGCTGCCCGAAATTCCGATAACGGGAATGTCAAATTTTTCTCTGTAAGCCCTGCCGATTTTCTTAACGGCATCAAGGGTTGAGGGAACGACAATGCAAGGCTTTGTCGCATTTTCGGGAGCTTTCTCGCACAATGCACACACAGCACCCTGTGCAAAGCATTTTTCGATAAAATTGTGACCGTCAACACGCTCTCCCTTTATGGCAAGAAACAGACTTCCGTCCTTTACCTGTCGGCTGTCACGCTCAACAGAGGTTATTTTGGTGTTTTTAAGCGATTCATCGCCGACATATTCGCCGTTGCAAGCCTTTGCGATTTCGGCAAGAGTAAAGTCTTTCATACTAACCTCTTATTAAAAATCAGATTTCTTCGGGATATTTTGCAAGTGAAATTTCAATAATCTTTTCGCACAAATCGGGATAGCTTATACCCTCAACAGCCGCCTCCTGAGGAAGAAGGCTTGTGGGAGTCATGCCGGGGAGAGTGTTTGCCTCGAGGCAGTATGTAAAACCGCCCTTGTCAAGAAGGAAGTCGATTCGTGCATAGCTTTCAAGGTGAAGTGCCTCGTATGCCTCTGTTGCGGCATCACGGAGCTTTTTGTCGGTTTCTTCGTCAATGTCTGCCGGACAGGTTTCAACTGTTGCGCCTGCCTGATATTTTGCGGCATAATCGTACATTCCCGACTTAGGAGCAATCTCAATCGGCGGAAGTGCCCTGCCGCCGATAAGACCGACGGAAAATTCTCTGCCTGTTACGAACTGCTCAACAACAATTTCGTCCTCATATTTGAGAGCCTCTTTAACAGCCTTTTTATACTGATCTGCATTCTCAACCTTTGAAACACCCACGCTTGAACCGCCCGAGCATGGCTTAACGATGCACGGGAACATATTCCATGTAAGAGCGTCCTTTTCGTTCTTGTAAAGTTCACCTGACGGAGTGTTGATATTCTTCTGCATAAACACGCTCTTTGTAAGACCTTTGTTCATTGCAAGCGCAGAACCGAGATATCCCGAACCTGTGTACTTGATTCCGAACAAATCAAGCGTTGCCTGTAACTGACCGTTTTCACCCTCACCGCCGTGAAGTGCAAGGAAGGTGATGTCTGCCTCAGCGCAGATTTCAATTACATTTCTGCCGATATAGCGTGATGTTTTGTCAAGGCGATTTTCCTTTGCCTCTTTGATATTTGTGATTGTATTTTCAACATCGTCACCGATTGAATTTCCGTCGGTAAAGCTGTAGTTCTGCTTAAAAAGTGCGTCAATGTCACAGATGTTTTCCTCATAGCCCATAAATACATCAAGCAAAACAACCTCGTGTCCCTTGCTTCTGAGAGCCTCGGCAACAAGTGTGCCTGATGAAATTGAAACTTCACGCTCTGTGCTCAGTCCGCCTGCAAGAACAACTATTCTCATATATATTTCTCCCTCTGAAATGTTTTGTTTCTATTTTTATTTCTTTATTCTCTTTAACTCTGTCAGTCTGTTACCTTTTGAAACAAGACTGTAACCTATATTATAATATTTTATTTATCCGATTGCAAGCAAAAAAGCAAATTTGTAGAACAGGGTATCATCATACTGTTTTGCCGTTTAAAAATTGTATAATATTCAGATTTACGGCTTTCAACTCCTTGAAACGATATGTGAATAAATGTGTTGAAAATGTTAATAATTTGCTCCTGTTATTCACAATATACCGATATACGGATAGTGTTATGCAAATTTGGATAGCTACATTCCGCGGATGAATAATTATAAATTTTAGTTCGTGTTTTTTCATAATGGGCGGTATTGTATAGAAAAGGGTTTGTGTTATACAATATTAATTGAAAAAGCAAACCAAAATACCGACTTAAATAAGGATGTAAAAAATGCAATTATACAAAAATTTCTGTAAAGAAACTACCGATGAAAACGGAAAACTGACAAGCTTTGAACTTGTGTTTCCCGAAAACTATAATTTTGGCTATGATGTTGTTGACAAAATGGCAGAACTTGTGCCGAATGACACGGCAGTTGTGTGGACAAATCCCGAAAAAGAGGAAAAGATTTTCACATACTCCGACATCAGCAGACTGAGCAACAAGGCTGCAAATGTTTTCAGAAATCACGGCATAAAAAAAGGCGACAAGGTTCTTGTTATTCTGAAACGAAACTACGAATACTGGTATGTTGCCCCTGCACTCCACAAGCTTGGTGCGGTTATTATTCCCGCAACAAATCTTCTGACTCAAAGCGACATTTCGTATCGTGTTAACACGGCAGGGATAAAGGCAGCTGTCTGCACTCCCGATGAAACTACCGCCGAAGATATTCTTGCGGTTGCATCTCAGCCGAACACGCTTGAAACCGTTTTTGTTCCGAGAAGGCAGATTTTCGGTGCGGTTGATTTTACCGAAGAAGTTGAAAACGCTCCCGATACCCTTGAAAGAGTTGAAACAAAAGCAGAAGAGCCTATGGTAATTTACTTTACCTCAGGCACAACAGGCTATCCAAAGGCTGTTGAACACAATCATATCTACACACTCGGACACATCATCACGGCAAAATACTGGCAATGTGTAAAAGACGGCGGACTTCACCTCACTGTTGCCGAAACAGGCTGGGCAAAAGCGTCATGGGGCAAAATCTACGGTCAATGGCTCTGCGGTTCAGCTGTTATGGTCTATGACTTTGACAAATTCTCTCCGGGCAAGCTGTTGCGTATAATGGAAAAGTACAAGGTTACAACCTTCTGCGCACCGCCGACAGTTTACAGATACTTCATTAAAAGGGGTATGAACAAGTACGACCTTTCTGCACTTTCTCACCTTACGACAGCAGGCGAGGCACTCAACAATGAAGTTTTTGAAGAGGTGTTTAAGCAGACGGGAATTGAACTTTGCGAGGGCTTCGGTCAGACCGAGTCGGTTCTTATGCTTGCAAATCTCAAAGGGGACAAGGCGATTGCAGGCTCAATGGGCAAGCCTACTCCGCTTTATGATGTACGAATTGTTGACGATGAATGCAACGAGGTTAAGCAGGGTGAGGTCGGCGAAGTTGTTGTATTCCCCCCAAAGGACAGAAAACAGCACGGAATTTTCATCACATATTATAACAACGAAAATCTTTATGAAAAGGTGTGGCGACACGGTGTATATCACACGGGCGACACGGCATATAAGGACGAGAACGGATATTTCTGGTATGTCGCAGAGCCGATGACCTTATCAAAACAAGAGGCTTCAGAGTAGGTCCGTTTGAAGTTGAAAATGTTCTTATGCAATATCCGAATGTGCTTGAATGTGCGGTTATAGGTGTTCCGGACAAAGACAGAGGTCAGGCAATTAAGGCGATTGTCAAAATGACAGACGGCGCACCGCATGATAAGGAGCTTGAAAACAAAATCAAGACCTTCTGCAACAAGCGTATGGCAAGCTACAAGTGGATTCAGCACCTTGAAATTGTCGATGAATTTCCAAAAACAATCAGCGGAAAAATCAAGAGAACGGATTTAAGAGAAAATCACAAAGCATAAAATAAAAGGCAATCTTACGGTAAAGTAGGATTGCCTTTATTAGAATAATATTGCAAATTTACAGATGCACAGATGCTATGTAATATACAATCAGCACTTGAACATAAACAATATATGTGTTCACCATAAAGAAATAACCGCCCTGTGTTGCAGCACAAGACGGTTTTTTTAGAAAAAACTTAAATTGATGATGCGAAACAGCTCAAGCCGTTTCCCTACTTATATATTAATGTCAATTTTTAATTATGTCAATCTGTTTCGGTGTGTGATTTTGCATGCCGATTTTATTTTACAAAACACAAACTTCCGTCTTGAAAACAAACAATATATTTGTTAAAATAACTCTGTAAGGAAATGGCGGCGGCTGTCCAGTCTGAAATATAGTCGTATCTCGTTGTGCATAAATGCACTTCCTTATACTCGTTATTTCAGACAGCGCTATGCTCCCTTTTTCCGCCACTGGCGGCGGTCGCAAGACTACCCTTATGAAAGGGGGTGTTTGCGTGGAATACATAATCTGTTTTACTTTGTTAGTAACTATTATAGTTTTATGCATAAAGAAATAACCGCCCTGTACTGCCATACAAGACGGTTAAAAATTAAAATAACCTCTTAGCGGAACAGCTAAAGCCGTTTCCTTACTTATATATTAACATCAATTTTTTAATATGTCAATCTGTTTCGGTGTGTATTTTTACATACCGAATTTTTATTTTATTCATCAAACATTTCAATTGAACGGTAGAGAATTCCACGCATATAGGCTATGGCGATTCCGTAGTTTGTGAACGGAACTCCGCTTTCAATCGAACGGTTCATTCGGCTGATTATCTCTCTTGAATTGAGCATACACGCACCGCAATGGATTGCAAGTGAAAATTCCGACAAATTATTTGGGAAGCCTTTGCCTGAGCTTGTCACGATTTCAAAATTTTTACCCGTGTAATTTTTCAGCAATCGGGGAAGTTTTACCGTGCCGATGTCATCACATTGCCTGTGATGAGTGCAACCCTCGCTGATGAGAATTTTGTCGCCGTCACTAAGCGACTCAATTGCCCTTGCACCGTTTACGGCAGTTTTAAGAAAGCCCTTGTACCTTGCCATAAGAATTGAAAACGAGGTCAGTTTGATATCGTTCGGCACAATCTCCGAAACAGGCTTAAATACCTGACTGTCGGTTATGACAAGCTTTGGTTTGGTACCGAGATTTTTCAGAGTGTCGGCAAGCTCGCTTTCACGCACACAAACAGGGATTGCTCCGCTGTCGAGCAAATCACGGATAACCTGCTGCTGCGGAAGAATTATTCTGCCTTGGGGGCGGCGGAGTCAATCGGGATTACAAGCACAACAAAGTCATTTTTATTAACAAGGTCACCGCAAAGCCTTTTATCGGATTTTTGTGCGTTTACAACTTTTGCGATTTTATCCTTTAAAAGTTCGATATTCGTGTTGTTTTTTGCACTTACAAAAATTTTACCGTCAGTTGTATTGTCAAGCAAATCGCATTTGTTGAACACAATAAGATACGGAATTTTCTTCTCCTCAAAAAGCGATACAAGTTCGTTTTCAACCGAGGTCATTCCGATTGTTCCGTCAACCACAAGCACGGCAATGTCAACACGGTTCAGCACGGCTTTTGTGCGTTCAACACGCATTTTGCCGAGAGCTCCTCCATCATCAAAGCCTGCCGTGTCGATTATCACAACAGGACCGAGCGGAAGAAGCTCCATTGTCTTTTCCACAGGATCGGTTGTTGTGCCTTTTTTGTCCGATACAAGCGACATATTTTGATTTGTGACCGCATTCACAACGCTTGATTTTCCTGCATTTCGTCTTCCGAAAAATCCGATGTGCAGTCGTTCCGACGACGGTGTATCATTCATTCCCATTACGCCCTCCGTCAAAATCTGAAATCTCTTTTATTGTTGTTTCTTATGTCAAAGATATGTTCTTTTGCAATGGTACGGACTTTTTCGTTGGGGATTTTTTCGAGTTCCTGTTCAATGAGTTTTTGACCGACATTCCTTGTATCGTTACTTGCATAATCAACAAGATATTCTTCAAGCGTCATAAGGGCGTTGGGGTGGCAACAGTTCTGAATCTGACCGCTCTTGCAAAGCGACATAAAGCGGTCGCCCGTTCTGCCCTCACGGTAACAGGCGGTGCAGAATGACGGAATATAGCCGAGATTCATAAGCCACCTTACAACCTCATCAAGACTGCGGTTGTCGGAAACATCAAACTGAGCCGAATTTTCTTCTTCCGATTCTGGTTCGTCATATCCTCCTACGCTTGTGCGTGAGCCTCCGCTGATCTGAGAAATGCCGAGTTCAAGCACCTTTTTGCGAACGCTTTCGCTCTCTCGGGTTGAAATAATCATACCCGTGTAGGGAACTGCAATTCTGATAATTGCGACTATTTTGGCAAAGGTTTCATCGTCAATTCCGTTGTCAAAATCATCGGGATTTATATCGTCTGCCGCCTTGATTCGGGGAACGCTGATTGTGTGCGGACCGACGCCGTGAACAGCCTCAAGATGTTCTGCGTGCATAAGAAGTCCTGCAAGTTCATATCGGTAGAGCTCAAGCCCGAAAAGCACACCGATTCCCACATCATCAATACCGCCCTGCATGGCTCTGTCCATTGCCTCGGTGTGGTAATTGTAGTTGTGCTTGGGACCTGTGGGGTGGAGCTGTTCATAACTCTTTTTATTGTAGGTTTCCTGAAAAAGAATGTATGTGCCGATTCCTGCTTCCTTGAGCTTTTTATAATTTTCAACGGTTGTTGCGGCAATGTTCACATTAACCCGTCTGATTGCACCGTTCCTGTGATTGACCGAATAAATGGTCTTTATGCAGTCGAGAATGTACTCAATCGGGTTGTTTACGGGATCTTCGCCTGCCTCAATTGCAAGACGCTTGTGTCCCATATCCTGAAGTGCGATAACTTCTTTTCTGACCTCATCCTGTGTGAGCTTTTACGGCAGATGTGCTTGTTCTTTGCATGATACGGACAATAGACACAGCCGTTTACGCAGTAGTTTGAAAGATAGAGAGGGGCGAACATGACAATTCTGTCACCGTAAAAATCCTTCTTAATTTGACGGGCAAGGCTGTAGATTTCTTCGATTCTCTCTTTATCTTCACAAGCTAAAAGAACGCTTGCCTCACGGTGATTGATACCCTTTTTGAGCCTTGCCTTTTCGATTATTTTATCGACAAGTTCAAGGTTATTTTTATTTTCATCGGCAAATTTCAGGGAATCAAGAATCTCCCCGTCATTGATAAACTCCTCCGCTTTGAGTGAATTTTTATTCGTATCTAATCATAATTCTCTGTATAATCTCCTCTGTCAGTTACGATTTCGTAGCCGATTTTTTTTCATTCTGTCTGCAAGACAGCCGATACATTGTGCCGCTTCGTCTCCCGTACAGATTTTGTTATCGTAGAGCAAGTAATCTTTTCTGTGCTTAACAGGTGAAAGGTTGGGCATTACAACATTTGCACCGTGAAGAATGCCCTTTTCCCGACCAAGCGGATCGACCGTACCCAAGGCGGTTGTTGCCGGCAAAAGAATGTTCGGCTTTAAAAGCCTTATTATTGAAAGCAACATAAGCACAAGGCTTACATCGCCATGATTTTCGTTTTTAAATTTTGTGTCTTTGTGCGGTACAAACGGACCTATTCCGCACATTTCGGGACTTAATTTTTCAATAAATTTTAAATCCTTGACAAGCATTTCGGGAGTTTGGAACGGTGAGCCGACCATAAATCCTGCGCCTGTCTGATAACCTATTCTCTTTAAATTATACAGGCATTGCATTCGGTTTTCAAGTGACATTTCGGGCGGATGCAACATGGAATAGTGTTTTTTGTCGGCTGTTTCGTGACGGAGAAGATATCTGTCTGCGCCGCTGTCAAAAAGTCTTTGATAGCTTTCATACGACCTTTCGCCAAGCGAGAGCGTTACGGCACAATCGGGAAATCTATTTTTTATTTCCGACACAATGTCGCACATTACATCATCTGTAAAAAATCCGTCCTCACCGCCCTGCAACACAAATGTGCGGAATCCGAGTTCGTGTCCGTTTTGGCAACACGAGAGAATTTCATCTTTGGTAAGCCTATAACGCACGGCATTGCCGTTTGAACGGCGAAGTCCGCAGTAGTAGCAATCATTTTTGCATATACTCGAAAATTCAATCAAACCACGAATATAGATTTTGTTGCCGAAAATTTTGTCGGCAGTATCTCTTGCACATTTGCGAAGATATTCAAAATCTTTTTCGTCGTAAGTTGTAATCAGCTGTAAAAGTTCGCTTTCACAGGCTGTGTGCATGGTATTCAGTTTTTGAATAATTTCAATATTCCTCATAATTTTTCACATTAAAAGAGGACGGCATTTCTGCCGCCCCCAAACAGAGAATACAGCATTCTCCGTAAAATTCAAATAGTTTTCAGCATTAAAAGCTTCTGCTTCCGCCGCCCGATGAACCGCCGCCACCGGAGGAGCTGCTTGATGAACCACCCGAGCTGTCGGAATCACTCCGGATTCTCGTAACGGAAACATGCTTTGTCAGGAAGATATCCTTCTTGTCGGTAAGCATAGTCTTGCTGTTTTTCTTGAGGTCATAAGTTCCTGCTTTGCCGTTGTGCTTGTAACGGTTTTTCACTACAATAACAACAATAACGGCAACAATGATTGAACCGCCTGCAATGACAATGCCGTAATGCTTTACGACATAGAGGAATTTGTTATCCTCTTTTTCCTGCAAATCAATATTTTCGTTTGACTCGTCATCGTCAATACCCTCGTCATAGTAGTGGTCAACATAATAGAGGAATTGTTCGGCAGCACTGTAATAGTTGCCTTGCTTCATATCATACTGAACATTATCAAGAAGAGTATTAACACGGCCATCGCCGAAATAATACATCGCATCGCCTTTTGTTCTGAAGTCGATTGCTCTGCCCTTCATATCAATCGTGAGTATAACGCCTGCGGTAGTTTTGCCGTATTTGTCGGCATAATAACGGTTTGCGAACGGTTTGATATTGTCCTCGGTTTTGCCCTCGTTGTTAGTATAGATAACCGCAACCCAGCCGGTTTTTTGAGCAAAAGCGTCAAGTTCCGCCTGAAGCTGTGTTTCTTCCTCCGAGGTAAACAGTTCGGCATCATCACGGAGTTCTGTTTGTCCCGCCGCAAAAACAAAGAGCGGAGTACAGAAAACCATAATCATTGCCGCAAGCATTGCGGAAAGTCTTTTTGTAACATTCATCATAAGAACAACAGACCTCCCAACAAGCCGAGTGCCATAAGCGCTGCGGCAATAATTGCAGCGAAAGCAAGAAGCTTTCCTGCGGAGGTAGGAAGCTCACCGTAGGTTTTGCCCGTCTGACCGTTAACTGCAAACGGCAGAATTTTACCCCTGTATTTATAGGTTACAACCCAAACGGGCAAGAGGTATAGTTCCAATTTTCAAGGTCGATTTTATCGTTGTAGTTCTGAATCTGAACGGCACTGTATCCGCTTGCCGTGTCTTTCATAAGCTGTTGACAATAGCCGTTGATTCTTGTTTGAACTGCCTGTGCAACCTCATTTTGCTCAATATCACGCTTTTCTGCCTGAAAGCCCGAAAGATAGGACATTGCAAACGGGTGAGCCTCGCCCAAATCGTAAGGGTGTACGCATTGGAGCATATCTCTGTCCTGACCTTTTAACGCTCTTTCAAAAACATTATTCACGATCAGATCGCCCGCTCTGTGGAGCTCAAAAACCTTTGTTTCCGTGTAACGGTCATCTCCGACAGTCCACGAACGAACCTTTTCGCCCTTTGCAACCATCTGTGCGCTACGCTGTTCGTCAACATACCAATACGGAAAATACACACCCGTAAGTTTGTCAAAATGCTTTTCGCTGACAAAATTCTTCGGCAAAAACCATTTCCTTTTGCACATTTCAAGAAACTTGTCAATTGCCTTCTGCTTTGAAAGCTTGAACGGAATCACACGGTCGGGTTTAAATTCACCCGAAAGTCTGCCGCCGAGAACAACAGGATTCTGACAATAGAAGCAGGTTGTTGCCGCAGTTGACGCTGTTGTAACAACCTGAGCACCGCAGCTTGGGCAGTTGTAGATAACAGCCTCTTCTTCAGTTTTGCTTTCTGCCTGTGTGCTGTCATTGCTCTGCGCCTGCTTGGCGGCATTCTCTTTAGCCTTTTCCTGTTCCTTTTTCTCCTGCTTTTCTGCGCTGTTCTCTTTTTGCTCCTTCTTGGCAAAAAAATCCTGAACATACTTTTCCGTAAAATCGGACATACAGTATTCACAACTGAACATCTGCTTATCGGGATTGAATTTCAGCGGAGCGGCGCAGTTCGGACAGGTGTAGTTTACAGTTGCCATAACTTACCCCTTATAATTAAATTCTGAAACATCCCCCTCCGTTTGAGAAGAGGGATTGTTTGTACTTAAAATTCAGATTATTCTGTCTTTGTACCGCACTCGGGACAGAACTTTGCATTTGCAGAAAGCTCATATCCGCAGTTTGTGCAGAAACGCTTTTTGGGAGCCTCGGGCTTCTTTGAACCGCACTCCGAGCAGAACTTGCCTGTGTTTACCGCACCGCATGAGCAAGTCCATGAGCCTGCGGCTGCACCGCCTGCCTGCGGAGCGGGAGTCTGCTGTGGCTGAGCCTGTTGCTGTGGCTGAGTCGCTGCTGCTGACGGTACTGCGGATTCTGCTGATAACCGCCCATGATATTTCCGCCGGCATTCATACCAATGCCCATGCCCATAAAGCCTGCCATTGCACCGTTTGCATTTGAGCCGGCATCTTTAAGGCCCTCTGAAATATTGGCTGCAACATAGCCCTGCTGAACTGCTGCGTCCGAGAGCATTGCGCCCTTGTTGCGCATATTGATGAGCTCCTGACTGTCCTCTGTGTAGGAAACATCCATACCAACGGCAAAGACTTCCATACCACGAGCCTGTGTCCATTCCTCATCAAGCGTCTGTGCCATATACTGACCGATAAGACGCTGTTTTGACTTGATAAAGCTGATTCTCTCACCGTCGGCGGAATACTGGTTGATTGCAGAACCGAGAGCGCCTACAAATTCCTCGTTATACTGTGCTCTTACATCTGCGAAATCAACAGACTTGTTTTCCGTAACAGCCTCTCTCGGAATAACCTCCTGATAGAACTTGAACGGCTCAACAACCTTGATTGAATATGTACCGTGAGCACGGAGCATAAGCTCTGAATTGTAAAAATTGTCAAAGTAGTTTACGGGAGTTGATGTTCCGAAAGGAATACCCTTGATTTCCTGAAGATTTATATAGAAAACCCTCTGAGCCTGTGAGGGGATTCCGCCGTACTTAATACGGTTAAATGTTTCCTTGATCGAATCACCGAACTGACCGCAGAAAAGTGACGGCATTGAGCTGTTATTTACCTGAAAATAACCCGGCTCTGCAGTAAAGTCAACAATCTTACCGCCGTCAATAAGAATCATCATCTGGTTATCGTAAACATGAATTACAGAACCGTTTGATACGATGTTTTCAGAACCCTTTTTGTTCTGACTTTTGCCGTTCTGCGAAACAAGCTGACCGGGACAGATGAGGGTGTTGTCGCCCATGGGGGACGGTTCAATGACCTCGAGCCATGAATCTGCGAGTCCGCCTCCGACTGCATTTATCGCTGCTTTAATAATACCCATAATTTAACTCCTTAATTTTTGTAGCTTATAGCTGATTTTTCAGATATTGCTGTTGTACTAATAATAATATGTTTGAAGAAAAATTTCAATACTATTATTAAAAAACAGGCTGAATGGCATATGTTTTTTTATTGTTCCAATGTTTTGCCATGATAAATAATACAAAAAGACGGTCGGGAAGAGGGCGTTTGGCTCTGACAACCCGACCGTCAAACTTTCAGAATTTTCTCTGTTGAAGTGTCTGTTCGTTTACGGAATTAAACTTCCACGAACGAATGTTAATTTCTTTTATTGCCGTTCCGCAGAACTGACAAAATTTTTCTCCCAGCGTTTTTACGGGAGCGCCGCAGTTGGGGCAATTCACTCCGAGAGCGGTTGCTCTGTTATGAAGCCGATCAGCGTCCTGAACATACATCAGCCCAACCTCATAGATTGTCTGCATTCTGTTCTCTCTGCTGCCGAAGGTCACCTCATTGTTCATATCGGTAACATACGAAAAGTAACCGACAGACGCCTCAAAAAGTATCGTTACCGTTGCGCCGTTTTTTATATAGCGGGCAATCTGAACATCGTAAATATTGACATCCTCATAGTGCTGTGTATTTGCAACAGATGAAAGCTGGTCGATAATTCCCTGAACATAGTTTGTAAAATTCGGAGTGACCTCCTCCGCAATAACGCCGAGCCTTTTTGACTCAACCGCCGAAAAGTAGTTTCGCAAAAGTGAACGGGTTTTGTTCATATACTGCTCAACATCAAGCTCGGGAAAATCCTTTTTTATCATTGGCATATAAACCGAGGTCATTCCGTGAAGCGAACGGGGAGTTTCACGCATTTGCTCCTGATCCTCTTTCACGCCCTGAATGCCCTCTATAAGGGAGCTTGTGCCGAACAATGTTCTTGAAAGATGTCTTATCTTACTGACAATTACCGTAACTATAATCGCTATTGCAAGTACAACTATTGACACAGAGATGATTGTTGCAATTGTATCCGGACTCATAGATTATACCCTTAATCAGTCTTCTTTGTTGACAACCTTGATTCCGAGAACCTCAAGGCTTTCATCGTCAACCTCTGCCGGACACGCAGACATAAGCTCGCTCGCATTCTGAACCTTCGGGAATGCCGTTACATCACGGAGCTGTCAGCCTTGCACATAAGCATTGTAACACGGTCAAGGCCGATACCCATACCACCGTGCGGCGGTGCGCCGTACTTGTAGGCTTCAACAAGGAATCCGAACTTTGCTTCGATTTCTTCATCGGTGAGCTTCAAAGCCTTGAACATCTTCTGCTGGAGCTCGTAGTCTGTGATACGCATTGAACCGCTTGAAAGCTCAACACCGTTGAGTGTGAGGTCATAGGCCTTTGCAATAACCTTTGACGGATCCGTGTCAAGGTACTGCAGGCACTCTTCCTTAGGCATTGTGAACGGATGGTGCATTGCAAGCCATTCACCGCTTTCTTCATCATATTCAAAGAACGGGAAGTCAACAATCCAGAGGAACTTGAATACATCGGGGATAATGTCAAGACGCTTTGCAACAACAAGACGAAGTGCGCCGAGTGTTGAAAGAACTGTGCTGTTCTTGTCGGCAACGATGAGGATAACATCGCCCTTTTCAGCGCCGAGTCTTTCGTAGATTGCAGAAAGCTCTTCTTCACTCATAAACTTCTTGAATGATGCGTTAGGCTCGTCAACCCATCTTACATAGGCAAGTCCCTTTGCGCCGATGCCCTTTGCGTATTCCGTGAGCTTGTCAATTTCTTTTCTTGTGTAAACCGACGACGCATTCTTGGCAACAATTGCCCTTACAGAACCGCCGTTCTCAATTGCACTTGTAAATACGCTGAAACCGCAGTCCTTAACAAGATCCGAAATGTCCTGAATCTTCATATCAAAACGGATATCGGGCTTGTCCGAACCATAGCTTTCCATAGCCTCTTTGTAGGTCATTCTCTGGAAATGCTCCTCAAGGTCAATGTTTAAAACCTCTTTGAAAAGCTTTTTGAAAAAGCCCTCGTTGATTTCGAGAATTTCATCAACATCAAACAAATGAAAGCTCCATATCAATCTGTGTGAATTCCGGCTGGCGGTCTGCACGCAGATCCTCGTCACGGAAGCATCTTGCAAGCTGAATGTAACGGTCAAAGCCCGAAAGCATAAGGAGCTGTTTGTAAATCTGCGGTGACTGAGGGAGAGCATAAAACTTGCCGTTGTGGATTCTTGACGGAACAAGGTAATCTCTTGCGCCCTCGGGAGTTGACTTGATCATCATAGGAGTTTCAATTTCAACAAAGCCGTTGTCGTGGAAATAATCTCTTGCAACCTTTGCAATCTTACTTCTCATCATAAGATTGTTGAGAAGAGGACGGCGGCGAAGGTCAAGATAACGATATTTAAGTCTTAACTCCTCGTTTGTGTTTGTATCGTCAACAATTTCAAAAGGCGGCGTCTGTGCCTTTGAAAGCACACGCATATCGCTTACAACAACCTCGATATCGCCTGTGGGGATTTCGCTGTTCTTTGAACTTCTTTCGCAAACAACACCCTTTGCGGCAAGAACAAATTCACTTCTGCATGAAAATGCCTTATCAAAAATTTCTTTGTCTGTTTTGTCATTGAATGCAAGCTGAACAATGCCTGTGCGGTCACGCAAGTCAATGAAAATGAGCTGACCGAGGTCACGGCAACGCTGTACCCAACCGCAGACAGTTACCTCTCTGCCGACATCACCGATACGCAAATCTCCGCAATAATCGGTACGCTTCATTCCTGTCATAAATTCTGCCATTGTATATGCTCCTTTATATTAATCGGTCGGCATTTTTAATGTGCCTGACCGACCGAAAATTTTCTTTTATTACTTATTTTTCTGTTCGTCGGAAAGCTGAATTTCGATGAATTTCTCCATGAAATGCCCGTCAAGAGTAACCTCGGCTGTTTCGCCTGTTTCCATATTCTTAACCTTGGCTGTGTTCTGCTCAATTTCATTGTCGCCCAAAACAATTGAATATCTTGCGTCAATCTTGTCGGCATACTTCATCTGAGCACGAAGTCCTCTGCCGATAACATCGGTTTCGGCAATCATTCCGCAGCTGCGAACCTGTTTGATAAGCTCAAAAGCCTTAACCTTTGCGGCATCACCCATTGTTGCAATGTAGAGCATACACTCGTCATTGTCGGGAATCTCAATACCCTGCTTATCCATCACCATGAGAAGTCTTTCCATACCCATTGCAAAACCGAGGGAGGGGAGGTGCTTACCGCCGAGCTCCTCAATAAGGCCGTCATAACGACCGCCGCCGCAAACAGTACCCTGAGCACCGATACAATCGGTTACAAACTCAAATACTGTCTTTGTATAGTAATCAAGACCTCTTACAATTGTGGGGTCAACCGTGTATTCAATGCCTGCGGCATCAAGATATTTCTGAACTGCGTCAAAGTGGTTTCTGCACTCGTCACAAAGATAGTCTGTAATCTTAGGTGCGTCCTTTGCAATCTCGGAACAGATAGGACTTTTGCAGTCAAGAATTCTCATCGGATTTTTGTCAAGACGGGAAAGACAGGTGTCGCACAGCTTGTCCTTGTAACCCTCAAAATATGATTTCAAAGCCTTGTGATATTCTGCACGGCAGGTCGGACAGCCGATAGAATTAATCTGAAGATGAACGCTGTCAAGCTGAAGTCTGTTGATTACGGAGCTTGCAAGGCTGATAAGCTCTGCATCGGCAACAGGGTCCTGTGTACCGTACTCCTCAATACCGAACTGGTGGAACTCACGAAGTCTGCCTGCCTGCGGCTTTTCATAACGATAGCACGAAACAAAGTAGCTTGCCTTAATCGGAAGTCCTTCGTTTTCAAGAGCGTGTTCAAGAACGGCTCTTGCCGCACCGGCTGTACCCTCGGGGCGAAGCGTTACGCTTTCGCCGCCCTTTGTGTCGAATGTGTACATTTCCTTCTGGACAACATCGGTTGTCTGACCAACGCCACGGGCAAAAAGCTCTGTGTGCTCAAACACGGGAGTTCTGATTTCTCTGAAACCGTAGGAGCGAGCCTCCTCACGCATAATCTTTTCAACAAACTGCCATTTGTAGCTTTCCTTCGGAAGAACATCTTCCGTACCCTTGATTTTCTTGGTTATAAGTGCCATTTTTCCCTCCGAAAATTACAATCTTTTATAGAAAAGGGAAACGAAAAAATTTCCCTAAAAAACACAACAATCGGGCAGTATTACACCACCCGATATGTAAAGCAAAAATAATTAAATTATTTGAGAATATTTCTCCAGTCAAGGTCGCCTCTTTCAAGACCGTGGATAAGCACCTCGGCAGTTGCAATGTTTGTTGCAACCGGAATGTTGTGCATATCGCAAAGACGGAGCATATTCATATCGTTAGGCTCGTTCGGCTTTGGATTGAGCGGATCTCTGAAAAAGAGAAGCATATCAATCTCATTGCACGCAATTCTTGCCGCAATCTGCTGACTTCCGCCTGAGAGCCTGCAAGAAATTTCTGAATTGTAAGACCTGTTGCCTCTGACACCATTTTGCCTGTTGTGCCGGTGGCGCAAGGTTGTTGCGGCTGAGAACACCGCAGTAAGCAATGCAGAACTGCACCATCAGTTCCTTTTTTTCATCATGAGCTATAAGGGCTATATTCATATATATTTCCTCCAGACATTTATTTCATATCAAATTAGTTTCAAAACTTTAACTCAAAATACCCCGCACAAACTACCCTTTGAACGCAAGGGGAATATGTTTTCCCTCAAGCCTCTGTGCAAGACAGTCAAAAACGGACGCCGCCGCACTCCAGTTAAGTCCGGCAACACCTCGCTGAACAATCACCGAAATACGGATGTCAAACGGCACAAGCGCAATAAGCTGTGTCTGTGTTGCGTCAATAACGCTGTCGAGGTCTTCATAAAAACCGAGCTGTGTAAAAAGCTTTCGGTCAAAGCGGTTAATAACAAGTCGGATATTTGTTTTTCCCATTGACTCAAGCTTTCTCCTCACCTTAACCGCACCACGCACACCCGTCGGCTCTGCATTGGTAACAATCAAGGCTCTGTCGGCAGGAGCCGCCGCAGTTTCAAAGCCCGAACCGATTCCGGCAGGGGAGTCGATAAGGACAAAATCAAAGCTGTCCTTTACTGAGTTGACAAGTTGAGTAAACACCGAGGGACTGAGTTCGTTTTCGGTGTCAAAGGGAGCCGCCATAAGGTAGAGGTTCTCATTGTTTTTACTTTTGTAAACAGCCTCACCGAATGTACAGTTGCCGCATACGGCATCCGACGCATCAAAAATTATGTCCTGCTCCATATCGAGCATAATGTCAAGACCACGCATTCCGCAGTCACAATCAATAAGCAAGACTCTTTTGCCCTGCTTTACAAGAGCAACGGAAAGACAAATGCAGACGGTTGATTTACCCGTTCCGCCTTTTCCCGACGCTACAACTATAACATTATCCATAATAAATTCTACCTCTGCTATATTCTATCACAAAATCCGTTAAAGAGCAAGAAACGAACATTATTTTTATCAGCCAAAATTTTTGTTGATATTTTAGTGATAGTTAATAAAATTATTCTTCATTTTTAACGGTTTGCACAATAATTTCATTGATTTTTAATGCTAAAAGCAAAAAATAAGTTTTTATGTTTGGTCGTCCAGCCATTATACGGTCGGGATTTTTGTTTTATCTTTTAACATATCGTATTCTCGACCATAATTTTTAATTTTCAATTTTCAATTAAAATATGCGTCCAGCAAATCCTTTGCAACCTGCATTGAATATCTGCCCTTTGCACCGTGTTCGATTACAACGGCAATTGCTACCTCGGGCTTTTCATACGGAGCATAGCAAATGAATGTTGTATGGTCTGAGCCCGAGTTTTCAGCCGTACCTGTTTTTGCGGCAACCTTAACTTTATAATCACCGAACATATAATTTGCCGTACCGTTTTCGTCCTGAGTAACGCCGAGCATCGCCTTGCGAACAATATCAAGATTCTTCTTTGAAATTCCGCAATCACCGTAGCTTTCAACATCTGTCGATTTTACGGTTTTCGTCCGCTCATAATTTGTAACTTTATCAACAATGTGTGTTTTGAGCCTCTCACCGTTGTTGGCGATTGTCGCAACATAGGTTGCAAGCTGAACGGGAGTGAATGCGTTGTCGGACTGACCGATTGCGGCTGAAACTGTGTTGCCGACCTGCCAATCTGTGCTGTCTCTGCCTGCAAGAGTTCCCTTTGATTCCTCAATTTCAATACCCGTGTATTCACCCAGTCCGAACTTCTGCGCATACAGATACATCGGTTCAATTCCGAGCCTTCTGCCCGTGTCGGCAAAAAAGTAGTTGCACGATTGTTCAATTGCGCCCGTAACGTCAAGACTGCCGTGATAGTGCATACATCTTACCACATTGGTAGGGTAAAAATCATAGTCCTGTTTGCAGTAGATTTTCGTTTTATCGGTTATAATTTTCTCCTCAAGAGCCGCACCCGCAACACACGGCTTGAACACCGAACCGCAGGCGAATGTTCCGACTGTTGCACGGTTGTACATCGGAGAATTTTTATTTTCGGAAAGTTTGACATAATACGAGCCGTATTCGCTGTACCTGTTCAAATCGTATGTAGGATAGCTTGCCGCCGCAAGTACCGAAAAATCCTTGACCGACAGCATTACAACTGCACCTGTTTCACAGTCCTCACCGTTATTTTTCTGTCCCGATTCCTTGCCTGCCTGTTTTGCCGCTTTGACATTTTCTTCAAGCGATTTTACAGCGGTTTTCTGCAATTTTGAATCAATTGTAAGGTAGACCGTGTTACCCGGTTTTGCACTCTCGGTTTCAATGCTTTCAACAAGAGTTCCGTCGGCATTTCGCTGAATAACCCTTGTTCCGCCCTTGCCTTTGAGGTCATCTTCACAGGCAAGTTCAATTCCGAATTTGCCTATCTTATCATCATAGGAATAGCTTTTGCCCTGTTTTTTTAGCTCATTGTATTCATCTTCCGACAACGAACCGAGTGCGCCGAGGATGTGCGGTGCAAGGTCGGGGTCGGACGCACCTCTGTGAGATAGGTCTGAATTTCAACACCGCTCACACCCTGAGTATTTTCGCTGACGGCATTCACGGAACTTCGGCTGATATTTTCGGCAAAAACATACGGATTTGAATTTGAATAATTTTCAAGTTCCATATTGTAATGAATTGAAACGAGCGTTGTTTTTTGACTTAGACTTAACCTGTCGGAAATTTTGTAGCGTTTTAAAAGTGCGTCAAAGCAATCATCGGCACTTGTGTTTCTGTCCATATCAAGAAAATCCGATGACAGAAGTTTTTCCGCATCTTCTTCACGGCTTGTTTTATAAACGCAACTGCCGTCCGAACCAACCGAAATCGGCAATGAATCTGTTCTTGCATCTCCTGTTTTTGTGAGAATATCAGCAAGCTCAAGTAAAATTCCGTCAAGCCTGTCCTCCTCAATATAAAGCTTGTTGAGAACTATTTTATACTTTGTGGTGTTTACAACAAGACCTACACCGTTGCGGTCAACGATTTCGCCCCTTGTTGCGTCGGTTTTTTCGGTATATCCCGTTGATTTTGCGGCAAGACTCTTGTAGCTTTTTCCCTGTACAAGCTGCCAATCGACAAGCCTTACCGCAAAGCCTGCAAAAATTGCGGCTGTTATTATTATGCAGACTGTTGTTCTGCTCTTTTTACTTTTTTTGCCGTTTTTTTTGCTTTTGCCGAATCTCATACCGAACCTCACTTTCACAAAGATTAAAGATTTTTGTTTAAAAATGCCGTGAGAAAATACAGCGGAATTGTCACGGCAAATGTGTAAAGTATTCTTGAAATGTAGTGCCGTACAAACAACACGCAACCGCTGTCAAGCCCTGCAATCAAGACGAACAGCAGATAATAAATCAACATTACCGTCATCACCGCCGCAAACGAAAACACGATAACGGTAACAAATGACGGTACAAAATATTTGCTGAATACAAAGTTTTCCACATAGCAGACAATCGTAAGTGCAAAGGCAAAATAGCCGATACTGCCGTCAAATGAAATATCCGTCAGCACACCGCACAACGCACCGAAAATTACCGACGGCAAAGTGTTTTCAAAAGAAGCAATGCAGAGTGCAAGTGAAATCAACATAAGCGGTCTGCCGCCGAAAATTTCGGGAATTATAAAACCCGAACCCTGAAAAACATACAGAATTATTAACAGCAGAGAATAGCCGAAAAATCGAAAAAAAAGTTCTTGAAGCTCTCATCATTTTTTAACCTCGCCCTTGCCGTCAAAATCGGTAATAATTGCGGCAGAGGTCACGGTGCGGATGTCCTCATACGGCTCAACAACAGCATAACGGGTTGTATCATAGGAATTGAACTTCAGTTCTTTAACCTTGCCGATTATGAGATTTTTCGGATAAACTCCGCCTGTTCCCGAGGTTACAACAATGTCTCCTACTTTGATTTTGTTGTTCTCTGCAATCTTTGTCAGACAGGTAAGATTATCGTCACAATATTCAGCGTTTCCGCTTATGATTCCGTTGTCGGAAGTCTTTTTGTCAATTGCAGACGCTTTGGTGTCTGGCGAAAGAATTGTTCTTACCCGACAGGTCGTTAGTTCAACATCACTCACCCAGCCGATAAGACCGTTTTCCGTGATTACGGGATCATTTTTTTCCACATTGTCTGTTGAACCCTTGTCAAGAGTGAACGAGTAGAAATCATCGTTTGCATCCCTTCTCAGCACACCTGCCGGAAGAATGTCGTATGACGGATTTTCCTTTTTCAGCTCATAATATTTCCACAGCTTTGCATTTTCTTCCTTGGCGTCAAGGTAGTCAACAAGCTGTTCACGGAGTTCGGCATTTTCCTTTTTAAGCTGTTCGTTTTCTTTTTCAAGTTCTTCCTTTGATTTGTCGGAAGACGCCGCACCTGCGGTCAGCGTTGAAAGTCCTTTTGTAACCGTGTTTACCGCACCCGAAAAAATGTTACTGCCGTTATGAGAGAAAACACTCATCACAGTTAGTATGACGAGTGTAATTATCAAAATTTTTGAGTTTTTATTATGTAAAAATTTTCTCATATCTCATATTTATATTACAAATACGGTCGGGCGGTGTTTTTTCAATCTGCCCGACCTTACTTTGTCGATTTTTATTATCTGTCGTGCTTGTACTGAACACCGAGCGGTTTGCCGAGTCTTTTGCCTGCACCGTCAACAACACAGTCAAGCGGTCTTTCGGCAATGTGAACAGGCATACCCGTCTGTTGCATAACAAGCATATCAAGTCCCTTGAGTAACGCACCGCCGCCCGTGAGCATAATACCGTGGTCGATTATGTCGGCAGAAAGCTCAGGCGGAGTTTTTTCAAGAGTGGTTCTGATTGCCTCAACAATTGTTGCAAGCGGATCGGCAAGAGCCTCTCTGACCTCGGCTGAGGAAATTGTAATATCCTTTGGAAGTCCGTCAACAAGATTTCTGCCCTTGACAACAAGGTTTTTTTCTTCCTCACCCGGATATGCGGAGCCGATTTTCATTTTGATGTCTTCGGCAGTTCTTTCACCGATGAGAAGATTATATTTTCTTTTGACATAGGTTGAAATCGCCTCATCAAACTTATCTCCGGCAACTCTTACAGAACAGGCTGTAACAATGTCACCGAGAGAAATTACGGCAACCTCGCTTGTGCCTCCGCCGATGTCAACAACCATACTTCCGCACGGTTCGTCAACTGGCATACCTGCGCCGATTGCGGCAGCCATTGGTTCTTCGATAAGACAACGGGAGGCTTTGCACCTGCCTGATATGCGGCGTCCTCAACAGCCTTTCTCTCAACCTCGGTAACACCCGAAGGCATACAGATTATAACTCTCGGCTTGCTGAAAATTCCGGGTTTCACCGCCTTTTTGATAAAGTGCTGAAGCATTTTTGCGGTTATTTTAAAATCGGCAATAACACCGTCCTTGAGAGGACGAACCGCAACTATGGAACCGGGAGTTCTGCCAATCATTTCTTTTGCCTGTGAACCGACTGCAAGAACCTCGTCGGTACGCATATCAACTGCGACAACGCTCGGTTCACGCAAAATTATTCCCTTTCCTTTAAGACAAACAAGAGTGTTTGCAGTTCCAAGGTCAATTCCTATATCCTTTGAAAACGAAAACATCCCACAGCCTCCTTTTACGCTGTAATACCCAAATGTATTTTACTCAGGCAGTATACTTTTATCATATATCTTTTCACAAATAAGGGCAATGATAAATTGTCGAAATTATTTTATTTTTTACCTGTTGAGCCAAAACCGCCCTCGCCACGCTCTGTGTTGCCAAGCTCCGTAACTTCTTCAACATCACACGGAACAACAGGAGCGATGACCATCTGACAGATTCTTTCAAACGGCTCAATCTCATAAGGCTTGTCCGAAACATTGCAAAGACCTGCGCAGATTTCTCCACGGTAGTCGCTATCAACAACACCCACACCGTTTGAAAGGCAGATGCCGTGCTTGATTCCCAGACCGCTTCTTGCATAGAGAAACGCGGCAACGCTGTTGTCGGGAAGTTCAATTGCTATACCTGTAGGAACAAGCACAAGCTGACCCGGATTGATTGTGATTTTTTCGTCAATGCAAGCATATAAATCCATACCGGCAGAACCGTTTGTGGCTCTTTTCGGGATTTTTGCATTGTCTTTTACCTTTTTTATTTTAACAGTCATAGTTACCATCCTTCATTTCCTGCAAAAATTTGCAGGAATTATTCATTACTGTTTTTATTTTTCTCTAAAAAAAATTATTTATTGCAAAAATGTAATTATAAATCTCTGTTAAACGGAAAAATCACTTTTTCCACAAAACAATAATGATTATTTTAACATTTTCAACAATCTAATTAACACCTCGGCGGTACAGTCCATATGTTAATTTATCTTTCAACATCGGATAAAGGCTTGATTCGTTAAGACTTTCCACGGTTTCCACATAGTTTTCAACACTAAATCTTAAAATGTTGAAAGATGTTAAAAGTGTTAAATTTTGTTTATCAGGAACGAAAAGCAAGTCACAATTCAGAACCTCGGTACAGTTTCCGTCGCATTTCAGTAAAAATTGTTTACCGAGTCGGTCTTTCATTTTTGAATGATTTTTGCAAGTTTTGCAGTCTATACCTGCGCCCTTGACAGGGCAACTCCTGCAAAGCATAAGAGGAAGATAGCCGTAGCTGATAATTCCCCTCGGGATGTTGCCTCCGAGTGCGTTAATTCGCTTAAAATCGAGTTCAAAGCTGAGTTCTGCGTCCTTGATTCCGTATTCCTCCGCCCACAAAAGGTCGAGATATTTACAAAATTCATTCCGAAACCCGAATGAAGTGTGAAACCGAGATTTTTGGCAATGTATAATGCTCCGAGATTGTTGCACAACACATCGGATATGCCGATTTCTTTCATCTCGGAAAGCTTTTTTGCAATCGTATCTTCCCGTCCGAACATTCCTCTCGGAATTTCAACACCGATGTTAAAGCCCCCGTTTTTGAGCCTTACAAGCTCCCTTTTGTCGGCAAAAAGCGGAACAAAAACAAGCTCGCATTTTTTAAAAGCATTGGAAAGCTTTGTCTGAGGCACTCTTGCACGGGTGGATTTTTCCACAGGCGGTGTGAATTTTGGAAAAGTTATTTCGTAATCACGGTTGATTTTGTAGTTGTGAACAACACTTCTCGCCGAGTCGAGTTCGTCAAGAACATCTCTGCGCAAGGAATTGATAATTGAAAGCGGAATAGAAATGTCATCATCAATATTTATGTTCACATTGGCGGGATTATATGCCGTTGAGCCTGTTTTTTCAAGCTGTTTTCTGCACTTTTCCGCATCAATCGGTCTGTTGATTGCTTTTTCAGTTACGGTATTCGCAATCTTTTTGACGGTGTGAACTCCGTCAGAAACGACTAAAACGGGATTTTCGCCGAGTTTTGCCGTAAAATCAAAAGTTATTTCGACATTTCCGATTTCATCCTTGTAGGAAGAACGGATTGCCGAAAACAGCTTTTCATCGGCAGAAACAACATCCGATTTTGTTCTTGTGCCGAACATATGACTTCCCGTTTTGCCGATGTAATAAGCGTCTGTAAAGCCTGTTCGTGAAAAAACCCCTCTGAGCATCTTCTGAGTTTTGTCGCTGATAAAGCCGAAATCACGCTGTTCAACACACGCTCTTACTGCGGCTGAAACATACTCGGGGCGTTTCATTCTGCCTCAATTTTAGCCGAGGCAACCCCCATATTTTGAAGTTCATCGAGGTAATTTACAATACTGTTGTCTTTAAGACTTAAAGCGTGACCGCCTTTTTGATTGTTTACGGAAAACGGCAATCGGCACGGCTGGGCACAGGAACCACGGTTTCCGCTCCTTGCACCAATCATTGCGCTGAGGTAGCATTGTCCCGAAACGCACATACACAATGCACCGTGAACAAAAACTTCGAGTTCAACCGGAATTTCACAGCATTTTTCAATTTCTTTTTTGCTCATTTCACGGGCAAGAACAACACGCTTGAAACCCATTTCATAAAGTGCCCTTACACCGGATGCGGTGTGAATGCTCATCTGGGTTGACGCATGAAGTGCAAGGTCTGGAACAAGCCTGTGTGCAAGCCTTGCTACACCCATATTCTGAACAATGAGTGCGTCAACATCAGCCTCTGCGGCTGAAATTATGGCTTTTTTCAGCTTTTCAAGCTCGTCATCGAACACAATCGTATTGATTGTCACATACACCTTTACGCCGTGAATGTGACAGTATGCCGTTGCTTTCTTTAGTTCTTCATCATCAAAATTTTTGGCAGATGAACGGGCGGAAAATGCCTTTTCGCCAAGATACACTGCGTCTGCTCCGCTCCTTACGGCGGCAATTACACTGTCAAAGCTTCCCGCCGGAGCAAGTATTTCTATCTTTTTCATTTCTTATCTTCATCAAACAGAGAGAACTGCGTCATTGGAACATAACCGAGAAGTTTTTCATTACGCAATTCCTGTTCTGTTTTTTTAGCCTCGTTTGACAGTACATTCACGGGTACATCTTCTGACTGCTCTGTCATGTTATTTTTTGCATTTGAAGTCTTTTTTTCCTTTGGAACTGAATTTTTTTCAGACTCTGATTTTTCCGATTTGGCTTTTTCTTTGCCTTTCTCAACACTTTGGAGCTTTTCTTTAAGCTGTGAAACCTCGTGTCCGAGAACAGCGAGTCTTTTTTCAAGCTCTTTATTATTATTTATAAGTCGAGTGTTATCGTTCATGGCCTCCGTAAGCTTTTCTCTGTATTCCTTGCAAAGCCTGTTAAGATCATTTGTCTGCTGAATAATTTTGTCGGCTTTTTCAACATAATCTTTGTTCTTTTTAAGAGCCTTGTTGCGGTCATCGCAGAAGTTAAGTGCCGCAAGAACCGCACAATCACGGGTATCAAGCTGCTTTGTGCTTTGGGCGGCTTTTCTTATGTGAGAAAGCACCTCGTTTGCTACCTTTTGAACATACTTTTCATCATCTGTTGTGATAAGTGAATAACTTCTTCCCTCAATCTGAACGCTTACTCTCTTTTTCTCCATAGGAAATGCATCTCCCTTTTATAGCTTTTTCGTCCTCGTTTGACTTCTTTGCATACATAATCATTTTACATTATAATATAAAATTGGAAATAATAAAAGAGCAAAGAGAATATTGTTTAAATATTTTTTCATTCGTAGACAAATTTGGCGATTTTATGCTGTTTACAACTTATATCGGTTGAAATATTTATTCTCTTATGATAAAATAATCTTTGCGTCATTTTGGCGGATTTGTCTTAATTTCCGATTAACAGGCATAACCGCCAAAACAAAATTGACATTTCGGAATATATTATTATGGGAAGTGATTATATGCCCGTACCGTTTGATTCACGAAAAATTTACTATCGTTCGCCGTTTGGTGCGGTTGAACAGGGTACCGAGATTCATTTCAGAATTCTTTTGCCTAAGGCGGAGCATACACAAAAAGCACACTTGTGTGTAAAGTACGATTATGACTGCAACTGGGAATTTACCGAGCTTATCTGGTGCGGTAAATTTGACGAGGATACCGAAATTTGGGAGTGCGATTTTACTCCGAAAAAAATCGGACTTTATTGGTATAACTTTAAGCTGACTACCATTGACAAAACAAGGTATGTTGTTCCGTCCGATCCGTATAAGGTCAGCACCATTGAAGACTATATGGGCAGAAGCTGGCAGATTACCTGCTACAAAAAGGGCTTTAAAACTCCCGGCTGGCTTGTCGGCGGAATTATGTATCAGATTTTTCCCGACCGTTTTTATTTCAGCGGTGAAGAAAAGAATATAAAGCGTACCGACTTCAAACGCAACAAGGATTGGTATGCTCTCCCCGAATGGAAACCCGATGAAAACGGAATGATTAAGAACAATGATTTCTTTATGGGCGACCTCAAGGGAATTACGATGAAGCTTGATTACCTTGAAAGCTCGGTGTAAGCTGTATTTACCTTAATCCTATCAGCGAGGCATATTCAAACCACCGCTATGATACGGGCGACTACTCAAAGGTTGATCCGATTCTCGGAACGGAAGAAGATTTTAAACACCTTTGCGCAGAGGCTAAAAAGAGGGGAATACACATCATAAATGACGGTGTGTTCTCTCATACGGGAAGTGACAGCGTTTACTTCAACCGTTACGGCAGATACGGCAAGGGCGGTGCGTATAATGACAAAAACTCACCGTATTTCAGTTGGTACAAATTCAACGAATGGCCGAACAATTACCAAAGCTGGTGGGGCTTTGATACTCTGCCCGAGGTTATTGAGGAAACACCGTCATTCAACGAATATATCAACGGCAAAGACGGCATAGTCAGAAAATGGATGAAATGCGGTAACTCGGGTTGGCGACTTGATGTTGCAGATGAGCTTCCCGATGTGTTCATTGAAAATCTGCGCAAAGCCGTTAAGGACGAAAATCCAAATGCCTTTCTTGTAGGTGAAGTGTGGGAGGACGCAAGCAACAAGGAAAGCTACGGAGCAAGAAGAAGTTCTTGCTCGGCGAACAGTTTGACTCAGTTATGAACTATGTGTTCAGGGATGCAATTCTCAACTTCTGCAAAGGTCAGCACGGCAAATACACAATGGATCTGATTATGAGCGTAATCGAAAATTATCCCCGTCCTGTTCTCAGAGTGCTGATGAATTCACTTTCAACTCACGATACCGAAAGAGCAATCACGGTTATGGCAGGCGAACCGCTTGACGGCAAGGACAGGGAATGGCAGGCTGACACTAAGCTTGATGACGAGCATAAAAAACTCGGTGTAAAGCTTTTAAAGGTTGCAAGCGCAATGCAGTTTACTCTCCCGGGATTTCCATGTATTTATTACGGTGATGAGGCAGGAATGGAGGGATATCGTGATCCGTTCAACCGTTGCTGTTATCCGTGGGGCAAAGAAAACAAGGAACTTATTGAATGGCACAAAAAACTTGCCGATGTGAGAAAAAGCTGTTCGGCATTGTGGGACGCGATTTTATAAATGTTCTTTCGGAGGAAAGAAGAATTTCATACATCCGCCACGACAAAGATTCCGCTATTTTCTGCACATTTAATCTCTATGATTATGAAGTCGAGGCAAAAATGCCGCCCGGATATGCAGACGGCAAACCTGTTTTTGGTTCAAAGCTTGAGAACGGTATACTCACAATTCCGCCCATGTCCGCAGAATTTGTAGTTCTTGAACTCGGTAGATGATATATATAGTGTAAAACAGAATAAAGTATAATTACAAGCGACAGAAATTAAACTGTCGCTTGTTTTGTTGCGGTATTTATATGTTTGTTATATTTGATTTACCGACTTACTCGCCTTCCGTTATCGGCGGAATAAAGCATTCTATCGCACTGCGAAGCTTGGGGTGACGCTCCGCAGGCAACGGCTGTTGACAAAAAGAAAACGAAAAACAAATAACAGAAGAGATTAAAATATAAGGCGGCTATCGAAAACGATAGTCGCCTTGTCTTTTTGCAAAATTCATTTTTAATTTGCGTTTGATGTTACCTGAGTTGCGTTTGCCACATAGCTTTCATACTCGTCAATGCCCCAGTTTTCTTTTACTTCATCAGAGATAGGAAAGGTGCGAAACAGCATTGTACTGCGTTCACTGTCTGCCTTATCCTCATTTGTGCTGAGAGCATAGACATTGCCGTTGTACCACAGCTCATTTGTATTTTCAAAGGTTGTGCGATAGAAAATATCCTGAATTGTATCAACCTTATTAATGCCCATTCCGCTTACTGCGGCAGCCATTACGGCACTTTTCATCAGGATTGTATCGCTGTTATTTTTCTCGTTTTCAATCGAAACAAAGTTGCTCATTGTTGTTCCGAGACCGATATTCATAATATAATTTGTCTTTGTTTCAACAGAGGCTGTGAAGTTGATTTTATCGGCATCGTAGTAATAATACTGATACTCCGTTCCGTTTGCATCATTCTGAGGACTGCCGAGCATTTTCCAACCCTTTGGATTAATCATATCAAGATTACCCGCCTCTTTGAGCATTTCGTTGTAATTATACGTAAATTCTTCAAGAGTGATTGCGTAGCACATTCCGTTTACATTTTCACTTTCTTTGCGAATGTTCGGATTTTCTGTTACCTTTGCCTCATCGAGAGTAGAAAATTTATCGGGCGCATCTACTACACCCGAAACATCGGCATTCTTCTTGTCAGAACAGCCGAAAAGTGAAAGCATGAGGATTGCCGCTACAATCAAAACTAAAGATTTTTTCATCAAATCACCAGATTTTCATATGTGTCAAAAACTCCACTTAAAAAAAGTGGAGTTTTTTATTTTTATCAATTATTCTTCCGTATTTTCTTCGGTTGAATCAGAAGTTTCACCCTCGTTATTTTCGGAAACTTCTTCTGCAACCGCTTCTGACGGTTCGCCGTTTTCTGCGTTATCTTCGCTCTCGGCTGATTCATCATCTTCACCGTCAATGTGGGGAACACGGGCGATTGTTACAACCCTGTCGTCACCGTTTACTTTCATTACGGTTACACCCTTTGAAGGACGGGCGCAAACACGGATTGATTCGGCGGCAATTCTGATAATAATGCTTCTTCCGAGATGATAATAATATCATCGTCAAGGTTAACCACCTTGATAGCGGCAACATCGCCGTATTTTTCCGTGTGGTAGTTGGTAAGACCTTTACCGCCACGGCTCTGAATACGGTAATCATCGGGACTTGAAAGTCTGCCGTAGCCTGTTTCGGAAACTGTAAGAACAAGACCGCCCTCACGGACAACACTCATTCCGACTACGCAGTCGCCCTCTTTGAGAGCCATTGCTTTAACACCTCGAGCCTGTCTGCCCATTGCACGAATGTCGGTTTCGTTAAAGCGGATAGCCATACCCTTCTTGGTGGCGATAATAACCTGACTGTTACCGTCGGTCATTCTTACCCACGCAAGTTCGTCACCCTCGTTAAGTTCAAGAGCGATAAGACCGCCCTTTCTTGCGGTATTGTATGCATTGAGTTCAATACGCTTGATAATGCTGACGGGTAACCATAACAAGGTATTTTTCCTCGTCAAACTCAGGCACTCTTATCATTGAGGTTACCTTTTCGTCGGGTGAAATCGGAATCAGATTTGCAATATTCACACCCTTTGACTGACGGCTTCCCTCGGGAACTTCATAGCATTTAAGGCGATAAACTCTGCCCTTGTCGGTAAAGAACAGAACATAATCGTGTGAATTGATAACGAACATTTCAGCCGCAATATCTTCTTCACGGCGTGACATACCCGATACACCACGACCTCCTCTGCGCTGAATTTTGTAGGTATCGGCAGAAAGACGCTTTACATATCCAAACTGTGTAAGTGTAAGAACGCACTCCTCCTGCGGAATAAGATCCTCAATATCAACCTCACCGCTGACAGCACAAATTTCTGTTCTTCTCGGATCGGCATATTTATTACGAATCTGCATAATTTCTTCTTTTACGATTTCAAGCTGTCTTGGCTCGCTTGCAAGAATTTCGAGATATTCTTCAATCTTTGCGTGGAGGGCTGCAATTTCATCCTCAATCTTAGTCTGCTCCATATTGGTGAGCTGTCCGAGACGCATCTGAACGATAGCCTGAGCCTGAACATCATCAAGACCGAAACGCTCCATAAGACCTGCTTTTGCGCTTACAGTATCCTTGCTGTTTCTGATAATTTTGATTACCTCGTCAATGAAGTCAAGAGCAATCTTCAAGCCCTCAAGAATGTGAGCTCTGTCACGGGCTTTTTTGAGGTCAAAATCAGTACGGCGGCGAATAACCTCAGCCTGAAATTCAATATAGCACTGAAGCATTTCCTTGAGTGAAAGAATTTTAGCTCGCCGTCAACGATAGAAAGCATAAATTGCACCGAAGGTTGTCTGCAACTGTGTGTATGAGAACAGCTGGTTAAGAACAATCTGAGGTGAGGCGTCTCTCTTGATATCAATTTCAATGTGCATACCTTACGGTCGGAATGATCCTCGATATTTGAAATACCCTCAATTCTCTTATCCTTTACGAGGTCGGCAATGTTTTCAATAAGTCTTGCTTTGTTGACCTTATACGGTAGCTCCGTAACGATAATTTTATATCTGCCGTTTTTAGCTTCGATAATTTCAGTCTTGGCTCTTACGGTAATTTTTCCTCGACCTGTTGCATAGGCGGCACGAATACCGCTTCTGCCATGATAATACCGCCTGTCGGGAAGTCTGGTCCGGGCATACACTCCATAATCTCTGCAAGCTCGGCATCGGGATTGTCAATGAGAGTGCAAACTGCGTCAATTGTTTCACCGAGGTTATGGGGCGGAATTTCGGTTGCCATACCAACGGCAATACCGCTTGAACCGTTTACGAGAAGGTTTGGAAAACGGCTTGGAAGAACAGTCGGTTCTTTAAGACGGTCATCGTAGTTCGACATAAAATCAACCGTGTTTTTCTCGATATCCGTGAGCATTTCAAGAGAAATTTTACTCATTCTTGCCTCTGTATAACGGTAAGCGGCAGGCGGATCACCGTCCACCGAACCGAAGTTACCGTGACCGTCAACAAGCATATATCTCATGGAAAAATCCTGTGCAAGACGAACCATTGCGTCATAAACCGAGACGTCACCGTGAGGGTGATACGAACCAAGCACCTGACCTACAGTGTCGGCACACTTATGGTACGGCTTTGACGGATCAAGACCGATTTGATTCATTGTATAGAGTATTCTTCTGTGAACAGGTTTCAAACCGTCTCTGACATCGGGCAACGCACGGGAAACAATAACGCTCATGGAGTAGTCCAAAAAGCTTTTCTCATTTCATTTTGCAGATCGACATCAATAATTCTCGAATTCTTGTTCTGATTCTGTTCGTTATCCATATTCTTTCCTCGCTTTTCAAGCTCTTGTTACTGTCTGTTCAATAATTTATAATAATGTTATTTTGCGTTTTTTGGGTGGTTTAGTGTGTGATTTTGTTTCAGTAGGGGCGTTCATTGGACGCCCGCCTTGATGAAACGATTTGTTTTACACATATTTTTTGATGTGATGATTTATTTTTTAATTTCACAAACTATCTTCTCGAATTTGGTGTAGCGACACGCTGTTAGAAGTGTTTTACTGCGGCTGAAATATCTTCGTAGAGTTTCGGAAAGCGTTTTTTGATGCTTGTGGGACGGAATGTTTTGGAATCTACAAAACCGTGTTCGGTTGTACCGTAGCCAAGTTCGGTTTCCGAACCGTCCTTTTCAATACGCTTTACCGTGTATGTAAAAATAATTCTTGCGGCTGTGATAGTCTGCACCAAGTGCGGATAATCAGCTCGTCCTCATAAAGAGCAGGGATTCCGAAATGACAACTCAGGTTCAAAAGGGGAGTCATTACACCTGCATTTTCCATGTCTGTGTAGCTGATTCCGAACATTTTGATATAGTCATTTCTAGCTATTTCGTACCAAATCGGATAATTTGAGTGGTGTACAATTCCCATTCTATCCGTTTCTGCGTAACGAACTGTAACTTTTGTTCTTGCGTGCATAAAATCACCCCGTTTTTAAAATTTTGGTTTATCGTAATATATCAGACATCGAGATTCTGTACATACTTTGCATTTTTCTCAATGAAATCTCTTCTCGGCTCAACCTTATCACCCATAAGAATTGTGAAGGTTTCGTCTGCCTGTTCTGCATCGCTGAGATCAACACGGAGCATAAGTCTTGTTTCGGGATTCATTGTTGTTTCCCAAAGCTGTTCGGAGTCCATCTCACCAAGACCTTTGTATCGCTGAACTTCGGTTTTACCCTCAATTTGAGCCAGAATTTGGTCACGCTCAAGGTCCGAATACGCATATTTATGCTCTTTGCCCTTTGAAATTCTAAAGAGAGGCGGCTGGGCAATGTAAACATGACCCTCTTCGATAAGCGGACGCATATATCTGAAAAAGAAAGTTAAAAGAAGGGTTCTGATGTGCGAACCGTCAACATCGGCATCCGCCATAATGATAACCTTGTCGTATCTGAGCTTTGCAATATCGAATTCATCACCTATGCCTGTGCCGAGTGCAGTGATAACGGGCATAAGCTTGTCATTTCCGTAAACTCTGTCAATTCTTGCTTTTTCAACATTGAGCATTTTACCCATTTTGCCGCATACGCAACGCCCTGTGCATGGTTTCCTGCAGATGCGGTGATCAGTCCTTTTGCGCGCTCCTCTTACTTAAGGTGCTGATTTTGTAATAGGCGCCGCGCAGCTTATAGGCGCCGGTCAGCTTGCATATTTTCCGGTTTTAAGTAGACTTTATTTCCCGTCTGCTCGCTGAAATATTTGCTGTAACCAGTTTGGTCTCCTTGTGTTACTTTTTT
>ENA-OQCX01000092-OQCX01000092.1-human-gut-metagenome-genome-assembly--contig:-NODE-92-length-45135-cov-2.303635_pt1 | contig 45135 bp, 59 predicted proteins | sample MGYA00242762_ERZ504587 | MGnify/ENA primary metagenome ERZ504587 (study PRJEB26092, sample SAMD00036337) | human gut metagenome | host: Homo sapiens | study: EMG produced TPA metagenomics assembly of...
CCTGATCGGCATTATACCAGAACGAAAGGGCGGTTAGCAGGGAAATATTCAAATACTCATAAAAGAGCATACTAATCTAGAAAATACGAGTACAAAGAGAAGGGGATAAGTATGCCCATATAAAAAAACAAAAAGCAGGAATCATAGTTTTATAAATACTTACGATTTCTGCTTTTTGCTAAAGTTAATGACATTGTAAGAATACGTACTTTCTTGCAAGGAATATAACTGCCTTTGACAAGTCCAAGACGGAACAAATCTCCAATCCATTTAGAATCCTTGGTATCATCTTTGTTACCTTTCACCGCCTTTACCCATTTAGGATTGGCAATGACAACATTGATATCATCTTCCAGAAGATTAAAGACAGGAACCCATTATTTACCTGTGGATTCCATGCAGACATCATGGCAATCATTGTCGAGAAGCCATTGCTTGAATTCAAGAATGGAATTGTTAAAGGTGGAAAAGCGCTTCTTTTGGTAAGAAGGCTCAATGCCACCAGTGGTTTTTACAATTGTGGCAACGAGAAAAGATTTGTGAACATCGACACCACAACAGATTTGATAAGTAACTTTCATAGTCAGACTCCTTTCGTAAAAGATAAGAAGCCATTGACTGAACTGCCACACAATTAAACTAAGGTGCTTAAACAATTCTTAGTGTACGGATTCATGATGCCACTTATTTGTGCTTGAAAAGGCAGAACTTACACTGATTAGTATGCTGTCTAAAACGAAGAAAGTTATTACAACTCCTCCCGTGCTTTGTAGTGTAGCTTCTTGCAAACTATTTTACAGCACAGTGTAGAGAGTTGGAACACTTTCATTACTATTTGTGCCGCCAGCCAAAGGCGGCGGAATGGAGATTAGTATGCTACACAATGAAGCTAGAAAACTGGTATTGGAAGCCTGGGATAAAACTCACAATGCCAAGGAGATTGCAAAGTATTTTTCAGTAAATGAAAGTACCATATACCGCCTTGTAGAAGAACGCACACGCACTGGAAGTTATGAAACCAGAACGTATCTGAGAGGACGGAAACCAATTCTTACAGAAAAGCAACACCAGGATATCCTGGAACTTGTACAAAAACAACCGGATATTACAATGAATGAGATTATCAAAATCCTTCATTTACCAGTAGGCAACGAAGCTGTCAGGCGTTTTTTGATAAAACAAGGTTATACTTATAAAAAAAGTCTTTGCATGCAAAAGAACAGGAGCGTCCCCGATGTGCAGATAAAACGCAAAACATGGATAGAAAATATAGCTGGTGCAAAACCAGAACATCAAATATATCTCGATGAAAGCGGTATTAATACAAACCTCACAAGACACTATGCACATGCAGTACATGGGAAACGTGCCATTGACGCCACCCCAATAAACACGCCTGCCGGAACAACCGTTTTGTCATCTATTCGTCTGAATGGCAGTCTGGTATATACTACATATCAAGGTGGAACAACTGCACAGCGATTTCGTGAATATATGAAAGAACAATTGATACCGAGCCTTGAAAAAGACGATGTTGTAATTATGGATAATATGCGTTCTTATCATGCCAAAATAGTGACAGAACTTTTGGACAAATCTGGTATTTCCTATCTGTATTTGCCACCATACAGTCCGGATTTAAACCCTATTGAAAAAATGTGGTCAAAAATGAAATCCATTCTCAGAAAGAGAAAAATCCGTATTGCATCTGAACTACCTGAAGCTGTAAAAGCGGCCTTAGAAGCTGTAAGCACAAATGATTGCAGAGGGTGGTTTCGTGCATGTGGTATTTGCACTAATTAAGAGGACTGCTGTAGTGCTGCTTCACTGCCTACTCTCATATTCCCACAAACGCACTGTCTATTAACTTCTTTCTTTTTTGCACAAAAAGTGCGCATCCCTGTCATATAGCTGGACTTACGCTGACACGCTACACACTTTTTCATGGCGATATTTACTTTTTGCAACAGCATTTCTTATCCGCCGGTCAATATCCAGACGTACTCTTTCATAACATCAGCCAGGATATACACTTTGTTATACTCAATATGCTATAATGATCTGCAGAAACCATGCATACAAGGTTTCCAAAAGGACAACAAGGATTTTTCCATAACCCTTACAGACGACAAAAGGAGAAAATTATGATTTCAAACTATGAAAAACAGGTGGATATCGGCAAAGCTTATTTTCTGAAATACGATCAGAAAGTCCTCGCTGCCAAATTCCGCCTGAATATGGATAATAACTATCTGTACCTGACTTATTTTAATACCCCCTGCAGGATTGAACGCCTGAGCGGAACTCTTTTTGAAAAAACGACGGATAGCTGGACAGAATGTCGTTCCTACGAAACGGTCATGACAATCTACGATATGCTCTGCCACAGTACAGAAAGCACTCTGCCGCCACTCAGTGGAAAATGGACTCCCGTCGCAAATTTTGCTGCTGCCGGTGCAAGTCCGAGCGCTGAAATTTTCTCACAGAAATATGCCAACGCATTTTCCGGCAAAGTCGATGCCGTCAAAAAAGCATGCATTTCGATCGGCGGAGCCTTAAAACCAGTGCTTGCCGGAGCCGATATCACCGCAGAATCCCGGTATTTTCTTTCTTCCCGGTACTGTTCCAGTTCTGGGAAAGTGATGAGGAATTTCCACCGCAGATCAAAATTTTGTGGGATGACCAGACCATGCGTTATCTGAATTTTGAGACCACCTATTATTTACAGGGCGATCTGCTGAAACGTTTACAGGACACTCTTCTTCCTCAGGATCAGAAAGCAAACGCCACCCAGTAAGATCGTGATCCCCCCGGAAACCGGAAAGGAAATATTATTCAAATTTCATCATGCGGTATCCTATGCCGACATGGGTCTGGATATACTGTAATGACTGAGAATTTTTTTCCAGTTTCCTTCGGAGGGTCGCCATAAATACTCGAAGCGAAGCAATATCTTTTTCCCAGTTGCTGCCCCAGATTTTTTCCATAATAAATGTATGGGTCAAAACTCTTCCCACATTCTGTGCCAGAAGACACAGCAATTTATACTCGATCGGAGTCAGATGAAGCTCTTCCTCATCAAGGTACACGCATCCCGCCGCATAATCAATGCGGAGATCTCCGTTTACAAAAACTGCACTCTGATTCAGTGTATCACTTTTCATCATCTGAAGCCTGCGCCTGGTAACACGAAGCCGCGCCAGCAATTCTTCCACTGAAAATGGCTTGGTTAAATAATCATCAGCTCCTGCATCCAGTGCCTCAATCTTATCCGTATCTTCACTTCTGGCACTGATCACGATGATCGGCATCAGTGACCATGTTCTCACTCTTCGTATTACTTCGATTCCATCTATATCCGGAAGTCCAAGATCCAGCAACATGATTTCCGGATTATAGCTTGCCGCTTCCATAATCGCCATTTCCCCATTGCTGCCGCCAGAAAACGATAATCATGTGCCTTCAAGGTTGTTGTGATCAGATTTTTTACCGAATTATCATCCTCTACAACTAATATCAGTGGTTTATTCATATAGATATACCTCCCTGCCGGTAATGTAAACTGAAAAACTGCTCCGTGCGGCTGTGCATCTGAGACTGTGATCTCGCCTCCAAGTACATTTACAATTGATTTGCAGAGTGCCAGTCCAAGTCCAAGACTTCTCCTGCTGTCTGCAATCTTATTTGTCCCTGTATAAAAAGTTTCAAAAATATGCTCTTTCATTTCGTCTGAAATCCCAGGACCATCATCTGCAACCAAAATCACTGCATTCTCCCCTTCTTTTCTGGTTCTGATATTTATATGTGAACCTTTTTGTGTATACTTGATCGCATTATCCACCAGGTTGATGATTGTCTGCACGATCAGCCTGGAATCCATTCGGGCCAGAAGCAGCTCATCCTCATGTTCAACTGTGATCGTATGTTCTTCCTTTTTTCGGTTCACATGACGAAGTGCCTCCTGAATCACATCATCCAGCAGTTCTACGGATATATTCAGATTCATATGTCCCTCTTCCAGCCTTGTCACAGATAACATATTTTCAACAAGATTGATCAGCCACATAGAATCGTCATAAATATCAAGATACAACTGTTTTTTCGTCTCTTTATCAAAACAATCCGCATTTGAAAGAAGATTGCTTGCATTTCCTGAAATTGAAGTGAGCGGTGTCCTCAGATCGTGTGAAATCGCTCTTAGCAGATTCGAACGCAGTTGTTCATTTTTAGCCAGGATGGCCGCTTTTTCTTTTTCAATAGTAATCTGTTCATTCTCCAGTGCCAGGGCACACTCACCGATAATCGCCTGGAGAATACTCTTTTCAAAACTTTCCAGTTGTTTCTTTTCTATGCTGATGCCAACTACTCCATAAACTGTTTTGTTCACACCGACTGTCATATAAAGACATTTCGCCTCTGAAAAGTTCCCTGTACCTGCTCCTGCACGTTTCTGATGTTTTAAAACCCATTCTGCCACATACTTTTCTTTTTTTAATTTTTCCTGCTCCGGCCACTCCCTGCCTTCCATCATAAACACTTCTCTTTTTTCCAGTTTATGATCCTTTACACTGTAAAAAATGACGTTTCTTCCCAGAAGTTTACGAAGTTGTTGTCCCGTTTTGCTGATAATTTCTTCTCTTCCTCTGGCACACTGCAAAATCTGATTCGTATCAAACAGGATTTGCGTGCGGAAAGCCACCATTTCCGACTGTTTCGCCTGATTTTTTAACTTCAGTGCAAGCGTTCCTGTTAAAAACGCAATACCAAACATAATCAGAAATGTAACAGGATATCCCTCTCCATAGGCATGAAATGTAATAACGCGGCGTTGTAAAACAGAAATTGAAAATAAGCACGCTTACTACGGAAGCATCATACTGTATACCCTGTGATTTGTGAGTACTGCGATTAACTGCACTGCAAATACAAACAGTGTCATGATATTTGCGTTTGCAAAACCCAGAGCATTAAAAAAATATCCCATTACACTGGCCGCCAGCAGGATCAGAACACTGATAATCAGATCACGAAAATTCAGGACTTTCTTTTCTCTCTGAAATGCAGCAAGCAATTTTTCCAGGCGACTGTTACGCTCTTCAGAAGCGGAAAGGTAGTTTCCAATAACCTGTTCTGCACTTTCCTCCTTATCTTCCAATACCACATCTTCATCCAGCCAAAGGTTCTGCCGGTTTGCGTCACAAAATGCATCAAATTTTTCCAGCATCTTATACATAAACAGAAAGATACTCACCACTGCAGGCAATAAAATAATTTCTTTCATATTACCATCTTCTTTCGTCTCAGATATGGAACTGTTTCTGGATATTTTTGATATTTCCCAGCACCAGCATGGTCTGATATTCTTCTAATACGATATCAGGAGAAATGTTCATATCCAGCACACCATGCATCTCAGAGCCATAATGTTGACATTATACCGTTTACGGATATCGAGCTTTCCAACTGTTTTTCCAACCCATGTGTCCGGTATGGAAATCTCAAAAATGCCATGTTCTTCATCCAGCTCTACATAGTCAAAAATATGGTCTGCACTGTAACGGATCGCCGTCCAGGATGCCAGCTGTTTCTCCGGATATACCACTTCATCCGCTCCGTTTCTCAGAAGAAATTTTGCATGCACATCCCTCGCCGCTCTGGATACTACCATCTTGCACCCAACTCTTTTAAAAGGGAAGTCGCTTCCAGCGAGCTCTGGAAATTATCCCCGATCGCCACGATACAGACATCAAAATTCCGTACTCCAAGCGAACGGATAAAATCCTCATTTGTGGCATCCCCGATCTGGGCACTGCGGACATACGGCAGAACTGCTTCCACCCTGCTCTCATTCTTATCCAGTGCCATAACCTGATGATTCAGCTCATCCAGTTTGATGGCAATATGCCTTCCAAATCTTCCCAGTCCGATCAGTAAAATTGATTTCATGTTTTCTTTTCCTCCATTTATCAAGATCTGTTGTATTAAAACCGACAGTTCTCGTAGTCACAAACTGAAAAAGCAAACTTCATCTTCTGCTTTTGGATATCCATGGAAGCATCAGAAGTAAACTTTCTGCTTCTTTATCTTCATGATTCTTTATGTCTCCCAGTTCTGTTTTCAGGACTATCATAACACCATATGCCTAAAAATAGTATTAACAATTTTCTGTTCATATTAAAATTACATAAAGATACCTGCAAAAATATAATACATTTTTGCAGGTATCTTTACTGTTCAGAATTTAATGATCATCTTTATTTTTCTATTTCTTTGCCATGCTTATCTGTTCAATGCCAAAGGTACTTTTCTCCGTATCTGTGATTAGTCGTTGTATCCGTTTGGATTCTGGCTCTGCCATCTCCAGGAATCTGCACACATATCTTCGATGCCGTATTCTGCTTCCCAGCCAAGCTCTTTCTTTGCTTTTTCCGGTGCACAGTAGCATTTTGCGATATCGCCCGGTCTTCTCGGTTTGATCTGGTATTTGATCGGATGTCCGCATGCTTTTTCGAATGCATGTACGACCTGCAGAACGCTGTAGCCGTTTCCGGTACCTAAGTTGTAGATGCTTACGCCTTCTTTGTCAGCCAGTTTCTGGATGGCTTTTACGTGACCGCGTGCCAGGTCTACAACGTGAATGTAGTCACGTACGCCTGTTCCGTCCGGTGTATCATAGTCATCACCGAATACACCAAGGCATTCCAGTTTGCCGATTGCTACCTGTGCAACATACGGAAGCAGGTTGTTTGGGATACCCTTCGGATCTTCTCCGATCATGCCGCTTTTGTGTGCTCCGATCGGGTTGAAGTAACGAAGCAGGATAACGTTCACTGCGGATCTGCTTTCTGGATGTCAGTCAGGATCTGTTCCAGCATCCATTTTGTCCAGCCGTACGGGTTGGTGCAGGTGCCTTTCGGGCATTCTTCTGTGATCGGGATCATTGCCGGATCACCATATACGGTTGCAGAAGAACTGAAGATGATGTTCTTTACGCCATGGTTTCTCATAACATCACACAGTGTCAGTGTGCCTGCAATGTTGTTCTGGTAATATTCCAGAGGTTTTACAGTAGATTCTCCAACTGCTTTCAGTCCTGCGAAATGAATGACTGCCTGTACATCTTCTTTATCAAAGATAGCATCCATTGCTTCTTTGTCGCAGATGTCTGCTTCGTAGAATGTTACTTTTTTTCCTGTGATCTCTTCTACGCGGTCTACTGCTTTTTTATTTGCATTGTACAGATTGTCTACGATCACTACTTCATAGCCTTCGTTCAGCAGTTCCACACAAGTGTGGCTTCCAATATATCCAGCTCCGCCGGTTACCAAAATTCTCATAGTATCTACCTCCTGATCAATTTGATAAATAGTTTCTTTATATTTATATTTTCGTGATAACAAAGTTGAAAGATGCCATACGAATTGTTCCGTACTTCGTACTCTCACAATTCTGTCATCACCGTTTTACAATGCTGCGATAAATCTCATGAAGGCTTCTCTTCCTTCCGGTGTGCATTTGTATACACCGGCATCTTCCAGAACGCCTACGAATACATGTCCAACTTCTTCTTTCAGGATATCCATCACGTTGTCTTTGTTCAGTTCCGGATGCTTCGGCAGGAAGGCTTCTACCCAGTCTGCATGTTTTTCCAGAGCTTCGCTGGAACGGATGTCTTTCTTCTCAATGATATAATCTGCCAGATCCTGAAGTTCTGTTTTCAGTCGTGCCGGCAGGATCGCCAGACCCATAACTTCGATCAGACCGATGTTTTCTTTTTTGATGTTATGTTTTTCTGCATGCGGATGATATACGCCAAGCGGATACTCATCTGTCGTCAGATTGTTTCTCAGAGCCAGATCCAGCTCGAACATATCACCGACTTTTCTTGCGATCGGTGTGATCGTGTTATGTGGCTCTCCGTCTGTTTCCGCAAAGATATTTGCATCGACATCCGTGTAGCCTCTCCATGCAGTAAGTACATGGTCAGCCAGATCGATCAGACGTTTTTCATCTTTGCAGCGGATACGCAGTACGGACAGCGGCCATTTTACGATGCCGGCTTCCACATCTTCATATCCCGGGATCTCAACGTATTTCTCGATCGGTGCTTTTGCCATTGCAAACTGATAATTACCGCCCTGATAGTGGTCATGGCTTAAGATGGAACCACCCACGATCGGCAGGTCTGCATTGGAGCCCAGGAAATAGTGTGGGAACAGTTTGATAAAGTCAAACAGTTTCACAAACGTTGCTTTTTCGATCTTCATCGGAATATGCTCTCCGTTGAATACGATACAGTGTTCGTTATAGTATACATATGGTGAATACTGGAATCCCCATTGTGTTCCGTTCACTGTGATCGGGATGATCCTGTGGTTCTGTCTTGCCGGATGGTTGACGCGTCCTGCATAGCCTTCATTCTGACGGCAGAGCAGGCATTTCGGATAACCGCTCTGTTTTGCCAGTTTTGCTGCTGCGATCGCTTTCGGATCTTTTTCCGGTTTGGATAAGTTGATGGAAATATCAATGTCACCATATGGACTTGGCACTTTCCAGCGGATATCTTTTTTAATGCGGTATCGGCGGATGTAGTTGGTATCCTGGCTTAATTTATAGTAATAGTCGGTTGCTTTTACCGGTGACTCTTTATACAGCTCTTTGAATGTTCCGATCACCTGTGCCGGACGCGGAACCAGGCAGTTCATGATCTTTGTGTCAAACAGGTCACGGTAAACGACACTGTTTTCTTTTAATACACCTTTTTCGACTGCATAGTCCAGCAGCTCTTCCAGAACTTCTTCCAGATCCACATCTTTGAACTCCATCTCCGGCTCGGTATATTCTTCTTCCTCAAACAGCTCCAGAAGCTGGTTGGTGGTATAAATACGTTCTTCTTCCGGTACCAGTCCGCTCTCTATGCCATACTGTACCAGACGTTTTACATTCTCATCAAATGTCATGACGTTTTCCTCCTGCTTAGATTTCTTTTGCTCCGTCTCCGATTTCTACTACGTAGAATTCTGCTTCGTGTCCTGTTTTTTCTTTGTATTCTTTGCCCAGTTTGTCAATGAAGTGATCTACCGCATCATTCTTTACGATACTTACGGTACAGCCGCCGAATCCTCCGCCTGTGATACGGGAACCGATCACACCTTCGGTCTCCCATGCCAGGTCTACCAGTACGTCGATCTCTTCGCAGGATACTTCATAGTCATCTCGAAGGGATACATGGGAAGCATTCATCAGTTACCGAATTTTTCCACATCGCCTGCATTCAGTGCTGCAACGGCCTGGATAGTTCTCTGGTTTTCGTATACCGCATGATGTGCTCTCTTCTGACGAACCGGATCTTTGATGGCATCTTTATATTTTTCGAACTCTTCTTCGCTTAAATCGCCAAGTCCTTTGATATCCACGACTGCCTGCAGCTCTTTTAATGCCGTTTCGCATTTCGTTTCTTCTGTCATTGTAAGCAGAATCTACCAGGCTGTGTTTTACTTTACTGTTTGTGATAACAATCTTTGCATCTTCCAGTTTTACGCTCGCATATTCATAGCTCAGATCGCTGGTATCCAGAAAGATCGCGTGGTCTTTTTTGCCCATTGCCACTGCAAACTGATCCATGATACCGCAGTTGCATCCATTGAAGTTATTCTCAGAATACTGTCCGATCAGTGCCAGATCGATCATGCTGATCCCTTCGAATCCAAACAGATCACGTACGGCAAGTCCTGTCAGTACTTCCAGGGATGCGGAAGAAGAAAGTCCGGAACCGTTCGGGATCGTACCGTAGATCAGGATATCCATACCTGCAGGGATCTTGTATCCTCTGCCTTCCATTGCCCACATAACTCCCTTCGGATAGTTGGTCCATCCTGCTTTTTCAGAATATACCAGATCATCCAGGCTTGTCTCGATCACGCCCAGTTTGCTGAAGTTCTCAGAATAGAAACGGAGCGTACGGTCTTCACGTCTGCGGACGATCATATAAGTTCCGATGCTCAGTGCACATGGAAAAACGTGTCCTCCGTTGTAGTCTGTATGCTCTCCGATCAGGTTTACACGTCCCGGTGAAAAGAATGAACGGATTTCTCCACCTTCCCCATAGATGGATACAAATTTTTCAATCAGTTTTGCTTTCATGTCACTTCTCCTTTTTCTTATTAAATGTATACTGTCACGAACTGCTTCTTCTTTAAAAATCGCAGTTCAAAAACATTCCCGGTTACGTCCGGCTCTGTGTCCTTGACGTTCACGCTAATATAAGTATAATGAGACTTACAGAAAAAATCAACAAGTATCATAATAAAAACTATAATTATATTGAGGTATTCTATGCAAATCCAGACCAATCAGAAACAGCGTGAACTAAAAGACCACGGAACGTTTGCTTTTCCGGTAAATGTAAGCCACGAAAACCTGTTTTCCTATGAGCGAAGTTCCTTTTTCTGGCACTGGCATCCGGAGATTGAGCTGACTTTGATCGTATCCGGAGACATCAATTATCAGGTAAATGATAAAACTTATCACCTCACTGCCGGCGAAGGGATTTTCTGTAATGCCAACATGCCGCACACCGGACACATGTATAATAAGGAAGACTGTGTTTATATTTCCACAACTTTTGATCCACGTATCATTTATGGCTTCGAATCCAGCCGTATTCAGACAGCCTATGTCACACCGCTGACACTGGACGGCCGTTTTCCTCGATCAAATTTTCACCGGATGTTGCATGGCAGGCAGAAATCCTTGAAAATCTGGCAAAAATCTGGGACATTTTTTCTTCCAAGGCTCCGTGCTGGGATTTTCAGATCCAAATCCTGCTCTCCAGGATCTGGCTGACGCTGTACCAGAATACCGAGCCGCAGATTGAAATGCTTCCTGCGGTACAGCGTGACCGGGAACGCCTGCTTCTGCTGCTCTCCTACCTGCACGACCATTATCAGGAGAAAATCCTGCTCGAAAACGTTGCCGCCCAGATCAATATCTGTAAAAGTGAATGCTGCCGCTTTTTCAAAAGCCATATGAACGAATCCTTATTTGACTATCTTCTGCATTACCGCATACAGAAAAGCCTGCCGCTTCTGCAAAATACCAATAAAAGCATTACCGATATTTCACTGCTGACAGGCTTTTCAAATCCCTGTTATTTTTCTAAAATTTTCAAATCTGAAATGGGATGCACGCCGCGGGAATACCGCAAAAACGCACTCAGGACTCCTTCGCCGGAAGCTGAGCTAAAATGATCGCCGCAAACATGGCAGCACAGCCAAGTCCTTCCCGCATGCTTAAGGTCTGGCCAAGCAGCAGCCAGCCTGACAGCACAGAAATGCAGGACTCAAGACTGAGGATCAGTGATGCGACGGTCGGATCCATCCCTTTCTGTCCGACGATCTGTAAGGTATAGCCGACACCGCAGGACATAATACCGGCATAAGCGATCGGTTTCCACGCCAGAAGCACGCCGGAAAACTGCGGCTGTTCCGTAAAGAGCATCACAACACCGGACAAAAGGCCGCATACCAGAAACTGGATGCAGGACATCTTCACGCCGTCCACTTTCGGCGAAAAATAATCCACAACCAGGATATGTACCGAAAACAGAATCGCACAGATAAACACAAGAATATCTCCATAACCGATGGAAAACTGTTCGTTTATGCAGAGCAGATACAAACCCACAACTGCCAGAAGCACTGACAGCCAGATGACAGGGCTGCATTTCTTTTTCCTGAAAAGCCCGATCACCGGTACGATCACAATATAACATGCCGTGATAAAACCAGCCTTTCCTACCGTTGTATATTTGATGCCGATCTGCTGGAAATTCGTTGCCAGGCACAGTGCGATACCGCAGCATATCCCGCCGGTCAGCAGTGTTTTTCTCTGTGCTTTTTTCTCTTCTTCGCTGATTTTCTCCGCAGATCCGGACTTTTCTCCCCGGTTCAGAAAGAAAATACACGGGATCAGTACCACTCCGCCCAGAATACTCCTCACAAAATTAAAGGTAAACGGACCGACATACTCCATTCCCACACTCTGGGCAACAAATGCCACGCCCCATATGCATGCCGTCAGCAAAAGAAGTGCCGAACCCTTCATATTCGCTTTTTTCATTTTTACAAAATCCTTCCTTTTCGCTGTTTCATCTCATAATGTTGTTTTTAACTCTGCACCATCTTATCTTTTTCTTTTTTAAAAGTCAATCTCCCCCCTGCGATTTTTACTGAACTGTTACTTTTATTTTATCCTGAAATATGATACAATGTTGAAATAAGAGTGATCATGCCGCAAATGGCAGTCATTACAAAAAAATCTGAAAGAATATGAGGTATAACATTATGGCAATAGATCATAGTTTTATGATTCGTAAAATCCAGACACTTCCGGAAATGTTCGTCATCTTTTCCCAGCTTACCAAACAGCCTTACGTAACCTGCGATGAAGAGACTTTCGACGACCAGATACATATTTTTACCGATGCCCAGAAAGCACATGCCTTTGTGCAGGAATCCACAGAACAGAAAAAGATCCCTGTCGTATCCGTAAAAGTGGATGCCAATCAGTTCCTTCATTTTTATGGAACACTCTACAGCATCGGCATCAACACCGTTGTCCTGCATGATATGGAAGCAGACACCGTTTCTCCCTCTGGAGGCGATTGTCCACAGACGTCACAACCCGGATGATATCCCACCGGAAAAACGCCCGATCACCAATCCTGAGCTTCTTCTTACCTCCCTGTATTTTCTGCAGGAGATGCGCCGTCCGATCCCGGATGAAGAGAAAACAAACCTGCAGGAGCTGGATGAAGAGCTCGTTGCCAATCTGGTACGGGGACGCTTCTTAAGCGGTATCATCGCAGAAGATGAGGAAACTGCCGGAACATCGGAAGATGCCAAAGGAGAAGACACTCCAAAAATGAAAAAGAACAACATCCGTGTCCCTTACATCAACAACCAGAAAGGCGAAATGTATCAGCAATCTTTACAGACGGATACGAACTTCAGAAATTTGACCCGAAAAAGAGACTTCGCCCGGTTGTGATCAAATTTGAGGATCTGGAGAAATTCCTTGTAAAAGATGCAAAAGGTTATGTTTTAAATCCGGTCAGCACTGCACTTCCGCTGCGCCGTGAACAGCTTCCGGCTTTCAAAAAGCGCATTGATGGCTGATATACACTCCTAAGATAATGAAATCAGGCTCCGGCAGTTTCGGGGCAGAGAGAGGATTTTCCATGCTGGTATCTGTTGTTATTCCCTGCTATAATTCGCAGGAATCTATCAAACATGCAGTCGAACTGACGATTGCAGAATTCAGGAAAATGCCGCAGTACACTTATGAGTTCGTTCTGGTCAACGATTACTCCAAAGATGATACTTACGCTCCATCAAAGAACTTGCCGCCAAATATCCCTGTGTAAAAGGGGTAAACCTCGGTAAGAATTTCGGTCAGCACAATGCGCTGATGGCAGCACTCCATTATACAGAAGGCGACCTGATCGTTGGAATGGATGATGATCTTCAGACACATCCTTCCCAGATGTACAAACTTCTGGACAAGATCCAGGAGGGATATGATCTGGTCTATGGTGATTATGCCAAACGCAAAAACTCTTTCTTCAAAAATCTGACCAGTAAATTCAACAAAGTAACTTCCCGTATCCTGCTTGGACGTCCGAAGGACATTGTTTCGAGTAACTACTGGGTGATCACCCGCAGGGTACGTGACGAAGTGATCAAATACACCAATTACAACCCTTATATTGATGCCATTTTTTACCGTGTCACAAGCAATATCGCTGATGTGACGATCGAGCATCATAAACGTGAACAGGGTTCTTCCAACTATACGTTCAGCAAACTTGTCAAGCTCTGGCTTGCTTACTGGAATTTTTCCGTCATACCGCTTCGCATCTCAGCCGTGCTTGGGATTCTGTTTTCCGGGGCCGGATTTCTGATGGCAGTCATTACCTTTATCCATCAGCTCATCGCACCAAGCTCCACACTTGGCTGGGCATCCCTGATGTGTGCAATGCTGCTGTTTTTTGGCTGTGTTCTTCTGGTACTTGGCATCATCGGAGAGTATCTTGGCAAGATCATGCTCTGTATCAACAATACGCCTCAGTATATCATACGTGAAACGGTAAATATTGATCAGAAAGAGTAAACTTATGCAGAAAAAAATACTGATACTTGGTGCCGGTGTTTATCAGGTACCACTTATTTTAAAAGCCAAAGAAATGGGGCTGTATACCATCGCCGCCAGTTATGCGGGACCTTATCCCGGTCTTGCCATTGCTGATGAAGTCTGGGAGATCGATACGACCGATTATCATGCCCTTCTTGAAAAGGCAGAAGCTGCACAGATTTCCGGTGTATGTACGACCGGAACTGATGTCTCCGTCATATCGGTCGGTTACCTCTGCGAAAAGCTGCATCTGCAGGGTATCCCGTTTTCTGCTGCGCGCCTTGCCACAAACAAAGCTTCCATGAAGGAAGCTTTTCTTTCAGGAGGTGTTTCTACACCGAAAGCATATAAAGTCTTTACCGATGCGGAAGCACTGAATGCGTTTTCCAGGCTGAAACCTCCGGTGATCGTAAAGGCAGTGGACAGTTCCGGAAGCCGCGGTATTCAGCGTGCAGACACCCAGGAAGAGGTACTTGCCGCACGCCGTGCGGCCATGCATGTAACACGCAAAGATTATGTACTGGTGGAACAGTTTATCACAGCGCATGAGATCGGTGTAGACGGACTGGTCTCCGGTGGCAGGATACAGCTTCTCCTCCCACACGACAAATTTACTTATACAACCGGAAGCACCACACTTCCGGAGGGACATCATTTCCCATATCCATGCAGTAATTCTCTTTTAAAAAGGATTCAAAAAGAAGTGACAAAAGCAATTGCAGCACTGGGACTTGACAACTGTGCTTTCAATTCCGATGTTCTGGTCACCGGGAACGATGCCTACATCCTCGAAATGGGTGGCAGAGCCGGGGCAACCTGCATACCGGAACTGATTTCTTTACATACCGGTATGGATTATTATGGCGCCCTGATTCGTATGGCACTCGGTGAATCGATCACCCTTTCCCCTTCGCAGCTTTCTGCCAGATCCTGTATGGCCAAGCTTCTCTTTTCAAAGAAAGAAGGGATCCTGACCGATATCGATACCGCCGGTCTGAAGGCTCTGACCGCAGACGGCACACAGATTTCACTGGATTATTCTGCAGGCGCTACCGTTCCGGCTGTTCAGAATGGAACCAGCCGCATCGGACAGGTCATTGCCATCACCGATAGCATTGATCAGATGAATATTCTTATGTCGAATGTGCGACGCAAATTAAAAATAAACGGAGTTGATCTGGAAACATTATGGAACAGCTAAAAAATTATATCCAGCTTCATCTGAATATCCTGCTCTTCTCACTGACGGGAATTTTCTCCAAGCTGGCTTCGATCCAATACAACAAAAATGGCCTGCACGCACCGCTCCTTTATCTGTTTGCCTTCCTGATGCTGGCAAACTGTGGTGTTTATGCACTGGCATGGCAGAAGATCATCAAAAAATTTTCTCTCTCCACTGCCTATGCACACCGGAGTGTCTATCTGATCTGGTCGCAGGTGTGGGCAGTCCTGATTTTCCACGAATCTCTTTCCTGGAACAATATTCTCGGCATGCTCATTGTACTTGCCGGCGTTATGGTGGTGCAGCATTATGAATAGTTCAACACATCTTTTTATGTTTTTAATGTTTGCGGCAACTTTTTTTCCGCAATCTCACAGATCCTGCTCAAGCAGAGCGCAAATATAGAACACAAAAGCGGTATCTACGAATATCTGAACTGGCGCGTCATACTGGCATATGCTATTTTTGCTTCCGTTCTTCTTCTGAATACCTATGCTTACACAAAAGTACCGTACAAATACGGATCGATCATCGATACCTTTACTTATGTATTTGTACTGCTCTTCTCCAGATTTCTTCTTGGCGAAGAGATCAGCCGTGGAAAACTTGCAGGAAATCTGCTCATCATCCTCGGTATTGTTGTTTATTCTCTGTAAAAAAGAACGGCATAAAACTTTTTCGTCTTATGCCGTTCTTTTTCTTGTATTTTTGTATGTTCTTTTCTGCTGCGCAGCTTCTTCCATCAGATCAGAAAATCTTTCAGTCTCTTGCTTCTCGATGGATGACGCAGTTTTCGCAATGCTTTTGCCTCAATCTGACGAATACGTTCACGCGTCACATTAAATTCTTTTCCGACTTCTTCCAGTGTCCTTGCTCTTCCATCCTCCAGACCAAAGCGCAGCTTCACGACCTGACGTTCTCTGTCAGTCAGCGACTCAAGTGCTGTCGCAAGCTCTGCACGGAGCATGGAAAATGCTGCTGAATCAGCGGGTGAAAGCGCAGAATCATCCTCGATAAAGTCGCCTAAATGACTGTCATCTTCCTCTCCGATCGGTGTATCCAAAGATACCGGATCTCTGGAAATCTTCAGTACTTCACGCACACGCGAAACGGATACATTCAGTCGTTCTGCTACTTCTTCCGGGGTCGGTTCACGCCCAAGCTCCTGAAGCAGTGTCCTCGTCATGCGAAGTGTCTTGTTGATCGTCTCTACCATATGCACCGGCACACGGATCGTTCTTCCGGTATCTGCGATTCCTCTGGTAATTGCCTGACGGATCCACCAGGTCGCATAGGTACTGAACTTATAGCCTTTGGTATAATCAAACTTATCCACGGCTTTCATCAGTCCCATATTTCCTTCCTGGATCAGATCCAGAAACGGCATTCCACGACCTACATATTTTTTGGCAATGCTGACAACCAGACGCAGGTTTGCTTCTGTAAGCTGCTTTTTCGCCTCTTCATCTCCTGCTTCCACACGTTTTGCCAGTTCTACCTCCTGCTCTGTCGTAAGCAGCGGTACATTTCCGATTTCTTTCAGATACATACGTACCGGATCTTCCGTGCTGACACCTTCCAGTACATCTACATCATCAATGATCTCTACTTCTTCTTCATCATCCAGAATAATATCATCATCATTATCCAGGATCAGATCTTCGGCTACATCAACACCAATTTCTGCATTTACGATATCGATCTTCTGCTTCTCGAGGTACTCAAGTACCAGATCCATTTTATCTTCTGTCAGTTCCAGTCCCTTAAATGCATCGTTAATCTCGCCGTACTGCAATATGTTCTTTTTTGTTTTTGCTAAATCTACAAGTCCAAGTAAGGCTTTGGTAAACTGTTCCTGCTGTAATTCGTCCATCACTAACTTCTCCTAATGGTCTTGCCATATTCGACAATTCATTGTTTTCTGCAAATAGTAAGATACCATTTTGACATGCTCTGTCAACTTTCCGGAGCATATTCCAGAAAATCACAAGAATACCTCCCAGAAAAATGAACATATCCGACAAATTGAACACTATTTTTTCAAGGTTTCGGCACTTTGTATGAAAACTGAAATAATCAACCACATATCCTCTTTGTATCCGATCCCAGATGTTACTGAGTGCTCCTCCCAGTATCATGCCAGTTCCTGCTTTCAGCAGCAAATTTCCTTTTTCTGCTCTCAGACAGTGATAAAACACCAGCATCCCTGCAGTAACCATCGTGGTAACATATGTAAGCAATCGGGGGCTTTCTTTCATAAAACTCAATGCGGCACCCTGATTATGCAGTTTCTGCAAAATGATATGCCCTCCAAACACCTTGCGTGGCGGCTCCTCCTCTTTCCAGCTCTCCGCTCTTTTCTTCATCATACAATCCGCCGCAAAAATGCCTGACGGCAATAGCATCCACATCCTACTATTCCTCCAGTGCCGGCACGCCTCTCATCTCTATGAGCGGTCCGCCTTATGTTCAATATAGTCTCTTGTGATCGTCACACTTCCAATGCTGTCATCTTTTGGAATCTCATACATAATATCCAGCATAAAATCTTCAATGATCGCACGCAGAGCTCTGGCACCTGTCTTTTTCTCCAGTGCTTTTTCTGCGATTGCTTCCAGTGCATCCTCTTCAAAAACAAGCTGCACTTCATCCAGGGCCAGAAGCTTCTGATACTGCTTGAGAATCGCATTCTTCGGCTCTTTTAAGATCTTGACCAGCATTTCTTTTGTCAGTCCCTTCAGGGTAAAGACAATCGGAAGTCTGCCGATAAATTCCGGAATCATACCGAAATTACGGATATCTTCCAAAGTTACTTTTTCCAGGATATCCGGATCATTATCGTACTTGTCTTTCAGATCTGCACGGAATCCGATGGATGCCTGTTTGTTCAGACGTTCCTTTATGATATCCTCCAGACCAGGAAATGCACCGCCGCAAATAAAAAGAATATTTCTGGTATTAACCGTTGCCAGGGGAACCATGGCATTCTTGCTGTTCGCTCCGACCGGCACTTCCACATCTGCGCCCTCCAGAAGCTTCAACATTCCCTGCTGTACGGATTCCCCGCTGACATCTCTTTGATTGGTGTTCTTTTTCTTTGCGATCTTGTCAATCTCATCTATGAAAATAATTCCCTGTTCTGCTTTTTCCACATCGTTGTCTGCTGCTGCAAGCAGTTTGCTGACAACACTCTCTATATCATCGCCTATGTAACCTGCCTCCGTCAGCGAAGTCGCATCCGCGATTGCCAGCGGCACATCCAGAAGCTTTGCCAGTGTCTTGACCAGATACGTCTTTCCGCTTCCGGTCGGACCGATCATCAGCATATTTGACTTTTCAATCTCAATATCATCCATTGTCCCCGTAGCCACACGTTTGTAATGATTGTAAACGGCTACCGAAACCACTTTCTTTGCATACTCCTGACCGATCACATATTCGTCCAGCTTTGCTTTGATCTTATGCGGTGCCGGAATGGACTTCAGATCCAGTTATCGGCTTTTCTTCTTTCTTTTTCTTCTTTTTCAGTTTTTGTCCCTGAGGAATATGTTTCTGCAGATCTGAAAGATTGATCATGCTGACATTTGGCATATGATTCAGATCCTGGAGATTCATACTGCTGCTGCCCATGGAGTCAAAAACTTTCTGCATGCACTGCGGACAGATGTTGATATTATTTGGCAGATGTACCATCTTCCCCGCCTTGCTCTCAGGTCGTCTGCATAAAAAAACAGATGTCCTCAAATTCTTCTTTTTTATCCATCACATCTGTATCGATGTTCTTTTCATCTGACATAGTTCTCATCCTCCAGTATTTACTGCTCATCATTATAGCTCATATGTTCGCAGGAAACAAGTGAACTTTTCCTAAACTCCGTTCCAATTCACAGATGCTCTGTGAACAGTATCCTCAGATAAATCCCTTCACCTTCAGAATATAAAGCCATCCGGTCAGTGTGAAAGCGCTAAGCAGCGTCGTAAGCATGACAACGCTTGAATTTTGTCCTTCAACAGGAAGGACAGCAGTGTAACCGCTGCAATACTTATTAACGTAGCAAGGAAACAAAATACTACAAATTTTCCATCCCAGGCTTCAAAAAAATCCACGGTTGCCAGATCCTGAAAAACCAGAACCGGCAATGCCACTTTAAACACAAAACTATTTGCCTTATTCATAAACACTTCATCCGTCAGATGCAGTTTCCGAAAAACAAACCCAAGCAGCATACTCAGGAAAATCGGCATCGTTGCATTCAGACAAAACATCAGATTGTTCATATTGATTACTCCATTCATTTCCTAACTTATTAACTTCTGCATCATAACACATTGTACAGCATTTTGCAATTATTGTAAAAAATTGGCATGGCTGAACTGTCGGAAAATTTTGCAAAATTTGAAAATTATACTTGCATTTCTCTTATTCTAATAGTAGTATAGTGATATAAATTTTAGGAGGTGAACACAAAGTATGTCAACTTACAATTTAACCGCTACAACGAAACAGATCATGCATTATCTGTGGGATTTTCCGGAAGGAACTTCTTTCCGTGAGATTTACAAACATTTCACAGAAGAAAAAGGAAGAGACTGGAAACGCCAGACACTTTATACGTATCTGACCATCCTTATGGAGCAGGGCTTCCTCAGAACAGAAGGTACGCGCCGCCGAACCACTTATATCCCGGCGATCTCCCGTGATGCTTACCGTGAGTTCCACGCAAAAGAAGTTTTGCAGGATGCTTATGACAGTTCTCTTGAAAAATTTGTAGCCGCTTATGCAAACAGCAGCGACATCACAAAAGAAGAAGCAGACGCAATCATTGCAATTCTGAATGAAACTGCAAAATAATTCATTCAGAGGGGAGTGCAGGAGTACTTATGAGTGTTGAAAATTATGATAATCGTGTGGTACACTTGTGTATGCGTCAGCTTTTCTTCTGGAAAAGTCTGACGGACACAGGAAAAGGAGTTCACAAATATGTGAACTCCTTTATTTATTTGATGGCAGATAAGTTTTTGCATTTATTGCTGGAACTGACGGAAGAAATCTTCCAGTGAATCATATCCGGAACCATCACTGCCATTTCCATCGTAATAATACTGTCTTGGCTGGCTCTGACCATTATCCTGACTGTTATCCTGACCATCGTTCTGTCCATTATTCTGATCCTGATTCTGTGTATCGTCGGAAGAACTGCTGTCGGTTGAAGAACTGAAGTCACTCTTCTTTGCCAGCGTAACAGAATGGTGTTTTCGACGTATTCACCGCCTTCTGCTGTCTTGACAACTACATCAATACTCTCACCTGCTTTGTAGTATTCCATCCGTGAGAAGAGCTCATCTCTGGAAGAAATAGTAATACCATCCAGTTTCGTGATGATATCTCCTTTCTTAATGCCTGCTTTCTCTGCCGGCGAACCCTCTACTACGCTATATACAAATGCACCTGCCGGAAGATTGTAGATCTGACGCGCTTCTTCTGATACATCTCTTGGATCGACACCAAGGAAGCCCAGTTCCTCGCTGTCACTGACTTTCTCTCTCGTCGTACGGTTCATCAGTTCATCCAGAATCGGGGAGGTGTATTGATCGGAATCGCATATCCCATACCCTCCACTCCGGCATCTGCCGCTTTTGCAGAATTGATACCGATCAGATTGCCATTCATATCCAGAAGTGCTCCACCACTGTTTCCGAAGTTGATCGCTGCATCTGTCTGGATCATGTTGTTGCTGACATTGTCTATGGTCACTTCACGGTTCAGTGCGCTGACATAACCTACTGTCAGGGACTGACCGTATCCCAGTGCATTACCGATCGCGATTACCCGGTTGCCGATCTTCAGTGCATCAGAATCGCCCATAACCGCTACTTTCAATTTGTTCTGAATATCTGCTGAAATATCAGAAAGATTGACTGCTACTACTGCCAGGTCATGGTCAGAGTCGGTTCCTTTTACCTGTGCTTTGACAACTGCATCATCTTTGTTTTCTGCATCCACGGTAAAGCATACACTCAGCTCTTCTGCGCCATCTACTACATGGTTATTCGTTGCGATCAGAAGTTCTTTGTCTGTTTTGGCAATGATAACTCCGGAACCGGCACTTTCCGTCTGCTGATACTGTGTTGTTCCAAAGAACATGCTCTGCACTTCTTCTACCCCTTTGTTTGTGATCGCTACGATCGAAGGCATGGCATTTTCTGCGATCCCCGACAGATCTTCTCCGTCTGCTGATGCACTCTGTGCAGCACTCTGGCTGCTGTCATCACCTGCTGCCTGTGTCTGAAGCTCTGCCCTCTGCTCCGTCTGATGTTCACTCTGCTCAAGTGCCGCCGTTATATCGTTGTTCGAGATATTCCTTCCGCTGATCATACCGCCTTGCCAGAATCCCCAGACCGATTGCAACACCCAGTGCTGCGGCACAGCCTATGCCGATCGCCACTTTCCTGCCGTCACTCATTGGCTTCTTTCCATGGCTCTGCGGCATCCGTCCGTCATTCTGACTGTGATTCTGATAAACTCCGTCATGCCATCCCGTCTCTCTTTGATGATACTCACCATTCTGATAATACTGACGGTAGGAACGATCCTGATTCTGATTTTGGTTCTGATACTGGTTCTGATACTGGTTCTGGTTCTGATACTGGTTCTGCGGACCGGTCTGTTCTGCCTGCTCTCCTTTTTCATAGCTGTAATGGTAAACAGACGAAGACTGCTCCGGTTCCGGCTCTGTCTTCTGCTGTACCGGATCATCTGCAATCTGCTCTGTAACCTCGGAATCTTCTGTAACTTCCGGATTCTCTGTCACCTCAGACTGCACATACTGTCCGGAAGCTTCCACCCTCTCCGGATCAGATGAAGTGCCCTGCTGCGGTGTACCCTCCGGATCATACCGGTCTTCGTTTTCTTTATTGTCAAATTCGTCATACATGACCAAATCCTCCTCTGAACAATTATTTTCCTCTGTATGTTAGGAAAGTATAGCAGTTGTTTGTGTTCAAAGTGTGACAAAACCGCTTAATTTTCACATTAAGCGGTTTTCCTTTTTAAGTTTATTCAACGGTAACGGACTTTGCCAGATTACGCGGTTTATCCACATCACAGCCACGCCCGATCGATACATAGTAGGCAAAAAGCTGAAGCGGGATGACCGCAAGTGAATTGGCAAAATATTTATTTGTCTTTGGAATGTAGATCACATAATCTGCTGTTTTTTCCACGTCCACATTATCGGTATTGGTCACTGCCAGTAAAAAGGCACCTCTGGCTTTGACTTCCACCATATTGCTCATGGTTTTCTTGTACAGTTCTTCCTGTGTCAGAACTGCAGTTACCAGTGTTCCTTCCTCGATCAAGGAGATCGTTCCATGTTTCAGTTCACCTGCTGCATATGCTTCTGAATGAATATAGGAAATTTCTTTTAACTTCAGAGATCCTTCCAGAGAAATTGCATAATCCAGCCCTCTTCCGATAAAAAATACATCTCTTGCAGCCAGATACCGGTTTGCAAAGCGCTGAATCTTGGTCTTATTATTGAGCAGCATTTCGATCTGCTGTGGCAGACGCTTCAGGTCTTTAATATAAGATGTAAGTTCTTCATCTGTGATCTGTCCGCGGACATGTGCAAACTTCAGTGCCAGAATGTATTCCGCGATCAGCTGCGTACTGTATGCTTTCGTAGTCGCAACGGCAATTTCCGGTCCTGCCCAGGTATAGATCACACTGTCTGCTTCCCTTGCAATGGAACTTCCCACTACATTGACGATACCAAGGGTCCGCACCCCTTTCTCTTTTGCTTCCCGAAGTGCTGCCAGAGAATCTGCCGTTTCACCAGACTGACTGACGATCACTACCAGTGTGCCCTCCGGCAGGATTGGGTTGCGGTAACGGAACTCACTGGCCAGCTCTGCTTCTACCGGGATGCGTGCCAGACCTTCGATGACGTATTTTGCGGTAACACCCGTATGGTAAGCAGAGCCGCATGCTACAATAAAAATCTTCTGTACCGCGCGAATTTCTTCGTCTGTCATCCCAAGCTCGTCGATCACGATCTGATTTTCTTTGATACGTGGATTTAAGGTATCCGCTACTGCCTTTGGCTGTTCGTACATTTCTTTTAACATAAAATGTTCATAACCGCCTTTTTCTGCGGCACTGATATCCCATTCGATCGTTGTCTGCTCTTTTGCGATCTCTTCTTCATCCGTATTATAGAAAGTAACGCCATCGGCCCTCAGGCATGCAATCTCTTCATTTTCAATAAAATATACCTGTCTTGTATATTTGAGGATTGCAGGCACATCCGAAGCGATCAGGCCTCCGTTCTGGCTGCTTCCCACGATCAGCGGACTGTCTTTGCGCACTGCATAGAGTTCTTCCGGACGATCCTTAAAGATAATCCCAAGGGCATAGGAGCCTTCCACATGCTGCATCACTTTTATGATCGCATGAAGGGCATCCCCTTTGTAGTAATAATCAAGAAGGTGTGCCACCACCTCTGTATCGGTTTCCGATAAGAAAACGTAACCCTTGGACTGCAGTTTTTTTCTTAATTTTACATAGTTTTCAATAATTCCATTATGTACAACTGCGATCGTCGCATCTGCATTTTGATGCGGATGTGCATTTACATCGCTCGGTGCGCCATGCGTTGCCCAGCGTGTATGGCCGATCCCGGAATTTCCCGGCATCGTCGCCCCATCGTGTGTAAGCTCTGAAAGCACTTTCAATCTTCCGGCCGACTTTTTTATGTGAATCTCTTCTCCGTCAAAAACAGCAATTCCTGCTGAGTCATAACCGCGATATTCCAGTTTCTCCAGACCGTCCAGAAGGATCGGTGCCGCCTGCTTTGTTCCGATGTAACCTACAATTCCACACATAAAATTTCCTCCAATATTTTTACGGTTTACAGTTCTCTTTTCTTTTTCTTCTCCCAGTATCCCTTATTTCCTGTAAGTTGTAAAATCAGCTTTTCCGGTAATTTCCGGTAAGCCTTCCCCAGCCGGTATCCAAGAAATTTACTTGCACTTCTTGTTACCAGTACTGGTATCAGATACGGCTTCTTCTGTCTTATCAGATAAGCTGCCGTCGCTTTTACCATGCGGATGCCTTCACTTTCTGATTTTGCCATGCCAAAAATCTCCGGATGATCTGCCTGTGAAACGGCATATCAAAATTCCGGTGAAACTGCTGGCTGTTTGTATAATTGTGGGAATGAACCACCTTCGCATCTGCCACATAGGCAATGGCATAGCCTTTCTGGATCAGTTTTCCCGCAAATATCATATCTTCATTGAAGATCGTGTGTTTTACAAAGCTCCAAGCTTCTCATACACACTTCTTCGATACATGGCACATACATTCGAGCAGAAAAATGTCTTGATGCCCAGTCTGTCCAGATCCTGCTTTGTCTTGATACTGCTCTCTTTCGGATAATTGAAGCTTCTGGTATAACGCTCTATGATGTCACAGTCTTTATCCGGAAGCTGGCGTGCATAAGCTGCCGCTACTTCTTCCCGCTCAAAAGCTGCCACAAGCCGTTCCACAAGATATTCATCTGCCGGAACGGCATCCTGCGTCATAAACAGGATCATTTCCCCGCATAGCAGGGAAGCGGCGCCATCCCTGGTGCCGCCATGGTCAAAGTCTTTGGTTTTTATATGCCGGATCTGCACATTCTGCCACGACTCATAATCTTTTTTGGGAAAAAAACTCTTCCCCGGTATTGATGATCAGGATCGTCCCGATCGGATAAGTCTGTTTTTTCAGCATATGCATCAGCCGGTCAAATTTATGGTCCGGTTTATAACTCGGTATCACAAGATCTACGGTTTTCTTCACATTCTCCCTGCTTTCTTTTTACTGTATGCCGGTATCATTCATGATCTGCCAGCTGATCTCCTGTACGGAATCGGATGGCTGATAGCTGTCATCTCCAAACATCCACTGATGGAGCTGGCGTACATTGTCCTCCAGATTAACCGGAACCACGCAGTCACCTGCCTGCAGATTTGCTGTCGTCAGATTAAACGGAAAACCAGTCTGATCCGTCAGATTATAAGATGCCACATCTTTTACCAGTGAAAGCAGTTCGGTGTTGTTAAGACTCGTCATCATATTGCCGGCCACTTTATCGATCAGGCTGTTCAGAGTCAGAAGATCCGCACCCTTTGCCTTTTCCAGAATTTTCTGAAGCACCGTACGCTGTCTCTCCGTACGTTTGAAATCGCTGCCCTCTGTATAACGGATACGGCAGTATGACAGTGCCTGCAGTCCGTTTAAAGTCTGAAGTCCGGCATATTCTACCGGTACGATCTCTTTTCCGGTCACCTGGGAGCCTTCGACCTGATAATTGTTCAGATGGACGATCTCATCTTCCTGTACATCAATATCAATGCCGCCCAGTGCATCGACCACATCGGCCACTGCCGTAAAATCGACCGTAACAAAGTCTGTGATATCCAGATCCAGGTTCTTGTTCAGCATACTGATCGCACGGGAAGGACCGCCGAAATAATAGCACTCCGTTGCCTTGCGGAACTCACCGTTTGTATTATCCAGATAGGTGTCACGGTAAACGGACACCAGTTTGACATCTTTCGTCTCATTGTTGATGCTGGCTACCAGAATCGCATCGCTGTGTGCATCCTTGTCCAGGCTTCCCTCCCTGGAATCAACACCGAACAGTGCAATATTGGTATAACCTTTTAAATCTACGTCATTATTGATAACAATGTCACCTTTGGAGACATCGGTCCGCTTGATCTTACCGACCTTTGCCGCCACAAACAGTCCGGCTGCCAGCAGCACCAGCACCAGGATCTCAATCACAAATGTGATATGTTTTTTCTTTTTTCGTCTGGCTGTGCGTCTTTTTCTGTCATCCGGCCCATAGTACCCGCTGTCATATCCGCCCCGGTAATCCGGGCGGTAATTCTGTCCGTAACGCGGGTCATACCCTGATCATAACGTCTGTCGTACTCTCCCCGATCCTGGCGGTATCTTCCCTGCTCTCTGCGGTAATCATCCTGCATTCCATATGGATCGCGTTTTTCTCTCTTGTCTCTCCTTGCCATACAAATTCCCCTTTCTAGTACGCATTCTTGTTGATAAATCCTTTAAAAATCGTGAGGATCAGGATTTTGATATCCAGTCCCACTGTCCAGTTTTCAATATAGTACAGATCAAACTCTATTCTGCGTTTGATGGATGTATCTCCCTGTATCCATTGATCTGTGCCCATCCGGTCATGCCCGGACGCACCTGATGTTTTACCATATATCGCGGGATCTCTTCCCGGAACTTCTCCACAAACTGCGGCCGTTCCGGTCTTGGTCCTACCAGGCTCATGTTTCCTTTTAACACATTAAAAAGCTGTGGAAGCTCATCAATACTGGTTTTACGCATGATCTTCCCGATGCCGGTAACACGCGGATCATTTTTGGTCGTCCACGCTGCTTTTTCATCTTTTGCCTGCTGCACTGCCATCGAACGAAACTTGTACATATAAAATGGTTTGTTATGCAGCCCGACACGCTCCTGTTTGAAGATCAGCGGCCCTTTTGAAGTTGTTTTGACCAGAATCGCCGATACCAGCATCACCGGTGAAAACAGCAGGAGCGCCATCAATGCACCTGCTACATCCATCGTACGTTTTATCATGCTGTTGAACGTATTTGTCAGCGGTACATGGCGGATGTTGATCACCGGAAGCCCCAGAAGATCCTCCGTATAAGGCTTCGTCGGTATGATATTATTATAATCCGGTATAAATTTCGTATGCACACCGGATTTCTCACAAAGTGCCACAATATGCTGCAGTTTGTCGTACTCACCCAGTCCCAGTGTGATAGCAATCTCATCCAGCCGGTTCTCCGGCAGGATCACGGTCAGGTTTTCAATCCGTCCGATCACTTTGATTCCTTTGTACATCGTCGCTCTGGCAACCTGGTCATCCAGTATTCCGCGGATGCAGTATCCCCCACTGCGGATTTGCAATGATCCGGTCTATATACTGCTCTGCTGCACGGCTGTATCCCACCAGAAGGACCTGCTTCTGATTCATGCCATGCCGGCGGATGTTCATCAGTATCACACGGATCAGATTGCGTACCAGTGTTTCCGTAAAAATATTGAGTGCATAAAAAATACACAACATTTTTCGCGAAAAGTCAATTTCGTGCTGCATGTACGCTACGGTAAAAATACCAGCAGTGCTATGGTATTCGCCTTTACCACATTGCCAAACTCCAGCCTGCGTCCCTGTACCCTTTTGGGCGTGTACAGATTAAATGCCTGATAAAGCAGCAGCAGCCCAGGTATCAGGAACACCAGAGCTGATATATATGTTTCCAGCGGCAGTTTTCCAGCCACATCCGGTGCAAAAAATTCAAACTGAATAAACCAGGCAGCCACATAAGCAAATGCGATCACCAGTGCATCTATCACCACATGTATGCGGTTAAAGATTTTTTGATTGTCCTTGATCATAGGTTATCCTCTCCCTGTCTGCTTGCCTTATCATAACGCATACGCCAAAAAGGGCAATTCTTTTTTGTGGATTCCCCATCTGTTTTACAAATGTTTTACATCCTGCTCATAGCGTTTTCCTTTTCAAGCTTTATGTCAGCCTCCGGAAAATATTCATCCAGAGCTGAAGCTGTATTCTTACATAATTCCAGAAATGCTCTTTCCGGAATGGGACTTTCCTGGCTTTTCCGGACATTGCGATCCCCGTAAAAACACCATGGAAATATTCTTTTCCGAATCCTTTGCGTATAAAAAACAGCCACTTTATCAGAAATCCAATAAGCAACAACGGGAAATTGAGTATAATCTGCAACAATGGCATATTTTTGTATATCATATATATATTATTTCTTGAGGAATGGCGGATCTTGAATTCATTGTATCTGGATCCGCTCGTTGCGCTGCCCACATGCCATACGATAGCGTCTGGACAATACCAGTTCTCATAACCATAAATCTGGGCACGGTATCCGACATCAATATCCTCCAGATAGGCAAAATGTGCTTCATCAAACATGCCAATCCTCTCAAATACCTGCCTGCGGTACATAGATGCCCCTCCACAGGCTGCAAAAACCTTTCTTGGCTTCAGATATTTTGCACAGGGTCTGTCTTTTCCAAGCGCATATGCCCATCCCAGTGCACAGTAATAGTCACCCGCATCGTCCAGTCTGTCCGGCTCGCTCATCTTGATCATGCGTGCCGAACAGGAGAAGCAGTTCGGATGGCTGTGCATCATGATCATCAGTTCTTCGATACAGTCCGGATGAAGTTTGGTATCATTGTTGAGCAGAAATACATACGGAGTCTGTGCCGCGCGTATGCCTGCGTTGACTGCGCCGCAGAATCCGTAATTGCGATCCAATGGAAGAACCTTTACCCATGGATAATGTTCTTCTGCAAAAGCAAGGCTTCCATCCCCGGAACCGTTATCTACCAGAAGCACTTCATAATCCCGGTATGTCTGTTCTCTCAGTGTATCCAGACAGTCTTTCAAATATCCGATCCCGTTATAATTTGGTATTACAACCGTAACTTCTGCCATATGCTTTCTCCTAACGCTTTCTCAGAGTATAATTGCAGGTATTCAGCGAAAAATTTTTGTTATAGTAAGGGTCGCCTTCTTCCAGAATATGACTCCAGTGTTCTTTCATATAATTAACCTCTCCCTGGAAACGCTTCTGCTTCTCCGGAGTATCTTCATAACCGCGGCTCTTTGATTCGTAGTGGTAAAGTTCCACATTCGGCTCATATACCACCAGATAACCTGCCTCTCTTACTTTCAGGCAGAAATCAATATCATTAAATGCAACGGCCAGATCTTCGTTAAATCCGCCTGCTGCTTCCCACGCCCCTCGGTCAACCATCATGCAGCTGCTGTCACAGCACTTAAATCCTGCTGAAGGATCGCCTTTCGAAGATAACCGCTGCGTTCTCTTTTCATGCCTACAAACATCGCACCTGCCACACCACCGATGCCGACGATCACGCCCGCATGCTGGATCGTATCGTCCGGATAATACAGCTTTACACCGGTAATGCCGACCTGCCTTCTCTGGCACTGCCCGATCATACGCTCCAGCCAGTCTGGTGTGATCACACTCACATCGTTGTTCAGGCAGAGGATATACTCTCCCTTTGCAAAGGTATAGCCAAAATTGTTCAGTGCCGAATAGTTGAATCCGGATTTCCAGTATACAACACGTATGTTGTCTTTTCCGTCGATTTCTTTATAGTAATCAAACGTTTCCTGCTTTGTGCTGTTGTTTTCGATGATGATGATTTCATAATTGTGGTATGTGGATTTCTCTTTGATGGAATCCAGACACTGCTTAAGCGTATCCCGCTCATCTTTGTTCGGGATCAGGATCGATACCAGCGGTTCTCCCTGTACTTTGTATTCCACGCGGTAAAAGCCCGGAAACTTCGTATCAGTCACTTCTGCTTCTTCCCCGCATCGGTGGATATGATCCAGAACCGCACGTTTTCCCGCATCATAGGCATATTTTTTGCTCAGCGGATTATCGGCCGTTGAAGCCTTGTGCACTCTCCAGTGATAAAGCACTTTGGGAATGTGTGCGATCTTCTCTGCCTTTTCCACACAGCGGAACAGAAATTCGTGGTCCTGCGCACCGTCAAATTCTTTCTTCTGTCCGCCCACTTCATGCACCAATGTGCTTTTTACAACCAGAAGATGGCAGATATAATTGTTTGCACGCAGCAGATCCAGATTAAAATCCGGTTTAAAATTCGGCTGGTAACGCTCGCTTAGATCGGCTGTCACTTTATCCTCATCCGTATAAACAAGATCTGCTCCTGTCTCTTTGATCTTCTGTGCCACCTCATACAGGGCATCTTCTGTCAGCAGGTCATCGTGATCAAACAGTGCGATGTAACCGCCGTCTGCCATGCGATCGCCGCGTTGGTATTGTCCGCGATCCCCAGATTTTTTTCAAGAACGTGGTATTTGATCCTGCTGTCCGATAAGTATTCTTCTATGACTGGTTTTGTGCCGGACACATCCCCGCTTCCATCGGCAATACAGAGCTGCCAGTGCGGATACGTCTGTGCCGTGACGGATTCGATCATCTGCCGCAGAAACACTTCCGGTGTCCTGTAAATCGGTACAACGACACTGATCTTTACCGGATTTTCCCACTTTGTTTCTCTTTGAGCCTTCTTTTCGTCCTCCGTCAGTGCATGCTGCGCACACCACTGTCCGTAATCGACTTCTTCTTTTTCAAACCGTTCGAAAAGACGTACCTTAAACTCCTGAAAACCATATTGTTTTAAATAGGCAAATCCTTTTTTTTATCGTATAGGGATTCAGGCTTTTTGCCAGCTTTGAAAAATCCATACTCTCTCTTTACCTTTCCATCCTTCTACGCTTTAAAAAATCCACGGACTGCTTCCGCTACCTTTTCCCGCTCCTGCTGCTTCAGTCCGTAGTACATCGGCAGACGCAAAAGACGCTCACTCTCTTTTGTCGTATAACGGTCCTCTCCGTGGAAACGTCCAAACTTCTGTCCTGCCGGTGCAGAATGAAGCGGTACATAATGAAAGACCGTACGGATATCTCTTTCTTTCAGGTACTGGATCAGTGCCGCTCTCGTCGGCTCATCTTTTACCTTTATGTAATACATATGGGCATTGTGTTTTGCATAATCCGGGATATATGGCTGCTCAAGATATCCGTCATCTGCCAGCTCTTTTAAACTCTCCTGATAAAAATCAAACGTTGCCATACGGTCTGCCGTGATCGCATCTGCCATCTCAAGCTGTGCCCAAAGGTATGCCGCATTGAGGTCACTTGGAAGATAAGAAGATCCATAGTCTACCCAGGTATATTTATCGATCTGCCCACGGAAAAATTTGCTGCGGTTGGTTCCTTTCTCGCGCAGGATCTCTGCCGCCCCGATCTGATCTTCTTTATTAAATACGATCGCACCGCCTTCCCCCATGGAGAAATTCTTTGTCTCATGGAAGCTGTAGCAGCCGTAATCACCGATCGTGCCAAGTGCTTTCCCTTTATAACAGGCATCCACACCCTGTGCGGCATCCTCCACCACCTGAAGGTGATGTCTTGCGGCAATGTCCATGATCTCATCCATCGCACAGGCTACGCCCGCATAATGAACCGGTACGATCACTCTTGTTTTTTCGGTGACTGCATCTTCGATCAGACGCTCATCCAGATTCATCGTATCCGGCGGACATCGACAAAGACCAGTTTTGCTCCCATCTGCACAAAAGCATCTGCGGTAGAACAGAATGTATACGATGGAAGGATCACTTCTTCTCCCGGCTGGATTCCGGTCAGGCGTGCTGCCATTTCCAGAGCATGTGTGCAGGAAGTCGTCAGAAGCGCCTCTTTTACTGCAAAACGCTCTTTCATCCATCCTGCACACTTTTTGGTGAACATACCGTCTCCGCTGATCTTTCCTGCATCGACCGCCTGTTTCATGTATTCTGTTTCTTTCCCCGTAAATGGGGGTATATTAAAATTTATCATCTTTTCCTCCTGTACCATCATTTCTTCTCTTTTCCATGGTATCTGCACCTTTTCTGTCTCTGTACACTATAGTATAGAGGAAGCTTTTCTGTCAAGTACCGGTTTTTGATTGCAGACCTCTCCTGATCTGTGGTATGATGAAGAAAAAAGTCTGGCACATCCCGGACTTGAACCTTGAAGAGAATGGAGTTTTTTATGAATACAATGAAAAATCTGACTGCAAAAAACAGACGCGCTCTCTTCTGGCGCTCTGGGGACTGACAGCCCTTAGCTGTCTGATTATTTTTTTCCCGTTTCTTTTTGGCGATCAGCTTGCTGTTTTTTCAGATGCCGGTTCTGACACCAGACAACAGTACCTGATGCAGTATGCTACGATTGTAAATCATCTTCGAAACGGAAGCCTGTCCATGTGGGATTCCTACAATGGCTTTGGCACCAGCATGCTCGCCCTGAACCTGTTCAATCCGTTCCTGATGCTGATCTATCTTGGCGGAATGATCCTTGGAACGGGACACCTTGCCGGCCTCCTGGTTTATCTGATCCTTTTGGAGATCCTGCTGGCAGGCACTTTCTGCTATCTGTTCCTTGACTGCTTCTCTTTTTCGGAATCTTCCAAAGTAATCGCTTCCTATATATATGGACTGTGTGGTTATATGATGGTCTGGGGACAGCATTATCAGTTCGGTGCTTTCGTGGTATTTCTGCCTCTGCTGCTGTGTCTGCTGGAGCGGGCAATCCGCAGAAAGCATTTCAGCCTTTCCCTGCCGCTGCTGGTGGCTGTGATGGTGTGCAGCAGCGTCTATATGTCCTATATGTCCCTGTTGCTCTCCGGTGTCTATCTGACAGGACGTCTGATCATGGAGGACGGCAGCAAAAAGAGCCGCATACGCCAGTTTTTCTTTCACTGTGCTTCTCTTTTGCTTGGCATCGGGGTCGGCATGATTGTTTTTCTGCCAATGGCATACTACCTGCTCACCATATCGAGCCGTCTGGACTCGGACGTATCCTTTTTGCAGCGATTTGCCGGATACCTGTCCCCGTACAGCCTGGACTTTTACAAGACCGCATTTCTGCGTATCTTTTCCACCACGTTTCAGGGTATCCGCGATTACAACGGCTATTCGAACTTTTATGAAGCTCCGGTGCTGTTCTTTACCTCCCTTGCGGTACTGCTCGGCTTTTCGTATCTGTTTACGATCCACCGCCAGTCTGCCGCCAGAAAAAGGAAGGTGGTTCAGTATTTATTCGTCCTGTTTGCCCTGATCTCTTTGTTTACCAGGGCAGGTGCTTCTGTTTTTAATGCGTTTGCCTATCCGTTTTCCAGACACTCTTTTCTGTTCATGCCGCTTGTGGCGCTGATGTGTGCCTTTTCGCTCGACCAGCTCTGGCTGAAACGGATCTGCTGCAAAACCGCTCTGGTACTTTCGACAGTTCTCATTCTGGCTGCCCATCTTCTGGCACTGCGTGAAACAACCGAAGTACTTCTGAAACGAAATGCCATCTGGCTGCTTCTGCTTTCCCTTTCCATGGCAGCCGTCCTGTTTGCCGGATATAAAAAACACGGAAAGAAAACACGCCGTATGATGGTCTCCTGCCTGCTCCTTCTGTGTGCCTCCAGTCTGATCCTGGAAGGCTATGCCTGCTACAACGACCGGGATACTCTCCGGGTCAGCGATGCTTCTTACTGGGGCGGACTGTATGATCCGGATGTTGCAGAGGCACTGGATTATCTGAAAACAACAGACACTTCCCTGTACCGCGTGGAAAAGGACTACTGCAGCGGAAGCTACTGTATGGACGGACTGGCACAGTATTACCGCGGCATCAGCACCTACAACTCTACACCAAACCGTTACATTCAGGAATTTATCGATCTGGTCACACCAAATATGCCGATCATGGCAGAACATGAATATACCTGGCGGCAGATTGGCTATTATACTGGTTACAGCTCGCTGTTTGGCATCAAATACGTTCTTTCCAAAAATGCAGACCTGACACTGCCTGGCTTTACGCTCCTGAAGCAGTGCGGCGGCATCTACATTTATCAGAATACGTATGTGACCTCTTTTGCGCGTTTCTATACCAGTTCCGGAGATGCTTCCGTACTGAAGGATACTTCTTCTCTGGATCTGGAGCGGCTTCTTCTGGAAAATATCCTGCTTCAGACTGATGACGAAGCTGCAGACACCGCTGCACTTGCAAAAGAAATAACCGGAAGCAAATTAAAAACGGCGCAGAAACTGAAACGCTCCTACGCCCTGGAAGAAATCCCTTCCAATCTTGCTGATATGACTGCGACGGCGGGGACTCTGTCACCATTCCACTTGATCGCGCCACGCTGGATGGCTATCAGCGCGTTTACCTGGAATTTGATATCAAAACACCGACTGTCAGCGATATTACGGTAAATCCAGACCAGCCTTTGGAATACCATTTCCGCACTTCTGCAAAAAAGAAAAAGCATGTGCAGATCGCCGTTCCGGTCACTGCTGACTCGATTGTCTTATCACGCTACGGCGGCGCTTTTACCGGCAGCATCACCAATCTGAAGCTGTACGGTTCAAAAGAAAATGTTTCTTCTTATAACGGTGCCCAGATATCTCTTGCAGACACCGCAAACGACAGCCAGCTCTCTGGAACCGTAAATGCAGAAAATGCCGGTTTCCTTTTCCTGCCGATCCCTTATGAGAAAGGCTGGACTGCTTCTGTGGATAGCATCGAAACTGAAATCCTGCGAACAGATGCCGGATTTGTCAGCATTCCTGTCGGCTCCGGGGAGCACCGTTTTTCTTTCACTTACCATGCTCCTTATATGCGAACCGGCATGTATGTCAGCTTGTTCTGCGCCTTTATCTGGATCGTATGCTTCGTATTGATTGTTGGGAAGCGGAAAAGGATTTAAAAACCACCAGGAGAAATAGCCGCATTATGTGTAAACTACTTCTCCGGTGGCATTCGCTCACAGGATATATTCCATCTGCCGTTCTTTTGTTTTCATTCCCATTTTTTCATAAAAGTGCTCTGCCGAAGTGTTGCCTGCCCAAACGTTCAGGGTTACTTCATAGCAGCCCAGTTCTTTTGCCCGTTGTTTCACATATTCAAACAGGCTTTCCCCTATATGCTGCCCCCGTGTCTGCTTGTCAACGCAAAGGTCATCGATAAACAATGTTTTAAAGGGCACCATATTAGTGGAAAATGGCTGCTCCTTAAGTTGACAGAATACATAGCCCATGCACAGATCGTCCTCGTCTGCGGCAACGTAGATGGGATGGTCCTCCTTCTCCAATAGCTCCGTCAGCTCGCAGGAGGTGTATTTCGTAGTGCCTGGTATAAAAATATCTGGACGGATCTCTGAATGTATCTGTAATACCTGCCCCAACAGTACAAGAATTCTTGGAATGTCCTTTTTCTCTGCCTTGCGAATCTTCATTTCTACTTTACTCCTTTACAATCCTGATTTATTTATCTTATTTTACAGGAAAAGGAAAAATACAAAACGGTCTCAACAATAACTTTTATTTCCGGTGAATCAAGCGCTTCATCTGTTCTTTAAACGGTATTTTCGCATCTGAAATTTTTCTTGCCATTTTATAAGAAATTGTTCCTTTCATCACTTCAATTGAAGCCTTCAGGGCAGCATTTTCCTTTTTCAGGCGGTTCATGGAGGCCACTGCGCCGCTGCCGCTGACAGACGGATCTCCAAGAGCCAGAGCCTGGAAAATAAAATCGCGGTCTGTTTTTTCAATCGGAAGATCTTTTTCCGTAAATTCCAGCATTTCACGGTAAAATCTGCGGTATTCCTCACACATCTGCTCCACGGATTTCATATCCATGCTTTCCACAATCTCTTTTTTTCTCCTGATACTCCTCCGGATGATCCATGATATGATGCAGAAGCTGTATGATCTCATCCGGCTGTGCATCCGGTGCTACCAGCCATCCTCCGCCTGTTCTGCGTATACGCTCTCCGACTGCCCCGATATCGGTTGCCACGATCGGAATACCGTTCAGCCATGCCTCGGATACGGTATAACTGAACGTCTCCGGCCAGATTGGAAGAATACATACTACATCGATCTCATTATCCTCCAGAAGCTGCGGCAGTTCATCTTTTTTATAGGCAGAACTGAAGAAACAGTTCTCCTGCGAAATCTCCAGTATCCTTTTATCACCGATAGCACCAAGGACAAACCAGTTAATGCCGCCTTTATCCATCGGAATCAGTTCCCTCGCCATCAAACTTCCTTTTTGCGGAACCATACCGCCAAGAAATGCCACGTTCAGGCGTCCCCGCTTGCCAAAACGGTGGCGGTAATCACCTTTTACGGTCTGTCCGTCTGTATAGAAAACAGCTTTGTGTTTTACAAAAATCTTAATCTTTACCGGTCCGTCTGCCAGTTTTCTGGTGCTGATGCGAAGATCCATACCGCACATCAGTGCCTCCGGTGCTCCAAAGGCATCTACAATATCCGGGCGCGGCACTTTGTTTGCCAGAAAGCAGTCCTTGCGTCCTTTGCTGTCGGTAAACTCCACATAAATCTTGGTTTCTTCGTTTGGCACACCTTCCAGATATGCCCAGCCCTTGATGTCATTCAAACCCTGGTCTGCCCCCGGCACGCGGTCAAGGCGCACATGAAGTCCGGCATTTTTCTGGAATTTTTCCGGAGAAGGCACATGGATGATATCCCGCTCCAGTTTATCCTCCCGTGCCCGATAACCATACATTTTTCCTTCAGATCCGGAAAATACGAAAGCATGATATCTCTGGCACTTGCCGATGGAAAGATCAGTTTCCTGCACAGCGAAAGTGCTTTTTTATTTTCCCGTCTCCAGATCTTCAGATAATCGACCTGCGGTGCGATATCCTTTTTCTGGCGGAGACATTCTTTGCAGCGCTGCCGGCACTGCTCTCCTAAAAGCAGTTCATCCTGTGGCTGGCAGAACCTGTTATTCTGATCTAACAGAATGATGGTAGGACACGCATAATAAAAATCGTGAATGGTCGCGATCACCGGAATCCCGAAACGCTCTGCCGCAAAATACAGATCCAGCGTCAGATCCTGTGAATGTTGGATATGCACCATATCAATATCAAATGCCAGAAGAATCTGTTCATAGATCCGGCGCAGATTCTCATCATGGAATACCGGGAACTGCGGTGCCTCCCCGATCTCGAATTTCAGCGAGATCTCTTCCTGCTCGGTATAGATCGTCAGGCGCAGGTATTCCCCGTCGCGCGCTGCCACAAACACATTGTATTCATCACGCAATGCCATCGTCAGTTCTTTTACGTGGATCTGCGTGCCGCCAATGTTGTTAAAGGCTCCTTCCTGAAAATCCAGGTGAAGCAGATAGAGAATGTTCTGTCTGCCATTATGAAGCTTCGTATACATGTTGATATTGTCACGGATCTCCTGATCCGGATTCTCCATACAGTACAGATGGTTCTGCTCCATCTGGGACGGGTAGCGTTCGTTTAAAATCGCTTCGTGTTCTTCCAGAAGCTTCTTTTTATCTTCGGTATCAAAGGAAGCCGTTCCCTTGTGGTAGACAAACGTATCGTCACACATGACATGATGATAGCCTGCCTGCTGTGCCCGGTTGCAGAAATCATTTTCTTCCCCGTAACCTCTGCCGAAGGTTTTGGCATCAAACACACCGATGGCATCGATCAAAGCGCGCTTGATGTACATGCAGAATCCGACTGCAACGGTGATCGTCGGATAACGTTTCAGGCTGCACCGCTCGATCAGTCCTGCATATTCATCTACTGTCACATTTTCCGGCACAGGATTGTCCTGACACATCACCGGTACCGAACATAAGGTGGCACTGTTGGATAATGGTGTCACCGTTGCGATGCTCTCTTCCCGGTATGCGCAGGCTATGATCTTATCCAGCCATCCTGCCGTAACGATCGTATCCGAATTGAGCAGAAGCACATCCCGGTCTGTGCTCTGCGCCATTCCTTTGTTCACATTGGCAGAAAAGCCATATTTTTTTCATTGTGCAGTACCAGAATATGTTCCTGTGAAAGGTCATCCAGATAAGGAGCAATGCGCTCATCCGGACTGCAGTCATTGATCAGGATCACTCTGTGCTTTGTCAGATCCGTATGCTTTAATACACTCGGAATGCAAAGCTGAAGATCGTCATATCCATTGTACACAGGAATAATGATATCTACTGCTTCTGTCCTTTTTTTCATTTATTTCCTCCAAAATGCAAGACTGCTCTTTCTTGCCAGCAGTCCGTTTGCCCGCTCCAGCGCTTCTTCCATGGAAAGAACCGCGATCGTACCGCTGATTTTCAAAGTTTCCTGCTGCTCTTTTATATTTATCTGATAAACCGGATCTGTGGTCAGGAAAAGATCTCCCTTTTCCACTCTTCCTGCAGCGTTTGCCGCCTTTAATCTCGCACTGGTTCCCTGCTGGTCGATCCGGCAGATACACGGCTTTCCTTCCAGTGGATCAAAACGGAGTGCCTTCCAGTTTTCAAAGGTTTTCAGGTCAAAAGACACGGAAAATCTGCCATCCTCCAGTACCATCTCCGCCTGTATCTTTTCTTCTTCCCGGAATCCTTTTCCTGTATCCACAAAAAGCTGGCAGGTAAGGCTGTCCTTTGCGCGATACCGCTGCCGGAACTCTTCCAGTGAAACCCCGATTTCCGGAATACTGTAATGCAACAGCCCGTTTGCCCCGGCATAATGCTCGGCAAAATACGTTCCCCATTTGTGGAACGTATCCGCCATCTCCCCGGTGATGCTGTAATCTTTCAGAAGTGATGCGACCGGATACTCCTGCTCTAACTGCGGATAACTGCTGTACAGTTCGTTGATACATCTCCACAGGATAAAGCTGACCGGAACCGGAAAATCAAAGATCCATTCACAGTCGATCACACAGTAATCTCCATCTTTCTCAAAAATATTGTCAAGGATCAGATCAATATTTGCCGGCGCAATGCAGAGGAGATCTTCTGGCATCTTTGCCGTACCAAATACCTTGGTAAATTCGGTCCGTTCTCTTCCGGACATCTCCTGACTTCTGATCTGACGCTGGATCACCCGATCGGTTTCTTTCTGACACATTTGATAAACCTGATGGACCAGCTTTCTGATTTTTCCCATATCGTGTGCATAAACAGCACGCTTTGCCTGCTGTCCAAGGCTTTTCTCTTCCAGAAACGGATAGGCAATGCCGTCCGGTATTTCCCCTCCAACCATCGTACGGAAACCGCCATGTTCTTCTGGCTGCTTTATCATATTCTTCAGATGGCGTTTTGCCTCTGGTGTCATTGCACGTTTGACAACCATCTTATTTCCATCCTGCTGCTCGATCGTAGTCGCAACTGAAAAATGGCGGTCACGATCGGTACTCATCTTGGCATACAGTACTTTCTTTTTCTCATCCAATGGCTGCCGGCTCATCTCGATCAGAAAAGAATTAGCAAAATAATCCATCCTGCCATCCTGCTGTATGGTATCTGCCACCGTCTCTTCCCGAAACAGTGCCATACGGTATCTGGTAAAATTCCAGGCTGGAAGTCCATACTTCTGTTCCTTTAAAGATTCCTCCGTAAAAATCTCACGTGGGAACTTATAATCCGGATATGGATAATAAAAACGATGGTTCACAAATCCGCAGTTCTCCATCAGGCGCTCCCACTCCCCTTTGGAAAACGTGCGCACCGAATGATTCTGTGGATATCCGGCAATGCCGTCAAAATATCCATCCGTATGATCCTCCGGTGCTCCTGCAAAATATTTCAGGCCGAAACGATTCTCGATCGCGATCAGAAGAATCCCATCCGGCTTCAGAAGCCGCCGTATGTTGTTCAGAAATGCTTCACACGGCTGATCTCCTTCCGTAAAACCCGGTGCATATTCAAACACACCATTTAACACGATATAGTCAAAAGTCTCACCGAAAACCATATCGTTAAGATACCTACCCATATTTCCAGATTGTCCAGGCGCTCATGCCTTGCCATATTGATATCTGCTCTCTGTTTGGAGAGTTCTACCGATACGACCTTTTTCATCCGTTCACAGAGCAGACCGCTGATCGCGCCGCAGCCGGAACCGATCTCCAGACAGGCGGCATCTTTCCGGAACGGATACCAGTTCAGAATATTTTCCCGGACTCTGGAAAGATGATAGAGAACCGGAAATGGAACCTGATCCATATTTTCATAGCTTCCCTGTGTCCTGACAATCTTCAGGATTTCTTTTTCAATATCTCCATCGGAGTAAAAATTCTCCCCACTGTAATAATCCAGATTAAACTTTGCCATAATTCCCCCCGTTTCAGGACAACGTTACGTTTGAATTCATATCATAGTAGCCTACGGTATTGCGATCTGAGATCACCGTCAGGCTGCAGACATCATAAAGTCTGTGAAACACCACAAATTCACCATTGCGGTATCCCGTACAGCCAAGCGAGATCAGGTACTCCCCGCCCTGCAGATCCAGCTTCTGCGTAAAAGTGACCTCCTGCTTTCGCCTGCCTTTTTCCCTTTGACATCCGCCTTCTCGTACATGGTATTGGTACCGGTGATCTCAATCCCCTGCAGATTTTTGATCGTAAACGCGTAGATCGGCTCTTTGATCTCATCATGAAAATCAACCTTCATGCGCACTGAAAAAGTACTGCCCTTCATCAGCGTATTTGTGATCAGTCCTTTGTCATCGAGGATCGCATAATCGGTGATCTCTGCGATCTTTTCACCATACTCGATCAGCTTCGGATTCACCACAACCGAATCTTTCCAGTTTGCACTGACATCTTCCACATCATTCATACGGCTGTCTGTCTCCAGCTCAGAAGGATCAAACTGGTGCACCAGCACCTTCTTGTAAATGTCAACCGCTTCCTTTGGCGTGCCTTCAAAAATCTTCTCACCCTGATTAAGCAGTACGGCACGGTCGCAGTATTTTGTGATACTGCCCAGATCGTGGCTGACAAACAGAATCGTCTTGCCTTCTTTTTTGAAATCCTCAAACTTGCGGTAACATTTCGCCTGAAAAAAGACATCGCCGACCGACAGTGCCTCATCGACGATCAGAATCTCCGGATCAATGTTGATGGCAACCGCAAATGCCAGGCGCACAAACATACCGCTTGAGTAGGATTTGACCGGCTGATTGACAAATTCACCGATATCGGCAAACTCCAGAATATTCTCCAGACGCGCATCGATCTCTTCTTTTGTGAATCCAAGCATCGTCCCGTTCAGATATACATTTTCAATTCCGGTATATTCCATATTAAAACCGGCTCCAAGCTCCAGTAATGCAGAGATACGTCCATCAACGTTTACTTCTCCGTCTGTCGGATTCAAGACACCGGTTATGATCTTGAGAATGGTAGATTTCCCGGAGCCGTTGGTTCCGATGATTCCGACCGTCTCTCCCTTTTTCACTTCAAAATTCACATGTTTCAATGCATAATGTTCTTTTGCATCCACACGAAATCCCAGCGTCTCCTTCAGGCGGTCGGATGGTTTGTTATATAATTTGTATACTTTGCTCAGGTCTTTTACCTGAATTGCCATTTCACTCATAGACTTCGATCCTCATCTCTTACAGAACATCTGCAAAATGTATCTTTAATTTGCCAAACAGTCTTGTGCCGATCAGCCAGAATACCAGGGTAAATCCCCAGAAATACAGAGTGATGCCAGGACGCTCCCAGAACCATACTTTATAAATAAAAGCATCGCGATATCCCTGCACGATATAAAACATCGGATTTAACTTCAGGATGGAAGCAAGTATGCCTGTGATGCCAAGATCCTCCATTGCCCACATGATCGGTGTCATCCAGACACTACCTGAAGTGCAATGTTGATCACCTGTGTGAGGTCACGGAAAAAGACAACGACCGAGCTTGTCATATAGGAAATCCCCAGGATCAGCACAAAGGCACAGAACGTGTAATAGATCACCTGAATGGTATAGATGGTCGGATAATATCCCATCGCAGTATACAGGATCAGGGCAACCAGAATAAAAAACAGATGTACAAACATCGCCGATACGACTTTGACCATCGGCAGAATGTCAATCTGGAATACAACCTTCTTGACCAGATAGTTGTATTCCAGCAGTGCATTCGTTCCGTTCGTCAGTCCGTCCTGAAAAAAGAACCAGGGAATCAGTCCGGCGATCAGCACAGTACGAATGGTACCGGCCTTGGTGATGAACTTCTTATCATACCAAAAACAAACCAGTAGACCATAACCGTCACAACCGGCTGTACAAACGCCCAGACGATTCCCAGGTAGGAACCGGCATATTTCTTTTTAAAATCATTTCTCGCAAGCTGAAAAATCAATGTTCTGCCCGCAAGAAGCTCTGCGGGCAGTGACCGGTTTTCTTTCATATTATTGCTCTCCTGCGCGTGAAGCACTGTACTCTTTCAGTCCGCCCCACTTTTTGTCTTTGTCAGACATGATCAGTTCCATCCCCTCCGGGATCGGCCATTCTACAGCAATATCTTCATCATCATAGCGGATGCCGCCTTCGTCATTCGGATGATAGAAATCACTGCATTTGTAGACAAATTCCGCATAATCGGAAAGTACCACAAATCCATGTGCAAAATTCTTTGGAATAAAGAACTGTTTCTTATTTTCTTCACTTAAGTGTACGCCAAACCATTTGCCGTAAGTAGCAGAACCCGGACGCAGATCCACTGCCACATCAAATACTTCCCCGCGGATCACGCGTACCAGCTTATCCTGCGGATAGTTGATCTGGAAATGCAGTCCGCGCAGTACACCCTTTTTGGATGCGGACTGATTATCCTGCACAAAGTTCACATCAATACCTGCTTCTTTAAAGTCCTCGTACTGATAAGTTTCCATAAAATAACCACGTTCATCGCCAAATACCGTCGGTGTGATCACCTTCAGTCCTTCGATTTCGCATGTCTCTACCTTGATCTTTCCCATGAAGCCCCTCCTAAAGTCCTTTCGCAATTTCCAGCAGATACTGGCCGTAAGCAGTCTTGAGAAGCGGCTGTGCCAGCTCTGCAAGCTGTTCTTTCGTGATAAACCCTCTCTTATATGCAATCTCCTCAATGCAGGAAATATAAAGTCCCTGGCGTTTCTGGAATGCCGATACAAAGTCTGCCGCATCCAGCAGTGCATCGTGTGTGCCGGTATCCAGCCATGCGAAGCCTCTGCCAAGTGTCTCCACATGCAGCGTTCCTCTTCTTAAATATTCGTTGTTGATGCTGGTGATCTCAATCTCACCGCGTGCGGAAGGTTTTACATTCTTTGCGATCTCTACCACATCATTGTCGTAGAAGTACAGTCCCGGACTGCATAATTGGACTTCGGATGCTCCGGCTTCTCCTCGATGGAAAGTGCCTTTCCGTTTTCGTCAAACTCCACCACACCATATTCTCTCGGATCACGCACATAATATCCGAAAATGGTCGCACCTTTTTTATTGGCTGCCGCACGTGCAAGCACCTGTGAAAAGCTCTGTCCGTAGAAAATATTGTCTCCCAGTACCAGTGCCACGCTGTCATCTCCGATAAAATCTGCTCCGATGATAAATGCATCTGCCAGTCCGCGCGGTTTATCCTGTACAGCATAGGACATGGAAAGCCCAAGCTGCTCACCGGTTCCGAGCAGTTCCTCAAATACCGGAAGGTCACGCTCGGTAGAAATGATCAGGATCTCACGGATGCCTGCCAGCATCAGCGTGGATAATGGATAATAAATCATCGGTTTATCGTATACCGGCATGATCTGTTTGGAGATCGCTTGGTCAGCGGATACAGTCTGGTGCCGGAACCGCCTGCTAATATAATTCCTTTCATATGGTTATCCTTTCTTATTTGCGGTACATCTCCTCATAATATTTCTGATAGTCACCGCTTGTCACATTCTTCATCCAGTCTTCGTGTTCAAAATACCATTTGATCGTCTTTTTGATGCCTTCTGCAAACATCGTCTCCGGATACCAGCCGATCTCGGCTTTGATCTTGTCCGGTGCGATCGCATATCTGCGGTCATGGCCCTTGCGGTCTTCTACATACGTGATCAGTTCTTCATTGATGTGTGCTTTTCTCGGATCACTATCCGGGAGCATCTCATTCAACGTATCCAGGATGATGTGGATGATCTCGATGTTCTGTTTTTCGTTGTGTCCGCCGATATTGTATGTCTCAAACAGGCGTCCTTTTTCCTGTACCATATCAATGCCCTTTGCATGGTCTTCCACATACAGCCAGTCACGTACATTTTTACCATCACCGTATACCGGAAGCTTTCTGCCGTTTAATGCATTGTTGATGATCAGCGGGATCAGTTTCTCCGGGACTGATACGGTCCGTAGTTGTTGCTGCAGTTTGTGATATTTGCCGGGAACTTATAAGTATCCATATAAGCTTTTACCAGCATATCGGAAGAAGCCTTGCTTGCAGAATACGGGCTGTGCGGATCGTAAGGCGTAGTCTCATAGAAATACTCACCCTCATTTTCCAGAGAACCGTAAACTTCGTCTGTGGATACATGCAGGAACTTCTTGTCTGCCTTGAATGTACCGTCCTCAAGCTCCCATGCTGCCTTGGCTGCATTTAACATAACCAGGGTACCAAGTACGTTTGTCTTTACGAATACTTCCGGGTTGCGGATACTGCGGTCTACATGACTCTCTGCTGCAAAATGTACCACACGGTCAATGTCATTTTCATCAAAAATCTTGTTGATGGCATCACTGTCACAGATATCTGCTCTTATAAATGTGTAATTGTCACGGTTCTCCACATCTCTTAAGTTTTCCAGATTGCCTGCATACGTCAGCTTGTCTACATTGATGATACGGATCTCATCGCCGTACTTTTTAAACATATAGTGAATATAATTAGAACCAATAAAACCGGCGCCTCCGGTTACAAGATACGTTCTCATGTTTGTTTTTACCTCCATCAGTCAGTTCGTTTTTCCTATTTTTATACGGATTCATTATATTATAACATCAAAAACAGGAATATTCAACCGGAAATGCGTATCCTGCATGCTGCCTGCCAGGTGAGCTGTAACTTCTGCTTTCTTTTCCTTTTCTTCTATGCTATAATTATTCTACTTAATAACGATTGATAAATTGAGAGGAGTACTTTATTTTATGAAAAAACACACTTGTTATCCTGGCAA